>FLNY01005031.1_pt1 | contig 20767 bp, 17 predicted proteins | sample 1140381 | NCBI WGS metagenome assembly FLNY01 (sample SAMEA3878172, study PRJEB12797) | bioreactor metagenome | biome: Moose rumen | place: Sweden | collected 2011-10
GGTCAAAGGTCAAAGGTCAAAGGTCAAAGGTCAAAGGGTCAGCCTACCCCCAGCCCCTCCCTGAAGGGAAGGGAGTAGGACAGCCTACCCCCCAGCCCCTCCCTGAAGGGAAGGGAGTAGGACAGCCTACCCCCCAGCCCCTCCCTGAAGGGAAGGGAGTAGGAGAAACCGACCTTAGACCTTAGACTTTAGACCTTAGACCGTTCAGGCATGAGGGGTTATTTGGTCACGGCTTCGAGGTCGGATGCAATGAGCTTGTAACCTTTTCCGTGGATGTTGATTATCTCGATGGCGGGATCGTCCTTGAGGTGCTTGCGCAGTTTGGTGATATAGACATCCATGGAACGGGCGTTGAAGTAGTTGTCGTCAATCCAGATGGTCTTGAGCGCGAAGTTGCGTTCGAGCACTTCGTTGGCGTGGGCGCAGAGCAGGGACAGCAGGTCGCACTCCTTTGTGGTGAGCTTGGTGGATTTGCCGTTGATGGTGAGCACCTGTTTGGGCACTTCGAAGATGAAATTTCCCAACTTGTAGGCAATGACGTCCTTGCCCTTCTTGCCGTTGACACGGCGCATGATGGCTTCGATTCTGAACAGAAGCTCCTCCATGGAGAAGGGTTTGGTGATATAGTCGTCGCCGCCTATCTTGAATCCCTCAAGGATGTCTTCCTTAAGCGATTTGGCGGTCAGGAAAATAATGGGGATGTCCTGATTGACGGCGCGAATTTCCTGAGCCATGGTGAAGCCGTCTTTCTTGGGCATCATGACATCGAGAATACAGAAGTCGTAGCGGCCTTTGAGGTAAGCCTTGTAGCCGGCATCGCCATCGACATAGAGGTCACAGGTGAATCCCTTGGCCTGCACGTACTCGCGCAGCAGCATGCCGAGGTTTTCGTCGTCTTCACAAAGCAGGATGCGCAGGCTTTCTGCAGGATTCTGCTGGTTGGTGTTGTTTGTTGCCATAATGATTGAAATTTTTTATATAGGATTGTTATTATTGACGGGGACGACGTCCTAAAGGACGGTCAAAGGACAAAGTTTCAAGTTCCAAGTTTCAAGTTCCAAGAAATTCAAAAAAAACAAGAGTTTTTTCATTTATTATTGACGGGGACGAAATCGGGGGGGGGACGACCTTTGACCTTTGACCTTTGACTTTAGACTTTAGACCTTAGACCGTTGAGGCATGAGGGGCAGGGTGATGATGAAGGTTGTTCCCTTGCCCAACTCACTCTCGGCCCGAATGGTTCCGTTGTGGTCGTTTAAGATTTTGTTGACATAACTCAGTCCGAGCCCGAAACCTTTGACGTTGTGGAGGTTTCCTGTGGGCACGCGGTAGAACTTGTCGAATATCTTCTTGAGGCTTTCCTTAGCGATGCCGATTCCGTTGTCTTGCACCCGGATTTCCATCTGCCGGTTGGGGAGGTTTTTGGTATAGACATCGAGCTTGAGGGGACGGTCTTCGGCGGCATATTTGTAGGCATTGTCGAGCAGGTTGAAAATGACGTTTGTGAAGTGCATCTCATCGACCATGCAGATGTCGTCCAAGGCCTGAAGGTGGTCATCGATGGTTCCGCCGGCTTTCTCCACCTTGAGCATGAAGGTGTTGACCACGTTGTCGATAATTTCGTTGACCGACACCTCTTTGAGTTTCAGGTTGGTCTTCTGGTGGTCGAACATGGACATTTGGAGCACCTTCTCGACTTGCAGACGGAGACGTTTTGTCTCGTCGCCAATCACACCTGTGAGGTGGGCCAAAGAGTCGGGATTCTTGCTCACCGAAGAGTCTCCCAACATCTGGGCCGCCAGCGAAATGGTGGCGATGGGGGTCTTGAATTCGTGGGTCATATTGTTGATGAAATCATTCTTCATGTCGTTGAGTTTCTTCTGTCGGAAGACGGTCACAATGATGAAGATGAAGAGCACCAGCATGATAAACGAGAAAATCATCGTCGGAATCATGTATGGCATGCTAGTGTTGACAAGATAGCTGTTCCGCGACGGGAAAAAGAGCTCCACGTATGAGATACGCTTCGGAAGGTTGTTGGGGAAGAGCATCTGCATGTAGGATCCGGCAGTCTCCGCATCCTTGGTATTGTAGCCTGCGGTGCGCCATACGTTTGTTCCGTCGCTGTTGATGATGGCAAACTCATAGCGGAGCGGGAGTCCCGCATGCTGTAGTTCGTTGCGGAGCATGGTATCCAGCTGATGTACCTCGACACGCTGCAAGATGGGCTTGTCGGAAGTCTTGGTGAGGATGCGGAACACGACATCGTCCAACACTTCCTTCTGATAGACATACTGTCCCATGAGCATCTCCTGCATGGCCCGCTGTCGGTTTTCGATGGAGTTGTTGCCGTGTTTTGGGGAGAGGGAGAAGGAGTGGGGCGTTATGCTGTCGGACACGCTGCCTTTGTACTCGAAAGTGGAGACCGTTCCGTCGGAAGCCTTGACGGTTATCATATTGTCGTGCGGATTGGAAGAGCGTGTATTCTCGTCGCTGAGCTGTTCGAGCAGCTGCCGCTGATTGTCATCGTAGTATTCGTCCAGATAGTGTTTGGTCTCGTTGCGTTCCAGCTGTCGCGAGACGCGGAAAAGAGCCGTTTTGACGTTCTCGTCAAACTGTTCACGCCGCATTTTCAACATCTCCTCGATGTAGAAAAGCTGAATGCCCAGGAAGCCCAAAAAGGCTACCAGGAGCACAATTGCCACGAACCAAATGGTCTGTTTTTTCATTCTGTGAATTGCTTGAATTCTGTTTGGTTAATTAACTTAACGGTGCAAAATTAACTTAAAAAATTAACATGACCAAATGTTAAAGCGGAAAAGTTAAAATTGTTAAGTTTAATTAACAAAACAAGCATTCTATTTGTCACTCAAAGGCCATGAAACCGAAGTTGAGTGAAGAAATAAGGTCAAAGGTCAAAGGGTCAGCCTACCCCCAGCCCCTCCCTAAAGGGAAGGGAGCAGGGTTCAGGGTTCAGGGTTCATGGTTTACGGTTGAGCGCCTTAGACCTTAGACCTTAGACTTTAGACCGTGAAACGACTTTAGACCGTGAAACGACCTTGAAGATTCGGTCCGTCACCCACCGTTTCACAAGCCAGGCCACTGGAATGCAGGCCAGGAGCGTGACGGTTCCCGCCAGCCAGGGGGTGTCAAGCGAGGCATATCGCAGCAGGGTGTGCGTCTCACGAAGCACAAGCATGTGGAGCAGGTAGATTTCCAAACTGATGCCGCCCAGCCATTGGAGAAGGGGAGAGCTGAGCAGGCGCACCAGATAACCGCGGCTTCCGTCGGCCTCTGCAAAGAACAGCAACAGCGGCGGCAAGACCACCCAAAAGAGGGCTGCACAACGAAGGCGGGGGGACAGGGCTCCGTAGGCAAAGAACGAAACGACCGGCCAAACGACGGCGAGAACCTCCCAAGGGCGTATGTCGGTCTGTCGGATGCGCTGGCTGAGCCGGCTCCGGCTTTCCGAGCGAAAGAGGCGGCAGACGAGTATGCCGAGAGAGAAATCAATGATTCGCAACCAGGGAGCCGCGTAGAGGACGCTGTTCACCGATTCGGCGGGGATGTCGAAGGCAAGGGAGAAATACAGAACAGCCAAGCCCCCTCCCGCTGTGGCCAACCGTTTGGGCGGCAGCCGGTTGAGCCATCGGAAAGAAAGCGCGAAGAGGGAATAGCAGAAGAGGATGTCGCAAAGAAACCACGATGCCCCGTTGGCTACAAAAAAGTACTCTTCGGAAGGAATCCAACTCTGGAGCAGCAAAATGTTCGGCAACAGGTGCTGCCAGTCGTAGAATCTCCCCATTCGGGCATCCAGCCACACAAATGCGACCAGCGTGAGCAGATGGAGCGGGTAGAACTTCAAGAGCTGTCGGCCCATGAATCTCAAGGTGGAGAAAGTACCGGCCTGCACCTTGCCGCCATGAGCCAACGAGAGCACAAAGCCGCTCAGCATGAAGAAAAAAGCGACACCACATTCGCCTCCGAAATCGAAACTGCTGCCGATAATGTGTGACAACACTATCAGCAGCATAAAGACGAAACGGAGACCTTGCAGTGTCCGAATCATTTCAGTTTGTCGTAGGGATGTGTGCCCAGGACGGTCTGTGCCAAACGTTTGGCTTTGTCGCGGAGGGCATTGACATCGTCATCCACCTCGCCGTAGCAGAGAACGACCCCCATGCGGCGCCCCTTGTGCGCCTCGGGCTTGCCGAAGATACGGATGCGGGTACAATCCTCGCGAAGGGGTTCTTCGAGATTGTAGGGGAGCAGCGACCTGTCAACGGGAGTCTTGGCTTCCGTGGGTGACAGAATGACGGCCGAGGCTCCGGCATGTTCCAGATGGATGCCTGCAATGGGCAGACCCAACACGGCACGCAGGTGGAGTTCGAACTCCGAGAGGTTGGTGGTGTGCCCCAGGGTCACCATACCGGTGTCATGCGGACGGGGCGAAAGTTCCGAGAAGATGACTTCGCCTTGTTTCGTCAGGAAAAATTCCACACCCCAGATACCGGCGCCCGTGAGGGCTTTGGTCACTTTGTCTGCCATCATTTGGGCCTGTTTCAAGGCTTCGTCCGGGATTTGGTAGGGCTGCCAGGACTCGCGGTAGTCTCCCTGTTTCTGGACGTGACCGATTGGGGGACAGAACAGCGTGGGCCAACCGTGTTGCTGCGTCACGGTGAGGAGGGTGAATTCTGAGTCGAAGTCGATGAATTCCTCCACGATGACCTCCTTCACGTCGCCGCGCGAACCCTCCATCGCTTCGCGGAAGGAGGACTCCACCTCGGCCTCATTGTGCACATAGCTCTGTCCGTGGCCGCTGCTTGACATCAGGGGTTTTACCACGCAAGGGAAGCCGATTTCCGCCACAGCGGCCTTGAACTCGTCGAAGGTCTTGGCGTAGAAATACTTAGCTGTACGCAGACCCAGTTCCTTGGCTGCCAAATCGCGTATTGCACGACGGTTCATGGTGAAGTTTACGGCACGTGCCGAAGGAACCACCTGAATGCCCTGCTCCTCGAACTTGAAGAGACGCTCGGTGCGGATGGCCTCAATCTCGGGCACGATGATGTCCGGCTTGTGCTTGTTCACAACGGCCTCGAGGGCATCGCCGTCGAGCATCGAAAACACCTCGCGCTCGTCGGCCACCTGCATGGCGGGCGCGTTGTCATAACGGTCGCACGCTATCACATATTGACCGGCGCGCATGGCAGCTATCACGAATTCCTTGCCCAACTCGCCGCTGCCCAACAAAAGTATTTTTTTCATTTTATTTGCTCTCCGGAGATTTGGCAGAGGAAACTTCGGGGGCAGAGTCGGAATGATGGTGTCCGGACTGACGATGGATGATTCCGAGTTCCAGCAATTCTTGCTGTACAGCTTTTTCGCGTTGGTTCTTCGTGTGGGAGCCGTGTGCGATTGAATAGACGCGACTGGGACTTACCCAATGCTTGAAAGCCAAATGGATGTAAGTGTCGCGATGTTTGGCCTGTAAAAATTGAAACATTGTTTCTGTAGGTTTATAAAATGTTGTTTATGCGGAAATATTGTTATTGCGAAAAAAGGGGGGGGGAATTACTTCCCGGCTTCGGCCAAGAGGCAGGCCATGATGTACGGACCGACACCCTTGGGGTCGTTGTCGCGGATGATTTCGTGGACATAGTAATCGAACGAACCGTCACGATAGGGATTTCCGCCCAAACCGGCCACACCGCAGACGCGGGTGAGAGAGATGGTTCCGTCGGCATCTTCGCGAATGAAGTTGCGGTTCAATCCGTCGAGAGCTTTCAGACCGTGTTCCCAATATTCTGCGGGAAGGTAGCCCAACTTGGCAGCTTTGAGGAAGGTGTAGGCAAACATGGCGGTGCAGCTCGTTTCGAGGTAATTGCCTTCGCGCTGCCCTTGGTCCAAAACCTGATACCAGGCACCTGTCTCTGCATCTTCAATCTTGAGGAGACTGGCTGCGAGGGGACGTAGAATCTGAACGATGGAGTCGCGGCCTGCATAACCTTGGGGCAGGAAATCGAGCACATCGACCATTGCCATTGCGTACCATCCGAGGGCACGTCCCCAAACGTGGGGAGCCTGACCGGTGACGGAGTCGGCCCACTGCTGCTCGCGGCTTTCATCCCAGGCGTGGCGATAGAGGCCGTTGGCAGGATCGTAGGTATGGCGGGCGATGACGGTGATTTGGCTCACCACATCGTCGAAGGCAGCCGTCTGAGTTTTGCCTTCGAGGAAACGTTGGGCATATTGCGCATAGAAGGGAGCTTCCATATAGATGCCGTCGAGCCACATCTGCCAGGGATAGGCTTTCTTGTGCCAGAAGCCGCCCTCGGAAACGCGCGGATGGGTGGTGAGCTGTCTGTAGAGCGTGTCGAGCACCGTCTTGAAACGGGCATCGCCCGTGCGGTCATACCAGAGGAATGTCATCTTTCCGGGATTGATGTGGTCGAGCGTATAATTGCGGAGTTTGTAGGTGCGAATCTGTCCGTCGGGGGTGATGATGGAATCCATGTAAGCCTTGACATAGTCGGCCACAGTAGCATCGATTTGAGGATATTGACGGGCAGCCATGAGCATCGACTGGAGTTCGAGGCCGTGGGTGTAGTTCCACTTGAGGCGCGTGTTGTAGTCGATGCCGGCGGGGGAAGGTATGCGTGTAATTTCCGACTTGACCATACGAACCGACCAAGGCTCTGTTTCGGTCTTGGGTTTGGCACTGCACGCAGAGAGGAGAATGGCTGCGGCTGCAAAATAGGATAAGAGTTTCATAAGTTGTGTATTTTGTGACAGGAACGTGGAATTGCAATCGTCTCTGTTTATTTGTCCGATGATGCGGGTTTCCAGTTGTCATTGCCCCCGAGCACCTTTTCTACAGTATAGAGCTGGCTTTCGGCCTTAGTGAGCATACGGACCCATTTGACGCGGGCTGAAGTGTCGGCTCCGGCTCCCGTGTTGCCGTACTCGCAGTAGCGGGCTGTCGTCTCGTTGGAGGCTTTGCCCCAATTGTGCCAGCCTTCGGGACGCACGTTGGCACCCATCTCGCAGTTGAGATACACCACATTGGCGTAGGGACGCCAAGGACGTCCGAGATAGGACTTGACACCCTCGTCAGCCGTAAGTTTACAATTGTTGAAGACGAAGCCAGTCTGGCCTTCGAGGGTAGAGGCTGCCGTATAGTAGCCGTCGGCCAACATGTGGAGCGTGCAGCGGTTGAAGTAGCAGGTGGCCCATCCGAAGATGAAATCAACGGTGCCCTCGATGTAGCAGTCTTCATAGTATTGGCGCGACTGCGAGGTTCCCGAGTTGCTGTCGCCGTGGGGGTAGAGGGTGTCCTGATTGCCCAGAAAACGGCAGCGGCGGAAGACGGCGCGGTCTCCCTTGACAAAGAGGGCAACAGCCTGACCGACACGTCCGGCGGTGTTGGAGAAGGTGATGCCTTCGGCAGTGAAGTCGGGAGCGTAGATGTAGCAGGATGACGAGCCGGAGGTTCCCACTTCCTCGCCGAAGTTGTTGAGGGTCTTGGCGCAGTCCCCGTAGGCGAGGACGCAACGGCCTTCTTCCTTGGCCACGAGGCGAACGTTCTGTTTGCTCTCGGCCAAGACGAGTTTTTCTGTGTACTCACCGGGCTGGACGAGAATGGTGGTGGGTACTTTGCGGAAGTCGGGCACGGCATCGAAAGCTTCCTGGACGGAGAAGAAATCGCCGGAGCCGTCTTTGGCCACCACATAGTCGTAGTGGCGGATGAAGGGCCGGAGAGCAGGTACGGCTTCGCCTATGGCATCGACCGCCAAACCTGCGATGATGCGTCCGCCGTGAATGTTGAGATGGGTATTGTCCTTGCGGCCCTTGACGGCAGCGAGGTTGGTGTTGGGCTCAATCCAGCAGAAGAGTTTCTTGGACTCCACGGGGCCGAGTTGCTGGATATAGTCGTGGGTGATGCGGTTCATATCGACAAACGGCACGTTGAGTTCGCGGGCCACGTTCATCGGGGGAAGGAGATAGTTGGCTTTGGAACCGTCGGCACGTGTGAGGATGTGCGTCTCGACCAGCGTATCGCCCTCGACGGGAGAGGTTTTCTCTTTTTCATCGGTCTTGCCGAAAGCATCGTCCTTATCGACGGGATTGGGGATGAAGTTGCGGCGCACGATGGCATTCATCAGGATGGGCGTGCCGCCCTTGGCCATTGTTTCGCGACAGAAACGGCGCAGGTTGTCGTCGAATGTCGAACCGGGTTCGGTGTGGCGGTCGGCTTTGGGTTTCTCGTCATTGTGGCCGAACTGTATGATGACATAGTCGCCGGGCTGCACCTTGTTGATGACGGCATCCCATCGTCCCTCGTTGATGAAGGAGAGAGAGGAGCGTCCGTTGACGGCGTGGTTGTCAATAACGACATCGGAAGTGAAATAGCCGGAAAGCATCTGACCCCAGCCGCGTTCCTGATTGTCGTTTTCGGTGGGTTTGTTGGCCATCGTCGAGTCGCCTATCATAAATACGGTGACGGGTTTCTTCTCACCGGCACTGGTCAGCACAGCGAGAGTCACCAAAGCGAAGGCAAGGATAGAGAAAATTTTTTTTGTCATAGGGAGGGATATTTGTGTGTGCAAAGATAGTCAATTTAGTTAAATAAACCAAATAAAAAGTCAAAAAAGTGTGCTGAGGAGGGTCATTTTATATAAATCGAACGCTCTAAGCGACCTTTGAGGTGACAAAAGACAGCGTTTGAGACGGGGTAACAAAAAAGGAGCCAACCCCTTCAAAACCCGAAGCAATCCGAAGGCACGGAGACGGTTCTTGACGCGAAGGAGGTGTATCTGAGCAATCTCGGAGGGGAGGAGCTCGGATTCGATGGCAGCCAAATTGCCCACACTTTGAGCCGTTTTGTCGAGGAACGCTTCATCACTGTCGAGAGTGTCGTGAACCACAGGCGCATCGACGTAGCCGTAGCGAGCTCCTGCTCTCAGGGCCTGGAATCCGAAAAGGGTGTCTTCGTGGCCGTAGGTGCGGAGCTGCTCGTCGAAGGGGTGGGAGAGGAAAAAGTCCCGGCGCACGGCAAAATTGTTGGACGTGAAGTTGCGGACGGGTTCATCGGGACCGACGCAGGGTTCGCGGTTGGACCCTACAAGCCAATGCAACTGACAGTCGGCAGGATAGGCTTCCGCCTCGCGGTAGCGTCGTCCTCCGCAGAGAATGGTTCCGGGCGCAGCCTTCGCAATGGCTTCGGCATAGCGGGAAAGCCAAAGCGGAGATTCTACGGACGAATCGCAATCGAGGAAAATGAGCCACTCGCCGCAGGCCTTTTCGGCCAGACGGTTGCGAATGGCCGCACGTCCGACGTTCTCCTTATTATAAATATGGTACGTGCGCGTATTTTCTGCGCACGCTCTTCGGTTTTGTTCAGTAAAGAGGGAGGAACCGTCTTCCATCGCAATCAGTTCCCAATCGTCCGGCAGGGATTCGGCCTGTCGGCAGAGTTCCCGTATGAGACGGGAGGTGTCGTGATTGTAGATGGGAAGAAGGATGCTTGTCATTGGATGATGGCAGCAATGTTGGAGGTAAAGAGTTTGACGGCAATGGCCAGCAGGATGATTCCGAAGAACTTGCGCAGCAGGTAGATGCCGCCTTCGCCCAAGATGCGTTCGAGCACGTGCAAATGCTTGAGCACGATATAGACGATGAGGATATTGAGCAAGAGACCGAGCACGATGTTAACGAGTGCATACTCGGCACGAAGCGACAGCAGGGCAGTAAAGGTGCCGGCTCCCGCAATGAGGGGGAAGACGACGGGGACGAGGGTGGAAGAGCCTTTGGGACCGTCGTTATAGTGGAATATCTCAACGCCGAGAATCATCTCGAGGGCCATGATGAAGATGACAATGGCTCCGGCAGCGGCAAAAGAGTGGATGTCAACATTGAAGAGCTCAAGGAGCAGGTTGCCCAGCAGCAGGAAAGCCAGCAGCATGGCGAGCGAGACGAGGGCGGCCTCGCCGGCGTTGACGCGTCCGGTTTTCTTCTCAAGGTCCATCACGATGGGAGTGAGACCTGTGACATCAATCATGGCAAACAGCACAATGAAGGCGCTGAAGGTCTCTTGGACGGAAAAAGATGACAAAACAGATTCAAACACGTTAGTACGGAAAATTAAATCGGAAAACTCAGGATGCTGCTTTCCCGGAATGGGGAGCAGGGCGGAGAATCTCCAGATACTCGTCCTCTTTGAGCAACAAGTCGAGGGCACGAAGGTAGATCTGGTTGGTGAGATTCATAATCTCGGAGAATGCACTGTCGGTATAAAGGTCGGCTGCAATTTGTGCCTTGAGCTGCGTGGAGAGCAGCGGCTGACAGGCCACCCATTCTGCCGAATCGAGGCGTACGCTGTCGCTCAGTGCTTTGTCGTGGAGTTCGGCAAGCATTTCAGGAGAAACGGAGAATCCGTGATTGAAATCCCTGAACTCGGGGTACTGTTTCCGCAAGCGGCGCTGATGGTCGGCAAAGTAACGGAGCACGAAACGGTTGAGGGTGCCGCGGGCAATGATGTCACGATGGGTGCGATTGACGAGCGTGGTGTCGAGGGGCACAAAAATGTCGGGCATGATGCCGCCACCGCCATAGACTGTGCGTCCCCCTTCGGTCTTGTACTTGAGCGAGTCGGGAAAGTGGATGGAGTCCATCGAGAAATACTCTCCCTTGTTGTAGCGCTCTACGAGATCCTTGTAATAGTCTTTCTTGTTACCCTTCTTATATGGTTTCTGGATGCAACGGCCCGAGGGAGTGTAGTAGTGGCTGACGGTGAGTTTCAGCATTGCGTCGCCGGGCAGTGTCACCTGTCGCTGGACGAGACCTTTGCCGAAGGTGCGACGTCCCACCACGATTCCTCTGTCGTAATCCTGGACGGCACCGGTGAAGATTTCGGAGGCCGAGGCACTCTCCTCGTCAACCAGAACCACCAGGCGTCCGGGGAATTTCTTCGAGGCCCAGGTACGATAGATTTCTTTGTTTTGGGTGCGTCCCTGGGTATAGACAATGGTACGGTCGGCGGGGATAAAGAAATTGGCCAGTTCGACAGCAGCCGTCAGGAGGCCGCCTCCGTTGTCGCGCAGGTCGGTAATGAGGTCATTCATTCCGAGTTGTGTGAGGCTGTCGAGTGCGGTGGCAAATTCCATCGGGGTGGTCTGGGCAAAGCGATCGACCTTGATGTATCCGATGCCGGGCGCTGCCATATAGGCCGCGTTGACCGACTGGACGGGAATCTTGTCGCGTATCACATCGAAGGCTATCATTTCCCGGCCGCGCTGCACATCGAGATGCACCGAGGTTCCTTTGGGGCCTCGCAGCCGTTTTTGTACTTCGTTGTTGTTCATTTTGACACCCGAGATAGCCTCGCCGTCGGCGCGCAGAATACGGTCGCCCGAGGAAATGCCTACCTTGGCAGAAGGACCGCCGGCCACGGTGTTGATGACGATGAGCGTATCGTTCGACATCTGATACCGGATGCCGATGCCGTCGAAGTTGCCGCCCAGGCTTTCGTTCAGGGCTTTGAACTGTTCGGGGGTGAGATATTCGGAGTGGGGGTCCAGTTTCTCCATCATGCCGCGTATGGCGGCTTCGGCCAATTGGGTGCTGTTGACCGAATCGACGTATAGGTATTGTATGGCCTGATAGGTCTTGAAGATTTGGGACAAGGCCATCTGGTCGGCTTCCTGTCCCCGGACGGGGAGGAGGGGCGGCAGAAGGAGGAGAATCGAAAGAAGACGTTTCATTTCTTGAGAATGGAAGATTGGAATTTGTTGAGCGCCAGTGGATTGTCGGGCGTAGGCAACTTGAAGCCGTCGGGCATGAAGTCCGTGACATCTTTGCCATAGTGGAGCAACTCGCGAACGGTGGACGACGAGATATGGGCCATTGCCGGTTCGTTGAAGAGCATGATGGTTTCTATGCCCGAAAGGTGGCGGTTGACATCGGCCATGGAACGTTCGTACTCAAAGTCGGCCACCGTACGTACTCCCCTGAGGATGTGGGTGATGCCCAATTGCTGGGCATAATCGACAGTCAGCGTATTGTAGGCGGTCACTTCGATGCGGGGCTCGTCGGCATAATATTCGCTTATCATGCGGACACGTTCTCCGACCGAAAACATCGCACTCTTGGCATCGTTGTAGCCTACGGCGATGAGAATCCGGTCGCAGAATGCCAACGCACGTTTCACCACCGATGCGTGGCCTTTGGTGAAGGGGTCAAAAGATCCCGGGAAAATGATGTACATAGTTTTCGAACTTGGTGCACGGAGGTCTCACAGACCCCTCGCGGGAAAATCAATCGACAGCGTCCTCCTCGACCACGAGGTTCTCGATGATGAACTCCTGGCGCTCGGCGGTGTTGTTGCCCATGTAGTATTGGAGCATGTCCTTGACGGCATCTTCCTTGCGGAGCATCACCAAATCGAGACGCATCTCGGGGCCGATGAAGTGTTTGAACTCGTCGGGCGAGATTTCGCCGAGACCTTTGAATCGGGTGATTTCCGGGTCATGGAACTTGGCGATGGCCGCCTGACGTTCTTCCTCGTTGTAGCAGTAGTAAGTTTCCTTGTTGTTCTTCTTGTTGCGAACGCGGAAGAGGGGGGTCTGGAGGATATAGACGTGGCCTTTCTTGACAAGCTCGGGGAAGTATTGGAGGAAATAGGTCATCATGAGCAGTCGGATGTGCATCCCATCGACATCGGCATCGGTGGCTATAATCACCTTGTTGTAGCGCAGGCCTTCCAGTCCGTCCTCGATATTGAGGGCAGCCTGCAGGCAATTGAACTCGAGGTTGGTATAGACTTTCTTGCGTTCGAGGCCGTAGGTGTTGAGCGGTTTGCCGCGCAGCGAGAACACCGCCTGAGTCTGTACGTTGCGGCATTTGGTAATGGAGCCGGAGGCCGAGAGACCCTCGGTGATGAAGATGCACGTGTCGTCGCGTTTGTCGCCTTTGGCATCGTTGAAATGAACGTGACAGTCGCGCAGCTTGTCGTTGTGGAGCTGCACCTTCTTGATGCGTTCTTTGTCCTGTTTGGTGATGCCGGCTATGGCCTTGCGGTCCTGCTCCGACGACTGTATTTTCTGTCGCATGATTTCGACGGTCGTGGGGTCGCGGTGCAGGTAGTTGTCGAGTTCGTGGCTCAGGAAGTCGGCTATGAATTTCTGGATGGTGATGGCATCCGGTTCGGGCGAGATGCGGGTCGAGCCGAGTTTGGTCTTCGTCTGGGCCTCGAACACGGGTTCCTGCACCTTGATGGCAATCGCGGCCACCATACCGTTGCGGATGTCGGACGGCTCGTAGTTCTTGGGCTGGAAGAATTCCTTGATGACGCGCATCGACTCCATCTTGAAGGCCTGCAGGTGTGTGCCTCCGAGGCTCGTGTACTGTCCGTTGACAAACGAATAGTATTCCTCGCCGTACTGGTTGGTGTGGGTGAGGGCCACCTCGATGTCATCACCCGTGAGGTGAATGATGGGGTAGAGCGGGTCGCTGTCCATGCGGTCGGTGAGGAGGTCTTCGAGGCCGTTCTTCGAGTTGAATTTCTTGCCGTTGAGGGTGAGCGTGAGCCCTGTGTTCAGGTAGGAATAGTTCTTGAGCAGTTTCTCGATGAATTCCATCTGGAACTTGTACCCTTCGAAAATCTTCTCGTCGGGGATGAATTCCACGTAGGTCCCGTTGGGTTCTTTGCAGGGTTCTACATCGTGTTCTTCGACTTTCTTGGCGGCAGCGTAGGTGATTTCTTTCTTCTCGTTGTCGCGCACGGCTCTCACGAAGAAATGTTTCGAGAGGGCATTGACGGCCTTCAAACCCACGCCGTTGAGGCCTACGCTCTTCTTGAAGACCGAGGTGTCGTATTTGCCGCCCGTGTTGATTTCCGACACACAGGCATCGAGTTTGCCGAAGGGAATGCCGCGGCCGTAGTCTCTGACCGACACCCGTCCGTCGGCGTCGATGGTCACGTCGATGCGTTTGCCGAATCCCATGGCATATTCATCGATGGAGTTGTCGATGACTTCCTTGAGGAGGATGTAAATGCCGTCGTCCTCATGCGAACCGTCGCCCTGTTTGCCGATATACATACCCGGACGCAGACGGATGTGCTCCGTCCACTCTAAGTGTTGGATTTTACTTTCGTCATAATCGGCAACGGCATTGGCCATCGCCATGTTTTCGTCGAGTGTTTTCTGCTCTGCCATATTGTTGAATTACATTCTTTCGGGAACTTCGATGCCCAGGAGGTTCATGCCGGTCTTGACCACACGTCCCACCTGACGCGAAAGCTCGAGGCGGAAGGCACGCTTGGAAGCGTTCTCCTCCTTGAGAATCTGGTAGTCGTGATAGAACTGGTTGTATTCTTTCACAAGGTCGTAGCTATAGTTGGCTATCAGGGCGGGAGAGAAGCGTGTGCCGGCTTCCTTCACGATGCCGGGGAAGTTGAGCAACTGCTGGATGATGCCTTCTTCCTTGGGGGTTATCTCTACATCGTCCCACGCGACTGTGTCGTCTCCGGCTTTGCGCAGGAGGCTTTGGATGCGGGCGTAGGTGTACTGGATGAAAGGACCCGTGTTGCCGTTGAAGTCAATCGACTCGGCGGGGTTGAACACCATGTTGTTGACGGGATTGACCTTGAGGAGGAAATACTTCAGCGCTCCGAGACCCACGATGCGATAGATGTTCTTGCGTTCCTCGTCGGACATCTCATAGAGGTGTCCGCTCTCTTCGGCCACTTTTCTGGCATCCTCTATCATGGCCTCCATGAGGTCGTCGGCATCCACTACGGTGCCTTCACGGCTCTTCATCTTGCCGTTGGGGAGTTCTACCATGCCGTAGGAGAAGTGAACCAGATTTTTGCCCCACTTGAAGCCGAGCTTGTCGAGCAGGAGTGCCAGCACCTGAAAATGGTAGTTCTGTTCGTTGCCCACCACGTAAATCATGTGGTCGATGGGATAGTCGTCGTAGCGCAGTTTGGCGGTGCCGATGTCCTGTGTCATATAGACCGACGTGCCGTCCTTGCGGAGCAAAATCTTCTGGTCGAGACCGTCGGCGGTCAGGTCGGCCCATACCGAGCCGTCCTCCTTGCGGAAGAAGATGCCTTTGTCCAGTCCTTCCAGCACCTTTTCTTTGCCCACAAGGTAGGTGTTCGACTCGTAGTATATCTTGTCGAACCCCACACCCATCGTGGCGTATGTCTCGTCGAATCCGGCATACACCCAATCGTTCATTTTCTTCCAGAGACCGCGCACCTCGGCATCGCCGGCTTCCCACTTGCGGAGCATCTCACGGGCTTCCTGCATGAGGGGTGACTTTTCTTCGGCTGCGGCCTTTCGCCTCTCGGCCGTCTTCTCTTCGTTCTCGCCTTGTATGGCCTGTATTTCGGGGTCGTTGGCAAGGAGCTCTTTCACCTCGGCCTTGAAGTGCTTGTCGAACGAGACATAGCAGTCTCCGATGAGGTGGTCTCCCTTTTTGCCGGACGAAAGGGGCGTTGCGCCGTCGAACCATTTGAGCCAGGCAAGCATCGACTTGCAGATGTGGATGCCGCGGTCGTTGACGATATTGGTTTTCACCACCTTGTAGCCGTTGGCTTCCAGAATGCGGCTCAGCGACCAGCCGAGCAGGATGTTGCGCAGGTGGCCCAGGTGGAGCGGTTTGTTGGTGTTGGGCGAGGCATACTCCACCATGTATAGCTCGCTCTTGTCCGTCACGGGCGTACAGCCGTAGTCGGCAGTGGCGGCAATGCCCTTGAGCTTCTCGACCCACGATGACGAGTTCACCGTCATATTGAGGAAGCCTTTGATTACGTTGTATTTGGCCACAAGCGGTTCGTTGGCCGTCAGCCAGTCGCCTATCTCCCGGCCGAGTTCTTCGGGATTGGACTTGCCGCATTGTTTCATGAAGGGGAAGACCATCACGGTAAGATGGCCCTCAAATTCTTTCCTTGTGGGGCTCACTTGCACCTGACGGTCGCCGATTTCCACTCCGTAGAGTGCTTTGACAGCAGCCTTCACAGCGGCTGCCAGTGTCTGTTCAATTTCCATTTCGTCTTGTGTATTTTAGTGGACTTTCTGGCTCCCTGTTTCGTCTAAAAAGGGGAGAAATGCCCGAATTTTGTTGCAAAGATAACAATTTTTTTCGACAAATACGCCATATCTCAAAAAAAAAATGCATCTTTGCACCAAATTTTGATGATTTATGGACGAAAAACAGGTATTGGATATTCAGAAAGAGGTCGTTGATGTGCTCCGCTACGTTTACGATCCGGAGATTCCCGTCAACATCTATGACCTCGGCCTCATTTACGCTATTGAAGTCTCCGAAGCCAAGCCGGAGGACATCACCGGCGAAGGATTCGCCAATGTGCATATCAAGATGACCCTCACCGCCCCCTCTTGTCCCGAGGCCGATTTCCTCATGGAGGATCTCCGCATCAAAGTCGAGGGTTTGCGCGAAGTGGCCACCTGCGATGTGGAACTGGTCTTTGAGCCCGAGTGGAACAAAGACATGATGACCGAAGAAGCCAAACTTGAACTGGGTTTCCTGTAGAATGAAACATATCTATTTCCTCTCCGACATGCATCTCGGTTCGCGTACCTTCGAGCATCCGCTCGATGTGGAACGCCGTGTGGTCCGCTTTCTCGATTCCATCAAGGACGACTGTGCGGAACTCTACCTCGTGGGCGATGTCATCGACTATTGGTTCGAGTACAAATACGTGGTTCCGCGCGGTTTTACCCGATTCCTGGGTAAATTGGGCGAGTTCCACGATGCTGGCATTCCTGTCCACTGGTGGACGGGCAATCACGACATCTGGATTTTTGACTATATCCCGCAGGAAACGGGAGCCGTCATCCACCGCACGGGTGAGGAAGTCACCATTCGCGGCAAACGCCTCTACATAGCCCACGGCGACGGCTTGGGCAGCGACAGTCGGGCACTCAAGTTCATGGGGAGATTTTTCCGCAACCGTTTCTGTCAGCGTCTCTATGCCATGATTCATCCCCGCTGGACCACTGCTTTTGCCTATCGCTGGTCGGCCCATTCGAGACTTACAGGCGGCGATTTCCCCGATTTTCAGGGCGAAGACCGTGAGCCTCTTGTCAAGTTCGCCAAAGCCTATCTGCATGAGCATCCCGATCTGGATTATTTCCTCTTCGGCCATCGTCATATCATGCTCGACCTGATGTTGTCGCGCCACACACGCATGCTGATTCTCGGCGACTGGATACAACATTTCTCCTACGCCGTCATGGACGATGCAGGAGAAATCGTGTTGGAACAGTTCGAACAGGAGGAACCTTCTGAAACCGAAGTCAGAACCGGTGTCAGCGTTGCATTTTAGCCCACCATTCCCGGTCTGTTTCCAGGAGTTTTTCGTAGTCTTCGTTGGTGATGTCACCGGCCCCGAGCAGCATGATGCGGAACCATCGGGTGCCCACGTGACGCAAGGCTGACGTGTCGCGGAAGCCCGCCCTGATGAAACTGTTGTGGCGATGTACGCGCTCCTCGTCGCTCTCGGCGGGAGGGAGAGCCTGCTCCAGGTTCACCACCAGACGGTGACCTGCGTACTGCTGCTCTATCTTGCTCAGCATGACGTCCTCGTAGCCCAGGGTGCGTACCTCGCGGTCCAGGGCAAAATAGTAGAGCCAGGCCACATCCTTGCGGCGTATGGCAAACGAGAATCCGATGAGCCGGGCATGGTCGTAGAACGTCAGAAAGTCCACATCGTCCCTCTGGATGACGTTGAGCAGAATGTCGTAGTCGAGGCGCAATCCCTCGGGATAGACGGTTTCGTAGAGTTTTCTCACAGCGGCCCATTGGGGTGTGGAGGAGGTGATACGTTCGATGGTCATAGTCGCTATGCTTTTTGTTTCTGTAAAAATACGAATCGGTTTTAAACCATAAGGAAAAATTAGGGTCTAATTCATACTTTCGCTTTGCAAAGATAGTTGTTTTTTTCTAAAAGTGCAAATATTTCTTTGATTTCTTGAAAAATTTCTGTATCTTTGCCACGCAATTTATGGATAATTGTTATTTTAGAAGTCATTTTTATGCAGTTTAAGAGTCTGTCGGGCCTTCTGTCGCTGGCTTTGTGCGCTACGGTTTTCCAGCTGAACGCGCAGTCGGTACGCGGTCGCATTTATGATAAATCTTTGGGCGAACCCATGCAGTTCGTCAACGTGGCCGTAGTTCCCCGGAGCGACACCACGCGCGTCTTGGGCAACATCACCGATGCGAACGGCAACTTCCGTATCGACAAACTCAAGAACGATACTTACACCCTGCGTGTGTCGTTTCTGGGTTATAAACCCTTTCAGCGCACTTTCACCATACGCGACCGTCAGCGCGACGTCAATGTCGGAACCATTCGCTTGGAGGAGGATCTCCAGACCCTGGGCGAGACCGTGGTGGCTGCACAGCGCTCCGGCATCAAGCTCGAAGTGGATCGCAAGTCGTTCGACATCTCCGAACAGATAGCTGCCATGGGAGCTTCGGCCACCGAGGCCCTCGAACAGATTCCTTCGGTCGAAGTCGATAACGACGGAAATATCTCCCTGAGAGGCAACACCAGCGTCGAGATATGGATTAACGGCAAGGCTTCCGGCCTCACTTCCGACAACCGTTCCAGCATTCTCGACCAACTACCCGCCGAAAGCATCGACCACATCGAGGTGATAGACAATCCCTCGGCCAAATTCAGCGCCGAGGGCAGTGCCGGCATCATCAATATTGTATTGAAGAAAAACCGAGCGGCTGGTTACTACGGAGCCGCCAGCGCCAACGTCAATACAGAGGGGCGCTACAAGTTCGATGTCAATGTCAACTGGTCGGCCGGACGATGGGAAGGGTATGGTAGCGCAGGCTACCGCCATGAGCGCAATCATCTGGGAGGCAGTGAGAGCGAACAGGTCAACTACGCTACGCGTACTTTCCAGAATTCCGATTCCTGGAATCACCGCGACGGCAACGGTCTCTTCTTCCGTCTCGGCACCACTTGGCACTTCACCGACAACGACGAGATAACCCTCTCGGGGATGGCCGGCCCGGGAGACGATGACCGTGTCTCCGAGTCAGTCTATCTCAACGGCCCGATCGATGCCGCCGACCGTCCGCTGGCTGCCGATTCCCGCATGTTGCGTCGTACCTCCGGCGGAGGCGACCGCGTCTTCTGGAACGCACAGTTCAACTACCGCCACTCCTTCTCCGAGAAGCATACCCTTGAGGTCAACTTCTCCACAGGCGCTTGGCGCAGCAACAACGACAATTTCTATCAGGATTCAACCGTTAACCTTCAACCTTTGGCCTTAGACCTTCAACCAACCTACGGCTATATCTCTCGCCCCATGCACATCCGCAACCGTTTCTCGGAGGGCAAAATAGACTACAGCAACCAGCTCACCGAACGTTTCAAACTCGAGGCAGGCTACCAGTTCAACCTCTCCCACGAGAATACGCCGCAGGAGTCGGAGACAGCCCCCGATTGGGAAGGAACAAATCCTACGATAGACGAAGCGTATTTCAACCGTTTCATCTATGACTCGCAGATACACGCCTTCTACGCCACAGGCTCTCTCCAACTCGGCTCTTTTGGCATCATGGCAGGCCTGCGCGGCGAGTATTGGAAGGTGGAGACCGAGAGCTGGACATACGACCAGGAGTACAATCCCGCTCTGCGCGATGACCCTTTCACGAAGGACTATTTCGAACTCTTCCCGTCCCTGTTCCTCTCCTGGCAGGTCACGCCCACCCAGCAGCTCCAACTCAACTATACGCGGCGTCTGCGCCGTCCCTGGGGTGGTGAGCTCAACTCTTTCCGCAACACCTCCGACGCCTCCATGACCTCGTTCGGCAATCCGGAACTGACACCCGAGTTCTCCAACTCCTTCTCTCTCAACTATCTCAAGACCTGGGAACAGCATACGCTCTCCCTCTCGGCCTACTACCGTCCCACGTCCGATGTGATTCAGCGCATCAAGTACCAGGATGCGTCGGGACTCATGTACCAGACCAACGAGAACGTCTCCAAGTCGCAGTCCTCCGGTCTCGAAATGGTGCTCAAGAACAAACTCGCCTCCTGGCTCGACCTTACCACCTCGGCCAATGCCTATTACTACAAACTCGATGGCTTCTCCTTCCGCATCAACGATTATACCGTCACGGGCGAAGGTCGCGAGAGCTTCTCGTGGAATGCCCGCATGATGGCTTCCTTTGTGCTGCCTTGGGAGATGTCGGCACAGCTGACGGGCAACTATCGTTCCAAGCAGGCCGTCTCGCAGGGTGAACGCAAGGGTAACTACAGCGTGGACTTCGGCTTCAAAAAGAATTTCATGAACCGCAAGTTCGTCCTCTCGGTCAGCGGTCGCGACCTCTTCGATTCGCGCAAGTGGGAGACCACAACCTCGTCCGACACTTTCTGGCGTCACCAGAAAGGATGGCGGGGCGGTCGCCGTTTCGATTTCACACTCACGTGGAACTTCGGAAACATGAAGCCCAAACAGCGTCAGCGTCCCGACGGCGAGCAACAGGAGGGCGACGACAGCTCCTCCGGCGGAGGCTATGACATGGGAGGAGTACTATGAACTGTAAGTTCAGGTCAAAAGTCAAAGGCGCTCTACGTCCTGAAGGACGGTCAAAGGCGTTCTACGTCCTGAAGGACGGTCAAAGGTCAAAGGTCAAAGGTCAAAGGCTACTACGAACTGTAAGTTCGGGTCAAAGGTCAAAGGTCAAAGGCTACTACGAACTGTAAGTTCGG
>FLNY01004417.1_pt1 | contig 20722 bp, 19 predicted proteins | sample 1140381 | NCBI WGS metagenome assembly FLNY01 (sample SAMEA3878172, study PRJEB12797) | bioreactor metagenome | biome: Moose rumen | place: Sweden | collected 2011-10
TTCACGGATTCCCTCCTCGCTGATATACACCGGAGGGCAGAATCTGTGTAATCGAGCGAATAACTATGAGCTCAACAATTCTGATAAAAGTCCATCTCATCAGTGAAATCTGTGTTCATAAACTGAAATTTTAACATGCGAAACTTGTGTAAAAAGATTAAAGCCTGAGACGAGTGTCTCAGGCTTTTTGGTTATAAGGGTCTGTCAGCGTTGGAGGGACTTGACATAGATGGCGTAGAACGGCGTGTCGGCCAGGAACTGGATGATTTTCGGATCCTCGATGGTCTGCTTGACACTCTGGAACACCGACTCGTTCTGCTGTCCCTTGTTGATGATGTCGTCGAACACCAGCTGGTTGCGGAACTTTTCGAGCTGTTCCTCCATCTCTGTGACGAAAAATGCGATTTTGAAGTAGTTATATGGTTTACCCGTAAGGAACTCCGGATTCCAGTTTGGTTTGTCGAAGAAAATCTGTATGTTGGAGTTTCGTTTGAACAGATCCTGGTTGAGCGTGATGAAGTTCTCGCACTCCTCCCAGTCGATTACGGAATCCACCTCCTGCTCTGACCGTCTTTGTGTGTAATAATCGGTGTAATGGCTGTTGATGTTGAACACCTTAGAAGTGATGCCGGTGATGGTGACCCCCGTGATGCTGGTCTTATCGAGCTGCAGTCCTTCGAGCAGAACCGCTCCGTTGGTCATCTCCTCGCCGCGGTTGTCTTTCGCATTGAGAATGAAGCGCTCTATCTTATCCTCCCAGCTGGTGCTCCATTCCTGTACCTCCATGTTGCCCTTACGGGTGACGATGGCCTGCACGTAGGAGTTCGGGTCGGAATGTCCTCCGTGGAATCCCTTGACCTTCGGCGTGATCGACAGCTTCATCCGTTTCACTTTCGGGTACTGGTTGAGTCTTGCGGAGCGGATGACATAATCGGCAATGTTGTTCGGATTGTCAGCATCGTAGAAGAGGATATAGAACATGAATCGGTGAGCCTGTGTTTTCGGGTCAACAAACGGGTCGGATATGATATAGATATCATGTCCTTTCATCAGCCATTTCTTGAAAGCCTCCTTGAGGAACGGCTCTTTCTGGTCGAGCTGTTCGCAGTCGGTCACGAGCATTGCCTCGACGTTGTCGCTGACAATGCGGTCGAGCGCCCCTTTGAGGTCGGGGTTCTCATAGTTGGACACATCGCGTAGCAGCTCCACCACATCCCCTGCCATCCGTATGATTTCCTGTCCCTTGATGGCATAATAGCGTTTTGTTTTATTGGCCATGATATTCTTCATGACATGCCAATAGAACCTCATTTGTGCTTTCATCACCAGCGTGGATGTGTAGTCCACGTAGAGCGTCATGGAGTCTGGCAGCAGCTGGTGGGAGCAAGTCGGCGTGTACTGGTTATGAAAATCATAGAGGTATTCTTCATCCTCGGGTGTTGGTTTGTCACATGAGCCGAGCGACAGTGCGGCCACGAGCAAAAGCATGGTGGTGAATCCTCCTGATCCGATTTGTTTTCTCATACGATATTGGTTTTTTAAAATTAGGAATTGAATGAGGAATGAGAAATTAGGAATTTCTTTTTTCCTGGTCGTAGATTTGTTTCATCTGCCTGAGTATATCCGAAGCGAAGATAAACTCCTCCAACGGCTTGCTTTCCGCCTCCAGGATCTGCTTGTTGGATCCTTGCCATTCCGCCATTCCGTGGTAGATAAAGGTGATGTTCTCACCGATTCCCATCACAGAGTTCATGTCGTGGGTGTTGACGATGGTGGTGATTTTATCCTCATGGGTGATTCCCGCGATGAGTTCATCGATGATGATGGATGTCTTCGGGTCGAGTCCCGAGTTAGGCTCATCGCAGAAAAGATATTTCGGTTCGAGAGATATGGCTCTGGCGATAGCCACACGTTTCTGCATGCCACCTGACAGTTCGCCCGGAAACTTGTTTCCCACCCCATGCAGGTCAACCCTTTCGAGGCAATGGATTGCCCGTTTCCGCCGGTCGTCCCACGATTTGTCGGAAAACATATTGAGTGGGAACATGACGTTGTCGAGCACGCTCATGGAGTCGAACAGTGCCGCGCTCTGGAATATCATTCCCATCTCACGACGCAGAAGACTTTTCTCGCGTTTGGTGAGCATGCAGAGGTCGCGTCCGTCGTATAGGATTTGTCCCTGATCGGGTGTGAGCAGTCCGACGATGTTTTTGATGAGCACGGTCTTTCCGCTACCACTTTGTCCGATGATGAGGTTGACCTCACCATTGTTGAACACGGCGTTGATGTCGCGCAGCACTTCTCTGCCGTCGAACGATTTATAGAGTCCTTTTACTTCGATCATATTAGAAGCCTCTCCCCCGCCCTCCCCCATAGGGAGGGATCCCCCTTCGGGGTGGCCATCCGGTTTAGGGGACTTAATGGAGATATAAGTTATTTATATTTTATGTGAGCATGTTTGTGAGGAATATATCGGAGAAGAGTATATAGATGGAGCTGGTGACCACGGCAGACGTGGACGCCTTACCCACTTCGACAGATCCTCCTTCGACATTGTATCCTTTATAGGATGAGATAGTGGTGATGAGGAAGGCGTAAACCACCGCTTTGATCATACCACACCAGAAAAACCACTGGTTGAAGTCATAGCGGAATCCCTCGTTGAGTTCTGAAATGGAGGTGGTGCCAAGGAGTGTGGTGGCGAAAGCCCCCATGATACCGGCGAAGACGCTGAGTGTGACCAGCACGGGCATGATGGTCATCAGTCCGAGAATTTTCGGCAGTATGAGGTAGTTGGCCGAGTTCACTCCCATGATGTCGAGCGCATCGATCTGCTGGGTGATTCGCATGGTACCCAATTCGGATGCGATGTTCGATCCCACCTTACCTGCGAGGATGAGGCACATGATGGAAGAAGAGAACTCGAGGAGCATGATTTCCCGCGTTGTATATCCGGTGACCATCGTCGGCATCCACGGGCTTTGAATGTTGAGTTTAATCTGCAGACAGATGACTGCTCCAATGAAGAAGGATATGATGAGGACAATGCCGATGGAGCTGTAGCCGAGCTGGTACATCTCCGTGACATATTGTTTCCAGAACATCTTCCATCTGTCGGGAATGGCGATAGCTTTTCCAATGAGCATCACATATTCCCCAAGCCCATGTAAGCCGTCTTTAAGAGAAGTCATGATTGCAAAAAAGTTGTTTTAAGATACAAATTTACAAAAAAGGATGCATTTCTCCTTCTTTTTCTGTTTTTTTTTGCTGATATGCCGTTTATTTAGCAAACAATTCGTAAATTTGGCTATTGAAATAAAACGCAGACAAAAGCATGGATACAGAGAAAGCGAAGATTGAGTTGCCAGAGAACGACGAGTTGCTGACGATTACGAGCCGCAACAACGGCGACATAGACATCCCTGAATACTCAGACGAGCGCATGACGCTCTACACCCGCCATCTTGTAAAGACCTACGGCAAGCGTACGGTCGTGAACGACGTGTCGATTCACGTGCGCCAGGGAGAGATCGTCGGTTTGCTTGGCCCGAACGGAGCCGGCAAGACCACCTCGTTCTATATGACCACCGGTCTGGTGGTTCCTAACAGTGGCCAGGTGTTTCTGAACGATGAGGAAATCACGAAATATCCTGTAGCCCGTCGCGCGAAAGCCGGTGTGGGTTATCTGGCTCAGGAGGCCAGTGTGTTCAGGACGATGAATGTGGAAGACAATATCATGAGTGTGCTTGAGATGCGTCCTGAGATGACTCGTAATGCCCGTCGCGAGAAGATGGAGCAGCTGCTCAACGAGTTTCGCCTGCAGAAAGTCCGCAAGAACAACGGTAACCAGCTGTCGGGTGGTGAGCGCCGTCGTTGCGAGATAGCCCGTTGTCTTGCCATAGACCCGAAGTTCATCATGCTCGACGAGCCCTTTGCCGGTGTTGACCCGATTGCGGTGGAGGATATCCAGTATATCGTGTGGAAGTTGAAAGACCGTAATATCGGCATTCTGATTACCGACCACAACGTTCAGGAGACGTTGTGTATCACAGACCGCGCCTACTTGCTTTTTGAGGGTAGGATTCTGTTTAAGGGCACCCCACCCGAGCTGTCGGAAAACAAGATTGTGAGGGACAAATATCTTGGTTCGAACTTTGTGCTTCGTCCGAAGGACTTCCAGCTTATTGAGGCAAAGAAGCTGCGTGAGGAAGAAGAGGAGTGAGGGATGGATTATAGAAGGTGCAGGTTTGAATTCAGCCCGATGTCTGAAGATTATTGTGATGTGCTGGCCAGTATGCTGGGCGGAATTGGTTTCGACAGTTTCGAGGGCGATGATGATGGGCTGTGGGGATATGTTCAGACTTCGCTTTATGATGAAGGAACGGTGAAGGAACTCCTTTCCTCTTTTCCTTTCGAGGGGGTAAAGGTGGACTTCCGTTCAGAGGAGATGCCCCGTGAGGACTGGAATGCTGAATGGGAGAAAAGCTTCGAGCCCATATCTGTGGGTGACCTGGTGTATATACACGATGACCGTCATGAGAAATCACAGACAGCCCTGTACGACATCCTGATTTGTCCGCGTATGGCCTTCGGCTCGGGCAGCCACGCCACTACACGAATGATGCTCCGTCTGCTTTTGGAGCATGGAGCACTCTACGGAAAGCGAGTGTTAGACGTGGGTTGTGGTACAGGCATATTGGGCATCGGAGCCCTGAAGGGTGGTTGCAGTCATCTCACAGCAATCGACATAGATAACGACAGCGTGGAAAACACCAAAGAAAATCTGGCATTGAACGAGTTTGAGGGGCAGGAAGTGCTGGAAGGAGATATCAGCGTGGTTCCTTCCGCTGCCTTATATGATATTGTCCTGGCCAATATTCACCTAAATATCCATTTAGCCTTGATGGGAGATTATGTGAAGCATTTGAAATCTGGCGGCATGCTGTTTCTGAGCGGATTTTACACTCAGGAGGCAGAGGCCTTGGAAAAGGCGGCAGCAAGATATGGGCTGAAACTTAAAGAAGAAGCAACAGAGGATGGATGGGAGGCTATGTACTTTGAACTTTGAACTTTGAACTTTGAACTTTGAGATTTGAACTTTGAACTTTTTTATGGAATTGGGGCATTATTCGAGGATTTTCAGGCTTATTTCTTAATAAATGTTAAATTATTACATTTTATTAGTACCTTGTATTGCATAGTACTATAAAAGTATATATATTTGCAACGTGAAATTAGAATTATTCTAAAAACAGAATGCTTATGAATATAGAAAACGCAAAATCTCAGATGAGGAAAGGCATGCTGGAATATTGCATTCTTTTGCTGCTGCAAGACCAGCCTGCCTACACCTCCGACATCATCAAGAAATTGAAAGACGCCGACCTGCTGGTGGTTGAGGGTACGCTCTACCCTTTGCTTACCCGGCTGAAGAACGACGGCCTGCTGAAATATGAATGGCAGGAAAGCACTCAGGGTCCTCCGCGGAAATACTACGCACTCACTTATAACGGTACGCTTTTTCTCTCGGAGCTGGATGTGGCATGGAAAGAGATATCGAACACGGTAGGAAGGTTGAAGGAGATGAAAAGTGAAAAGTGAATAGTGAATAGTGAAATTAGAAAAAATTAATCATAACAAAATAAAATAGAATGAAAAGGAATATCACAATTAACATGTTCGGGCAGTTATATGCCATCGATGAAGACGCTTACGGCCTGTTGAAGAATTATCTGGACAGTCTTCACAAATATTTCAGTCGCACAGCAGAAGGTCATGAAGTGGTTGACGACATCGAAGGCCGTATCTGTGAGTTGTTCAACGATTTGAAAGACGATGGAGTGGAAGCCATCAATATCGACCATGTACAGAAGATTATCAAGCAGATTGGTAATCCGGAAGAAATGGACAACGCTGGTGGTTCAGCCTCCGGCAGCAATTCGAGGATAGAGGACGACGGTGAGACCATTATCTCCCCTTCCGCAGATTTTGACCAGAAGTCACCGAAAGTTGAAGGTAGCAAGAAGAAGAAGTTCTTCCGTGACCCACAGGACAAGATGGTGGCCGGTGTGCTGAGCGGCGCATCGAAATATTTCGGCGGCGACCTGCTGCTGTGGCGTCTGGGCTTTATTGTAGTGTGTCTGCTGTGGAACGGCATGAATATCGGGCATTGGTTCTTCCATGGATCGCTCATCATCAGCATCTTCCCTGTTTTTGCATATATCCTGGTGGCTTTGCTGGCACCCTATGCCCGCACACCAGAGGAACGTCTGCAGATGAAAGGGCATGATGTAAACCCGCAGAGCATCGCCAACGAGCTGTCGGCTGAGGCCAAAGAGAATGAGGCGCGTATGCGCAGCGGCCGAACCGACGGCGACGGCATGAAAGGATGCCTGAGCGGATGCCTGTCAGCCATGTTGATTGGCGTGCTCGTGGTCGGAGCCATCATCGGCATCGGATTCTTCGTCACCATCATCGTGATGGTATGTGCACTGGTGGCCGTCATCCTGTCCCCTGCCGGCTATGTGGCGACTGAAATCTTCACTTCCGACGAACTGGCGCTGTATCACGAACATACGGTCCTCTGCTGGATATTTGTCATTGCCGCCCTGCTGGTAGTGTTCATCCCAACCTACTGCAGCATCCACGCCCTGCTGTGTAGGAGTGGAAAAGCCGAGCACATGGGTACTGGGCAGCGAGTGGGTTGGTTCCTTGGCTGGCTTGCGGCTTTCATAGCCTGTATTTTCATCAGTTTACATTTAGCCGTTCAGGCTGCAGACTTAGAGATATTCAGAATCGGTCCACATAAACGTATAGAAGTGACTGTTGATGATGATTTTGACGAGGTGGCAGCCGATTCGTTGGAAGGAGACAGCATCGTGATCGACACGACTGGCCTGGGTGACGTACCCGATGAGTTAGGCGAAGCGATGGAAAAAGTGGGCGAAGCTATGGAAAAGATTTTGCCCACAGACAAAGAAGTGACAATAAAGATGGGTGGTGAAGATGGGGTGACAATTAACTTAGGCAGGAAATCGAAGATATCCGATAACGAATAATCAGCATTTTTCCCGTTTGATAAAAAGGTGAGGGTGTGCAAGGTTTTGTCCTGCACACCCTCGTTGATTGATAAGGTAAAGCTTTTTATCTCTAGTAAGCAGTTTCGTATTGTATTATCCAGCCAGGCTGACATCATACTGGTCGGCCAACCTCCGGAGGTTGATGAGCGCATATCTCATACGTCCAAGCGCCGTATTGATACTCACACCTGTGTTCTCCGCAATCTCCTTGAAGCTGAGTTCCTCATAGAATCTCATCAGAACGACTTCGCGTTGGTTGGCGGGCAGTTTCTTGATAAGCGCCTTGACATCGAGCAGTGTCTGTCTGTCGATGATTTCCTGTTCACGTCCGTATTCGAGTGCGATGTCGGAGTTATTGAGCAGGTCGTAGTCCGACTCGTCGTTCGACACGGTTGTTGTGCTTTGTTTCTGTCGGTGGAAGTCGATGATAAGGTTGTGTGCGATTCTCATTACCCACGATGCAAATTTCCCGTTCTCTGTGTAAAGTCCGGAGTGGAGCTTTGTGATAATACGCATAAAACAGTCCTGGAAGAGGTCTTGGGCAATCTCTTCGTTCTTCACTGAATAAAGTATGTATGAGAATACCTTTCTCTCGTAGCGCTTTAGAAGCGTATCGAAAGCCGCATTATCACCTTTTAAATACGAACTAACCAACTGTTCGTCGGTCTGTTCAATCATCTTTTTCATTATGCTTTAGTTTTGATTCGGCGTAATGTTTTATCGATAGGCAATAATGGTTTTAAGTTTGTTATTAATAAAAATAAGACTGAGATGAAAAGTGGGTTTAGGTAAAATTCCGATTCCATCTATCAGATTCTGGTGCAAATTAAAATAAAAAATATGTTCCGAACAAATAAAAACGATAAAAATTTACTTTTTTTAACATTTTTGGCACAATAAAAGTCCAATCTCCCTGTAACGAGGTGGTAGCAGCGTAACGTTTTTGGATGAAAAAAGAAGAAAATGGTGATGGCTGATGGAAAAATAAATTATTTTGCGTAAATTTGCAACTGAATTAGTAATAATATGGTAAAAATGATTGATAAACGATATTATTGCTAGTTAAATGTTATTTTTTTTACTTTAACAAATTAACGAACATGAATCTTTACGTACGGTATTTTGATCATGAAACACTGGCAACCAACATGGATGAGGTGGTTGCGTTTTTGAATTCCATCAATGACATCAAGGTTGATGACAGCGTAGTAAGCAAAATCATGAATTTTGTGGAGCAGGACGGCATATATCCGTTCAGGTTGAAAGTGAGTTACAGCAACTATGTATTGTTTCTGAAGACAGACGCAAAGGACTTGGAAGAATTCAAGCTGATGGAGCAGCAGCGTCGTGAGCAGCGCGCAGAAGGCAAGATGCTGATGTCGGACCGCAAGCGCACTCAGCTGGAGATATTGAACGAGCCCCACATCGGCTGGTATGATGCCAGCATTATGTTCAAGCGTGTTGTGCAGAACCCGGAAACAGGCAAATGCAAGTATGTTGACACCCATTTCCGTGCCCGGCTGATAGCCGAGAGTGCGATGCACTGCTATGAGCGAATCATAGACCATCTTCAGAACCGTCAGGACGTGGATCCACGGAGCCAGTTCCCATCTGCCAAGAGCAATAATTTCGAGTATGTTTTTCTTGACGGTGAAACTGAAGAGGCAGCGAAAGAGTCTTCCCAACAGGTGGCACCTGATGTGTTGAAATCAAGTGAGGTCACCCAAAGTGAGCTTGACTTTACTGACGGAGCATCAGAATTCGCCTCTTGAGTAATGTAAAAAGGCTTGGATTAATCCAAGCCTTTATTTATGACTATTCCTCCTCATCATCAGTCTCATCAGTCTCGTCGATCACATCGATGTCCTCGATTGACGGCTCGTCGTCCGTGACTTCATCGTTTTCTTCATCGCGGTCTTCATCCGGCACCATATCGTCCTTATTGTCTTCAAGGAGTTCGTCGTTTTCCTCATCGATTTCTTCATCGTCGTCATCCCGGTCGTCCTCCTTATAAGTGTTGCCATTGAATGAGAACTTCATTTTCTCCATTTTCGGCTTCGGTTTGATAAAGATGCCTTCAATCCAGTTTCCCCGTGGTATTTCCAGCACGTCGTAGTCGTCGTCCTTATGTCGGTCGATGATTCCTCCTTTTCGGTGCATGGCATATTCTGGCATGAGAGACACATCGACAAAGAAGGCCGACTCGATAATATCTTGAATAGCCAGCGGGAGTCCCTGCCATCCGGTGCCCATATTGTTCTCTATGAGTGTGAGGATGTCGTCGGGGAGCAGATGTGCCACATTCTCGAGTGTGAGGTCGGTGATTTTGGTGACACGTCTTTTTCTGATAGCCACCGCATTGGTATCCCCTTCGCTAGGAGCATAAAAAAGCTCATATTGCTGTTCCTCCAGTTCGTTTTTGGTTTTCTCATCCTCTCTGTCGAAATATTTGAGGTCGAATACGGAGTGGATGATATTCATATAGCGGCTTTCCTTGTCTGCAAAGCCCTCTTTTTTCTTTCCCTCCAGCAGCATCTTATAGAGGTCACTCTCAGAAATCGTCCAGATGTTGCTTTTAGTCAGTTCATCTAATTTCATTGTTTTTCTCATTATCAGCATTTTTTAAGTCAGTAACGCATTTTTTTTCTCGTTGCAAATATACTACAAATATTCATATATAAATGTGAAAAAATCTTAAATCGCAAAATCGTTTCTCTGCTCATTATATATATAGGTGTATTTTCTTGTTAAATTTTAGTAACTTTGCATCCGATATTCTTAAATTGAGGTAAAAAGGATATATTTTCCACAAATAAAGGTAAAAAGCAAATGAACGAATTATCGCTTAAGTATGGTTGTAATCCCAACCAGAAGCCAGCAAGGATTTTCATGGAAAACGGCGACCTTCCTCTCGAAGTGTTAAGTGGTCGTCCAGGTTACATCAATTTTATGGACGCATTGAACGCATGGCAGCTTGTGAAAGAGCTGAAAGCCGCCACGGGGTTGGCCTCAGCAGCTTCGTTCAAACACGTAAGTCCTGCCGGTGCAGCAGTAGCAGCGCCATTAAGCGACACTTTGAAGAAAATATATTTTGTGGACGATATCAGTCTGCCTTTGAGTGATATTGCCACGGCCTATGCCCGTGCCCGTGGCGCTGACCGTATGTCGTCGTATGGTGATTTCATTGCTTTGAGTGACCCGTGCGACGAAGTGACCGCCTTGCTGATTAAGCGTGAGGTGAGCGACGGTGTGATAGCGCCAGGCTACAGTGACGCAGCCCTGGAGATTCTCAAATCGAAGCGTAAGGGCACCTACAACGTGATTCAGATTGACCCGTCTTACAAGCCCGATCCTGTGGAGCACAAGCAGGTGTTCGGCATCACGTTTGAACAAGGCCGCAACGAGATAGACCTGAGCGGTGACAACCTGTTTGAGAATATCCCTACAGCCAACAAGGCCTTCCCTGAAAGAGCCAAACGTGATCTGAAGATTGCCCTTATTACGTTGAAATATACCCAGTCGAACTCTGTATGTTACGTGAAAGACGGTCAGGCCATTGGTATCGGAGCCGGTCAGCAGAGCCGGATACACTGCACCCGTCTGGCTGGCAACAAGGCAGACATCTGGTGGTTGCGTCAGTGTCCGAAGGTGATGTCCTTGCCATTTAAGGAAGGCATCCGTCGCGCCGACCGTGACAACACGATTGATGTTTATATCGGTGACGAGTATGAAGATGTTTTGCGTGAGGGTGTATGGCAGCAGTTCTTCACGGAGAAGCCAGCTCCGCTGACTCAGGAAGAGAAGAAAGCCTGGATTTCCCAGAACACAGGTGTATGTCTGGGCAGTGACGCGTTCTTCCCGTTCGGTGACAATATCGAGCGTGCTCACAAATCAGGCGTATCGTATATAGCCCAGGCCGGCGGTTCTGTTCGTGATGACAACGTGATTGAGACTTGCGACAAATATGGTATCGCCATGGCATTCACAGGCATAAGGTTGTTCCACCATTAATGAGGTAAGAGGTAAGAAAGACTCTAAACTTAAACTAAACTCTAAACTTAAACTAAACATGGCAGACAGTAAAGAGATACAGTATGCGATTATGAACGGCATCAGTTTCAGTGGCGCCAAGAAACAGCGTGATGACGAAGGTAAGGTGAAGACCAAAGCCCGCAAGAAAGGTTATCACACTGGCGCTCATGGCTCCGGTTCTGCCAAGCACAAAGCCGAGATTCGCCAGAGGGTGAAGAAACGCGCGAGCCAGAAGAAGAGGTAAGAGGGAAGAATAATTCCTAATTCCTACTTATTTTTAAAAAAGGATTAAATCATAAGATACAAGATGCTTACATTAAAATTAATCAAGGAAGAGACCGAGCGGGTAATCCGTGGTCTTGAGAAGAAGCACTTCGCCGAAGCGAAGGAAGCAATTGAGAAAGCCCTGGAAATCGACAGGCAGCGCAGAGAGACCCAAGGAAAGCTTGACACGCTGTTGTCGGAGAGCAAAAAATACGCCAGCCAGATTGGTCAGTTGATGAAATCCGGTCAGCGCGAAGCCGCCGAAGCCGCCAAGGCTGAAGTAGCCAAACTGAAAGAGCAGAGTAATGAACTGGGTGTCGCATTAAAGCAATATGAGGACGATTTGACACGTCATCTGTGTACCATTCCGAACATACCGAACGATGATGTGCCTGAAGGTGCCGGATCTGAAGACAATGTGGTGGTGAAGGAAGGAGGCATAAAGCCTGAGTTAGGTGCTGACGCCCTACCTCACTGGGAGTTAGCCAAGAAGTACAACCTGATTGACTTTGAGTTAGGAGCCAAGGTGACCGGCGCCGGTTTTCCATTCTATATCGGCAAGATGGCCCGTTTCCAGCGTGCCTTGGAGGCGTTCTTCCTTGAAGAGGCCCGCAAGAGCGGTTATCTGGAGGTTCAGCCGCCGTTGGTGGTGAATCAAGCCTCTGGCTATGGCACCGGCCAGCTTCCTGACAAGGAAGGTCAGATGTACCACGCCGCGGTAGATGATTTGTATCTGATCCCTACAGCCGAGGTACCTGTGACCAATATATTCCGTGATGTGATTCTGGATGAGAAAGACCTGCCGGTTAAACGTTGTGCCTATTCCGCCTGCTTCCGTCGCGAGGCTGGCGCTTACGGCAAGGACGTACGTGGTCTGAACCGTCTGCATGAGTTCGACAAGGTTGAGATTGTCCGCATAGACAAGCCAGAACATTCTTACGAGTCGTTGAACGAGATGCTGGCCCATGTGGAGGGTCTGTTGCAGAAGCTGGAGTTGCCATACAGGATTCTTCGTTTGTGTGGTGGTGACATGTCGTTCACCAGCGCCATCTGTTATGATTTCGAGGTGTGGTCCGCAGCGCAGCAGCGTTGGCTTGAGGTAAGCTCGACATCGAATTTCGAGAGTTATCAGGCCAACCGTCTGAAATGTCGTTACCGCCGTGCTGAAGACAAGAAGATTGAGCTGTGTCATACGTTGAACGGTTCTGCCCTTGCTTTGCCACGTATCGTTGCTTCCCTGATGGAGAACAACCAGACCCCTGATGGTATCCGTGTGCCGAAAGCACTGGTACCTTATTGCGGTTTCGAATATTTGGACGACAAGAATTTTTGATTAGCATATAAAAATCATAGAGATGAACAAGATTGTTAGCAAGGAGCAATTTTCGGAAAAGGTGTTCAAACTAATGGTTGAAGCACCGTTGATTGCAAAATCGCGCAAAGCCGGTCATTTTGTGATCGTGCGCGTAGGAGAGAAGGGAGAACGAATTCCGTTGACGATATCCGAGTCGGACACTGAAAACGGAACGATCACGCTCGTGGTTCAGAAAGTGGGTTATTCATCCACGAAGCTCTGCAATCTGAACGAGGGAGATTATATCACAGATGTGGTAGGTCCGTTGGGACAGGCCACTCACATTGAGAAGTTCGGCACTGTGGTATGTGCCGGTGGTGGTGTAGGTGTGGCTCCGATGCTCCCGATTATTCAGGCATTGAAGGCAGCCGGCAACAAAGTGATCAGTGTGTTGGCAGGCCGTACAAAAGAGCTTATCATCCTGGAAGATGAGGTACGCAAGCACTCCGACGAGGTGATTATCATGACAGACGACGGCAGCTACGGTCAGAAAGGCGTTGTGACTGTAGGAATCGAACAGGTGATCCAGCGCGAGCAGGTTGACAAATGCTTTGCCATCGGTCCTGCCATCATGATGAAGTTCTGCTGCCTGCTGACCAAGAAATACGGTGTTCCGACCGACGTGTCGCTCAACACAATCATGGTGGACGGCACTGGTATGTGCGGCGCTTGCCGCATCACCGTGGGCGGTAAGACCAAGTTCGTTTGTGTGGACGGTCCTGAATTCGACGGTCACGAAGTGGACTTCGATGAGATGTTCAAGCGTATGGGTGCTTTCAAGGCCGCTGAGCTTGAGGAGATGAAGAAACTGGAGAATCATGTTGAGAGTGTGGTTGCAGATGAAGGTTTGAAGGTGGATCCAGCCAAGGCCGCTGAAGCCGTCACGATGTCGGTAGGCGGTACGATAGCCGAGCTGACCGACAATAAAGCAGAATGGCGTCAGCAGCTGAAGCAGACCTTAAAACCAAAAGACCGTGCCCAGATTGCCCGTTGCAAGATGGCCGAGCTTGATCCGGACTACCGTGCCACCACTCGTACCGAGGAAGTGAATATCGGTCTTACCCGCGAGCAGGCAATGGCTGAGGCCCAGCGTTGTCTGGATTGTCCGAAACCAACTTGTATGGAAGGTTGTCCGGTGAACATCAACATCCCTTCGTTTATCAAGAATATAGAGCGCGGTGAGTTTTTGGAAGCCGCCAAGGTGTTGAAGTCCACGTCCGCTCTTCCGGCAGTATGCGGTCGCGTATGTCCTCAGGAGAAGCAGTGTGAGTGCAAGTGTATCCAGGTGAAGATGGGCAAGGAGCCAGTCGCCATCGGTTATCTTGAGCGCTTTGCCGCTGACTTTGAGCGTGAGAGCGGTAAGATGACGTTGCCAGAGGTAGCCCCTTCGAACGGCATCAAAGTAGCAATTGTCGGTTCCGGTCCTGCCGGTCTCTCATGTGCCGGCGACCTGGCTAAGATGGGCTACGATGTGACAGTTTTTGAGGCACTTCATGAAATTGGTGGTGTGTTGAAATACGGTATTCCTGAATTCCGTCTGCCGAACGCCATTGTAGATGTTGAGATTAACAACTTGCGCAAGATAGGTGTAAACTTCATCAAAGACTGTATCGTAGGTAAGACCGTGACAGTGAAAGACCTTGAAGCAGAAGGCTACAAAGCCATCTTCGTGGCATCCGGCGCCGGTCTGCCAAACTTTATGAATATTCCTGGTGAGAACAGCATCAACATCATGTCGAGCAATGAGTATCTCACCCGCGTGAACTTGATGGACGCCTCAAATCCGGAAGCCGATACACCTATCAACAAAGCCCACAGTGTGATGGTGGTAGGAGGTGGCAACACCGCTATGGACTCCTGCCGTACAGCCAAGCGTCTGGGCGCTGAGCATGTGTTCATCGCCTACCGTCGTAGCGAGGCAGAGATGCCAGCCCGGTTGGAAGAGGTGAAACATGCCAAGGAAGAAGGTATTGAGTTCCTCACCCTCCACAATCCGATTGAGTATATCGCAGATGAGCAGGGAGCCGTGAAGCAGGTGAAGCTTCAGAAGATGGAGCTTGGTGAGCCTGATGCCAGCGGCCGTCGGTCGCCTATGCCAATCGAGGGAGCGATAGAGGTGCGTGATATCGACATGGCCATCGTAGCAGTCGGTGTCTCCCCTAACCCACTCGTTCCGAAGTCGGTTGAAGGTCTGGAACTGGGCCGTAAAAACACTATCGCCGTGAACGACCAGATGCAGTCGAATATTCCGACTATTTTTGCCGGCGGAGATATTGTCCGTGGTGGAGCCACTGTGATTCTCGCCATGGGTGACGGTCGCAGAGCCGCGAAGTATATGGATGAGATGCTGCGATCATAAATAAAAAAAAGGAACCGTTCGGTTCCTTTTTTTTTATTTACAAACCAATGCCACAGCATAAGCGCTGACGCCTTCTTCGCGTCCAGTGAATCCGAGTTTCTCGGTGGTGGTGGCTTTGATGCTGATGTCGTCGTCATCGATATCCATCACCTCTGCCATGGTCTGCCGCATGACCGGTATATGCGGATTGAGCTTAGGTCGTTCGGCACAGACTGTCGCATCTATATTACTGATCTCATACCCCTTGTCACGAATCAGTTTCACCGTCTTCTTCAGCAGGATTTTGGAGTCTATATTTTTAAACTGGTCGTCGTTGTCAGGGAAATGATAGCCGATGTCGCGCATATTCGCCGCTCCTAATAAGGCGTCACAGATGGCATGGATCAGCACATCGGCATCGCTATGGCCGAGCAGCCCTTTCACATGGTTGATTTTCACCCCGCCGAGCCAGAGCTCGCGTCCTTCCACCAGCCGGTGGACATCGAATCCCATTCCTACACGTATCTTCATAATGCTATTGATTTTGTGTGCAAAGATAATGAAAAATAGAGAATAGAGCACGAAGAATGAGGAATATTTTAGTGGAAAGTGAGAAAGAGACATGATTCTTGAAAAGCAGAAAAAGAGCCAATTATTTGTTTTTTCGGATAATTATTAGTAATTTTGCAAAGAATAAACATATAGTATGAAAATACGGGATATTATTGGAGCCCTTGAACAATTTGCTCCACTGTCCCTGCAGGACGACTTCGATAATGCCGGAATGCAGATTGGATTAACAGTGGATGCTGAATCGTCAGGGGTATTATTGTGTCTTGACGTGACAGAGGAAGTGTTGGAGGAAGCCAAAGCGAAAGGCTGCAACCTGGTGGTGAGCCATCACCCCCTACTCTTCCATAGCATGAAAAAAATCACAGGTGAGGACTATGTGCAGCGTTGTGTGATCAGCAGTATCCGCAATGGTATTAACATTTATTCTGCTCACACAAACCTGGACAATGCTCCAGGCGGTGTGAATTATCAGATTGCAGAGACAATCGGACTCACTGACATACTGCCACTGAGAGCCCATTCTGAGGTGGCCGGTGCAGGCAGCGGTGTGATTGGTTGTCTGCCAGAAGCGATGGACCGAGAGGATTTTATTGTGATGATCAAGGAACGTTTTGACGTAGGCAGTGTCCGTTTCAACAGTTGGAACGGTGAGCAAGTAAGCAAAGTGGCGCTATGTGGCGGTGCCGGTGCGTTTCTGATACCCGATGCCATCCGTCAGGGCGCTGACGTGTTTGTCACCGGTGAGATTGGGTATCACCGTTTCTTCGGTTATGACGAAGTCATTCAGTTGATGGAGATTGGTCATTTTGAAAGTGAACGATACACTATCGACCTGTTAGAAAACATTATCAAGACCCGCTGTCCTGGCGTGAAGCTGCTGAAGACGGAGGTTGAGACCAATCCGATGAACTACCTATAATTAAAAATGAGGAATGAGGAATTCTATTTAAACAATATACATTATTATGGCAAAGAAAGCAGAGAAGACATCCGCAGAGATGTCGATTGAAGAAAGACTGAAAAACCTGTATCAGCTTCAGACCATTCTGAGCGAAATTGACAATATCCGCACGATACGCGGAGAGTTGCCGTTGGAGGTTCAGGATTTGGAAGATGAAGTTGAAGGTCTTCGCACCCGTATTGAGAAGACAGCTTCTGAGGCAGAGGAGATCCGCAAGGGTCTGGCTCGCTGGCAGGGTGAGATTGAGATTGCCAAGGGCAAACTGGAGAATTACAAGGCTCAGCTTGACAATGTCCGCAACAACCGCGAATACGACATGATCAACAAGGAGATTGAATATCAGAATCTTGAGATTCAGCTGGCTGAGAAACGAATCAACGAGGCTAAGATAGCCGAGAAGAACAAAAACGAGCTGATTGAGAAGAGCAAGGAAGAGCTCGACAACCGCTGCCAGGATTTGGAGGTAAAGAAAAACGAGCTTGACGAGATTGTGATTGAGACCAAAGCCGAGGAAGACAAGCTCCGCGACAGAGCCAAATCCCTTGAGTTGACGATTGAGCCACGCATCCTTCAGGCTTTCAAGCGTATCCGTAAGAACAGCCGTAACGGTCTTGGTATCGTATATGTGCAGCGTGATGCCTGCGGTGGCTGTTTCGCAAAGATTCCTCCACAGCGTCAGTTGGACGTACGTATGCGCAAGAAGGTGATCGTGTGTGAGTATTGCGGCCGGATTCTGATTGACCCTGAGTTGGCTGGAGTGACTGGCGCTTCCAAAGAAGAAAAACCCAAACGTCGTCGTGCCACCCGCACGAAGAAGACAGAGGTAAAGGAATAAGCCTCTCCCCCTGCCCTCTCCCATAGAGAGGGAGCAGATAGCAGATTTAACGGAGCTACGAATTCCTTCATCTATAAGGATTATAGGTGGAACGAAGAGGGATGCTTACTCAGCATCCCTCTTCGTTATTTTCCATCCGATGGCCGCGATGACGACCGATACGAGAGGGCTGAGGATATTGAAGAAGCAATATGGCAGGTATGTAATGGTTGATACCCCCAGCACAGCCGCCTGCGTCATTCCGCAGGTATTCCACGGAACGAGCACAGATGTGACGGTGGCTGCATCCTCGGTGGTTCGGCTGAGGAGCTTCGGCTCGTATCCCTGTCGTTTATACGCGTTTTTGAACATATCGGCGGTGAGGACAATGGATATAAACTGGTCGCCGGTAACTATATTCATAAACAGTCCGGTTGTGGCAGTCGCTCCGACCAGACTGGTACGGGAAGTGACGGTCCGGATGATGACGCGGGTGATACTATCGACCATTCTGCTTGCCACCATCACGCTTCCAAAAAACATAGCACAGATGATAAGCCATATAGTGTTGAGCATACCGGCCATGCCACGGGTAGCGACGAGCTTGTTGAGCATCTCATCGTTCATGTTGATGTTAGTCGGTCCGAAGAAAGTGGTTGACAGTCCTTCGATGATTGCCATGGTGTGGTTAGACTTGTCGCTTGCGATTTCGCACAGCACATCTTGCTGGAATACCACTGCAACGACACCAGCCAGAATAGCAGAGAGGAAGAGAGTGATGAGGGAAGGGACACGCCTTGCGATGAGTACGCCTGTAAGGACTGGTACGACGAGTGTCCACGGAGTTATATTGAATTTAGCAGACAGTCCAACCGAAAAATGTTCCACATTGATTGTTGAGTCGGATCCCATGCAGAATCCTGCTATCATAAAGATAATCAATGCGATGGAGAACGACGGTATGGTGGTGTAGAGCATATAGCGAATATGTTCGAACACATCCACCCTCACGGAGGATGATGCCAGGATGGTGGTATCGCTGAGAGGAGAGAGCTTGTCGCCGAAATAGGCCCCTGAGATGATGGCTCCTGCCGTCCATGCTGCCGACACCCCCAATACCTGCCCGATGCCGAGTAGCGCCACACCGATGGTTGCGATTGTGGTCCATGAACTTCCGGAAAGGATTGAGACCAGTGCGCAGATGAGGCATGCGCAAAGGAGGAAGAATCGGGGTGAGAGGATGTTGATACCATAATAAATCAGAGTTGGTACCACTCCGCTGATCATCCATGCACCTGCCAGCATACCCACAGCCAGAAGAATGATGAGGGTGACAGACACCTCTCCGAATGTCTTCTTTATCTGATGGTCGAACGCCTCCCATTTGATTTTATATTTCAGCATGGCTATTGCCACACAGATGCCCGATGCCATGAGAAGTGCCATCTGGCTTCCTCCGTTGAGCGAATCGGTGTTGAAGATGGTAAGAATAATGATGAGCAGTCCGATCAGCGACAGAATTGGGATGATGGCAATCAACGGGTGCGGTATATGGCTTAGCACCTTGTGGTGGTCGTGTGATAAATTCTCCATCCGGTTACATGAATAATTTGATTAATAATTGCAAAATTACGCAAAAAATCGTAATTTTTTATGTAATTTTGCAAAAATATATGGAACACCGCAACAATTATAAGTTTCTGACAGAGGGCGCCATCAGCCGTGTGATTCCCACGATGGCTGTTCCCACAATTATCAGCATGATGGTAACGAGTTTTTACAATCTTGCTGACACCTATTTTGTGAGTCAGATCAACACCCAATCGACAGCAGCCGTTGGTGTGGTGTTCACCGTGATGAGTTTCTTCCAGGCTTTCGGCTTTTTCTTTGGTCACGGCAGTGGAACATTTATCTCCCGTGCCTTAGGCGCGAAGGAGAAAGAAGCTCCGTCGGAGATGGCAGCCACAGGATTCGTGTATGCTATCGCCTTCGCTATCCTCCTCACACTCACCGGCCTGATGCTGCTGACCCCTCTGAGCCGCTGGCTGGGCAGCACCCCAACCATCCTACCCTACACAGAGCAATACCTGCAGGTAATTCTGCTCGGCGCCCCGTTCATCATCGGCTCCCTGACGCTGAATATCCAGATGCGTTTTCAGGGCAACGCCGCCTATTCGATGTATGGCATTATGGTGGGAACGGTACTGAATATCGGTCTCGACCCGCTGCTGATCTTCGTGTTCGACATGGGCATCCGAGGAGCCGCCATCGCCACCGTGGTGAGTCAGATGGTGAGTTTCTTCGTGCTGCTCTGGATGACCGATCACTGCGACAACGAGAAGATCAACCTCCGCCGCTTCAGTTTCTCCAAGCGTTATATCCAGGGGATATTTAACGGCGGCACGCCATCGCTCACCCGTCAGGGACTGGGCAGCCTCGCCTCACTGACGATGAACCTGGTGGCTCGCGGATTTGGAGATGCCGCCATCGCCGCGATGGCCATTGTTATCCGTATTACGTTCCTTGTCAGTGCCGCTGTGATTGGATTGGGTCATGGCTACCAGCCGCTGTGTGGCTTCTGCTATGGCGCTAAACTCTACAAACGAGTGATAGACGGTTACTGGTTCACGGTGAGATGCGGCACAGGATTTCTTCTCGTGCTTTCCATATTCGGGTTTATCTTCGCCCCCGATGTGGTCTCATGGTTCAGGAGCGACCCCGAGGTGGTAGAGATTGGCAGTGCCGCCTTCCGCTGGCAACTGGTGGTGCTTCCGCTGCTTCCTTTCATTATGATCAGCAACATGATGATGCAGACCATCAACAAGCCTGTTGCCGCCAACCTGCTGGCAGCCAGCCGTCGTGGCTTGTTTTATATTCCCTCATTGCTGATCCTGCCTTATTTCTTTGGTTTGACGGGTCTGGAAGCCTGCCAGGCGGTGTCTGACATCCTCTCGTTTGCGCTCTCCATGCCTGTGGTGTTCTATGAATTCGGGAAGATGGGGGAAGAAGTAAGAGGGAAGAAGTAAGAGGGAAGAAGAAAAAAACATTTTTTTTTGGACAAACCTCATTAACCTATTGTTTTTAGTAAAATAAAAAAAATAACTTAGTAAAACTCTCTTGGTTTAATGAAGTAATTCCATTTTGGTAAATCCTTATGGAATACTACTTGTTGTTCAAGCCTTTTCTCGTATGAATCCAAAACAGTTCTTTTGATATCATATTTTTTGTGAACAATATCCACATTCACTCTTAACCCATTTTTAGTGGTGGTGTTTGCCGCTCTTTGAGCAGCTTCGTCCACCGACAA
>FLNY01003157.1_pt1 | contig 20703 bp, 10 predicted proteins | sample 1140381 | NCBI WGS metagenome assembly FLNY01 (sample SAMEA3878172, study PRJEB12797) | bioreactor metagenome | biome: Moose rumen | place: Sweden | collected 2011-10
GGGGGCTGGGGGTGGTTGATTCTTCAGCGAAAGGGGGCTGGGGGTGGTTGATTCTTCAGCGAAAGGGGGCTGGGGGTGGTTGACAGCTGTGTTTTTGATTATCAAGTAGTTATATCGCAGAGTATCAACCACCCCCCAGCCCCTCCTTTCCAAGGAGGGGAGTAGCTACGGGCTCCTCAACTTGCTTTTTGGACTGACCCCAAAAGTACTCAGAAAGGGCCACAAAAAATTATTTCACCGTCACTGAACACTATTTCAGTGACGGTGAACAATCGTTCGGTGACGGTGAAATAGTGTTCAGTGACGGTGAAATAATTTTGTGCGCCGTTGCCGATGACTATCAGCAGCCGACAGTCCACTTGCTACCGGGCAGCAGCGACAGAAGCTTCGTCGTCAGCGCGCAGCACAGGTAGGTGAGCACAGCGATGACGGGAATGCAGAGACCGACGGGCAGCAGGGGGGCGGCGGGGTTGCCCTGGATGAACAGCGTGGCAATGGGCGTGAGGAAGAACATGTGCATGAGATACATGCCGAAGGTCATCTTCGAGAGCGACGTCACCCATGCGGGGGCCTCGCGGCGCTCGATGCACGTGAACAGGAGGAACAGTCCGAACGTGGCCAGCAGGACGTTGGGCGTGCAGAACTCCCAGGCCCATTCGAGCAGCGGGGTCTCGATGGGACTGCCTGGCACGCCCTTCCACCAGAACGACCAGGCCGTGAAGACGGCACCGACGATGAAACAGAGCAGTCCGACGCGGAGGCGGCGCGAGCGGCTCCAGTTCAGATGGACGCGGATGTAATGCGCCAGGACGAGGTAGCCCAGATAGCCTGAGACATACCAGAAAGCCGTGAATTCGTTCCAGAAACACTCGCCCCAAAGCTCAGCCGAGACATAGCGATGGAGCCATGGAATGAGCGTCGTGAAGGCAAAGAGGCCGATGAAGATGCGCTCGTCGCGAGCCGAGGCCTGCTGCAGCCAGGGCGACACGACGGGAATGATGAGATAGAGCGAAATCAGCGGATACATGAACCAGAGGTGGCCGGCCAGCGAGGGGAAGTTGAACGGCACGAGCTTCAGATCCTGCAGGGCCTGTTCCGGCGTGGTGCCTCCCCAGAGGAGCGGGAGCACGCAATAGAGCACGAGGAACAGCACGAATGGCGGCAGGATGCGCAGGAAGCGGCGGCGATAGAACTGCGTCATGGTCAAGCCCCCTCCCGACCTCCCCCCAATGGGGGCGGAGATTGGCACGAGGAGGAAGGCCGACGTGATCATGAACAAGGGCACGGCTGTGCGCGAGACGCCGCCGTCCCAGAAGCTGACCCAGAAGCGGTTCTGCTCGTTGAGCAGCATCGACACGTTGCTGGCCAGTCCGGCGCCGGTGTCAGAACCGTAGAAGTTCTCACTGGCGTGGACGAGCATGACCATCAGGCAGGCCACCACGCGGAGATAATCAAGAAAGGGGATTCGCTCTTTCATTCTTTTTCTTTTTTTTCGGTTTTCCGGTATACCGGTATTCCGGAATACCGGTATAACGAAGAATCATCACTTCAGGATTTTTTTCCCTTTCGTCACGTAGAGGCCCTGCGGCAGGGTGTCGAGGTCGGTGCCGGCGTGCTGACCGTTGAGCTTGTAATAAGCCTGATCCGAGGCAGCGGCTGAGCGGGGCGAACAGACCGAGGCGGACTCCTGAGCTACACGCTGATGCCAGACGGCGAGCATGGCCAGCTCGGAGGCGAAGGCCATCTGATGGAAACCTTTCGTCACGTCGGGGTCGCCGGTGCTGAGGCTCCATCCGCCAAGCAGATTGATGGGCAGCATGCCGGAGCGGTTGTAGTGCTCGTAGGCATAGTCGAGGTTCTGCTGGAACGACTCGAGGGCGTTCTGCGTGTGCGACTTACCGTTGTAGATGGTGGTGTTGTAGGTATGAGCATCGACGTAGGCCCGCATGAGGACGTTGTCGAACCAGGCGTTGAAACCGCTTTCAGCCTTCTCGTCGGTGGGCCACTCACGATAGACGACGCCGTCCTTGCGGATGCCCTTGGCGAAGTAGTTGAACGACTTCTGGCTGACGGTGTTCAGGTCGTCGAGGTAGTCCTGCTCGGCGGTGATGCGATAGAGCTCGGCCGAGCCGGCCAGCATCGTGCCCGTGTTGTAAGTGTAGGCTGTGCCGGTGGGACCTTCCGTGTCAACGTGGTCACGGTATTTGTTGCGGCCCTCGCCGACATATTTTATTTCGCTCGTGACGGGGCCAAGCATGTCGTGATAGACACCAGCCGAGGAGCTGTAGAGCTTTTCTTTCTGCCATGCATAGATCTTCTTGGCGAAGTCGAGATAGACGTCGCTGTGGCGGCGCATCTCGTTAGTGCGCGTACCGTCTGACAGGATGTAGAAGTAGCGCAGGTTGGCTTGCTCATCTTCGGTCTTATAAATCTCATAGAGCCAGACGAGGGGCTGGATGAGCGGCGCGTTGGAGCATGAGTGCTTCGAGTTGTAGCCAGGGCCCCAAGTGATACCGCCGTACTCGTTGCCGCTGGCGTCGAGACAGCAGTCCCAGCCGTCGATGCAGTAGTTGGCAAGGTATTCAGCCTTGGTCAGATAGGCGTCGTCGCCCGTCAGGCGGTAGGCGCGGACGAGTTCACGGCAGAGCCACATCTGGTCGTCGTAGACATTCTCGATGCCCGTGACGGCCGCTGTGCCGCGGGTGTCGCTGCGGTGGACACCGTAGATACTCCAGCTGCGTATCTGTGCATAAGAGTTGAGCGTGTAGGTGCCGCGATAGAAGTCGAGGCAGTCGTAGAGCTGCTTCAACCGGGTGACGTAGCGGTCGTGGTTGTCCTGATAGAGCTCAGGGGCTTCGTCTTTGAGCATTTCAAGGGCCTCGAGCACAGAGCAATGGGCCTCGATGGCGGCAGTGTAGGGCCATACGTCGGCAGTGCCGGAGCCCTGTTGCGTCTGCGTGTTGTAGGTGTCGTACATGCGGAGGGTGGTTGCGCCTCCGGTGAAGGAGTGCAGCATGCTGGCGTCGACCATCTCGATGGCGCGTTGGAGGTCAGTGAGGGCTGTCTGCGCGGAGGGGGCAGCGGTGGTGTGTGTTGCGTTGGCAACGCAACATACGAGGACAGTTAAAAGGAGGTGCTTCATATTTCTTCTTCTTTCGGAGTTATTTGTTGATGTATTTCTTACCGTTTTGGATGAGGATGCGGGCGCTGTCGCTGGGGCGGCCCTGGAGGTCAAAGGGTTGCGACTTGGCCGCAACAGACGGGACTTGGGGGGAAGCGATGGCCGAAGTGGCGGTGCCGTAGAGCTTCAGGGATCCGAGCATGACATCGCCGGAGTTCTGCGTCTCGGTGATATTGAGGCGATAGAAGCGGAAGGGGCGGCCGATGTTCGGATTGGTCAGACCATAGTCGGCGCTAAGCAGGCCGGCACGCTGCATGCGGCAGACAGCCTCGAAGAGCATCATGCCCGACTGCTGGCGCGAGGTGTCGTGGGTGACGTTGGCATTGGCATACTGCTGGTTCCAGTAAGGGTTGATGATGAACTCAGGCTTCAGGATGGCCGAGAGGGCTGCCGAGCGGGCCTGCTCGAGAAGCCATTTCCCGTAGCGATACTGGCGATCGGCGTCGAGTTTGCCAGAGACAATCCAGTCGGTGAGATAGCGGATGAAGATGCCCTTGAAGAGTCCGCCGTCGTCCTGATTATAGTTCTGGCGCTCGTTCATGATGCCGTGGGGCGAATACCACTTGCCGAACATCAGGAGGTCCATGAGGTTGGTGGCCGTCTGGCGATAGACCTCGTCGCCGGTGATCTTGTACATCTCGAGCAGTCCGCCCACCCAGGTGCCTTGGTTGTAGGAGAAGGTCACCTCATGGTCGTTGTTCTGTGGGGTGTCCTTGACGACGCCGTCGGGGAAGCGGTTGTGGTCGCGCATGTATTCGTAGATGCGGCGTGCCCAGTCGAGATATTTCTCCTCCTGCGTCAGCTGGTAGAGGCGGGCGGCGAGGATGAGGGCCGGCCCGTTGGAGCACGAGTTCTTGCCGGCTCCGTCGCCGTTGATGTTCTTGTTCCAGTGGATGCCGCCGCCGTCCATGTCGTCCCATCCGCCCACGATGTCGTCGAAGAGTGTGATGACTTGACTGTAGTATTGGCGGTTGAGCGTCGTGTGAAGCTGGCTGCCGCGCAGCAGTGCCAGGGCGAGCCACTCCATGTCGTCGTAGAAATGGTTGATGAGCGTGTTGCCGTTGCGGGCACGCGTGCCGTTGACGAGCTGCTGCAGTTTACTGAGCTTCGATGATAGCTGGGTGCGCTCGTAGGCGTCGAGATAGTTGTCGACGGCATGAGCCGCCCACCAATAGCCGCCCCAGTCCTCGTTGACGTTGGCAGCGTTGGCCGACCAGTCGCAGATCCAGTAGAGACCGCCGGTGCCCTGACGGCGCTCGAGGTTTTCCTCGCAGAAGCGGAGCAGGCGTTCGGCCACGTTGGCATAGTCGACGTTGGCGCCGGGCCGTCCGAGCTCATAACGCTGCTCATAGAGGTCGATGGCCATCGAGGCCGCATTGTGCTGCAGGTCGAGCGTCACCCACTCCTCGCCGTCGTCGCTGGCCAGCAGTTCCCAGCACGACGGTCGCCTGTCGCGGTTGGCGCTGGTGGTGAGGCCGATGGCGTAGGCCGTGATGGGCGTCGGCTCGCGGAACTCATACTGCACCCAGGCGTTCTGCAGTCCGTTGTAGCGCGTCGAACCGTCGAAGTTGTCAATCTGCTCACGGTCGGCATTGGGAATCTCGGTCATGGTATTTGGCGCATTGTCGATGAGGTTCATGACGTTGCGCACTTTGGCGGCGCCGGTGATGGTGCCGTTGGCCTCGGTGGCCAGGTTGTCGTCGTCGGTCAGGGGATAGCCCATGAGCTGGATGTCGCTGATGCGCAGTTCACCGGCACCGCCATTCTGCTTGAAGGCGAGGCGGAAGTAGCTGTAAGCCGTGCTGGGGCCGCCGTTGAACTGGCGCTCGGTGTGGCGGCCGGTGAACGAGACGGAGTAGGTGCGGACGTTTCGCCATGATTCGCCGTCCTCAGAGACTTGGAGCTGCAACTGCTTGAGGTCGGCCTCAGTCTGGTCGGAGCTGACGACGGTGAAGCCCTTGAGCACGTAGGGGCGGCTGGCATGCAGGATGATTTCCTCGGTGCCCAGGAAGTCGGGGATGGAAAAGACTGTCAGGTCGTTCTTGTCGAACAAGGGGGTGAGGTCGGCCTGGAAGCCGACGGGCTGTGCTGTGCAGTCGTCGGTGATGCTCCAGTCTGTGAGGACTTTCTGGGCATGGAGGGGGGATGTTACGGCAATGCCGCAACACACCGAACAGGAGAGGAGCAGACTTCTGAGGGTCATTTCTTTTCTAATTCATTGGTGAAGGAGTAGGGGGCGGCGGCCGGTTGGGTGCCGCGGGTGAGGTTGGGGCGGGGCTGCATCTGATAGCGGATGCGGGCGCCGCGGATGATGTCGCTGTGCTCCAGGTAGTTGCGGTCGTAGGGCTGGCCATCGACGGTCATGCTGCCGATGTAGGGATGCTCAGCACCGGAGGCCTCGATAGTGAGGTCGCGGCCGCCGGGCAGGTGGACGACAGCCTTGGGGAAGAAGGGGGTGCCGAGGGCATACTGGCCGGAGCCTGGGCAGACGGGATAGAAGCCGAGGGCGGAGAATACATACCAGGCCGAGGTCTGGCCATTGTCCTCGTCGCCGCAGTAACCGTCAGGGTTGGCATTATAGAAGCGGTTCATGACCTCACGGATGCGCTGCTGCGCCTTCCAGGGCTGGAGGGCCCAGTCGTAGAGGTAGATCATGTGCTGGATGGGCTGGTTGCCGTGCGCATAGTTGCCCATGTTCATGATCTGCATCTCGCGGATTTCGTGGATAACGCTGCCGTAGTAGCTCTCGTCGAAGAGAGGGGGCACGTTGAAGACCGAGTCGAGCATCTGCGTGAAGACATCGCGGCCGCCAATGAGGCGGATGAGGCCTTCGGGGTCGTGGAATACCGACCACGTGTAGTGCCAGGCGTTGCCCTCGGTGAAGGCATCGCCCCACTTGAGCGGCGAGAAGGGCGACTGGAACGAGCCGTCGTCGTTGCGGCCGCGCATGAGCTTGCTCTCAGCATCGAAGACGTTGCGATAGTTCAGGGCATGCTCACGGAAGGGCTTCAGCTCCTTGGCTTTCTTGCCGAGGGCCTGTCCCAGCTTATAGATGCACCAGTCGTCGTAGGCATATTCCAGCGTGCGCGCGACATTCTCGTTGATGCCCACGTTATAGGGCACATAGCCCAGTTTGTTATAATGTTCAAAACCGAGGCGCCCCGTCGAGGGCACATCAGGATGGACGGCATTGGCGCCGTGGACAACAGCCTGCCAAAGCGTCTCAATGTCATAGTTGCGCAAGCCTTTCAGATAAGCGTCGGCCACGACGGAGGCGGAGTTGTTGCCGACCATGCAGCCGCGATGGCCGGGGCTGGCCCACTCGGGCAGGAAACCGCTCTCGCGATAGCAGTTGACGAGACCCTCCTGCATCTTCTCGTTCATTTCGGGATAGACGAGGTTGAGCAGGGGGAAGAGACAGCGGAATGTGTCCCAGAAACCGGTGTCGGTGAAATAGTAGCCCGGGCAGACCTCACCCGTGTGAGGGCTATAGTGGACGGGCTTGCCGCTGGCATCTATCTCATAGAATGAGCGGGGGAAAAGGACCGAGCGATAGAGGCACGAATAGAACGTCCGCAGATGATCCACGTTGCTGTCCTCAACCTCGATGCGGCCGAGAACGTCGTTCCAGCGCTGGCGACCGTCGGTACAGACCTGCTCGAAGGAGCGCTGTCCGAGCTCACCGAGGTTGCTGAGGGCCTGCTCCTCGCTGATGAAGGAGGAGGCAACGCGCAGCGTGACCTGCTCGCCGCGGCGTGTCGGCATGGTGACCACGGCCCCCTGGCGGCCCCGGTCGTCGACGTGCTGACTAAGGGTGAACGGATGTGAAAACTTGATGGCGAAAAAGTTGCGGAAATTCTGAGGCACACCGCCGCTGTTCTTCACGGTGTAGCCCGTGATGATGCGCCGCTGAGCGTCGACCTTCACCTGCGAACCGCCGTCGAAGGCATCGACGATGATGTTGGCCAGGCGGGTCTCGGGGAACGTGAAGCGCAGGATGGCAGCCCGCTCAGTGGGCGTCAGCTCGGCAGTGACGTCCCAGTCGGCCAGATAGACACTATAATAATAAGGCGTGGCCACCTCAGCCTTATGCGAGAACCACGAGGCGCGGTCGTCCTCAGCGAAGCGCGGCTCACCCGTGGTGGCCATGATGGCAAACTGGCCGTAGTCGTTGATCCAGGGTGAGGGCTGATGGGTCTGCTTCAGGCCGCGGATCTTGTCCTCGGTGTAGACATACTGCCAGCCATCGCCCATGCGGCCCGTCTGCGGGGTCCAGAAGTTCATGCCCCAGGGCAGGGCCACGGCGGGATAGGTGTTGCCCGTCGAGAGCGAGTGCTTCGAGAGGGTGCCGACGAGGGTTGAGACATAGTCGACGGGGGCGGGGATGTCGACGGCTGAACCGTCGGCCACAGAGGCAAGGGCGGGGTAGGAGGGAAGCGCAAGGAGAGCGGAAAGGGAAAAACTCCTAAGGAGGGCGGGGAAGGGGATTTTCTTTATCATTTGTTGTGATTTCTTTTATATATAACGGGAGAGGACGGAATTTAGTACAGCGCCGATGTACTAAACGTACATTACCGATGTACTAAAGGTACATCGGCACTGTACGAAATTCAAAGCACAACTTTGTATTGTTGTTTTGTAAAGATCTCTTACCACTGGATAGCCTGGTCCTCGTTCGGGATCTGCGTGTTCAGCTGTCGTTCGAGCGTGAGGATACCCTTGACGGTGTAGCCCATGGGATAGGCCTCAACCGAGGTGTAGTCGGTGTAGTCGTATTCGATGCCCGAGATGATGACGTAGTGGTGGAGCAGGTAGGGCTGCACGTCGTCGGCCTGCTCGTAGACGCGGTACTGAACGGTGCCGCGCTGCAGGAAGAGGTTCTTCTCAGCATTGTCCGACCACAGTTGGACGGTGCCCTGCATGCCGTCGGCCGAGGTTGGCTGGAAGCGGAAGAACACCTTGTAGTTGCGGCGGTCGACGCGGGTCTCGTCGATGTTGCCCATGTAGAAGAACACAGTCTTGTCGTCGACGACGTAGGCCCGTGCCGTCTCCATGCCCGTGGCGCCCTCGGGAGCGGTGGCGTTGGTCAGTGTGAGCGTCGTGGCCGAATAGTTGCCCGAGTAGTCGTTGTAGGGATAGACGCGGAGCATGGCCTTGGCGTAGTTCTTGCGCGGATGAGGCTCGTAGCTGGCATCCTGCTTGACTTCGATGGGTAGCACCCACTTCTCGACCATGTCGATGTTGTTGAAGTCGAAGCTGATACGCAGCAGTCCCACATCCTGTCCGCTCTGAATCTGCATCGTCTCGGGATAGGAGGCATAGTCAGACATGTCCTTATAATAGAGGTCGACGATATCGGCGCGATAGGTGGGCGATCCGAAGCGCTCGTAGTTGAGGATGGAGAGCGTGTCGCTATGGCCTACGTGTACAGTGATGTCGCGGTCATTGCGGGTGGTGCCGGCGACGATGACGGGCAGGTCATAGCTCGACTTGCCTTCCTGGCCGTACATGAGCGAGCCGTCGTCGTTGTGGCGCGAATAGGGCACGTAGACGGCCGTGACGCCATTGTCGTTAAGCGGGGCCTTGAAGCTGATGTACTTCTCATACTGCTCGTCCTTCCATTCGTCGTTGCAGCTGGTCAGGGCTGCGTTGCCAACGCAGCATACGAGGACCGCGAGCAGTGATTTGATGATGCTATTCTTAGTCATAATTCTTTTCCTTTTTTTGTCGTTATATCGTTATTCCGACATTTCGTTATTCCGGTATTCCGAATTAGTCGTTATACTTCCAACCCGGGTTCTGGACGAGGTTCTTGTTGCGCTTCAGGTCGGTGAACGAGATGGGCCAGAAATACATCTTATCGGTAAACGTGGCAGAGAGGTTGTAGACAGGAATGACCTGCATGAACTCGTTGCGGTTGGCCGAAGTCATGAAGACGTTGAGGCCGTAGATGCGCTTGTTCTCCTCGACGGGGGCATCCATCCATCGGCGCAGGTCGAAGTAGCGCTTGCCTTCGCCCATGAACTCAATCATGCGCTCGCGCTTGATTTTGGCGCGCAGCACGTCCTGGTCGGCATACTCCTGTGCCGTGTAGTCGTGCAGACCGGCGCGGATGCGGATGGGGCGGATGGCGCGCTTCATCTCGTCGATGTTGCGGCCGGTGATGGTGACGCTCTGGCCGTGCCAGTCAGTCTGCTGGTAGGCCTGGCCCTGGGTGAGTTCGTTGAGACACTCGGCATAGAGCAGGAGGATGTCGGCATAGCGGATGGCGGGCTCAAACTTCACCTGCACCTGTCCGTAGCTGCCGCCGCCACTGGGCTGGGCAGCGAAGTAGTCGTAAGGATGGTAATACTTCTTCACGCCGATGCCAGTGCGGAGATAGGCGAACGAGTTGCGATAGCCGTCGGCACCGGCACGATAGTAGGTCACCTGCTTCATCTGGTCAGCGCTTCCCGGGTTGCCCAGCTGCTCCCAGATGGTGCCGTTGTAGGCCACGGAAGCGTAGAAGCGGGGCTCGCGTCCGGCATACTGGTGAGGAACGTTCATACGCTGCGACATGGCCGTGCTGCGGTTGGTCGGTCTGGCCAGCACCTCCGGGTAGACATCGTTCTGAGCCTCGGAGCGCGTGATGAAGCCCTCGGGGCGTTCGCGGTCGTTGCCAGGATTGTCGACGGTGGTCTCACCGGGCGTACGCCACTCGCGGTACATGCCGTCGACGTCAGAGCCGTCCTTCATGTAGTAGGTGTCGGCCATCTTCTGCGTCAGTCCGTGGGTGTTCCATCCGTTGAGCGATGTCGGCATCGAGTGGCCCACGAGCGCGCCAATACCGTTGTCGTGGTCGTCCGTCCCGATGTTGCCACGGGTGAAGATCAGCTCGGGGTTGCCCTCGGGGCTGGCCACACCGTTGAAGAGGTTGCGATACGAGAGGTAGGGGTCGATGTTGCGCCAGCCGTTGGGCCAGTCCTGGTTAGAGAACTCATCGTCAGCAGGAGGCACGACGGTAATGGGGCGGTCGTCGGTGGCCACATCGTTGTAAGGCTCGGTGTAGAGGTCGTAGACCCCCAGGTCAATGACATCCTTGCAGGCGGCTGCCGCGCGGGCCCACTTCGTCTCGTCGTAGGTGAGCGAGAGGAGCATCGTGCCGTCGAAATTCTTCAGTTGCTTGGCCACGTCGTCAGTGACGTTGGCAGGGTGATGACCGTTCTGCAACTGTCCGTTGGCTAAGGGCGAAGCGGCGTAGGTGAGCACGATGGCACGGGTGGCCAGTGCGGCACCGATGGTGGGGCGCATCACGTTGGCACCGTCGCGCTTCGTGGCCTTTAGCTCAGCGGCAGCCTTCAGCATCTCGGAGGCGATGTAAGTGGCTGTCTCCTCGTAGGTGGCGCGGGGCGTGGCCAGCTCGTCGTACTCGAGTGTGTAGTCGGCACCCTCGTCGGCCATGATGGGCACGGGACCGAATTTGCGGAGCAGCAGCCAATAGTAATAAGCACGCACGAAGCGGGCCTGACCGCGATAATCCTCAACCTCGCTGGCGCTCATAGCCGTGTTGCGGTAGATGTTGTGGATGAAGATCGAGGCCTGATAGATGCCCTGATAGCAGCGCACCCAGGCATCCTGACCCTGTTCTTCGCCGTAGTTTCCCTCGTGGAAGGAGTTATACGAGGCCCAGTCGGCGTCCTTGGAGTCGCCGAACGAGTTGTCGCGGTCGCCGTAGTACATGTCGTCGTCGAAGTTGAAGGGGTTCCAGGCTCCGCCGGTGCCGCCGGTGCCGCCCTTCGAACCCACCTCGATGTTGGAGCCATTGAGGAACGAGTAGGCGTGAGCCAGCCACTGGTCGGCTTGGATTTTGTCTGTGAACACGCTCTCGAGGGTCTTGCGGTCGTCAAAGTATTTGTCGCTGTCGAGATCGGTGCAGCTGATGGCTGCTGTGATACAGCAGCAAACGGGACAGGCCAGGATGATATTCTTGATATAATTGGTAATCATAATTTTCAATTCTTAATTTTCAATTTTCAATTAAAGATTGACCTGCATACCCAGAGTGACGGCCTTCGTGATGGGATAGTCCTCGCCACGGGGCTGGAGCGACTCGGGATCCCAGATGCTGAACTTCTTGTGGAGGAAGAACAGGTTGGAACCGGAGACGTAGAAGCGGATGTTCTGGAAGTGAATCTTGTTGACAATCTGCTTCGGCAGCGTATAGCCGATGTCAAGGTTCTTCAGTCGCAGGTAACGGCCGTCGCGCAGCCAGAAGGTAGAGTTGCGGAAGTTGTTCGAGTTGCCGCCGTAGCTCAGTCGGGGATAGTCGGCGTTGACATCCTCGTTAGCCGGAATGCCCAGCATGGCAGCCGTCTCGCTGTCGACCCAGCGGTTTTCGAGCAGGCCCTTGAAGACGTTGCCCCACTGGCCCTCGCTGAAGGCGTAGACATTCTTGCCATAGGTCATGAAGGTCGACTTGCCGGCACCCTGGAAGTGGAGGTTGAAGTCGAAGCCCTTCCAGGCCACAGAGACGCCGAGACCATAGATGAGGTTGGGACGGTCGGTGGCACCGATGGCGCACTCGTCGCCGCTGTCGATGATGCCGTCGCCGTTGACATCCTTATACTTGATGTCGCCAGGCTGCACCGTGCCGAAAGTCTGCGTGGGCGAGTTGCGGATGTCGTCGTAGTCCTTGAACAGGCCCTCGGCGATGAGGCCACGCACCTGGTTGACGCGGTAGCCGTGCTGATTCTGATAGGGATAGACGTTGTTCTCCTCGTCGTACTCGCCAATCTCGTTCTTCGAGTAGGTCATGTTACCGCGGACGGTCAGGCTGACGTCGCCGAAGCGCTCCTCATAACGGAAGTTGCCGTCGAAACCTCGCGACTTCACCGAGCCGACGTTGGCCTTCGGGTAGTTCCCGTTTACGTACTCAAGACCGACGGTGGTGGGCAGGTAGCGGCGCTCCTGATAGATGCCGGTACGCTTCTCGTTGAAGTAGTCGACGGTGAGCGAGAACTTATTGCTGAAGAGAACGAGGTCGATGCCGAGGTCGTTCTTCGTGGCCACCTCCCACGTCACAGCGTCTGAGGCCACCTGAAGATAGCGGATGCCGCCGTAGTAGTTAGTGTAATACTGGCCCCAGTAGTAGCCATCACCGCCGCCGCCTTGGTTGCGCTCGCTCTCGGTGGTCGAGCTGATGAGCGTGTAGAGATAGGGGAAGCGCGAGTCGCCCGTGGTGTCGCTACCGACCTTACCGTGCGAGAAGCGAATCTTGAACATGTCGAGCCAGGGAGCCTTCTGCTTCACCCAGGGCTCCTCGCCCACGTTCCATGCCACCGACCAGGCGGGGAAGAAGCCCCAGCGGTGACCGTCGGCAAAGTTCTCGGAGCCGTTGTAGCCGAAGTTATAGTCGAGGAAGTAGCGGTACTTATAATTATAGGTGGCCTGAGCAGCCAGACCCTTGTTCTTGCGCGACACCGAGTTCTTGATGTCGGTGCCTAGGTTCTGGGTTGAGATCTGCTGGTTCTCGGTGTACTTCACGTTGGCACCGAAGTTGTGGGCGTCGAGGAACGAGCGATCCCAGTGCAGCAGCAGGTCGAGGAATTCACGGCGCCAGCCGCTGTTCGAGGTCGACTGCGTCATGTCGCGGGCGCTCTGCAGCAGCTCGAAGTCGAGTTCGCCGGTCTCCGTGTCGCGCGAGCCGGCACGGTAGAGGGCCGGCAGACGGTGGTGCTGGATGGCGTTCTCGTTGTGGGTGTCGAGACCGAAGCGGCCCGTGAAGTTCAGGCCTTTGGTGATGAACGAGAGGTCTTGCTCCAGGGTGACGTTGGTCTGGATGTCGTTCTGCCACTCGTTGTTATAACCCGTCTGCGTCGACGAGACCCAGGGGTTGATGTAGTTCTCGTTGATGGTGCGCACTTCGACACCGTCGATGGTCTCCACATTGTAGGAGCCCTTGGCGGGATAGTAGCCGTTGCTGTAGACAACGGGCGTAAAGAGGGCGTTGTAACCGAAGAGCTGTCCCCACACCTTGTCGTCGCCGATGCCCGGAGAGTTACGCTTGTTCAGGTTGCCGCCGATGCCGAGCTTGAGCAGGGTGGTCTTCGTCACGTCGATATCGACGTTCATGCGATAGTTCCAGCGCTTGTAGTTGGCATTGGTGTCATACTTCTTCTTCAGCGTGTTGTCGGTCTTGTACATACCCTCGTCCTCGGTGTAGGCCATCGAGACGTAGTAGCGGGCCGTCTCACCACCGCCGCTGAGGTTCAGGTTGGCGCGATAGCTCATGGCACCGTCCTTCAGCAGCAGGTCCTGCCAGTCGACGTTCGGATAGAGGTCGGGGTCAAGACCTTCGCGGATGATGTCGAGCTCGACGGGCTGATAGAGCACACCGAGGTTGCGGGTGATGCGGGCCTCATTCAGATAGTTGGCATACGAGAAACCGTCGACGAACTCAGGCGTGATCGTACGCGTATTATAAGAGGTCTCAACCTTGCCGTTGATCTGCACCTTACCGGCCTTACCGTGCTTCGTCGTGATGAGCACGACGCCGTTAGCACCCTTCGAACCATAGATGGCTGTGGCCGAGGCGTCCTTCAGCACTGAGAAGTTCTCGATGTCCTCGATGTTGATGTCGTCGATATTGTCGCGCTCGAAGCCGTCGACCAGGATGTAGGCCTTGTTGCTGGCACCGAAGGTCGAGATACCGCGGATCCAGAACTCAGACGTGTTTTTACCCGGCTGGCCGCTCGACTGGAATGCCATGATGCCCGGCACGTTACCGGCCAGCGTGTTGGTCAGGTTCGACGTGCTGTAGTGCTTCAGGTCGTCCATTTTCACGTTCGAGACGGCACCCGTGACGGTGAGCTTCTTCTGCGTGCCCATACCGGTGACCACCACCTCGTCGACAGCATTCTGGATGTCCTCCTGCAGGACGATGTCAATGGTGGCCTTGTCGCCCTTGACGAGCACTTCCTGAGTCTTCATGCCGATGTAGGAGAAGACGAGCGTGCGATACTGGGGCACCTTGATTTTATAGTTACCGTCGAAGTCGGTGATGGTGCCAAGACCCTTGGCGTCCTTCACGATGACCGATCCGCCGATGACGGCCTCGCCAGTGGCGTCGGTGACGCGTCCGGTGACGGTAATCTCATTCTGCGCCATGGCCGACAGCGTCGTGCCCAGCACAATCAGTAGTAATGCAAAATATCTTTTCATAACTATGAACTATGAACTGTGAACTGTGAACTCTCTACTGAGCCTCCAGGTTTTCTTCCATCGTGATGGTGCGGATGGCGTAGTTGTAAGTATCGAGAATATAGAAGATGAGCGTGTTCTCGCCCGTGATGCCATCACGGTGCACATCGTTGACCAGACCGGTGGGACGGTTGAAGCGTGCAAAGTCGCGCAGCTCGCCGTTCTCGTTGCCCCATGAGTTACCGTCGGCATGGGTGGCATAGCCGCCGCCGGCGTAGGTCTTGACGATGCCCTCGGGTGTGAGCAGACGGATGGCATGGTTCTGCGAGTCGCAGAAGTAGAAGTCGTAGATGTCTTCGCGGCCCAGGGCCTCATACTCCTCGTTCTTGACGAACGTGCCCTGATAGGGGCGGTTGAGCAGAGCAGAGAGGCCCACGCCGTCGGTGAAGCCAGCGTTAGACATGTCGCCGGCCACGCGGTAGGGTGCCGAGAAGCGGTGGGTCTGCTCATTGTAGTCGGTGCGCAGGATATAGTTGCGGTTGATGACGACGATGTAAGCATACTTTCCGCTGGGATGGATGTCAATCTGGAACTCCCACGAGACGTCCTGCACTGTGAAAAGTTTCTCGAAGGCACCCGAGCCGGTACTCGTGCCCGTGTTGACATCGTACAAGTTCTGGTTGGCGTAGGGGCTCCACGACGTGCCCAGTCCGCTGAGCGTGTCGGGCAGGATGGTGGCCCAATACTTGTCCATGTCCAGACGCAGCACCTCGCCTTGGGCAAAGCTTGTGAAGTAGAGCTCGCCGTTGGGATGCAGCGACGCACCGTTGCACTGGCGGTAGTTGGCCAGCTGGCGCACTGTGGAGCCGCTGCTGAAGTCGCCGTTGGGGTCGCGGTCGACGATGTAGACCGAGTTGGCGCGATAGTTCACGTCGTCGTTGTCGGCCGAGATGATGAGGTGCTCGCGCCACTTCTTCTGGTCGGCGGTGGCCGTCTGGTCCCAGCCTTCAGGTGCATAGCCGCTCTTCACCATGACGGTCTCGCCGTTGCTGTCAATGACGGGGTTGCCCTCGCTGTCGAGCTGTGGCACCAAGACATAGTCGTAGGTGCCGTCCTCATTGTACATGAAGGGGTCGACGGCGAAGTCGATGGTGCGCAGGCGCTGGTTTGAGAAACGGTTCAGGGGCAGGATGGTCTGCACGGTCTGCTCCTTCAGGTCGATGAGCTGAATGCCGTGGGCCACGGTGCCGAAACGTGGCTCTTGGTCGTAGACGACGAAGAGCTGGTCGTGGTTGTAGGGCGAGAACTGCATGACGCCGTCGTTCTTGAAGCCCGTGCATTCGGCGAACGAGCCGTCCTGCCAGACAGCGTCGTCGTAGCGGTCGAAGGTCTTGCCGCAGAGTTTGCCGACGACCATCTTGCGCTCATATTCGAAGCGCTCGGGAGCCTTGCCGGACTTGCCCTGAATGGAGACTTCGACGTCGGCAAAGAGGCGGTTGCCCTCAATGTGGTTATAGGCCGCACCTGGCAGGTAGCAGTAGATGGCGTTCGACTTGACGCTGACCACGACGGTCTGCTTGCCACCGATGGTGACATTGACCATGGAGGAGTCATTGCCGAAGTTCGAGCCCATGATGACGATTTGCTGACCGACGCTGCCTGATGTGGGATTGAACGAGCTGACGGTCACAGGTTTCGACGGATCGAAGGGATCCGACGTCTGCACGCCTACATAGTCTTCAACCGTGGTCGAAGACTCGCTGCAGCTTGAGAGTGCTGCTGCAAAACCTCCGATCACGGTCGCGATGATGACTAACGACGTGAATCTTTTCTGTTTCGTTAGGTTCATATTTGGTTTGGTTTTTTTGTTTTTTCGAAATTGCGTTATACCGGGATTGCGTTATTGCGACTCGGTATTTCGAAAAGGTTCCATTATCTTTCTGTCAAGACCCTCATCCAGAATCCGCCGATGACCGAGCGGGCCTTGAAGCCTACCATGCGGCCTGTCTTCGTGTCATACCAGTCGCTGGTGGGCACGCGGCTCTCCGTCTCGTTCATGTATTTATAGATGGGCTCCACGAACTTCAGGAATGTTTCCTTGTCGCTGGCCATGCCGGCGGTCCACATGATCCAGTCGTTCTTGGTGTAGTCCTTACGGATGTCGAGCGGCAGACCGTACTTGTTCTGCTTCTTCAGATAATACTTCACGTCGCGCTCCATCGTGCCGGCGGGGAATACTTGGGTCTGCCAGAGCTTGTCCCAGATCATGTTGTACTTCTGGCTCCATGTGTCCTTACGGTCGAAGGCCAGGCGATAGTGGTCGCCCTCGCGGGCATCCTTCTCCCACTTCACGCCCATCTCGCGGGCCCGGCTGAGATACTTGTCGGCATTCTCCTTGTCGCCCATCAGGCGGGCAATCTCGGCAAAGGCAGCCACACCCATGATGGCCTTGATTGAGAGGTTGGCGTTGTGGGCCCAGTGGCCGGCGAAGTCGTCGGTGCAGAGCTGGTTGGCGGGATCCTGACCGTTCTCAGAGAGATAGTCGGCCCAGGTCTGCATGATGCGGTAGTACTTGCGGGCATAGTTGGCATTGCCGTCCTGACGGCAGAGCTGTGCGGTGAGCGTCAGCATGTTGCCGGCCTCCTCGAGAGGCATGTCGCCGCCGTAGACCTGACCGTTGGCGATGGGGTAGGTGCCGAGGTCGTGGGCTGCGAAAGGCTTGGTCCAGCGGCCGGAGAGCGAATAGTCGAAGATGGAGGTCATCATGGCCTTCTGCAACTCGGGGTTGTAGATCAGGAACAGCGGGGCCTCGGGATAAGTCAGGTCAACGGTGTTCACGCAACCGTTGGAGTTGTTCTCCTTCGAGAAGAACAGCAGGTTGCCGTCCTCGTCCTCGAACAGCTTGTGGGCAGCGATGACGTGGCGATAGGCTCCCGACAGAATCTCGGCATAGTGCTCATTGCCCACGGCCACGGCGTCGTCGTAGATCATCTTGTCGAACTCACGGCAGCGCTTCATGACGTTCTGATACTGCGAGCTGAGGCGACGGAACATCTGGAAGATGGAGACCGTGCCGCCATGAGCCCAGTAGCCCTTGTAGCGCTTATACATGTACTCGATGTCCTGCACCTCGTCGTAGCCTATAAGCATGTAGGTGGCCTCCTGCTTCACGGATCCGAAGTTGTGGACATAGCTCAGCGTAGGCATCTGCGAGGCCTTCGTGCAGTCGATGTAGCCGCGGCTGCGCTCAGGCATGATGCGTCCGTGCTGGGCGAAGTCGATGTGAGCCTTGTCGGTGGCACCGATGCTGACCTCGCCGTTGATGGCAGGCAGGTAGAGATAGCCCCAGTCGATGCAGATGCCGTCGCCCTTCTTAGCCAGGATGGGCTGCTCGATGGTGCCGGTCTTGGCATAGGTGGTGCCGCCGTCGCGTACAATCTGAGTGCGGGTGGGCTGGCTCACCTTGTTGACAGCCATTTCAGGCGTCACGCCGAAGAACAGTTGAACGTCGTGCTCCTTGGCGTCGGTTGAGCGTACCTGATAGGAAATGTAGTTGATGGGCGACGACAGCAGGTCGTAGTCGTCGATGAGCATCGGGGCGGTAAAGACCACGTCGAGCTCAACGGGTCCGCATATAAATGTATAATATGTGTTGGTTGCTAATACGTCGACCGATTTCTGGCGGGCGTTCTCGATGTCTTGGGGCGAGAGGCTCAGGTTGCGGAACAGTCCGAAGTCGGTGTAGGCGCCGCCGGTGGTGTTGTGGCAATGGGCGGCAATGACGTTCCGGCCCTCGTGCAGCAGCGCTTTCTGCTTGTTGTCGAGATGGAGCTTCACACCCTCGCGCCAAGTCTCGCCCGTGTCGGCCACTTTGGTGCCGTTGATGTAGAGCTCGAAGACATCGTCGTGCGAATAGACGAGCCACAGGTCGTCCTTCAGGTTGGCTGCCGTCAGGTTGATGGTGCGGCGCACGTAGAGGTCGCTGTTCAGCTCGCTCCAGTGGGTGCGCACGTAGCTCAGCCCGTCGCTGCCCCAGGCGGCCTGGCCGCGACGCCAGCCCTCCGGCTGGAAGTCGGGCATCTCCCATCCCTTGGGCTGCACCTTGCGGCTGTAGTCAGCCTCCCAAGCCTCCTCGTCGGCCATGGGGACGATGCTCTCCAGCACGGCGCGGTCGGCGCCCATCCAGCGATAGGTCTTGCCGTCGACGCGCAGAAGTCCTTCCATCGGTTTCTCGTCGTCGGTCCAGTGGCGGGTGGTTCCGTCGGTCAGCTTGTCATAGGGCGACCATACCGAGAAGTAAGGATCGCTCACCACGAGCGGTACCGACGGCATGCGCAGAGCCGTCGGCTTGTAAGGTTTGAACAGGTCGGCCGACTGGGCCTGGGCGGTGAGTGCGAAAGCCAGCACTGCCAGCGTTGTTGTGAATGCTTTTTTCATCGTTTCCTATAAATTTTTACTTATGTTGCGCTTCATTCTTTCGGGTGCGTATCCTTTTTTTAAGAAAACAATCTTTTACCTCAAACGGACTATCCTATCAAAAGATTACTGACTACTATCATATTTAACCAAAACTAACTAATTTCTTTTCTGTTGAGGTGTAGAGAAGGCTCTCTCGCCTTTTCGAGAGCAAAATAACAAAGAAAAAGTGACATACAAGGAAAAATGCCGTTCAAAACAAGTGAAAATCCGTTCAAATCGGCCTTTTTTATGTCTCAGGGTAGGCAAAAGAACAGTTTTTTTTGCTGTTTGGAAAAATTGTTGTATATTTGCAAGCGTATTTACTAACTAATTTTGATGACTTCCGAATGAGACATCGCTATACGCAGATGATGGTTGGCATTGCCATGCTGACCGTTGCGGCGGGGTGCAGCGACCGCACTGTTGCCAACGCTGACGATTCACTGCTGCTGCTCGAACAGGGCTGCTACCCCCATGCCGTCAGGAGCGGCGCCCACTATTATTACACCATGCAGGTGCGCACGGCCGACACCGTGGCCATCTGGCAGACCGACGACCTCGCTGCGCTTGCCAAGGCCAGCCGCCGCAACGTCTGGACTCAGGGCGACTCCGCGGGAATGGGCCATTTCTGGTCGCCGGAACTGCACCGCATCGAGGGTCGGTGGTATCTCTATTTCGAGGCTGACGACGGCAACACCGACGACCATCAGATTTACGTCATGGAGTGCGAGGGAGACGATCCCATGACTGATCCCTTCACGATGCGCGGGCCAATCATGACCAACCCCGAATGGAACTTCGGACTTCATCCCACCGTGTTGCAGCTGCCCAACGACAGGGGGCTCTACCTGCTCTGGAGCGGATGGCCCACAAGACGTGCCGAGACCGAGACGCAGTGCATCTACATCGCACGCATGGAGAATCCCTGGACCGTGGCCTCAGAGCGCGTCATGATTTCGCAGCCCGAATACGAGTGGGAGCGCCAGTGGATCAATCCCGACGGCAACCGCTCTGCCTATCCCATCTTCGTCAACGAGAACCCCGAAGCCTACGTCTCGCCCGACGGCCAGCGCGTCGTCGTCTGCTATTCGGCCAGCGGCATCTGGACAGCCTACACCTCGCTGGGCATGCTCACCGCCTCAGCCTCGGCTGACCTGCTCGACCCCGCTTCGTGGCAGAAGAGCGAGGAGCCCGTCCTGAGTCCCGACTCGCTTTTGGGCGTCAGCGTGTCGAATATCTCGCTCGTCCCCTCAGCCGACGGGCAACAGACATTCATGGTCTACGAGGCCCGGAAGCGTATGGGCACCAGCGGCGAGACCCGTCAGGTGCGCATGCGACCCATCCAATGGTCGCCAGCCGGTGAACCACAGTTCTGAGTAGGAGCAAGGAGCCGTAAAACAGCCCGATTTGTAAACAATAGTCGCAATTCCGCAATCATTTTTTCTCAAACGGCTGGAAATCAACTTAATAAGGATTTATCAGAAAAGTCCGTTGTAGTAGAGAATATACAACTCCCCTCCTTAGAAAGCCACTCTTTATACACATTTCTGAGTCATGGCCCTCACTTTACTCCCCTCCTTTCCAAGGAGGGGAGTTGCAGATTCTTTACTACAACGGACTTTTCTGACTAACTCCCCTCCTTGGAAAGGAGGGGTCGGGGGTGGTTCTTGCTAAGGCAAGCGTCCTTCGGCCGAGCGGAAAACACAAGCCGCAGGCCCTTTTGCTGAAGAATCAACCACCCCCAGCCCCCTTTTGCTGAAGAATCAACCACCCCCAGCCCCCTTTTGCTGAAGAATCAACCACCCCCAGCCCCCGGTCGCTGAAGAATCAACCACCCCCAGCCCCTCCTTTCCAAGGAGGGGAGTTGTAGATTCTCTACTACAACG
>FLNY01002468.1_pt1 | contig 20700 bp, 23 predicted proteins | sample 1140381 | NCBI WGS metagenome assembly FLNY01 (sample SAMEA3878172, study PRJEB12797) | bioreactor metagenome | biome: Moose rumen | place: Sweden | collected 2011-10
CTTCGTTCAGAAAGACAATTTTAATAGATTCTTCACTTCGTTCAGAAAGACAATTTTAATAGATTCTTCACTTCGTTCAGAAAGACAATTTTAATAGATTCTTCACTTCGTTCAGAAAGACAATTTTAATAGATTCTTCACTTCGTTCAGAAAGACAATTTTAATAGATTCTTCACTTCGTTCAGAAAGACAATTTTAATAGATTCTTCACTTCGTTCAGAAAGACAATTTTAATAGATTCTTCACTTCGTTCAGAAAGACAATTTTAATAGATTCTTCACTTCGTTCAGAAAGACAATTTTAATAGATTCTTCACTTCGTTCAGAATGACATTTATTTTGTTCAGAAAGACAATTTTATTGATATCATGGAAAAAATCAAAATGACCACGCCGCTTGTCGAGATGGACGGCGACGAAATGACCAGAATCCTCTGGAAAATGATCAAGGACGAACTGATCCTGCCCTTTGTGGACCTCAAGACCGAGTACTACGACCTGGGGCTTCCCTACCGCGACCAGACCTCCGACCAGGTGACCATCGACAGCGCCAACGCCACCAAGAAGTACGGCGTGGCCGTCAAGTGCGCCACCATCACCCCCAACGTGCAGCGCATGAGCGAGTACAAGCTCCACGAGATGTGGAAGAGTCCCAACGGCACCATCCGGGCCATGCTGGACGGCACCGTGTTCCGCTGCCCCATCACCATCCCCAGCATCCACCCGGCCGTGAAGTTCTGGAAGAAACCCATCACCATCGCCCGTCATGCCTATGGCGACGTCTATCGTGACGTGGAACTGCAGGTGAATGAGCCCGGTGTGGCCAAGCTGGTGTTCGAAGGCGTCTCCGGCCGGCGGGAAGAGGTGGTGGTGCACGAGTTCAAGGGTCCCGGCGTCCTGCAAGGACAGCACAACCTGGACAAGTCCATCCGCAGCTTCGCCCATTCCTGCTTCCAGTATGCCCTGGACGTGAAGCAGACCATCTGGTTCGCCACCAAGGACACCATCTCCAAGAAATACGACGGCCGCTTCAAAGCCATCTTCGAGGAAGTGTTCCAAGAGTACAAGGAACGTTTCGAGGCCGCCGGCATCGAGTATTTCTACACCCTCATCGACGACGCCGTGGCCCGTGTGATGCGTTCCGAGGGCGGTTTCATCTGGGCCTGCAAGAACTACGACGGCGACGTGATGAGTGACATGGTGTCCACCGCCTTCGGCTCCCTGGCCATGATGACTTCCGTCCTGGTGAGCCCCGACGGCAAGTACGAGTACGAGGCCGCCCACGGCACCGTTACCCGCCACTATTACAAGTACCTGAAGGGCGAAGAGACGTCCACCAACCCCATGGCCACCATCTTCGCCTGGAGCGGCGCTTTCCGCAAGCGGGGCGAGCTGGACAAGCTCCCTGAACTTGTGAATTACGCCAACCAGCTGGAGGCCGCCTGCTTCGACACCCTGAACGAGGGCCTGGTGACCAAGGACCTGGTGAACCTCATGGAAGGCATCACCCCCAAGGCCCTTACCTCCCTGGAGTTCCTTCAGGCCATCCGTGCCCGTCTGGAAAAGCGCCTGAATGTTTGATTGTCATTCTGAGCGCAGCTCACTGTCAATCTGAGCGCAGCTCACTGTCATTCTGAGCGCAGCTCACTGTCATTCTGAGCGCAGCTCACTGTCATTCTGAGCGCAGCGAAGAATCTACCCCAGCGGGTAGAAAAGACTGTTATATCGGCTTTGCCAGCTCCTGTCATAGTGCATGCGCACGGTGCGGGCGCTGGCAAATGCGTTGAAATTGGCCCAGGCTTCCAGGAAGAGGACGGCAAAGTCCGTACGGCCGTGCAGGGCCAGGGCGAAGAGGGTATAGACGGCCGTGATATAGACGCAGGCCCTTTCCCTGTCATCGGCTTGGGGCGTTGCGGGTGTCGCCAGGGTGAGCCGCTGGCTCTGGGCAAAGGCCAGGTCTGCTATCGCATCGGAGAGCAGAGCCTCTTCCTGCGGGGCGTAAAGTTCCGTGCAGTAGCGTTCGGAGGCATGTTTCTTCTCCTGAACTTCCTTCTCCAGCGCGGGTATCGGCGCAGGAAGGGCCGATTCGAAATAGGGCGCAAAATTAGCCTCCCCCCGGAGGAACTTCAGGGCCAGCACACAGTAATCCCGCACGGAGGCTTCAATTACCATCGCGTACGGTGCCTTTTCGTCGATGCGGGCTAATATTTCCAAAACTTTGGCCATAGGTGGGCGTAAATATACAAAAAATTATTAGTTTTGTAAACAGATCCTTTGTCGTTTCACTCCTCAGGATGACTGAACGGTTTTGTCATTCCAAGCGAAGCGAAGAATCTACGGATGCTTATGAAAATAGTATTTCTTGACGCCATCTCCATGGGAGATGCTTCCCTGGAGGAAATGGCCGCCCTGGGCCAGCTTACCTGTTATCCCAGTTCAACGGCGCAGGAAGCCCGTGAAAGAGTGCACGATGCGGACGTGGCATGCCTTAATAAAGTCGTGGTGGACCAGGCATTTCTGGATGCTGCGCCCAAGCTGAAGCTCATCTGCGAGGCAGGCACCGGTATCAACAACATCGACGTAAAGCTCTGCGAGGAACGCGGGGTTGCCGTCCGGAATGTGGCGGCCTATTCTACGGATTCCGTGGCCCAGATTGCCTGGATGCACATCCTGAACCTGCTGGGCCGGGCCTTCCATTACAGCGAATTTGTGCGCAGCGGGGCCTACAGCCGGAATCCCGTGCATGTAGACTATGCCCATCCTTTCACGGAAGCCAGGGGGAAAACGCTGGGCATCGTAGGCATGGGGGCCATCGGCCAGCGAGTGGCGGCCATCGGCAAGGCCTTCGGCATGGCGGTCATCTATTATTCCACCTCCGGCACCGGGCATTGCAAGGAATATCCGTCCGTTCCGCTGGAGGAGCTCCTGGCCAAGGCCGATGTCATTACCATCCACGCTCCCTTCAACGAGCACACAGCCGGGCTCATCGGCTACGAAGAGCTGCGGCAGATGAAGCGCTCCGCCATCCTTGTGAACACCGGCAGGGGAGGCATTGCCGATGAGGCCGACCTGGCCCGGGCCCTGGACGAAGGCCTCCTCCGCGGCGCGGCGCTGGACGTGTATGTGAAGGAACCCCTGCCTCTGGACAGCCCCCTGATGCACCTGCAGCATCCGGAGCGTCTGATCCTGTCCCCGCACATTGCCTGGTATTCCCAAGAGGCCCGCGCCCGCCTGGCCCATGAAATGGCCGAAAATATCCGGCAATTTTTCAAATAAACTAAAAAAAATTTGCGTAGTCAAAAATAATTACTACCTTTGCGGTGTACTATTAAACTAATACACACGCAAAGATATGATTTCTGTACAGCATTTAAGTTTCAATTACGGCCCCACGGAGGTCCTCAAGGACATTTCCATGGAAGTCCGGGGTGGCAGCATCTACGGGCTCCTGGGAGAGAACGGCGTGGGGAAAACCACCCTCCTCACCCTCCTGTGCGGGCTTAAAAAACCCCAGAAGGGGTGTATCGAGGTCGATGGCCGGGATCCGTTCCGGCGCGAACCGTCCCTGCTGGGCGAGCAGTTCTACCTGCCGGACGAGGTGGTTCCGGTCCATGCCAAGGCCATTTCCTTCGCCCGGGAGAACGGCTCGCTGTGGCCCTCGTTCGACCTGGCCAAATTCTCCACCATCCTGCAGGAATTCGAGGTAAGCCCCGCCCAGCGGATGGATGCCATGAGCGCCGGGCAGCTCAAGAAGACCTGGATTGCCTTCGCCCTGGGTTGCAATGCCCGCCATTATTACATGGACGAGCCCACCAACGGCCTGGACATCCCTTCCAAGGCCCAGTTCCGCAAGGCCATCACCAAGTATGTCTCGGAAGAGGCGGCGGTGGTCATCTCTACCCACCAGGTCCGGGACCTGGAAAATGTGATAGACCCCATCATCATCCTGGACCGCCGGGATGTGCTGGTGAACGCCACCCTGGAAGAAATCACTTCCCGGCTGTATTTCGACTACGGCACCCCTCTTAACCCCGACGCCCTGTATGTAGAGCAGACCCCTGGCGGCACCATCCAGGTCTATCCCAACACCACCGGAGAAGAGTCCAAGGTGAACCTGGAGGCCTTCTTCAACGCCGTCCATGCCCACAAAGAGCTGGTCAAAACCCTGTTCAACCACCAATAAGGAGCCTCCATCATGAAAAACGAAACTTTCAGCTTCGGCCGTTTCCGGAACTATTTCAAGTTCGACCTCAAGCAAATGTGGCGCAACCATTCCCGCCCGGCCATCTTCATCGGCGGGATGGAACTCATCATTTACCTGATATGGGTCCTACTGGGACTCGTCTTCTCCGGCGGCGAATGGCACGGTCCTTCCGTTGCCGCACGCATCTGCATCCTGGTGCTGGCCTTTGCGGTGCTGGAGCTCTACCAGACCCGCACCTACGGCTACCTCACCCAGAGGAAGCAGGGTTCTTCCTGGCTCATGGTACCCGCTTCCTCCACGGAGAAATTCGTATCCATGCTGCTCATCACCCTGCTGGTCATTCCCGTCCTGTTCCTGGTGGTGTTCCTCTCTGTAGATGCGCTCATCAGCCTGGCCGACCCCACCGTCGGGCCATCTATCGTGGGCTTCCTCTCTTCCGGCATCCAGCAGGCGTTCTCCCAGTTGGAGCCGGAGGATGTCAGCCTCTTCCTGGACATGTCGGGAGGCCATCTCACCTGGCTGCTTGTTTTAGGTTTCATCGTCAATTTCCTATACTGGCTCCTTTGCGGGCTTTGTTTCAAGCGCTATAAGATCCTGGGCGGTATCGCCCTGGTACTGGGCGTGGAAATTGTCCTGAGCATCCTGGGCAGCACCCTCATTCCGGGCCTGTCCGAGCAGCTGGTCTCGCTGGACGAAGGCTCGGCCCGGCAGGCGGTCAACCACTTCCTGGGCTGGGTAGTGGCCCTGTCTGCAGCCCTGGCCGTGGGCCTGGGCGGGGGCATATTCTACCGCATCAAAACCATCAAACACTAAAGCCATGGATTTCAAGGCAGACAAACCCATTTTTCTCCAAATTGCCGATGCCCTCTGCGACCGCATTCTGTCCGGCGCACTCAAGGGGGAGGATCGCATCCCGTCCGTCCGGGAATTTGGAGCCGACATCGGGGTGAATCCCAACACGGTGATGCGCACCTACGAGAAACTGACCACAGACGGAATTATTTACAACAAACGCGGCATCGGTTACTTTGTGGCTCCGGACGCCAAGGAGAACATCCTGGATTCCCAGCGGAAGGAGTTTCTGGAAAAAGACGTCCCCGCCATCCGCAAGCGGCTGGAACTGCTGGGACTGGATGTATCGGTATTCAATGACAGTAAATATTAAGACAAGATGAAAAGGATGACTATGGTATCCTGTGCGCTGAGCCTGCTGCTCTGCGCCTGCACTTTCCCGGTGAATGTGGGAAACGGAAAAACGGTGCGCTGCACCGGCGAGGTCCAGACCCGGAATCTGGAGCTGAAAGGCTTCGACAAGATTGTGATCAACGGCTCGGCCGACCTTACCCTGATCCAGCAGGAGGACTTCCGGGTGTCGGTAGAGGCCAACGAAGAGGTGTTCGGCTATCTGGACTACCACGTAGAGGACGGCACCCTCATGCTGGAGACCGTGGACCATGTGAACGTCCAGGCCAAGAAATTCCAGGTTACGGTGACCCTGCCCCGGCTGCTGCTGCTGGAGGTGAACGGCGCGGCCGATGCCGATCTGAAGGGCGGCTATTGTTCCACGGACAAACTCCGGATAGAAGTGAACGGCGCCGGCGACCTGGATTTCAATGACATTCAGGTGAGTGAGCTAAGCATCGAAGTGAACGGTGCCGGCGATATTGACGCCACCTCGCTGGACGTGACGGCGCTGCGCGTGGAAGTGAACGGCGCCGGTGACGTGACGCTGAGCGGCAAGGCCGACAAGGCCAGTTTCTCCGTCTCCGGGGTGGGCGACATCGACGCCCGCGGCCTGGATTGCGGCAGCACGGAGATTCACAAGAGCGGAGTCGCCTCTATCCGGACCAAATAGTTGCGCCGGGCTTACCAGCCCAGCACGTAAGCGAAGATGAGCGGTGCTACGATGGTGGCATCGCTCTCTACTATGAAGCGCGGGGTGTCCGGAGCCAGCTTGCCCCAGGTGATTTTCTCGTTGGGGACGGCACCGGAATACGAGCCGTAGCTGGTGGTGGAGTCTGAGATTTGGCAGAAATAGGCCCACAGCGGAGTGCCTTCCCAACCCAGGTCCTGTTCCATCATGGGAACGCAGCAGATGGGGAAGTCTCCGGCGGTGCCGCCGCCAATCTGGAAGAAGCCCACGCCGGGGGCGTTCTTCTTGTACCAGTCTACCAGGAACATCATCACTTCCACGCCCTGGATGACCATGTGCGGATCGTATTCCCCACGGATGACATGGGCGGTGAAAATGTTGCCGGTGGTGCAGTCTTCCCAGGCGGGGCAGATGATGGGGATGTCTTTCTCGCAGGCGGCCACCACCCAGCTGTCTTTGGGGTCTATCTCATAGTACTGCTCCAGGACGCCGCTCCGGATCATCTGGTAGATGAACTGGTAGGGGAGGTAGCGCTTGCCCTCGGCCTTGGCCTTGTCCCACACCTCCACCAGGTGTTTTTCCAGGCGGCGGAAAGCTTCCTCCTCCGGAATGCAGGTATCCGTGACACGGTTGTAGTGGTTGTCCAGGAGTTCCTGCTCCTGCTGCGGCGTGAGGTCCCGGTAGCCGGGCACCCGGTAATAGTGGCTGTGGGCAACCAGGTTCATGATGTCTTCTTCCAGGTTGTTGGCGCTGCAGCAGACGAAGGAAATTTTGTCCTGCCTGATCATTTCGGCCAGCGAAAGGCCGATTTCGGCGGTGCTCATGGCACCGGCCATGGCCAGGAACATCTTCCCTCCCTTGTCCAGAAGGTCTTCGTAGGCCTTGGCGGCATCTACCAGGGCGGCACTGTTGAAATGACGGTAATTGTGGGTGATGAATTGAGAAATAGGTCCCTTTTCCATTTTTTCTTATTTTACTTTATTGCTTGCAAAATTAGGAAAAAAAGACGAGAAACACTATCTTTGCAAATATTTTTAAAGTGTATGAACCTCTTTCCGGATCTCGAGAAAAGTTATACCCGGGAGACGCTTAGCGCCCGGGAGGCGCAGCGCCTGGCCGAATTCATTGCCTGGGGCCCCGTCATTTTCCAGGTGAGCCGGCTCATGGTGAAATTCGGCATCCTGGAACGCCTGCGCAGCAGCGAGATGACGCTCCGGGAGATTGCCGAAGCCGCCGGCCTTACGGAATATGCCGCCAAAGTGCTGCTGGAAGCCTCCTTGTCCATCGGAACTGTCATCATCGACAAGGAGACAGACCGCTACGCCATCACCAAAACCGGCTGGTTTCTGCTGAACGACCCGGCCACCCGCGTCAACCTGGATTTCAACCACGACGTCAATTACGAGGGCTTTTTCCGCCTGGAAGAGGCGCTGAAGGAGGGACGTCCCGCCGGACTGGAGCATTTTGGCTCCTGGCCCACCATCTACGAAGGCCTGTCCTCCCTTCCGGAGCCGGTGCGCAAGAGCTGGTTCGGCTTCGACCACTTTTACTCGGACCATTCCTTCGACCTGGCCCTTCCCGTCGTTTTTGCCCGGAACCCCCGCACCATCATGGACGTGGGCGGCAACACGGGCCGGTTTGCCCAGCGCTGCGTGGCCTACAATCCGGAGGTGGAAGTTACCGTCGTGGACCTGCCCCAGCAGATAGGCCTCATGAAAAAGGCTACGGCCGAAGACCCCCATGCCGCGCGCATCCACGGATTCGGCACCAACCTGCTGGACCCTGCCAACCAGTTCCCGCAGGAGCTGCATCCGGACGTGATATGGATGAGCCAGTTCCTGGACTGCTTCTCCGAGCCCCAGATACTTAGCATTCTGGAGCGTGCGGCCCGGGTGATGGACGGGAATACCCGGCTGTACATCATGGAAACTTTCTGGGACCGCCAGCGCTTCGAGCCCGCCGCCCTGTGCCTCACCATGACCAGCCTGTATTTCACCGTCATGGCCAACGGCAATTCCAAGATGTACCATTCGGACGACATGATTCGCGTGATAGACAACGCCGGCCTCCAGGTAGAGACCATCCACGATGGCCTGGGCCAGGGGCACAGCATCGTTGTCTGCCGTATCAAACAGTAAATACTCCAAAACCATGAGCATAGAACAGATTGAAGAAAAGGTCAGGGACTTCCTGGTGGAAGAACTTGAAATAGAGGAAGACAAGATTTGCGGAGACGCCCGCCTCAAGGAGGACCTGGGCATCGACTCGCTGGAAGTGGTGGATGTGGTGGTGCTGGTAGAGGAAGAGTTCGGCTTCAAGATGACCCCGGAAGACTTCAAGGACCTCATCACCCTGGACCAGTTCTGCCAGTTCATTTTGCGGCGGCTTGGCTGAACGCTCCCATAAACCCTGGAAAGGAACCACCGACGGGACGCCCTGGATGCACCGCGCGCTCATCCGGCTTTTCCGCCGGGTACCCCTGAGGGTCATGTATGCCGTCATGGCGCTGGCCATTCCTTTCTATGTGGTGGCCGACGGAAGGGGCCGGCGGGCTTCGTACCGTTTCTTCCGAAGGAGAATGGGTTGGGGAAGGCCGAAATCGGCCTGGCATGTGTTCAAGAACATGTACAAGATGGGGGAGGCCGTGATGGACCGCTTCGCCGTCTATGCCGGAAGGGCATTCCGGGTGACGGGGGACCATCTAACGCTGTACAATGCGCTGAAGCCCCTGGACACGCCGTTCATGCTGCTGGCCTCGCATGTGGGTAACTACGAGATTTCCGGCTACATGCTCCGCACGCCCAAGCCCATGAAAACCCTGGTGTATTCCGGGGAAGCCGTCACGGTGATGCAGAACCGCTCGCGCCTGTTCGGGGACTGCAACATAGAGATGGTGCCGGTGAAGGAGGACCTTTCGCACATTTTCGTGCTGAATGCGGCGCTCGCGGCCGGGGAGATTGTTTCCATGCCCGCCGACAGGGCCCTGGGTTCCTCCAAGGTGGTCCGCTGCCGCTTTTTCGGCCAGGAGGCCGCTTTCCCGGCAGGCCCGTTCACCCTGGCGGTGCGGCGCGGGGCAAACAGCTTCGCCGTGTTCGTGGTAAAGGAGCGTCACCGCAGTTTCCGGGCCATCGTGACGCCTTTGGATGTGCCCGCCGAAGGGAAGACGGAAGAAAAAGTGCAGGCTTTGGCCAGCTCCTATGCGGCCTGCCTGGAGAAAGTGGCCCGGGAATGGCCGGACCAATGGTTTAATTTTTATGATTTTTGGAAATGACCCGGCTGCGTGACATCCCCATCGGCAGCGTTCTGCTCCAGCAGCCTCCGTTCCGCTTCGTGGATGGCCTGGAGAGCTATTCGGAAGAGCTGACGGAGGTTTCCTTCACGGTGAAGGAGCCCCTGATGCTGCTGGAAAACGGCCGGCTCAGCGCCGCGGGGGTCATGGAACACATGGCCCAGGCCAGCGCCGCCCGGGTGGGCTACGTCACGGTGTATATCCTGCACAAGCCGGTGAGCATCGGCTATATAGGCCAGGTGAAGAACTTCGTCCTGAACCGCCTTCCCCGCATAGGGGAGACGCTCCGGACAAGCGTCAAGCTCAGGCAGGAGGTTTTCGGCATCTCCCTGGCCGACATCGAGGTGCGGAGCGGCGGAGAACTGCTGGCTTCGGCCTCGCTAAAAACTGCACTTGCCCATGACTAGTGACGTAAGCATATTGGGATACGGCATCTGTACCCCCTTGGGAAACGAGCCGGAGGCGGTTTTCCGCGCTGTCCGCGAAGGCCGGTCGGCCCTTCGGGCGCACCCCGGAGCCTTCGGCTGCGCGGAGCCTTTCTTTGCCTCGCTCTTCCCCCTGGAAGGCCGGGAAAGCCATTCCCTTTTCCAGCAAATCGGCATCCAGGCAGCCCGGTCGGCCATAAAAGAAGCCGGCATCGATGCCGCCTCTCCCCGGACCGGCCTGGTGGTCTGCTCCGTCAAAGGAGATATCGACGCCCTGGGGAAGGCCGACGTCTCCCTGGTGGCATCGGCCCGGAAAATTGCCGATGCGCTGGGGGTGACTACGCCGCCGCTGGTGGTGTCCAATGCCTGCATCTCCTCTCTGGCGGGACTGGTGCAGGGAAGGAGACTGCTGCTCTCCGGCCTTTTCGACCAGGTGATTGTGGTGGGGGCCGAGGTGCAGTCCCGCTTCATCGTGACGGGCTTCCAGTCCCTGAAAGCCCTCTCGGACCAGGCCTGCAAGCCCTTCGACGCCGCCCGGAAGGGACTGAACCTGGGCGAGGCCGCAGCCGCCATGGTCCTCTCCTCCTGTCATTCTGAGCGTAGCGAAGAATCTGCCAGCGGAGCATCTGCCTGGGTACTCTCGGAAGGCGCCATCCGCAACGACGCCAACCACATCTCCGGCCCTTCCCGCACCGGGGAGGGCAGCTACAATGCCCTCCGCCGCGTACTGCCCTTTGTAGAGAAGGAAAACCTGGCTTTTGTAAGCGTGCACGGCACTTCCACCTTGTATAACGACGAAATGGAGTCCATCGCCCTGGACCGCGCCGGACTGCTGGATGTTCCGGTATGCGCCCTCAAGGGCACGTTCGGCCACACCATGGGCGCGGCCGGCATCCTGGAGTCCGTCATGGCCATGCTGGCCCTGGAAGCGGGCATCGTCCTGCCCACAAGGGGCTTCGGACAATTAGGCGTCAGCCGCCCCCTGCTCATATCGGCCCAGGAGCGGCCGGTCCGGGGCAACGCTTTCATCAAACTGCTCTCCGGTTTCGGCGGCGTGAACGGGGCGCTTTTATTCAAACGAACATGAGAACGGCCAACATACCTTCCGGAATTTCCCTTGCCAACCTGTACAGGGACCTGGGCTGTGACTATCCCAAGTTTTTCAAGATGGACACGGCCTGCAAGCTGGGCTTCCTGCTGGCCGAAATGCTGGTAAAGGAAGACCCGGACCGCTTTGTCCCCCGGGAAGACAGGGCCGTGCTGGTGTTCAGCAGGAACGGTTCCCTCTCCGACGACCGGAACTACGCCGCATCCATGGAAGATTTCCCTTCGCCGGCCCTGTTCGTCTATACCCTGCCCAATACCGTGACGGGAGAGATTGCCATCCGGAACAAGTACGCCGGGGAAACCTCGGCCTTCGTGCTGGAGGACTTCGACCCGGAGCGTATCCTGGACCAGATTGGCCTGGCCTTCCAGGACGGGGAAACCCGGTCGGTGCTGGCGGCCTGGATTGACTGCCCTTCCGACGGGGAATGGAAGGCCGTGGGCTGGCTCATTTCCCTTGAAGACTTGCTGCCTCCGGAGCACCACTGCTGCCATGGCGGCGGAGGGTGCTGCCATCACCACGGTGAGGGAGAAGAGCACCCCTGTTGCCACGGAGAACAGGAAGAGGGTGGGGAACATCATTGTCACTGCCAAGAAAACAAAACTGGACAAGCATATGGAAAATCTAATCAATGAACTGAAACTGAAGGTGATAGACGCCTTGAACCTGGAAGGGATGACCCCCCGTGACATAGCCGACGACGCCCCGCTCTTCGGAGAGGACGGCCTGGGCCTGGATTCCATTGACGTGCTGGAACTGATTGTGCTGCTGGAAAAGCATTACGGCATTCGCCTGGCAACGCCCGAAGAGGGCAAGAAGGTGTTCCGCAGCATGGCCGTCATGGCCGACTATGTGGCGGCCAACCGGACGAAGTAAGTGCTGCCGCGGATTGTCATAACGGGCGCAGGCGTAGTGAGCGCTGTAGGGTGCGGCCAGGCCGAAACCCTGGATGCGCTGCGCCGGAAGCGGTCCGGGATTGCCCCGGTCCGTTATCTGGAAACGGCTCTCCGGGATTTTCCGGTAGGGGAGGTCAAGCTTTCCAATGCCGATCTGGCCGCTCTGGGAGGCACTTCCGCTTCGCTTCCCAGGACCACGCTGCTTTCCGTCGCAGCCCTCCGGGAGGCCCTTGCCCAGGCGGGGTTCCGGGACGGGGCGGGCATGCCGCTGGTCGGCGGCACCACCGTGGGCGGCATGGACCTGACGGAAAAGACCTATCCGCTTTATTCGCCGCTCCATAGCTGCGGCGCCTCTACGGACTGTGCCGCACAGGCAATCGGCGGCTTTTCCGGCGCCACAACCCTTTCCACGGCCTGCTCTTCGGCGGCCAACGCCTTCCTCTATGCCGCCAACCTGATCCGCTGCGGTTGCTGCGAACGCGCGGTGGCCGGCGGGGCCGAGAGCCTGTCGGACTACCACCTGAACGGCTTCCATTCCCTGATGATCCTGGACAGGGCCTGGTGCCGGCCCTTCGACGATGCCCGCGCCGGGCTCAATCTGGGGGAAGGCGCCGCTTTCCTGGTGCTGGAGTCGGAGGAATCGGCCCGGAAAAGAGGGGCGGAAGTGCTTGGGGTGCTCAGCGGCTTCGGCAATGCCTGCGACGCTTTTCACCAGACGGCTTCCTCGGAGCGGGGGGAAGGCGCCTTCCTGGCCATGTCCAAGGCACTGGCCCAGGCAGGACTTACCCCCGGACAGATCGATTATGTGAACGCCCACGGCACGGGAACGCCCAACAATGACGCCTCGGAAAGCGCGGCGCTCCGCCGGGTTTTCGGGGATCCCATGCCGCCGGTTTCTTCCACCAAGCCTTTTACCGGGCACACGACCAGCGCCTCGGGCTCCATCGAGGCGGTTTTCTGCCTGCTGGCCCTGCAGCACGGATTCATTCCCTCGCAGCTGAACTGGACCGCGCCGGACCCCGCCTGCATCAGGCCCTATACCGGAGACGCCCCCGTCCGGCTGAACCACATCCTCTCCAACGCCTTCGGCTTTGGCGGAAACGACACTTCCTTTATCCTCTCCCGCCCATGAATCTCCGTCCCGTCTATCTCAAATCCCTCGTAAGCCTCGGGCCCGACGATCCGGACTTCCGCCAGCTGTTTTCCCCGCTGGAGGCCCGCCGGATGGGAAGGCTCCTGAAACGGGCCGTCTGGACTTCGAAACAGGCCCTGGATGCGGCTGCACTGGAGATGCCGGATGCCATTGTGACGGGGACGGACCTTGGGAGCATCCTGGAGTCGGACCGGTATCTGGGCGCCTTGAAGAGCGGGGGCGCGGAAACGCCCCGTCCCACCAACTTCATGCAAAGCACGCACAATACCATCGGCTCGCTAATTGCCATCCGGCTGGGCTGTCACGGCTATAACGCCACTTATTCCCATACCGGAAACTCCTTTTGTAGCGCCTTGCGGGACGCCTGGATGCAAATTGCCCTGGGAGACATAGAAACCGCCCTGGTGGGCTGGTTCGACGAAGCCTTCGCCCCGGCGCAGGCCCGGGACCATGCCGTCTCGTTGGTACTGTCCGCCTGCGGGGAAGCTTCGGAAACCGTCTTGGACGAAGCAGCCTTGCTGGCCTCCCCGGACGACAAACTTCTTGGCACACTTTTGGAAAAGAAATAAACGTCATGTTCCAGCTCTTCCTACTGGTAGCCATCCAGTCCATCTTCCTCAGCGGTGCGCAAGTGATGCTTAAGCTTGCCACGGCCAAAATCCTGCCTTTCAGTTGGAGCTGGCCTTTTTTCAAAAGTGTTCTCCTGAACGGCTGGCTGGCGCTAAGCGGCGCTTCGGCCATCGTTGCGTTAATTCTCTGGACCTATATCCTCAAGCGATATCCCTTCGGGGTAGCCTATCCGCTTTCCTGCATGGGCTATGTGTTCGGCCTAATAGCTGCCATGCTGGTCTTTCATGAAACCGTCAACTGGAACCAGTGGCTGGGCATTGTGCTCATCATGGGCGGCTGCGCCCTCATAGCAAAATGAAAAGATTCCTGCTTCATATCGCCCTGCTGCTTTGCTGCACCGCCCTTGCGGCGCAGGAGAGCGACATCCTGGTTCGGGTCCGGGAGGCCAACCTCCAGAACAGTCTCCGGGCCAATTTTACCCAGCTGCGCCATTCCCCGCTCCTTTCTGCCGACCTGGAAAGCTCCGGCTTCGTGGCTCTTCAGGCACCGGACAAAGTGCACTGGGAGGTCCAGCAGCCCGTCTCCCGCGTGAGCGTGTTCAATGGGGGGCTGCCGCAGGAAGGCCGGCGTTTCCGCCTTCCCACGGAGAAGGACTTCACCGTATCGGCCCTGGAAGGGGAGGAGCTCACTTTAATCCTGAAGCCCCGGCGGCGGGACCTGGCCCAGCTTTTCCAGCAAATTGTCCTGAAGGTGGACCCGGGCACCCTTGTAGTGAAAAGCGTCCTGTTAAGCGGAGTGGACGGGGACTGGACCCGGATAGCCTTTACCGATGTGCAGCGCAACCTCCCGCTGCCCGCCTCCCTTTTTGAGCAGTAGCCCATGCTGGAAGAAGTTCTGTACCAGATTGTTACCCTTGAGCCGTCGGCCGCTGTTGTCCGGATACTGCCGGAAAGCCCCGTCTATGCCGCCCATTTCCCGGGCTATCCCATCACGCCGGGCGTCTGCCTGGTCCAGATGGGCCTGGAACTGCTGGGCAAAGTTACGGGCCGCACCTGCGAACTGCAGGGGGCCAAGGGCATCAAATTCCTCTCTCCCGTCCTTCCCGGCCCGGACGTGCAGCTGCGCTATGTTTTTTCCGGAGCGGGACCGCTCTGGAACGCAGACCTTTTCTGCGCCGATGAACTTTGTGCCAAGATGACCTTCACCGTGCGCTGAATGAAAACCCCGGCCTCCGATACCGTCCTCCTGATTCCGACTTACAACAACGCCGGAACGCTCTCCGATGTGGTGCGGCGCTCCCTGGCGCAAGGCCTTCCCGTCCTGGTGGTGGACGATGGCAGTACGGACGGCACCGCAGCCATCCTGGCCGAACTCCTGGCAGAGACCTCCCTCTCCGTTGTTACGCATGCACGGAACCGGGGCAAGGGGAAAGCGCTCAAAACGGGCTTCCAGGAAGCTGCCAGGCGGGGTTTCCGGTACGTGATCACCCTGGATGCCGACGGCCAGCACCATCCGGAGGACATCCCGCTGCTGCTGGCCCGGAAGGGGGAGAAGACCCTGGTTGTGGGGAGTCGCAGCATCCGGGGCAAAGACGGCGGCAGCAGTTTCGCCAACCGTTTTTCCAATTTCTGGTTCCGCCTCTATACCTGGATTCCCCTTCCGGACACGCAGACGGGCTATCGGCTTTATCCGCTGCGGGAACTGCCGTCTTTGCGGCTGCTGAGCGCCCGTTACGAGGCCGAGCTGACGCTGCTGGTATTCAGCGCCTGGAAGGGGCTGGAACTTGTTCCCGTTCCCGTACAGGTGGAGTACCCGGAAGACCGGGTCACGCATTTCCGCCCCGGAAAAGACTTCACCCGCATCTCCGTTCTCAATACCCTGCTGCTTTTCGCCGCCCTTTTTTACGGTTATCCGCGGATGCTTTTGAACAAAATCCTCCATTTTTTCCGGAAAAATTTGTAGTTTTGTAAATTACAAAGAATGTATCCGTGAAGAAACTGGTTCTTCGAATATATGATTTCCTCTCTGCCCGCAAAAGGGTGGCTGTGCTTGTACTCCTGGCCGTAATGGCTCTGAGTGTGGCCAGCCTCCTCCGCCTGGATTTCCAGGAAGACATCTCGGCCTTCCTGCCCAGGGAGCAGCGGGAGCAGCTAAACCAAGTGGATGGCCAGGAACGGATGGCGGTCCTGTTCAAGGGAGGGGACCTGGATACCCGGCTGGATGCCATGTACGCCTTCGAACAGAACTGGAACGAAGCCTGCGAAGATTTCCCCATTTCCTCCCAGGCAGAAAGCGGCCAGGTACTGGACGTATTCGGCTTCATCAGCGGCAACTGGCCGTATTTCCTGGAAGAAAAGGATTTCAGGCGGATGGATTCGCTGCTGGCCCTGCCCGGCTACGTCCATCGTGCCGTCCAGGAAGACAGACAGGCGCTTTACGGCGGCTCTTCCATCCAGGAAAGGTACATGAGGGCCGACCCCCTGCACCTTTTTTCGCCCGTGCTTCAGCGTCTCCAGGGCCTGGAGGGCGGCAGCCGCCTTGAAGACGGCTGTCTGTTCACGGAAGACGGGGAGACGGGCATCATTTTCTTCGATTCGCCCTACGGCGGCAGCGAAACGGCCCGGAATGCGGAAATGATACAGCTGCTTTCCCGGGTGAAAGCGCAAACCTCGGCCGATTTTCCGGAGCTGCGCATCACTTCCACCGGCGGTCCGGAAGTGGCCGTGGAGAATGCCCGGCGCATCAAGACAGACTCCATCGTGGCCATCCTTTTGGCCGCCATCCTCATCGGCATTGTTTTGTGGCTCAGTTATAAGCGCCTGGCCGATGTCCTCTGGATTCTCATTTCCATCGGCACGGGGGCGGTTTTCGCCTTGGGCATCATCGCCCTTTTCAAGAGCAGCGTGAGCATCATCGTACTGGGCATCGGCTGTACCATCATCGGCATTGCCGTCAATTATCCGCTGCACTATGTAGACCACCTCAAATACCAGCCGGACAAGCGGAAAGCCCTGGCGGAACAGGTGAATCCGCTCCTGGTGGGGAACATCACCACCGTGGGCGCTTTCCTGAGCCTGCTTCTTCTTAAGGCCGACGCCCTGCACGACTTCGGCTTCATCGGTGCCATGATGCTGGTTGGAACCATCATTTTCGTGCTGGTGTTCCTGCCGGTCTTCGTTCCGGAAGCCACGGGTCCCCGCCGGGCCATCAAGCTGGACCTGGACCGTCACATCCAGGCTGGTCCCGCTGCAAGGAAAGCCTTCTTTGCGGCCTTTTTGGTCCTTACCGCCCTTTTGGTCTGGCAGAGCTCGCGTGTGCGCTTCGACGCCAACCTGCACAACATCAACTACATGACCCAGGAGCAGGAAGAGGGATTTGCCGTTCTGGAAGGGCTCAGGCCCAATGCCGGCGCCTTCCCCCTGCCTTCCCGGGAAGAGCAGGAGAAACGGCTGGCCCTTTGGAATACATTCCGGGCCGCCCATCCGGAGCTTACGGCAGAGCTTTCCGCGGCGGCTGCGGAGGAAGGTTTCACCGCACAGGCCTTCCAGCCTTTTAACGAAATTATGCAGCGGGAATGGCAGCCGCAGGAAAGGGCCTACTTCAAGGCCGTGGACTTCGAACCGGAGACCAGCGCCGCCGCCCTCCTGGTGAGCGCCCTGGAAGAAGACTTCGACACCATCGGAGTGCTGTGTTCGCTCATAGTCTTCCTCTTCCTCTGGTTCAGCTTCGGCTCGCTGGAACTTAGCCTCATCAGCTTCCTGCCCCTGGCCGTAAGCTGGTACTGGATTCAGGGAATCATGGGCCTCACGGGCCTGCAGTTCAACATCGTGAACATCATCCTGGCCACGTTCATTTTCGGCCAGGGGGACGACTATTCCATCTTCATGACGGAAGGCCTCATGTACGAACGGGCCACCGGCAAGAAAATCCTGCATTCGTTCAAGAATGCCGTCGTGCTCAGCGCCCTTATCATGTTCATCGGCATCGGCGCCCTGGTGGTGGCCCGGCATCCGGCCATGCATTCCCTGGGCCTGGTTACGGTCATCGGCATGGTTACGGTGGTGCTCATGGCCTATTACCTGCCTCCGCTCTCGTTCCGCTGGCTGACCACCCGGAAGGGGGAGCCCCGCAAGGTGCCCCTGGGCCTGAAGCGCCTGCTGGCGACGGGCTTCATTGCCGTGGTCATGGCCGTGTCCATGACGCTGCTGTCGGCCTGGGCGGGCCTGTATTTTCTCTTCGGCAAGAGCGAGCGCAAGCGCCTGCGTTTCCACAAGCTCCTGTGCCGCCTTTCCGGCTGGGCCGTCCGCTGCATTCCGGGCGGGCATTACAAGCTGTACAATCCGTATGGGGAAGACTTCTCCAAGCCCGCCATCTATATCTGCAACCACCAGAGCCACCTGGATGTGCTGCCCATCCTGGCCCTGAACCCCAAGCTGGTGTTCCTTACCAACGACTGGGCCTGGAACTTCCCCCTGTACCGCGCCGTGGTGAGGAATGCCGAGTATTATCCCACCTCCTGGGGCCTGGACAGGAGCAATGCCCATATCCGCAGCCTGATAGAACGGGGTTACTCCATCGTGGCCTTCGTGGAAGGGACCCGGAGCCTGGACAGCCTGGGCATCCAGCGTTTCCACCGGGGGCCTTTCCTGGCGGCCCGGCAGATGGGGCTGGACGTGCTCCCGCTGTGCCTCCACGGCTTCGGCTTCGCCCTTCCCAAGCACGATTTCATGCTGCGCCGCGCCGGCCTTTCCCTGGAAGTGGGCAAACGTTTCTCCATTCCGGAAGAGGCCGACATCGCCGCAATCACCCGGGACACGCGCCACTTCTACAACCAGTGGTATGCCGACATCCGGAAAACGCGGGAAACGGCCGCCTACTGCGCTCCCTGGGTAAAGTACCAGTACCTTTACAAGGGCCACGACGCTCTGGAGGAGTGCCGCCGGGTGCTGCGCCAGGACGTATATGCCCGGATAGACGCCCTGGAAGGGACGGAAATGACCATCGCCGAAGCCGGCTGCGGGGTCTATGCCCTGCTGGTGGCCCTCGCCCATCCGGAGATGCAAGTGACGGCCCGGGAGGCCGATGAAGAAAAATACCTGACGGCCATCCGCTGCGCCGTGCCGCAAAACCTGCATTATGAAAAAGTTTAGCGTTCTGGCAGGTCTGTTGCTGGCTTTGCCGCTAAGCGCCCAGGAAAGCATCTGGGAGGGGACTTCGTGCCGGCACCCTCACGTGACGCTGACGGAATACTTGCCGGAAGGGGAGCCGAAGGCGGCCGTCATCGTGTGCCCGGGAGGCAGTTATCACTGGCACGACATGGAAACGGAAGGGACCCGGGTGGCCGAGTGGCTCTCGTCGGAGGGCATGGCCGCCTATGTGCTGAGGTACCGTGTGGCCGGAAAGATTGAGTTTGGCGCCAAGTACCGCACGTTCCTCAGGGGGCATCGGCATCCGGACATGATCTGCGACCTGCAGCGGGCCCTCCAGCTGGTGCGGGAGCGCTATGACGGCCCGGTGGGCGTGATGGGCTTCAGCGCCGGCGGACATCTGGCAATGTCGGCCGGAGAGTTCTTCGGAACCAACTTCCTCGGCCGGTACGGCATGGAACCGGAAGTCTCCCTGCGGCCGGACTTTGTGGCAGCCATCTACCCCGTGGTGAGCCTGACGGACCGTTCCGCGCACAAGCGCTCCCGGCTGGGGCTGCTGGGGGAATGGACGGTTCTGCGGCAGGGGATGCGGGATTCGCTCTCGCTGGAAAAACACGTGCGGGAAGACAGCCCGCCGGTGTTTCTCCTTAACTGCGCAGACGACCCGGTGGTGGACTTCCGCAACAGCGTGCTGCTGGATTCGGCCCTGACGGCCCGGAGCGTCCCGCACGTCTATATCCAATATCCTGCCGGCGGGCATGGCTTCGGCGCCAACCCGCTCAGGCAGAACGGATATACCAGAAACTGGCAAACAGCATTTATAGAATGGATAGATTCTTCACTGATAGATTCTTCACTGATAGATTCTTCACTGATAGATTCTTCACTGATAGATTCTTCACTTCGTTCAGAATGACAGAGGACATGATGACAGAGGACATGATAACAGAAGACATTGAATTCAAATCCCCGGAAGAGATCAAAGCCTTCCAGGAAGAATTGCTGCAGGAGGCGCTCTGCTACCTGCAGGCGCACTCCCGCTATTACCAGCGGATGTTCCGGAAGTATCACATCGATACCGGAAAGATTGTCTCCATCGAGGACCTGCAGAAGATCCCCTTCACGGAAAAGAAAGACCTGCAGCTGTTCAACGAGGAGTTCCTGTGCTGCCCCAAGGAAAAGATCGTGGACTATGTGACCACCTCCGGCACCCTGGGAGACCCCGTGACCTTCGGCTGCACGGAAAAAGACCTGCAACGTCTGGCCTACAACGAGAAGAAGAGCTTCGAATGTGCCGGTGTGCGGCCCGGAGACATCGTCCAGCTCATGACCACCATCGACAAGCGCTTCATGGCAGGTCTGGCCTATTTCCTGGGCATCCGGGAACTGGGCGCCAGCATCATCCGCGTGGGCAACGGCATTCCGGAGCTGCAGTGGGACACCATAGAGCGCCTGAAGCCGGACACCATCATGTGCGTGCCGTCCTTTATCCTGCGCCTGGTCCAGTATGCCGAGGAACACGGCATCGACTACAGGAACTCGTCCGTCAGGCGCATCATCGGCATCGGGGAAGGCCTGCGGGACCAGGATTTCAACCTGAACCTGCTGGGCCGCCGCATCAAAGAAAAATGGGATGTGGAACTCTTTGCCACCTATTCGTCGACGGAAATGGGCGCCACCTTCAGCGAGTGCCCTTACGGCTGCGGGGGGCATGTGCATCCGGAGCTCATCATCGTGGAAATCATCGGCGAGGACGACCTTCCGGTGCCCGACGGCCAGGTGGGCGAGGTAGTGGTGACCACCCTGGGTGTGGAAGGAATGCCGCTGCTGCGTTTCCGCACCGGCGACATGGCCGCCAAAATCACCCGGCAGTGCCGCTGCGGGCGGTTCAGTTACCGCCTGACACCGCTGGTGGGCCGCAAGAACAACATGATCAAGCTCAAGGGCACCACCCTGTATCCGCCGGCGGTGAACGACGTGCTGGACAATACCCCTTACGTAGAGAACTACGTGGTGGTGGTGCAGGACAGCGACGCCGGA
>FLNY01004870.1_pt1 | contig 20697 bp, 16 predicted proteins | sample 1140381 | NCBI WGS metagenome assembly FLNY01 (sample SAMEA3878172, study PRJEB12797) | bioreactor metagenome | biome: Moose rumen | place: Sweden | collected 2011-10
TTTACTCAATCGCTTCGAACGGTATTGACGATGCAAAAGAGTTTTTTTCATCAATGATTGGAGAAACTGTTGCAGGCAATACATACGAATGGTCTTATGACGGACTTGGTTCACTTAAGTTTTCTACGGTGAGCGGTAATGAAGATTTGTTCGCAACTGTTTCCGTAAATATCAAAGTGCTTCCTGAAGTAAAAGAGCTTCAGTTCGTTCCTGTCGATGTCATAGAAGAAGCAAAGCCGGAAAACGCCTCTTCTGCCGTTCCGTTTTTTGATGCGGGAGATATTATCAGACGAACAAACGATAACACATACTGGATTTGCGTTCGTCCTGCAGGCGGCATCCTGAAAAAGGACAAAAGCTACTGGATTTGTTTGAATCCTGCCCAAATCATTACATCTCAAGAGAAAACTTATACGAACCTGACATACGATTCTAAAAAATATAGTCAGACATGGACTTATGCGACAAAACTGATGTCCCTTAAAACAGCAAAGGCTGCATATCACACATTTTCATTGATTACGCAGACAGAAGAAGGTATGCCAATCTATAACTATATGAAATCAAAAATGGCAAATTTGGCAAATTTGGGTTTTTCATCTGATGGATATGAAAAATTCTGTTTTGCATACGATGGTCCTAAAAACGATTCTGCACGCTCCGGCGTAAAACTTGCTCAACCATTTATCGTTGGCTACACCTCTTGGACTAAAGGAAGTGATGTTGCCAAAAACTGGGACTGGGCAGAAAGCGGAAATGAATATATTGATGTTCATTTCTCAACTACCTATGCCACAGTAAACGATGTTACAAAAACTGTCTCTCCGAAATTTCTTTTCTCCCTGACAGATGATTATGATGACGCTCACATGGAAAAGAATTTTAACAGACAGACACAGCGAGAAAATTTTACAGATGAACCATACAACTATGCGGATTACCTTCATACATACGATTCAGTGTCCGGTCTTTTATTCGTAAAGCCCGAACGGACATATCTTGAAGGCGTATTCGACTATAACGTCATTATCAGTCCTGAACTTATGATAAAAGACAACAAGGGGAACAGTCAGATTGCAAAGAATCCGCTGAAAGAAAAGGATTTTGAAATCATCTGTGCTTTGGATTACGCAGAAGGTGCAGAAGAACCGCTTGATTGGTGGGATTCTCTGGGCGTAACATTCCGCTTCGTTGACGGAAAATATGTAGCATGGGATTCCGAAAACAACTAGACACATTTTATAGGAGACATTTTTATGAAACGAACAAAATTTTTTGCCAGTGCAATTGCACTCACTTTTGCGATGAGTTTGGGATTTATTTCCTGCTCAAATGATGATGATGACAATAACACTTCTGCCGAAAAGAGCGAGGCTCAGGAAGAACTTGAAAATTCGGCTTTCAGCGTTTTGCGTTCACTTTGCAACCTTGCCGAATACGATGAAAACGCCGCAACAGACGAGGACGGTGCATACACCGGCGTGGAGACGCTTCCTTCAAACTGGCAGAGCATCAAATTCACCTGCGACCAGGGCTATGTACTCGGCGATGATAAAACAGTGCGCTCAATTGCGGCATCTGGTATCGACGACGCTCGTGCTTTCTTCTCTGACATGATTGGCGAGAGCGTTGAGGACGACAGCTATACTTGGACTTGCCCAGGCTTCGGAACGCTTTCTTACAAAGAGGTCACAGGCAATGATGACCTCTACGCCACCGTTGATGTTTCAATCGATGTGCTTCCGGGCGTGACTAAGCTCAATTTTGTTCCTCTTGATGTAATCACAGCTGCGGCTTCCGAAAACAGCTACAAAGGCACACCGTACTACAGTGCCGGCGATATAATTCAGCGCAAAAAGGACGAAACTTACTGGATTTGCGTTCGTCCGGCGGGCGGCCCTTTAAACAAGGACAAAAGCTACTGGATTTGCCTTAATCCCTATGACAATAAAGAAAAATGTCTCATTACCGGAGAAACAAAGAAAGTCACGATAAATCTTACAGATGAAAAAGGAGACTTTACAGGCGAGACTGAAAAACAGACATGGAAGTATGCGAAGAACCTTATGTCACTCAAAACTGCGCAGGCAGCGGCCTTCACATTCTTGTGCATTGCTAACCCAGAAACAAACACTATTTTTGACGGATGTACACAGGCATACAACAACCTCAAAAACATTGGCTTTGATCTGCTTCAGCTTTCGGCAGGTGGAAGACAGGATAGTGGTGAAATTGACGAATATACATTGAACAATATGGCAGCATTCTGCTTTGTATATGGCAAGCCGAAAAATGATTCAAAACGCTCGGAAGATGCAGATGTAAAATATGTGCAGCCATATCTTCTTGTCAACGGTGCAAAGGGAACTGAAAGCAAACTTTTAGCAGATATAAAAACACTCAGAACAATTAATGAAAATCCACTTTCTTTGTTCTCTGTAACTGACAAGCATGATTTAGCATATGTTGAATGTTGCGAAGGCTTATTAGATGATCACTCCCCATATAATTACGAGGATTATCTTTTCAAGTATTCGCCAAAAAATCTTACCTTTAGTAACATAAAAAAACTTGTAGATATGAGTGTACCTATTGCTCCTGTTATGACGATAGAGCTCTGCATCAATGACAACAAGGGCAAGGCAGACGCACCCAAAAAGCCGAGCAGCGCATATGAAGACTGCTTTGTGCAGCGTAACGATAGTGCCACTCAGTTTGACTATTGGGCAGCACGGCAGAACACAAAGCTGAGTATTGACGGCGTAGAAGCCAGCTGGCAGAAAGAATAGGAAATTATAATGAAGCGAGCGAAATTTTTTGCGGCTTTTTTGACGCTTGCACTCATCGCGGGCTTGGGCTTTGGCTCATGCTCGAACGATGACGACGACAACAACAACACAAGCAATACTTCTGCCACTACAAAGAGCGAGGCGGAGCAGGAGCTTGAGGACGCTGCGTTCAACATCCTGCGCTCGCTCTGCACGCTTCCCACGGAAGATGAGAGCGACGAAAACAACGGCGTTGAGGAGCTTCCCGAATGCTGGCAGGGCATGGAATTCACCTGCGATGAAGGCTATGTGCTTGACGAAGATTCAGAAACCGTCCGCTCCGTTGCGGTGACAGATCTGGACGAAGCGCGGGTGTATGTCTCAAGCCTTGTGGGCGAGGAACTTGACAGCGACACTACGAGCGGCTACTGGAATTTCAGCGGGCTAGGCTCGTTCCGCTTCAAGACCAGCGGCGAGGAGGGCATTTTTGCCACGCTCGATGTGAGCATTCCAGTTATCGCCAATCTCAGCCAGATTCAGTTTGTGAGCGCAGACTATCTGCAAAAAAATCTCTCGACTGCCGAAAACAGCTACTCAGGGCTTCCCTATTATGCGGCGGGCGATGTTGTCCGGCGGAAAAAAGACGGCACCTACTGGATGTGCGTGCGACCTGCCGGCGGCGACCTCAGAAAAGACAAGAGCTACTGGATGTGCCTTCACCCGTTTGACAAAAGCGGCAAATGCATCATCAAAAGCGAGAAAAAAACATACAGCCTTGCCTACGATATTACGAAGACGACGGTTGTTGCAGGCGACTGGGAGTGGGTATACGCAAAGAACCTTATGACGCTCAAAACGGCAAAGGCGGCGGGGCATACGCTTTTGGCACTTGCCTGCACGGACACCTACAGTCTCTATCCCAATGCAGAGACGGCGTTTAATGGGCTTAAAAACAGCGGCTACAATGTTATGGCACTGGAGCGCAGCGCAAGTTCATCAACAGGCGACCATCAGGTTGCAAGCAACGAATTCGGCTATATGTTTGCCTATGACAGTCCCAAGAAAGACAGCAACCGGGCAAAAAAACGCACGAGCAGGGAGCTTAGGGCACTCCCCGAAGTCTCGGATGAGTGTAAAAAATATGTGGCAACGCTCGGAATGGTGAGCTATGTGCAGCCGATTCTTGGCGCGCATCTTGCCCTGAGCGGTGAAAACGGAGCCGAAACCATGATGACAAAACGGATTGCAGAGACTCTAAGCCACTCAAGCTTCCAAAATGTCGAGTTTTTGCTTTCCACGACCGACGCGTTTGACGAAGCATACCTGTTTTCGCTGAAAGATACCCAGCGTCCGTTCCCCTCGAACGGCACAGATGAAGAGATACTAGCTTTTACCTATGACTTCGCGAATTTTCTGCATTATGTGGATGAAGTTGGCGGGCTGCAATACAAGGATTATGTGGACACCGAGTCTCACAGCTATTCCCGATGGATGTCTCCGCTGCCGGGCTGGCATGTCCTGTACAGCCCCGAACTGGTCATAAAGGACAACAAGGGAACTGCCACAACGCAAAAAAAGCCGGACAGCGCGTTTGAGGACATCTACCGCCAGGACGGAACGGCTACCGACGGCACTGGCACTCACTTTGACTGGTGGGCTTCGCTTGCAAAAACGGTGCGCACTATTGATAACAAAGCAGTTGATTGGAACACAGAAAACAAATAGGAAGTTTTATGAAACGGACAAAATTTTTTGCGGGGGCTATAGCCCTCACCCTTGCGATGGGGTTGGCTCTTGCCTCATGCTCGAACGATAGCGACAACAGCACAGAAGTCAGCGAGGCTGATATAGAACTTGGGAACTCGGCTTTCACCGTGCTGCGCTCGCTTACTGACCTTGTGCAGTACGACCCGAACAAACAGACAGACGAGGACGGAGTGGTTACGGGAATTGAGACGCTTCCGTCAAACTGGAAAAACCTTACCTTCACCTGCAATCAGGGGGTCGTGCTTGACGATTCAAATTCCACCGTGCGCTCGGTGGCAGTTCTTAACGAAGAGGACGCAAAGGATTTCTTCTCTGACATCATCGGCGAGGAAATGGAAAGCGAAAGCTGCTCATGGTCTGTCGCAGGAATCGGCTCTCTTTCATTCCAGACGGTTTCAGACGACGATGATATTTTTGCGAAAATCTTTGTGAACATTGCCGTTCTCCCCGATGTGACGGAGATTGACCTTGTTCCTTACGATGTGGTTACTGGCGCAAACGCAGAAAACAGCTATTCTGGAAAAGCCTATTATGCGGCCGGCGACATCATCAGGAACATAAAAGACAACACGCTTTGGATGTGCGTACGGCCTGCGGGAGGACCGGCAAAAAAGGACAAAAGCTACTGGATGTGCCTTAATCCCGCCGGCAAGAACATCATCAAAAGCGAGACAAAGCGGGTTTCCGTCACCAATTCCGAAACAGGCAAAAAGGAAACACAAACATGGACATACGCAAAGAATCTCATGTCCTTAAAGACGGCAAAGGCCGCCATGTTTACGCTCAACTGCCTTGCAAACCCGAACACATACGAGCTGTTTGACAACTGCAAGAATATTTACGATGCGCTTTATGAAAGAAATGTCGACCTGCAAAAAATTTCCGCGGCTTACATAGATGGGGCTCTGCTGCAAGAGCAAATGAAGGGTTCTACGGCTTTCGCATTTGCCTATGGCTCGCCAAAAAACGACTCCAAGCGTCCAAACGCATCAGAGGTAAAGTATGTGCAGCCTTATGCCCTTTCAGGTGCCACTATATCAAAAGACGCAGGGTATACTTTACTTTTGGCCATTCGTACTGAGTATGAGCCAGGATTTTATCCTAGGCTTATCTCTTTTACCGATGCCTATGACATTGGCTATGCAAATTCAGCGGATACGGTAAGAGACGACGACCTTGTAGATGACCCCTATAACTTTGAGAATTTTCTTCACACATACAGTGAAGAAACTGACGTGGGTCTTCATTTTGTTAAAGACGAGAATTCTGTTTGGCTAGGAATTGACGGTTTAACATATCGTGCGGTTGTATCGCCTGAGCTGTGCCTTAAAGACAACAAGGGAAATAAAGACGAAGCAAAAAAGCCGAGTAAATCCTACGAAGATGTATTCCGTTCTTGTGAAGACCAGGACTATGCATTTGGTGATGTTGCGGTTTTTGATTACTGGGATGCCGTAGAAAAAACCCACTTTTATGTGAATAAGGTTGAAGTTAATGGCATTGACAATTAAGCATATACACGAGGAGATTTTTATGAAACGAACAAAATTATTTGCTGCAGGTGCGGCACTCGCGCTCATCGTGGGCTTGGCTCTTCTCTCATGCTCGAACGATGACGACGAGAAAAAAGAAGAGACAATCGCCGACAAGCAGGACAACGCGGTCACAACAGAAGACATCGCATTCAACATCCTGCGCGAGCTGTGCGACCTGAAAAATGACGACGGCGACGAAGAGCTTCCCTCCGACTGGAAGAGCAAGACTTTTGCGGCAGACATCGGAACGACATTCCCCACAGAAGTGGAGAGCGACGACACGGTGCGCTATGTTGCGTGCGACAGTGCCGATGATGCCGCCGACTACTTCCACGAGCTTATCGGAAGCGAAAACGACTCCTGGAGCGATGCCGATGCGGGCGAATTCACCTTTGCGAAAGCCGATTCGACAAACGCAGACGATGATTTGTACGCCACGCTCACGGTAAACAGCAAGCGCGTTTCGGGACTTTCCGTCTTAAAATTCTACAATGCGGACGGAATCAAAGACTCAGTTGGCGAGAATGCCGTAAATCCCACCTACTACCACGCCGGCGACATCGTCACGCGCGATTCGGACGGAACCACCTGGATATGCGTAAAACCTGCGGGCGGACCTTCAAACGACAGTAGCAGCTACTGGATGTGCCTTGACCCCTTCGCAAAAAACGGTAGCAAGGCGGGGCAGTGCATAATCAAAGAAGACAAAAAGAAAGTCTGGCTTTCCTACGCAAACCTTATCCAGAAAAACTGGGTGTACGCAAAGAACCTTATGTCGCTCGACACGGCAAAAGCGGCGTACCACACATTCAACGCGCTTCTGAACGGGAACGGCACGAACGCACAGGCGGTGTATTCTGCCATTGCGAGCAGTGGCTACGACATTGCAAATCTTTCAAACAACGGCGAGAATTTCTGCTTTGCGTTCGGAAGCCCCAAAAACGACAAGAGCCGCGTATCGCGCGGAAACAGCGTAAATTCCCAGACAACCTATGTGCAGCCATTCTTTATCGGCACAGTTGGCGCAACGGATTCTATTCAAACGACTTCGGACGGCTACAGCTCTGTTTCTGGCGCAACGACGATGCTTGCCGTAACCGACTCTTACGACCTCAACTATCTGGATTCTTTTTACACGACATGGGTTTGCTATGTTCTGAAAATGTCTGCGGATGTTGATGACGGCTACACCTACCTTGACTACATTCACCGCGTTACTAACGGAAGTCTCGGATTCAGCGGCACATACACCTGGATGAACAATACGGCGACGGCAAATCCAAAATATACTTCGTACAAGTCGTATCCGTATCACATCATCTACAGTCCTGAAATCGTGATTAAGGACTCTGGAACAAAAAACTCCGCCTACACGGATGTGTACATCAGCGGAGACAACGCCTTTGACTACTGGGGGTCGCTCTAACACGAAAATAAGCCTATGCGAATGAAAAAACAATGTCGGGTTTCTCTTTTTCCTCTTATGCTGCTGTTGCTGCTTTTCGCACTAGCCTCCTGCTCGAATGACGGTGACAGTGGCGGCGGAGGAGAGGACGAGACCGAAAAAATCTCGGAAAAGCTCGTCATTGTCTTTCATTTGCCCGCCGGCTTGGGCGACAATTCCTACACAGACATCTTGGCGTACGGAATACACAAGGCGGCGTTTGAGAACAACCTGCTTGTGTACGATGTAAGCCCTGATGACTGGGATGACGCACAGGTAAAAATACAGAAAGTTTTCTCGTCATATCGGGAACTTATCGGCGCGGAAGAGAACGCCGATATTCCCGTCCTTTTTGTTTTTGCGAGCGAAAGCTATCTTCCCGTGCTTGAATCAGACGAGATTGCAAAAAGCATTGCCGCTTCCACCGAGCCGTTCACCTACCTGCTTTTTGAGTCGGAGGAAACGGAAGTTCCGTATCTGAGCACGGTGTATATGCCGCTGTACGGTGCGAGCTACCTTGCGGGAACGGCGGCAAAAACACTGCTTTCTGAAAAAGAAAATCCCCGCGTGATTTCCCTGCTTGCCAATGATTTTATGCAGCCGCTGATTGACGCACTGAACGGCTTTTCGGTCGGCTACGGCTCATCGGGTAGCACTTCCTATATCTACAACTATTTTGCGACTACGGCAGAAGAAGTGGAAGAAATGAGAAACGCCACCTTTGTCGCCGAGTCAATCAACGGCGAGGCAGACACAACGGGCTTTAACAGTGAGGAAACCGCCTACAAAATCGCCTACAACAACAGTTTCAATACCTTTGACCTCTACTTCCCCATTTGCGGCGGGAGCATTCACGGGCTGCTCCGCTACAACCGCGAGCAGGGAGCGTCCTCGTTCTACACCGTCGGCATGGATTCTGACATGAGCGCGTACAGCCCGCAGGTGCCGTTCTCGGTGGTAAAGCACATAGACAAGGCGGCAGAAAAGTGCATAGCGCAGTGGCTCGCCGAGGGCAAAATCGAGCACTACCAGCGGCTGGGGCTTGGCGAAGGCTACACCGAGCTTGTGGTTTCAGAAGGCTACGAAAGCCTTTCTGCTGTCGTTCAGGAACATCTTTCAGAAGCGATTGAAAAGGAGCAGGCATATTATGAAAACTAGGCATCTCTTACTTTTATCCGCAGTTTTTGCGCTCTTCTCTCTTTCTTCCTGCAAAAACAACGACGATGATTCGCCCTCATCCCCCGCGAGTTCCTTAGAAAAAGTGAATGTGGCGGTGGTGCTTCCGCTTGCAGAGAGAAGCACGCAGTCACAGCGGTTTAGGCGCGTCGCGGAATGGTATCTTTCCACGCTTGAAAAGGGAACGAGCGTGTTCTCAACGCCTTTTACGCTCAACATTGAATGGTACGACGAGAACAGCGCGGATTTGGAATCGCTTGCAGCCACGCTTTCATTGCGCCAAGACCTGCTTGCCGTAATCGGACCTATGTATTCAAGCCATGTGCAGACATTCGCAGACAAATGCTACGAAACGAAAAAAACGCTGATTGCGCCCTGCGCCTCAAGCGAGACCGTCATCCGAGCGTATGCGGTGAATGCCGCCGTCAAGGACAAAAAATCGCCCTTTTTGTGGACGCTCACCGAGTCCGATGTATCGCAGATTGAGGCAATGCTTGCAAAAGTCACCACATACGGCGGAAGACGCATCGCCCTGCTTGCGAGCGCGGATGTCTACGGAAAGACCTTCTTTGACTGGGTGCCATTTCTTGCCACCGAGCTTGATTTGGAGATAGTGAAGAATGTCATCTATGAGACCGACACCGTAAAAAAAGAATACGAGTCGGGAACGGAGCCAGTATCGCTTTCCGTGGCTGCCCAAACCGTATTGGGCTGTGACGCCGATTTTGTCCTCTGCGCCTTTTCGTCTTATGAAGACGCACAGGAAGTGCTTGAAAAACGCGCGGCTTTTGGCGACTCTGCCCCGCGCCTGCTTTTCTCCGACACCGCTTTCACTGCGGAGCTGCTTTCGTTCACGGACGGCGAGAACTGCCTTGCGGAAGGAATCGAGGGAACGGCCCCCTATGCCGACCCTGAGAGCGCGTTTGCGGTGGATTATGCCGCCCGCTTCGGCGAAAATCCCGTGCTCGGCGAGGCGCAGTTCTACGACTCGCTCCTTTTGTGCTCGTTTGCCGCCGCAGGGTGCTTCTGCAACCAAAAAAACGGAGATGCGGACGCATTCACCAACGAGAAAGTGAACGCCGAGCTTCGCAAGATGAACGAGGCGACGGCGGGAAGAGAATACGCATGGAATCTCGTGGGCATGGTCGTTGCCTTCAAGAGCCTTGACCGTGGCATTTACACGAACCTGTGCGGAGCTACGGGCTTGCTCGATTTCGACAAGGAAACGCTCACATCTGCCTTGTACAGCATCTATGTGCATTGGTGCGTAGTCGAGGGCAAATTCGTGCCGCTCGAATTCACTTCCACCGAGAACAGCTCCCATTCAAGCGGGAACAGGGCGAGCTGGGAATGGATTGTAAGCTTTGACGACAACGAGGATGTGGAGGACACCGAGAATTCGACCGTCACCTACGGCGATATGGAAGACCAATGGGCAGTCATCGTTGCGGCTTCCACCGGCTGGGCAAACTACCGCCATCAGGCGGACGCGCTCTACATCTACCAGCTTCTGCGCAAAAACGGCTTCCCCGACGACCACATCATACTGATTCTTGCGGACGACATCGTGAACCACAAGCGGAACAAGCGACCCGGCGAGATAATCGCCCGCTTTGACGGCGAAAACCTGTACACTGATAATTTGCAGATTGATTATCTTTTAGAGGAACTTAGCGCCGAGGATATGTCAAAAATCATGCAGGGGGAAAGCATCACTCTGGAAAATCGGGAGACATTAAGGCTCTCTCATCCTCATCTTGTTGAAACGCCTACGATTCTTAAAAGCGGTTCTGACTCAAATGTCCTGTGGTTCTGGTCAGGGCACGGAACGAACATAAACGGCGACAGCGAGAACGGCTATTTCGTATGGGAAGGAAAAAATTCTGCCTATAAAGGCTTCACCACGGACTTAATGAAAAACACGCTCGAATCGATGAGCAGTGACAGCGATGGAAAAAAGCATTTCAGACAACTTCTGATTGTCACGGAAACCTGCTATTCGGGAAGCGTCATGCATATCTGCTCTGGAATCGAGGGCGTGCTTGCCTTTACCGCCGCCAACGGTTCTGAAACATCCCTTGCCGATTTGTACAGCGTAGACCTGAAAGTGTGGCTTTCAAACCGGTTCACCAAGAACTTTACGGAAAGCATAATAGAAAATTCGGGGATTTATTACGCCGATTTGTACAAATATCTTGTGAAAAACACGATTGGCTCTCATGTCAGGCTTTTCAACGGTACCTGTTTCGGAAACCTGTATAATCTAAGTCCGAACGAGCTTGTTGTGTACAAGGTGCCTGATTGATTTCAAAGCTTTTTGCTCTTTTTTCATTTATATTGTATAATTATGGGCATCTCTAGAAATCCACTAGGGTGTATTTCTAGAGAATGCCGACGAGTTTTAAGTCGTTGTAATGTCACGACTTAAAACATCGCTCTTTCAGAGTTATCTCTAAAAATTGCAATTTTTAGAGATGCCCTTATTTTTATGGAAAAGAAATTTTATTGGTGCGGGGGATTTTTTTATGGCAATAGGACAGGAAATAAAGAAAACACGGCTATGCCTCGTCATTTCTCCAGATGAAATGAACAATAACATAGATACAATCATTATTGCTCCGATGACGACAGAATCACACTAATTTTCTGCAGAAGCAGCTAAATAATCATTCACTATTATTTTTTATTCTGGGATTTTTTATTCTTCGGCTTCAACTTTGAAGAGAACGATGTCGCGAATTTTGATAGAGCATGCAGTGTTAAGCTCTGTTTTTGTTGTTGAGTCACTGATAATTGGAACTTCAAAATAGTGATAAGATTTTTCGTAGCCTTCGACTTCAATTTCAAGCTCGAATTCAAATTTTTTACTGACTCCCGCTTTTTCACAAAGAATTGGCTTGGCCCAAAATGTGAATGCGCCTCTCGTGCTTTGGAAGGTCTGAGTCGGATTTGCCCAAGTCATATCGACCATTTCAACAGGCTGTCCGTCGAGTTTTAAGAGAATTTTTGCTCCTGAAATAGGCTCAAAAGTGCTTCCGTCGAGAATAGTGCCTGTGAAAGTCGGGAAATTAAAGCTTGGGTTTTCTTCGAGATGAACTTCACATTCTTCGCGGGGAAGAACATGGAAGGGACGCTTTGTTGAAGAAATAATGCGGATACCGTCCATTGCGACAGCGGAAATATCAGCGATTAACTGATGATCGGCAAAGATTTCATTGGAATGTGTGACACCACGACCAGAAACCACATATTTTGGTGGAATTCTATTTAAAACATAACTTATTGTGTCCAGCCGGCAGTTTTTGCAATCGCAGGAAAGCCAAGGTGTCTTTGCCATCTTTACCTGCTCATACAAGCCGTTAACCTCTGCCGTGACTAAATCTTCCATCATGTTATGTACATTCATAGCACTCTCCAAAAAAAATCAAAAATAAAATAAAAAAAATTAGATTTTAGAGATTTTTATTATATTTCAAAGATTCAGAATTTGCAAATTTTATTTTCAAAAATCATAGAATTTTAGAGATTTTAAAACGCAGTTATTTGTGAATATCCAAGTTTCTTTTATTCCAGGTCGAGGGATTGTAGAGCTCAAGTTCTGTGATTTCTTTCCAACGGAATTTCGGGAAAGTCGGAGGAAAAATCGGTTTTGGAGCGGGCAATCGCCTTTTGTTGTTTTCTTCGACTATGTTAAGGAAAGCCGTTGATGAAATTACGCTGGCCCTGTCATTTCCTTCTGGAACTCGCACAAGATAAGGCTCGCCGAACGCTAAAAGCCCGCCGTCTGAATCGTAAGTGACAGTCACATCAAATTTTGAAGATTTCTGGATATTTCGGATTTTAGAGCTTCGGCCTGTCGTACACTGATAAACCCTCGAGCCAATTCGCAGATATTTGTCCACGGGAAAGATTTCGTCTCCATCTGAAAAAGTCGCCTTCTCGTAAGTGTAGTCCATTTCGGAAAGCCAGTATCTGATTCTATAGATTTCACCACGCTCTGAAATAAAATATGACTGCACTTCCCTGTCAAAAACCGGCAAAGAGATTGTGATTCCGCTGGCATTAGAGGCAGAACGATAGAAGCCAGATTTTGAAGAAGCGTTCTGAGTTTCTGTGCCGCCTTGCTGAGATGGAAGCCTGAAATCAGTAACAAGAGCGCTGTCCTTAATCAAAAAATTCAGGTAGATTTTACCGTCAATGACGCAGACAGGAATTAAAACAGGAACTTTTTCATGCGGATATTTTACGCTAAGCTCATAAACACCCGCCGTATGCGATGGATTTTCTACGATCGTGATATAAGAGATTTGAAGGTCCTCTGCGGGAGACTTTGTCGTATTGTTTCGGTTCCGTAATTTTAACTCAGAAAAAGAAGCTGTCTCTGCCGCCCTGTCATTATACCATTGATAAAAAACACGGAGTACGAGGGCAAATTCATTTTCGTTGGAAAACATAATAAGTCGGTCACTCCCCTGCCAAATTCCCCGCAAAAGAAGGGGAACATTCTCGCTCTGAACATGCACTGAAACAGCCGGCAAGGAATTTGCTTCGTTTCGAAGTGCAACCACGCCTTCCGCAGGGCGATTTGACTGGGCAAAAAAAGAAAAAGAAAGAAAAGAGAGAAGAATAACCGTGATAAGATTTTTTTTCTGAAGTAAATCCATAAAAAAAGCTTTTAAAGTATATCACGGAAGGACTAAAAAATCAATTTTCTTTTCGAGAGCTTTTGTTATCTTTAAATAACCACTGTTACACTTTTCTACTTTTTGATATACTAATCTATCGAGAATAAGAAAATGACACGAAAAAGAATGTACTTCAAGATGATTACAAGCTCTCTTATGAGGCGCAGGTCGAGGATGTTGGTTGCCCTTCTTGCTGTCGCAATCGGCTCCACAATTTTAAGTGGCTTGGTCACGATTTATTACGATGTTCCCCGCCAGATGGGACAGGAATTCCGTTCGTACGGGGCAAACCTTATTTTGGTAAGCTCTACTAGCGAAAGCCTTTCACAGAAAAAAGTAAATCACGCGCGAGCAATAATTCCCTCCGGAAAACTGGTCGGATTAACTCCATTCCGATACGAGACTGTAAAAATCAACAACCAACCGTTTATGGCTGCGGGAACCGATTTTACTGAGGTTCAAAAGACCTCCCCCTACTGGCTCGTTTCCGGCGAATATCCCAAAAACGAAAATGAAATCTTAATCGGACAGACAGTCTCTCAGGCAGTCGCAATGAAGACAGGGGACGAGCTTTCGCTGAACGGAGTCGACTCTAACGGAAAAGCATTCAGCGAAAAATGCCGGGTTTCAGGAATTTTACAGACAGGCGGAAGCGAAGAGGAATGTGTGTATATGGCACTTTCCACACTTGAGCGGCTGATGAAGGATGACGGCACTCTTGATGTCGCGGAATGTTCCGTAAGCGCAAGCGGAAAAGAACTTGAAAACATTGCGAGCACAGTTTCCGCAAATATTCCTGGCGTAAATCCCCGGCTTGTAAAGCGACTTGCAAAATCCGAGGGAACAGTCCTTACAAAGCTGCAGTCGCTCGTTTACATCGTAACGCTCGTTGTCCTCGTCCTTACGATGGTTTGTGTCGCTACGACGATGATGGCTGTAGTTGCAGAGAGGCGGCAAGAAATTGGTCTGAAAAAATCACTCGGAGCTTCAAATCAGAGCATCGTGCTTGAATTTTTGGGAGAGGGCTTATTTTTGGGAGCATTAGGCGGAATCCTGGGCGTAGTCTTAGGCTTTGCCTTTGCCGAGGTGGTGAGCGTAAATGTTTTTACAAGAGGCATTTCGTTTCAGCCACTTTTAATTCCGGTAACGATTTTGGTGAGCGTAGCGGTCACAGGACTAGCCTGTCTTATTCCAGTGCGAAACGCCACCGAAGTAGACCCGGCGCTAGTGTTAAAGGGAGAATAATCACTTTTATGCACAGATATACTTATGGCAATTAGTACAACTTTAACTGTATTGGAGGAAAATATGGCTTTACTTGAAATAAAGAATGTATCGAAGTTATATTCTGGCGGAACCGTCAAGGCTTTGAATGATGTGAGCATTTCCGTCGAAAAAGGCGAATGGGTTGCCATTATGGGACCGAGCGGAAGCGGAAAAAGCACGATGATGAACATCATCGGCTGCATGGATAAGCCGTCGCTCGGACAGGTAATCTTGGACGGAAAGGACATCGCTCACGAGTCGAACAAAAGCCTGACTCAGATTCGGCGGGACAAAATCGGTCTTATTTTCCAGCAGTTTCATCTTGTCAATTATCTTACGGCACTTGAAAATGTTATGGTAGCCCAGTATTATCACTCAATGCCGGACGAAAAGGAGGCGATGGAAGCCTTGGAGAGAGTCGGTCTTTCCCAGCGGGCCCGTCACCTTCCTAGCCAGCTTTCAGGCGGTGAGCAGCAGAGAGTCTGCATTGCCAGAGCGCTCATCAATCATCCGCAGCTTATTTTAGCTGATGAGCCTACGGGAAACCTTGATGAAGCAAACGAAAACATGGTGATTGACATTTTTAAAGGTCTTCATGCAGAAGGCCGCACGCTTATCGTAGTAACCCACGCCCCGGAGGTCGCCCGATTCGCACAAAGGACGATTGTTCTTGAGCACGGAAAATATTTAAAAGAAATTAAAAATTAAAAATATGGAGAAAATTATGAAAAAAATATCTTTAATAGACATTATTCTGTTCGTACTCTCTGGAATTCTTTGCTTCGGCACTGCATTTGTCTTTCACGCCTGCCCCGCAAAGGATGACGGAAGCTGGATGCTCTGTCACTGGGCGGAGCATGTCGTAGTCGCATTGGGAGCTGTCCTGTTTTTTCTCTCTGCGTTCAGAATTTTTATGGTAGACAATAAAATGAAGGCAGGAATCTCGCTTTCATTTATCCCCCTTTCAATAGCAACCCTACTCGTTCCCGGAGTTCTTGTAAAGCTCTGTATGATGGCCTCAATGAGATGTCACACAATCATGCGCCCGAGCGTAATCGTTCTTTGCATTTTGATATGTGCATTGTCGCTTGTTGACACAATCATACGATTAAAGAAAGAAAAATAAGGGAATCTCTAAAAATTGCAATTTTTAGAGATACCCATAATTGTCATATCAAGAGTTAGCGAAACATCACTTGAGTGGAAAATGTAAAATGAAATTCACTTCTCTTCCAATCTTAAATATTCTCGGGAAAAAGGGTCGGTCATCTGCCCTGTTCGTTTTTGCCCTTATACTTTCTTTCTCAATTTTTGGCGGTGCTTTGATTCTTCTAAGCCTTAGAAACGGTCTTAAAAGCCTTGAGAGTCGCCTTGGAGCTGACATTATAGTTGTCCCCTACGAGGCGCGCACGAAGGTCAGCGCAGACACAATCTTAAATCAGGGAAACAGAACTTACTTTTATATGAGCCGCGCCAACCTAGAGAAAGTCGCTTCAATCGAAGGCGTCGAAAAGGTCTCGCCTCAGGTATATATGTGCTCAATGAATGCGGGCTGCTGCTCGGTCTCTTTGCAGCTCATCGGTTTTGACCCGGAAACTGATTTTACGATTCAGCCTTGGGTAAGGGAAAGCTTTTCTGGGAAACTTGGAGACGAAGACATCTTAATCGGAAGCAAGGTCACTTTAACTTCAAGCCGGAAGCTAAAATTCTTTAACCACGACTGGAATGTAGCCGCCTGCCTTGATGAGACAGGAACGGGCCTTGATAACGCCGTTTTTGCAACGACAAAGACCATAAATCGCATGATGGAAGAGGCTGACAAAATCGGCTGGAACTTTACTGACCAAAAATATTCCGACAAGATGATTTCGACGATTATGGTCAAGGTTGCTGACGGTTACGACATCGATAACATCGCAGGAAAAATCCAAAGAAAGGTCAGAAAAACTCAGGCCGTAAAAACAAAATCAATGACAAGCGGAATCGCCTCAAGCCTTTCCGGAGTCTCAAAAATAATCGCCGCCTTAACTGCCGTAGTCTGGCTATTATGCCTTGTAATCCTGATTGTCGTCTCAACGCTTATAATTGGCGAGCGAAAAAAAGAATTCGCCGTCCTCAGGGTAATGGGAGCGAGCCAGAAAAAACTAAGCTTTCTCGTAATGGCGGAATCTGTTCTCGTAAATGCATCTGGAGGTCTTTCAGGAATCGCACTCGCTTTGCTTTGTGTCCTTCCTTTTCATACGCTCATAAAAATGGTCCTCGGACTTCCCTTTTTGCTGCCGTCACCAGCCATGGGGGCAGTCCTCGTTCTTTTAAGCCTTATGATTTCAGTTTTGTGCGGCTGCTTTGCGTCAAGTTTCGTGGCAGGGAAAATCGCAAAAGTCGATGCCGGCACAATGCTCAGGGTTGAAAATTAGGATTTTTTTGGAGAAAAAAGTATGAAGCTTACAGCGCAATCGATTTCAAAAAAATATTACCGGCCTACAAAAAACGCCTCTCACTTTGAGGCCGTAAAAACGCTTGATTTTACCCTTGAAGAGGGAAAAGTCACTGAAATCACAGGACGAAGTGGCAGCGGAAAAAGCACCCTCCTTTATATGCTTTCAGGAATCTTAAGGCCTTCGGCAGGAAAGGTTTTTCTTGGAGAAACCGATTTGTATTCCTTGAGCGATAAAGAGCTTTCTCAGCTCAGAAACAAAAGCTTCGGCGTAATCCCCCAGGGACAGACGGGACTTTTTTCTCTTACAGTCTTTCAGAATATTTTAACTCCGGCTTCTATTTACGGAGACACAGAAGAATACGAAGAAAGGGCAAGAAAGCTGCTTTCTGAAGTCGGACTTTCGGACTTGGCGAACTCAAAATTGTCAGAGCTTTCTGGCGGAGAAATGCGTCGAATGGCTATTGCCCGCGCACTCCTTTTGAATCCAGACATTGTTTTCGCTGACGAGCCGACCGACGACCTTGACGACGAAAACACAAGAAGAGTCCTTGAGCTTCTGCAAAAAATCGCCCGTTCTGGAAAATCAGTCCTGCTCGTAACGCACGAGGCAAGTGCGGCGGATTACGCAGATGTGATTTACAGAATGGACGCCGGAAATCTAATAAATCAGTGAGAGCTTTATTTCTCAAGCCCTGCGTTCACGAAAAGAGTGTCCTGATACCAGTCCACAATCATGCTGAATTCTTTGGTCTTGTAGCCATCACATTCGGCATGAATTTTCATTATCTTGCCGCTGGTAATCTCTTTCTGAGGCACTTGGCTGAAGGGAACATATTTTCCGTTGTAAAGGACTGTGAATTTAGTCTTGTTTGTAAGAACCTCACCTGTCATAGCATCGAAGGCCCGTGTCTGAACGGAAACCTGGCGGCGCGTTTTCTGTAAATTGTCAAAATTTAAGTTCACGCTCTCGCCGTTCACAGCAAAGCTGGACCACATTACATAAGGACCGGCAAGAACCTTTACCCTGTAAATACCGTCCTTTAGGTAAACAGGTTTTATCGATAAATACTTTATGTTTTTGCCAGATGCCTGGCTCACTCGCTTTCCGGAGCTGCTTCTCGTTATAATTCCCTCACTTGGCCTAAAATCCCGCTGACTTCCGGACACCTCAGGCTCACCTTTTATGTCTTCATGGAAAAAATACGCCTTTACAGGAAGCTCAGTTCCGTAAATATTGTTCTGGACACCTGCGACAGGCGTTATAAGATTCAGAGTTACGGGCTTGTACCAATGGCTTAAAACTGAGGCATGGAAAATTCCTTCGTTCCAGGCATAAACTCCAAGAATACCGACTACAGCCGCACAAGCGATATAGCTCGTGATTCTTACTCCGAGCCGGCTCTTTTTTTCAAACTCCCCGACTAAAAACTGATTTTTTGCCAAAATTATCTGAGCCAAAGAAATTCGGATTGCGTGAGTGTCGTAATCCTTTAAGTATTTTTTTACGATTTTTATGACAGAATCTATTGATTTGTAGCGTTTATCCGGCTCAGCCTTGAGCATTTTCCGAATCATCCTTGAAATGACAGGGGGAATTGACTTGTCGATTTTTCTTGGGCTAATGTATTTTCCCTTTCGGATTCTCTGGAGATTTTCTTCGCTTATCGTTGAGGCAAAGGGCTTTGAGCCGGTGAGCATTTCGTAGAGCATAACTCCCATTGAATATATGTCCGCGCGATTGTCAACCGACCGTGAATCTGAAATCTGCTCGGGGCTCATATATGCCGGAGTTCCCAAAGTAACGCCTGTCTGGGTCACATCACCCGCCACCTTTGAGACGATTCGGTCCGTTTTTGTAACGGCAATTTCCTCGATGTCGTCACTTGCCGCGATTCCAAAGTCAGCAAGTTTCACTTCGGCGCGACGGCTGATTAAGATATTTCCTGGCTTAATGTCCCTGTGAACGATTCCCCGTGCATGGGCGAATTTGAGCGCATAGCAAGCATCCAAAAACACCAGGAGAGAAAGCTCAGTTCCGAGCGAAACCTGTTTTTCAATTACCTGGGCAAGAGAAAGACCGTCAACAAATTCCTCAACAATGTAATGGCTGTTTCCTTCAACAAAATAATCAAAAAGATGGACGATGTAGGGACTTTGCATATCAAGCAGAATCTGGGCTTCCCGCTTGAACCGCTCCCGAATGGTGGCATTACCCTTTATCGTAAGTTTTTTGAGGATGACCATACGGCGAAGAGTCGGATGAACGGCCTTATATACAGCCCCCATTCCGCCCTTAGCCACAAGCCCCATAATCCTGTACTTTCCAATCATCTGAGGAAGGTTCTCTGCCATCATTTTCTCCTATTTTCTATGTCAATTATATCCCTTTCTGGGTCGAAGTCGCTTTCTGGAAGAAGGACTGCCACTTGCTCCACATCGGGATTGTGAATCTGAATAAAGCGACCGCCTTGACGCAGGGCATATTTTCCTAAAACAGGCCTGTGTCCTGCAAAATAAAAGGCTTTTCCCTGATTTTCTTCGCTCAAAAGCTCTTTAAAAAGATTTTTTACCGTTCCCCCTCGAGCGGCATCATTGGCAGTCCAAGTGAGTGCGAATGTAACATAAGAGCCAGATTTGTGATAATTTATGATTTCCTGCCGGGTAAAAAAAACGGCAGGCTCCGCATGGCTTATGACGCATTTTTCAAAGCAGGCGACAATCGGAAGCGCTTTTTCAAAACAGGAAATTTCGTGAAGAATCAAATCGTCGTAGTAATGCTGTAAAAAAACTGCGACCATATTTCCCTCATCACAGAATTTCCTAAACGGAACATTTCCGTATTTTGTCCTATGATCCTCGTTCAGCACATTCTCGTGATTTCCTTTTAGAATGTGAAAATGACTGGCAAACGCCGACTTTAAAGAAAGAATCATCTGCAAGAGAGAAAGATTTTCCTTCATTTCTTCTTTCAGGGAGTCATTCGTTAAATTTCCAGTGTTAAAATCTGCATAAGCCTTTTTCCAGCGAGCCTTTCCCCGACTTTCAGAGTGAAAAATATCCCCGACACAAACTACAAAAATCTCGCCCGACTCAAGAAGAGAAAGAACGGAGCGTCCAGAAATTTCAAAATCTAAAATATCAAGAATGAATTTTCCCCGCCCATGTAAATCCGGAACAATCAGAACCGGAAGAGAAGCCACTTCCAGCCTTGTAAAATCCAAAAGTCCGCCGGCTTTTTTTTCGTCATCGAGAGGACGGTAATCGGCGTTCTCGCCTTCAAGCACGGAAATACAGCCCTCTAAAAGAGAAAGCAAAACTTCGCCAGAAGGAAGCCCTGAAGAATCGAGATAAGAATGTAGCAGAGAGCGAATATCAGCCAAATAAATCTTTCCTTATGATTAAGAAATTGTATCACGAAACATAAGGATTTGCAAAAAGAAAGAAAAAATAGTAAGCCCAAATATCGACTTTCGTCACTCACAAGAAAATTGTGTTTAAAATCGAAAAAGACACGTTCGCTTCACACGCGCAGCCTAAAGCATTTATTTTTTATGCGATTGGTGGGGCTAATAGGGTTTTGCTCCATGAGGGATTTTCTCACCTGCGAGTGTTCCGC
>FLNY01004871.1_pt1 | contig 20686 bp, 16 predicted proteins | sample 1140381 | NCBI WGS metagenome assembly FLNY01 (sample SAMEA3878172, study PRJEB12797) | bioreactor metagenome | biome: Moose rumen | place: Sweden | collected 2011-10
TTCAGCAGCGATTTACTCCGTACGAGGCATAACCGGTAAAGAGTGTTTAAATTTTAAGCGATATAATGAGCTGAAAGTGTTTCACAGCCGCTTGCTTCCATTCAATCGGTAAGTTTTCAGTGTTTTTCCGTAATGCAAAAGTCGAAATTAGGGCTAATTAACCAAGTTTTTTTTCCACAATGTCCTTCAAAAGTCCTGCCGTGCCTTCAACTCCAAGAGAAGCAACATTAAGAACATAATCGTAGTTTTCATAAGAAGACCAGGTTCCACCCGTAAAATGCTCGTAGTGCTTTGCCCTCTGCGCGTTCATCCTTGAAATTTCTTTTTCAGCAGATTTTTCGTCAAGACCAAGAAGCTTTACCGCACGCTCAATTTTCTTTTCTTTCGGGGCGTACAAGAAAACTTTTATAACATCCTTATGGTCGCGAAGGACATAATCAGCACAGCGGCCAACAATCACGCAAGACTCATTTTTTGAAACTACATCAATAATGTGGCTCTGAACTTCAAAAAGCTTGTCATCATAGCTAGAAGCAGTTTTGCTCTGCTCTTCTTTTGAGCGAACATACTCTTCTGTGTAGCCCTGTTTTTTTGCCGCAAGCTCAATGATTTCCTTGTCATAGCATTTTACGCCCAGTTTCTTAGCCAAAATCTCTGCAACCTCACTTCCTCCGGAAGCGTATTCTCTGGAAACAGTAACGACGAATTTTTTATCAGCAAGATGTTTCGCATCGCTTACGATTACATCACCGTTGTGTGTAACCCTGTCATTCTGAGAGAGTGCGGCGGGCGAAGAGTCTTTTTCTTCAGGACTTTTTGCATTATCGCCGATTTTTCCAATCTTTTTCATCTCCGTTACAAGAAGAATTAAGGCTACAAAAATACCAATTACATCTGAAATAAGGGGCGCCCACATCATCGTAACGACATTTTTAGACCAAGTTGTCACGAAAATCGTAAGAGGAACATTTAAGATAATGTCTCGCGAGAGAGAGACTAAGGTCGATTTCCAGGCCGAACCCATTGACTGCAAGATAATCGAAATGCTTTTTATAAGACAAGTGAGGATAATTCCGCCCTGCATGATTCTAAAGCAATGGCGGGCGTAGTCAAAGTAATCGCTTGAATTTGAGCCGCCAAAAATATTGATGATAAAATCCGGGAAAAGCTCGTAGAGCAAGAATGCGATAAAACCGATGATTCCGTTCACAAAAAGAATCTGCTTTACAGTCTCTTTAATCCGGGCTATGTTTCCGGCTCCCATGTTAAAGCCGATGATAGGCATTCCGCCAATTGATGTTCCTATGACGAAGGAAATGACGATTCCGAACACCTTCATACTGATTCCGATTACGGCAAGCGGCGTAATAACTCCGTAAGCCTTTCCTGAAGCGGCGATTGTTTCGTAGCCAAAGCGGGCAATCATATTGTTTGAGGTTGCTATTACTACGACAATCGACAGCTGGGTTACAAGCGAAGTGATTCCAAGCATCATAAGCGTTTTTGAAATCTTCCAGTCGAGTTTTAATGACTTTTTTGAGATTTTATACTGCTTTGCCCGAGCCAAATAAACAAGGCTCATCGCAAAAGTAAGGACCTGACCGATTACAGTTGCAATGGCAGCCCCTTTTACTTCCATTTTGAGGGCAAAGATAAAAACAGGGTCCAAAATGATGTTCGTGACGGCTCCGACAATCGTTGCCATCATCGCAAATTTCGGGCTTCCGTCGCTTCGGATTGAATTATTCAAGCCCTGTCCGATTATATAGAATGGAAAACCAATGCAGATGATTCTGAAATAATCGTGGGCGTAAGAATAAAGCTCTTTTTCCGCAGGATTCGCCCCGAAAATGCTCAAAATCTCTTTTTCAAAAATAAGTCCCAAAGCCGTAATAAGGACTGAAAGGATGACCAAAAGCGACACTCCGTTTCCGATTGACTTGTTCGCCTTTTCAAAATCCTTTGCGCCAAGGGAAAGGTTAAAGAGAGTTGCCGCCCCGTCTCCAATCAAAAGGGCAAGACCAAGCGCAATTACCGTAAAAGGATATACGACATTTGTAGCCGCATTTCCCGCAGCACCCGCCGGACTCCAGCCAATGTAAATCTGGTCTACGATATTGTAGAGAGATGCAATCAAAAGGCTGATTACGCATGGAATTGCGAATTTTTTTATCAGACGGCTGATTTTTTCCGTTGCCAAAATATTCTGTGGTTTTTGTTTAATTTCTGACATCATTTTCTCCTGTTCTTTTTATGAAAGATTTTCGATTATTTTTTCCAGCGTTGAATGAAAAGCCTTCAGTTCTTCAGAAGTGATTCCATTCGTCACCTGTTTTTCAAGATTTATAAGGTCGCTTTCAACCTGACTCTGGTAAGAAAGAGCAGATTTTTGGGGAATTATGATTTTTTTTCTGCTGTCTTCCTTGCTTGGAAGCCGCTCAATAAGATTTTTTTCTTCAAGCTGCTTTAGGATTTCCGTCGCGCTCGGAGCCCTAAGCCCGAATGTTTCCTCAATGTCCTTCTGGCAGATTTCCTTTTCCCGCGGAGTGACTATAAAATGCAGGATTTTTCCCTGTGCCGAAGAAAGCTCGTCCCCAATCTTTAGTGAAGCGAACTTTCTTTTCAGCTTATTCGAGACTGCCCCCAAAAGCAGCCCCGTACGAAAGATTTTTGATTCCATTTAGTTAGTTTCCTAAGTAATTGCGGATTAATATAATGAGTCGAAAAAATTTTGTCAATTGTAATGGGGTAAAAAAAAACACAAAAGGGCTGACTGATAAGTATGAGTCATTACCGCACTTAGGGAGCGCCCCCCCTGTCATTGCCCGGCTTGACCGGGCAATCTCACGCTGGGGGATTATCGGGTCAAGATGGATAATGACACTGTGTATGAGGCTTATTTATTTTTGTTGATGATTTTCTCTTCGTACTTTCCTGTCGCAATGTCGATAAAGCGTACAAAAAGAGAGACCTTGTTTTCTTCGTTAAGGCTGGACCAAATCATATTTGCGAATTCGTCGATATTACCCTTGATTTCGACTTTTTTTGGCTCTCCCTCAAAACTGGGGAGTGGATTACCGTTTTCCATGTATGTGTGAATGAAGTGACCTTCGCCTTTCTGCGGATTATCGTAAGTGTATGTGAAACGAAGCGTGTTGTCTCCGTTACCCTTGTCGCTCTTTAAGATAGAAATTGCGTAGTCATATTTTCCGTTTTCGACATTAAGGAGAGAAGAAATGCGAGGCGTGAAATTTGGGGCATCGTGCTCATATTTGCGAACTCTGAGAGACTGTTCGAAAGTTTCGCCTTTTTTGAGCCCCTCAAAAATCGTGTCGGTCTGGTCGCCGTTTGTGACGATTGTTTTGCCTCCAAGCTGGCGGACAGCCGCATAAATGATAAGGCTGGGGTCTCCTGCGATTAAAGACTCATCGAAAGCCTTTGTGCGTACAACCTCGCTTCCGTTTTCGTTTTCGGTTACAAAAATGCGGTTTCGGCTTCCAGCACTCCGTCCCATTGTCCAATAGGCAGATACGGCATATTTTCCGTCGAGAGAAAGCCCCGCAACAATTCCCCGTCCTGGATATTCATTTGATTTTAAAAGCTCTTCAAGTTTATTGATTTTCATAATTCTTACCTCTTAATTTATTTTTCTTCGTCTTCGACTGTTTCAACTGAATCTGGAACTACAAGCTCAGGCCGGCTTTTCCATTGAATCAACAGAAGACCGATTCCAACAATCAAGAGTGCAATTCCGAATATACGAATCAAAAACTGTCCCGCAGTCTGAGCCGGAATTATAAAAAGGACAATCGCAATCAAAAGTGAAGAAAAGACTTCAATCATTGACTGGCGGATCATAATTCCGTTTCTGTGAAGTTTCGTAATCGTATAGATTTGCATTGCAGCCGAGACAACTAAATAAATTGCAAGGGTGTAAGCCATTGCCTTCCAAACAACCGCCGCAACTGCAATGGGCAAAATGACTGCAAGAAGACCGACGGCAATGCTCAAAGCCCCTCGTACAGTTACAATAGTTTTGTACTGAGGGTCAACGATTAAATCGCGGGTAGTCGCAAGAATAAAAACACCGTCAATAATTGACGCGACTCCCAAAATAATTACGAAAAAGGATATGAAAGTGTCTGGTGAAATAAGCAGAAAAAGGCCCAGAGCGGCCGTTACGAATCCCAAAAAAAGCTTGTTTTTGTCCATATTCCTAAAAGCTCCTATGATTCGACATTATAAATTAAAGGGAAAAAATTCTCAATGTCTAGAATATATATCGCTCTGTTACCGGGCGCATAAAATAATAAAAAACTTTTCAAAAAAATATAGACCATTAAGGCATTTTCCTTTATATTCACACTTACGCATTTTTATCCTATTTTCTGAGGTCGCTTATGTTCAATCGTGAGGACTATATTTCCGATTCAGAGTGGAATCGGTTCTTGGAGTTTTCAAAGGATTTGGAGACTCCTAATGTTGTGATTAATCTCAAGCAGATTAAATACAATTTCGTCAAATTGCGTGATTCCTTCCCTTATGCACACATTTACTACGCAATCAAGTCAAATCCTGGTGAACCAGTCCTCAAAATGCTCGCTGAGCTCGGCTCAAATTTCGATGTGGCCTCCCGCTACGAGCTTGACAAGATTATGTCTTTAGGAGTAACTGGCGAGCGCCTTTCTTACGGAAACACAATCAAAAAAGCAAAGGACATCAAATATTTTTACGAAAAAGGTGTCAGAATGTTCGCCACGGACTCAAAGGACGACCTTAAAAACATCGCAGAGAATGCCCCTGGAAGCAGAATCTACGTGCGAATGTTAATGGAAAACACTCAGAGCGCAGACTGGCCGCTTTCAAGAAAATTCGGCTGCCACCCTGATATGGCTTATGACATTCTCGTTATGGCCAGAAACTTAGGCCTTACTCCCTACGGAGTCTCTTTTCATGTCGGAAGCCAGCAGCGCGACATCGGCGCATGGAACGACGCAATCGCAAAGGCCTCTTATTTGTTCTCATCCCTCGAAGAAGAAGAAGGCATCAAGCTTTCTATGATAAACATGGGCGGCGGATTTCCCGCTCACTACATTCAGCCGGCAAACGAGCTTCAGACTTATGCCTCGGAAATCACACGCTATCTTCACGATGACTTCGGAGAGGAAATACCGATGATTATCCTGGAGCCAGGCCGCTCCCTTGTGGGTGACTGCGGAATCTTAACCAGCGAAGTAATCTTGGTCAGCCGGAAGAACAACACGGCCTTGCAGCGCTGGGTCTATCAGGACTCAGGAAAATTCAACGGGCTTATCGAAACCCTTGATGAAGCAATGAAATACCCTGTCATTTCCTCAAAGGACAAGCCTGGCGAAAAGGAAGGCGAAGTTATTTTGGCAGGTCCTACCTGTGACAGCGCTGACATTATGTACGAGGACTTCAAATACAAGCTTCCCCTCTCTCTAAAATCAGGGGACAGGCTTTACTGGCTCACAACGGGCGCATACACGAGCACCTATGCCAGCGTTGAGTTTAACGGCTTCCCGCCGATTAAAACATACTATATGTAAAAAACTAAAAAACTAAAAATCATCTTACGAACATAAGCTTGACTTCATTGTTGTAGATGATTTTTTCAACGGCGTTAATCAGAATGTTCATCTGGGCTTTGTCACGGCTGTTTGCGGCATCTAAATAGTCGCTCTTCGTGACACTGCCGGCCTTCAGCCAGCCGTCCATATCGTATTCGAGTTGAGAATACATATCATACTCTTCTGCGTATGATTTTTCGCTCCATTTTAAGTCTCCCCTCTCACTGAGCTTATCAAGGACTTCCGTGTCGTAAGCATCACTGGCGCTTTTTATTGAAATCTCATCGATTTTTTCGTTCAATTCGTCCTGCTTTTTGTCAATTTTTGCGAGCCTCCAGGTGTTGGGCGTCAAAGTAAGCGAAAATGTATAAACCGGGGATTTTGAGCCTTCACCACTATATGTGCCGTTAAGAGGGAAAAGATTTTTTCCAGTCGGGACAGAAAGACCCGCGCTTGCAGAAATTCCTCTCCAGTCAAAGGTTATTCCTCCGTCAAGAGTGTCATATTTTGAGCTTGACTCATTAAAGGTGTAGCCGCCATAAGCCCCAATCTCAAGGCTGTAATCCTTTTGCCTGTTCAAATCGTTTATATATTTTGTCCAAAGAGCCTCTTCCGTTTCAGTATATTTTTCTGAATCATAAGACAAGACATCCTCCATTTCGACTCCGGGAATTTCCGCCGGCAAAAAAGCCATAACTGCCTTAAAAGCCGCATCCTCAAGCTCACTGGCCTTGTTCTTGTCAAAATTTTCAGGAGTGAAAACCCGCTCATATTCAATGCCGCATTTCACCGCAAAAAGCGATGTTTCTCTTTCAAGCTTTCGTAAATTCTCTATGACCTGCCGCCTGTCACTCAAAACCTCAAGATATTTCTTTCTGTACGAAGCGCTTGTCTTGCTGTAGCCTTGAACCTCAAGAACCTTCAAATCCAGCTCGTCGTCATATAAATCATCCTTTGAAGTAAGGACATCACAAACATAGCCGTAAAGATTTTTCAGATTCGTGTAGAATTCATTTTCAACGGTCAGTGCCTGATTCTGTGCGTTTCGTTCTGCCTCAATGTATGCACGCTCCGCTTCTAAAAGCGCGATTTTTCGTTTTAAAGGAGCAGATGAGATGATTCCGGTGCTTATTTTTACGCTTCCGTCGTCCAAAAAAGTGCCGTTAGCGCTTTCATCAGAATATCCGGATTTTTTTGTAACCGGAAGGCTCACTGAAACTGTCGTATCGCTTAATTCCGGAATGTCAACAGAAAGAGAGGGCGTAAAGGTGTACTTTGTTCCGTCAGCAGAAGACTGAATCTTCACAGTTCCCGTGGATAATTCAAAGGAAAGTCCGTTTTCAATTTTAGCCGAGTCATAATCAAGCGCCTTAGTCTGTGCCGTAAGGGTGTACTTTTGCAGAGTAAGGTCATTTTTAATGTAGCCAAAAAGAAGAGAGGCCAAATCAGTGCTTTCTGCAAAAAGAGAAAGAGAAAAAACGCAAAACAAAAAGATGGCTGAAAGAGCCAGTTTGATTTTTTTCATAATCAGATTTTAACTCAAGTACTTTAACAAAGCCTTAAATGATAATTAAGATTTTGTTATATAAGGAGTCTCATAACGAAAATTTCCGGCATTTTTTATTCTTCCGCCTTTACAAGGAACAGTTTTATCCCTTCTCCGACGAATTTTTCTTTTACGGCCTTGATTATCGCTTTCATCACGGATAATTCTTTATCCTCAATATAGCTTATAAGGATAAAATTCGTCTCTGGCCAGGTGGAAGAGCCCATTTTATAGGAATTTTTTCCCCGCCCGACCACAGTCTGAATTATCGTATATAAAACGCCTGGAATATGCTCTTCCATAAGCGAAACAATTTCTTCCTGTACAGACTGATTCGCAATTATTTCACATCTAGTCATTATTTTCCTCCGTCAACAGCACTTCAATTCTGCTCTTTTCGTGCTTCTTTTCTTTCATTACCAGAGAGTAGAGGACAGGAATGAAGAAGAGGGTCACGAAGGTTGAAGATAAAAGTCCGCCGACTACCGCAACTCCGATTGGCTGAACCATGCCCGCACTTCCGCTTGTGGCAAAACACATGGGCAGCATACCCAAAACAGTGGTCAATGTAGTCATCAAAACCGGGCGCAGGCGGCTGGCTCCGGCTTCAAGGCAGGCTTCCTTCATTTTGTAGCCCCGGTCAATCAGAAGATTCGTGTAGTCAACCAAAATGATTCCGTTATTTACGACGATTCCCACCAGCATAATCAGGCCAACCGCGCTTACCATTGAAATTGCCTGCCCCAAAAGCTTGTAGATTGCGACGACACCGATAATCAGGAAGGGAATTGTCATCAGGTTGATGAAGGGAGCCTTAAAGCTCTCGTAAGTTCCTGCCATAACCCCGAAAACCAGCAGAATCGCCATCAAGATGATTAAGCCGTAAGTTTTTCCCTGGTCCTGCATGCTCTGCCATGCTCCGTCGTACACGAGAGTCACATCATCCGGAATAATGAAGCTTTCGGCGATTCCTTCTTTTATGTCCTGCTCAACCTCGTAAGCATTCCGCTCAGTGATAATGTCGCAGGTGACGGTTACGATTCGGGACTGATTTTCCCGCTTTACGCTGACAGGCCCAAGGCCTTTTTTTACCTGAGCGAAATTTGCCACGCTGACCTTGCCGCCACTTCCGTTCACGAAAATCTGCTCCAAGTCGATGACCTGCTTTCTGTCAGATTTCTGATACATCAAAATTGTCGAATAATCCTTTCCGCCAGAGCGATAAGTCGTTGAGGTGACGCCGTTCATAGCGTAGTTGATTTCCTTTGCGACAGTCGTGACATCGACTCCGAAGGCGTAGGCTCTCTGCCTGTCGATTTCGATTTCAACCTCAGGAACACCCTTTTCCGTGTCAACCGAAGACTCTCCTAAATCCGGGATTGTTTTCATAACGGAAGTAATCTGATCCGCAATTTCAAGGGATTTTTCCAAATCATCACAGCGAATCTTAATTTTAATGTCACTTCCTGTCATCTGACCGCGCATACCAGCCCTAAAACCGAATCTCGCACCCGCAAAATCATTGAAATGAGCGCGAAGTTTCTGCTGAATCGTCTGAGAGGTATCAATTTGCTCTTCCGTTTTCGGCAGCTTTATTTCCAGGGTTCCCTTGTAAGAAGTGCTGCTCGCTCCACTTGTGATTATGAGGGATGTAAAGCCTTTTACCTCGTCATTTACTATTTCCTCAAGCTGACTCATGACATTTATTGTCTCATCAAGGCTTGTTCCCATAGGAAGAGTTACATTAAGCGTCACGCTGTCGTCAGTTCCGTTCGCCATCATATTGATATTAAGGGTTGTTGCGAGGGCGAGTGAGATTATGAGGGCAGAAAAACAGATTACGACAGTCGCCTTTCTGTGTCCGAGAGCTGATTTTAAAGCCCTGCGGTACAATGCCGTAAGCTTATTGAGAGGAATATCCAAAAGCTCATAGAATTTTTTGAGCGGCTTAAAGGTGACGGGCTTTTCGTTTCTGTTGGTAAGGGGCAGGAATTTTCCGGCCAGAACAGGAACAAGGAAAATCGCCACGAAAAGTGAAGAGACAAGGGCTATTACGACAGTAAAAATGATTCCCTTGAACATCTGCCCCATCATCCCCAAATCCTTCATAAAGAACAAAAAGGGAATGAAAACGCAGATTGTCGTAAGGTTTCCAGACAGGACGGACATTACCATTTCGCTGGAACCCAGGACTGCCGCAACCTTTGGCTTTGCCCCCCGGCTTCGGTAGACATAGATATTTTCAATCATAACGATTGAGGCGTCTACAATCATACCGACTCCCAAAATAAGCCCCGTAAGGGTCATCATATTGAGCGTGATTCCCGCAAAATTCATCGCGAGCATCGTGATTATAATAGAAAGAGGAATAGAAATTGCGATGATAATGGTGGATTTTACATTCTTTAAGAAAAGGAAAAGAACTAAAACCGCAAGGAGAAGGCCTTGATAGCAGCTTTCAAGAAGAGTGTTGATTGTGTCCCTGATTGAATCAGTCGTATCGGAAATTATTTTCATTGAGACATCATCAGGAAGATACTGCTGAATTTCGTCAAGCTTGTCATAAACCTTGTTGGCAACAGTAACGCTGTTTTTTCCAGACTGCTTAGTTACGCTTACATAAATGCCAGGCTCTCCGTTGATGTAAACTTCGTTGGTCTTGTCCTTGTAGCCCATGTAGGCCCTTCCGATGTCAGAAAGACGCACGACATAATCGCCTTTTGTAGCGATAATCGTATCGTTAATTTCTTCGATGCTGGAAAATTCTCCCACAGTCCTGATTGAATAGTCAGTCTTTCCCTCGGTGATTTTTCCGCCACCAAGCTCAAGGTTTTGCTTTGAGAGGGCCGTGTTCACCGTGCTTATCGTCAAGCCGTAAGCCGCAAGCCTGTTCTGAGAAATGTCAACCCGCACGATTTTGTCCCTTCCGCCTGAGACAGTGGCTTCCGCAACGCCGTCAGTCTGCTCCAGAAGGCTTACGATTGTGTCCTCGGCGAGAACCTTAAGCTCATCCCGGCTCCGGTTTCCCCGCACGGCGATTCGCAAAATCGGCATGGAATCCGAGTCCATTTTCATAATAGTAGGGCTGTCCGCGTCATCCGGAAGCCGTTTTAACACCCGGTCGATTTTGTCCCGCACATTGTTGGTGGCTATGTCCAAATCTGTTCCATAGTTGAATTCAAGGGAAATGCGGGAAGAGCCTTCACTTGAAGTTGACGTAAGATTTTTAAGGCCCGAAACTGAAATAAGCTGGCCTTCAAGAATTTTAGTCACCGTTTTCTCAACGCTTTCTGGTCCCGCATTCGTGTAAGTAGTTCTAATCATAAGATAGGGGCTGTCAATATCAGGCATAAGCGAAATTGCGACATTGCTCATAGTAAACAAGCCCATAATTCCAAGCAAAACAAATACAATTAAAGTTAAAACCGGATGTTCGAGAGTAGATTTTGAAACATTCATAATCTCAGATTAACATATATTTTTGTTTCTTTCAAAAATAAAGTGTTATTATTATCCAAAAAACAAAAAATTATCCGGCAAACGGCCTCTTTGCAAAAATTAAAACTCGACATTTGACATTTTTTTTGCTAATTTTACTATAAAATTATGAATGAACAATCAAAAGAACAGTCTTCCCTCGACATTATGCTCACAGAAAATGTCGGTTCCCTTATCATCAAAAATGCAATTCCAACTGTCATCACGATGATGATAACAGCAATTTACAACACCGCCGACACATTTTTCGTCTCAAAGCTTGGAACCTCTGCAAGCGGGGCAGTCGGCGTTATCTTTACACTTATGTTCTTAATGCAGGCACTGGCCTTTACGATTGGAATGGGAAGCGGAGCGATTACAAGCCGTGCGCTTGGAGCGGGCGATTTTAAAAAGGCAAATATATACTGCTCGACTGCGATTTTCACAGCCTTTTTCGCAGGTCTTCTTTTTACTATTTTCGGAAATATTTTCAGGGAAGGCCTTGTCCGTCACTTAGGCGCAACCCCTACGATTCTGCCATACGCCCTGGACTATGCAAAATACATTCTTTTTGGAGCACCTTTCATCATCACTTCCTTTGCGATGAACAACTTGCTTCGTTTTCAAGGAAGAGCGGCCTTTTCAATGATTGGAATGATAACCGGCGGTATCCTCAACATTTTTCTGGACCCGCTTTTCATTTTCGTTTTAGACCTGGGGATTTCCGGAGCCGCAATAGCGACATTAATCAGCCAGATTGTCGGCTTTTCAATTCTTCTTTCTATGTTTATCAGAAAAAAATCTCTCGCCGAGCTTTCCGTCAAGCAAATTTCATGTAAAATCGCCACTTATTCTGACATCATCACGGCAGGTCTTCCATCGTTTTTCAGGCAGGGAATGGGAGCCTTGTCAGGAATTTTCTTAAACAGACAGGCGGCCTTTTACGGAGCCCTCACGCTCTCCCTTGCAATAAGTCCAAGCCTCGCTTCCGATGCCGCTGTCGCTGGCATGGCAATCACGAACAGAGTCGACAAGCTTCTTCTTGCAGTCGCGATTGGCTTGGGGCAGGGCTTTCAGCCAGTCTGCGGAATCAACTACGGGGCAAAAAAATTCGGCCGCGTGCGGGAATCCTACTCATTTTTGGTAAAGGTAAGCGCAAGCGTAATGACAATTCTAGCAATTTTGGTTTTTACCTTTGCACCTCAGATTGTCAGATTTTTTAGGGATGATGAAGCCGTCGTTTTAGTCGGAGGCCTTGCCCTTAGGGCACAAGCCTGCGTTCTTCCCTTCCACTCGCTTATTTTTGGAACGAATATGCTCCTTCAGACGGCCGGCGAAAAAAAGAGCGCAACATTTTTGTCGTCAATGCGGCAGGGACTCTTTTTTATTCCCTGTATCTTTATACTTCCGCATATTGCAGAGTTTTTCGGCGTAGAAGCAATTCTCGGAATCCAGCTAACGCAAGCTCTTTGCGATATGCTTGCAGCTCTCTGCGCGATTCCGTTTACAATCAGATTCTTTAGGAAAATGAAAGCTGAAGGCTAAGGACCTGCGCGTTAAACTTACATCGGAATATTCTTTACAAGCTTAACCATATAAAGCTTTATGTACATTTTGAGTGCGTCCCTCTCGCGGATTTTCTGCAAGCCAGGGGCTGTCATAAGGCTTTCGGCCAAGCTTTCGATTCTTGAAGTCGTAAAGCCGTCGTTTTTCATAGTTCGAATTGTCTTTCGGATATAATCGCGAATCAAAGAATTCACATCCTCTGTAAGATTGTTGTGAACATCGCTTCCGAGCCGCTGATTCCAGATTTTCTCGTAAGAGTCAAGCTCGCGGTTCAGCGTAGAGCTTGCCGGTACATAGGCCTGCTCCGCGTTTCTTGCGGCCTCGCGCAAGGCGACTTTTTTTGAGACATTCTCGTTCTGGGAAATAGCAGCCGTAGTTTCGTCTTCCCTTCGCTTTGCGGCCTCTTCCTCGCGGTATTTTTCGGCCTGAGTCTTTTGCTTTTTGTTCCGCTTAGACTTTGGCGGACGGAAGAGCATTTTCGCAATCCAAGACACTAAAGGCATTGAATACCAGAAGGGAAGCATGATTTTCGCATCATTTAAAAGCTCCTGCCTGCTCATCAAAAGAATGTCTGAATATGGAAGAAGCTGACCGTTTACGAAAAGACTGATTTTGCTCGAATCGTTTCCGCCCGAAGCGTCGTAGCTCAAAAGCGGAAGGAATGAAGAATGCAAAAGAGCGCTCAAAATCGGGGACTGGATTCGGATTTCCCGCTCAAGCCTGTCCTCAAAGGCACGCTGATCCTTCATTTCGGGCAAAGTATCAAAGGCACGCAAAACCTCTGACCAGTGAGTTTTGATTGCATCGAGAACAGAGATTCTGGCATCAGTGCAAAGACGCAGAATAAGCTGCAAAACCTTACTCTTGAAGATGAAATAGCGCTGATCGTCAAAGGTTTTAAAAACAAGCAAATCTGGAAGCTCCTGAACCGGGGCCTCCTGAGTTTTTTTGTGGAGATATTCCTTCAGTTCTTCTTCTGTGTACTGAGTAAGAAGAAGAGTTCCCTTGCTGTCCGTGAATTTTGTAATTTCTTCAAATGTGAAATAATAAGGCGGCTGCTGAAGCTGGCCTTCAAGCATTTTAATCGCACCCTCTTTTTTTGCGTTTTCAGCGGCCTCGTTTTTAAAGTAATTCGCCCCGACCTCGGTGATGTAAACAGCCTGCAGGCAAGACAAATCCTCCTGGGTGTAATCCTTGATTTTTTCGTAATCCTGCTTGATAAAATAGCAGAGCTGGTTCCAGAGATAAAAACTTTCGGTTGTCTGGCTCAGGGTTTCGAGAGAATGATCGGGTCTGTCAACGAAGGCATTAAAAAAGTTTTTGACAATCATCTCACGCCCCGGATTTGAGACCGTAAGTTTTTTAAGAAAGTAGTCGTGATGCTCCTCTTTTTTGAGCATATTCTGAATTTTTCCGACGGCATCCTCGATTAAAGTGACGACGGAAACATTTGACGGCAACAAAATTGACGGAGCATTGTTTGGCAAAGTAAGCCCGTAAAGAGTTTTATCGTTTATTTCCTGATGCTGCAAAAGCTTTGCGATAATTTCTGCGGCATTTTCGCGGGTGACAATTTCCTTTGGAGTTCCTCGCGGCAAATCAGCCTCGCTGGGAAAAGGAAGGCTTGGATTTACGGCAATGTCCTTGTATCGTTCAGCAAAACGCTCGATGTAGTAAGGAATTACGAGAATTCCAGATTTGTCGCCGTGAAGCTGGGTCATAACAATCTGACGGCTTTCCACGAGCTTATCGAGTTCAGTCTGTAAGGCCGGAACAGGGTCTTCGAGATAAACAGAAAGAGTCGGCTGCTCTTCAAGATGATGCTCAGAGTATTTTTTTAGATATTCACAGAAATCGCGGTAGTCAACGACTGCGTTCTTCTGCCTTGTCGCAAAAAATTTTAATAAAACGATAATGCTTGTTGTTGTTGCCATATCTTTATTTTATCAACAATTTATAATAAAATAAAGGGAAATCGAGGTAAAAAAAATGTTATCAAACCGAATGAAAAACTTACACCCTTATGTCCCAGGCGAGCAGCCAAAGGACAGACTTTACATAAAGCTTAATGCGAACGAAAATCCATATCCGCCATCTCCAAAGGTCATAAAGGCCGTGGCTCAGGCGGCAAAAAAACATCCTGAAAAGCTGGGTCTTTACCCCGACCCGGACTCTGCAGAATTAAGAGAAGCAATAGCAGATATGCTGAATAAATCCGGCGGAGTCTTGTGCCGCGCGAACCTTGAAGGCGGAAAAAAGAACGGAAGCGGGGCTCTTGTCTCTCCTTGCGAAGCCGATAAAATTCCATTCGTCGTCACTCCTGATATGATTTATGCCGGAAACGGCAGCGATGAGGTTTTGAGTTTTGTTTTCTACGCATTCTTTGACAGCGACCGAAAGCTAGTCCTGCCAGAGCACACATATTCTTTCTACCCTGTCTACGGCGGCTTTTATGATATTCCTCTCGAAAAAATTCCATTAAAATCAGACTGGACTCTCGACACTGAAAAAATGCTTGAAAGCGCAAACAAAGAAAACTCAAGCATTATCTTTGCGAATCCGAATGCCCCGACTTCACTGGGCTTAACCAGGGACGAAGTGCGCAATATGATAAAAAAAGCTCCGAAGGACAGGGTTTTTGTCGTTGACGAGGCTTATGTTGATTTTGGTGGCGAAAGCTGCATTCCCCTGCTCGCTGAATTCCAGAATCTCGTGATTGTGCGGACTACTTCAAAAAGCTTGTGCGGGGCCGGCCAGAGACTTGGCTATCTTGTCGCAAACAAAGAGCTTGTAGAAGCCGTCACAACCGTAAAAAATTCTTTGAATCACTTTCCGATTGATTTTCTGGCCCAGCAAGCGGGAATCGCCGCTTGCTATGACGCAGGCTATTATGTTCGTGCCGCCCAGGATGTCGCCTTCGAGCGGGATGAATTCATCGACTTTCTGCGGGGAAAAGGCTGGTTCGTTCTCGACAGCCAGACAAATTTTATTTTCTGCAAAAAAGACGGCGTAAACGGACTTGAAGCTTACAAAAAAATCAAAAGCGATGGCATCCTGGTCCGCCGTTTTGACACAAAGGGCATCGAAGAGTACCTGAGAATAACAGTAGGAACTCACGAGCAAATGCTCTCGTTAAGAAAAGCCATGGAAGAACTGTAAGACAAGCCTGCCATTGCCGCACTCGACAGCCTGTCATTGCCCTGCTGTCGCCACTTTTAATAGGGCACAGTAACCGAAACCTGTGTCCCTTCGCCTTCTTCAGTAAAGAAGTTTACCTGACCGCCCAGGCTTTTGACACGAGTCTGAATGTTTTTAAGGCCGAAGTGATTTTTCGTCTTGAGGGCGCTTTTTAAGTCGAAGCCTTTTCCGCCGTCTGAAATTATAATTTTTAAATTCTTTTCATCAAAGGTTCTGACCAGCAGACTTATTTTTTCGGCGCCGGAATGTTTTATGGCATTTGAAAGGATTTCCTGCACAATGCGGTAAATATTCAGATTCTTTTCTTTTGGAAAACTCTTAAAGTCCTGATTGTTTTTTACTTCATCCTGAATGCAAAGAATAATTTCAAGACCGCTCTGCTTTTTTAAGACTCCACAGAGGGAAACAAGGGCTTCAAAAAGACCTTCGTTCAAGTCTGTCGGAGTCAGGGCATAGCAGGAGTTACGGACATCGCCTGCAATCTTCTTACAGAGATTTACGGATTCTTCATCTTTAAGCTGGAACTGCAGTACCCGCAAATCCTGGCAAACAGTATCGTGAAGCTCGTTGGAAATACGCTCCCGCTCGGCTTCCTGAGTTTTAATCACCTGGGCAGTATAGATAAGGTTTTCCTTTCGGCGCCTGTAAGTTACAAGATAGAGAATTAAAAAGACAAGCGACATACCAAGCGCCAGAATAATTACCAGAATCAAAATCCTGTAGGAATAATAAAGCTGCTCAAGCTGAAAGCTTACAAGATTTTTCTGAAGAACTTCCCAGCGGCTGACATTTTCTGCAATTTTCTGCTTATCACCACTTATGATTCCGCTAAGCAGATTTTCATAAATAACCTTTGCTTCCGGAAAATAATAAATTACAGTATCAGAGGGCTGGGCCTTCTTTATTTCAATCGCAAGTTCTTCAAGCCTGCTCTGGGCATTCTCCTCACCTGCCGCTTCCCATTCCAGCCATTTTTGGGTAATAGCTTCGGGCATAAGTTTTTCTGTTTGTTTCTGGGCCTTATGAGCAAAAGCCGAAAAAGAGAATAAAAGTGATAAAAGAAAGAAGATAAGTTTTTTCATCACTAAAAATATAGCACATTCTTCTATATAAGTGATATAATAAAGTATGAGTTTTTCCTTTGATTTTTCAAATCGGAAGAGAGTTTTATTTCTTATCCTCAGCATCCTCTGCGGCTTTTTAGATTATATCATCTGTGATTTTGTAGCCTGGGTAAACCATCTGCCGCTTTTTTGTGACACAATTTTTATTATGGCGCTGAGTTTTCTTGCCGGCCCCTGGTGGGGAGTTCTTGCAGGCTTTTTCTATCATCTGATTGATTTTTGCTTAAACAGAACTTTAGAGCTGGGCCACTGGTTTGTAATCTGCCATTTTCTTGCAGCCCTTACTGCCGGATATTTTAAAATATGGTTTATTAAAAAAACAGACTCAAGCCTGGCACTTTTTATAAAGCTGATTATTCTGAGCCTTGTCCTCTGCCTGGTAATGAGCATTTCAGGCGGAATCATCGGCTACATCTTAAGATATGTCGAAGCCTACAAGGCCGCCAGCAGCCAGACAGATTTTCTTACCTTCTTATGGGATAACAAATTCCATTCAAAGCTCCTTCTGCAGATTGCCGTCCGCATTCCGGTAAACATTGCCGACCGCTTTATCTGCACCTTCGCCGCCTGGGGAGTGTACTGGCTGGGGAAGAAGGGAATTTCGCTTAGCTGTAAAAAGTAAGATTTTGAAAATAAAGAGCACTATACTTGCAGAAAAATGTATATTGATGTAATATTTTGCAAGTAAAGGTGCTTATATTTGCAGATATTTTAATTTTTATGGAGTTCTTGAAAATAAAATGCAGCTTATTCGCGAAGATTATCTAAAACTTCTCCGCCCTTATTATGATGTTGATTTGATTAAAGTCATAACGGGAATAAGACGTTCGGGAAAGTCTGTTTTGATGGAAACGGTAAAAGATGAGCTTCTCTCAAAAGGCGTTTCCGGCTCTCATATAATCAGCATAAACCTTGAAGATTTGGATTACTCCTTCATCACCAGCATAAAAGACATGCATGATGAAATCAAAAGCCGCATCGCTGATGACCAAAAATATTACATTTTTCTGGACGAAATCCAGCATCTGGAGAAGTTTGAAAAACTTCTTGCATCTTTAAAAGCTAAATTCAACTGCTCTATTTTTGTTACGGGAAGTGACTCAACAATGCTTTCCGGGGAACTGGCAACCCTTCTGACCGGGCGGACTGTTGAATTTGAAGTTTTTCCTTTCAGCTTTAAGGAATCAGTTGATTATCTGGAATTGAACAAAATCCCTTGCAATCCGGACGACTTCATAAAGGATTACATCAAGTGGGGCGGCTTTCCGCTCAGGTTCAGCTTTAGGGAAGAGAATTCCATCAAACGTTTTTTAGACAATCTCTATTCAAACATCGTCAACCGGGATATTGTAAAAAAATCCAGCAAGATTGACAGAAAAGCCTTTAAGGACATTTCCCTTTACATCATGTCAAATGCGGGAAAGGAGTTTTCGGCAGAAAATATTGCCGCATATTACTCTGCAAAAAACAAAAGCAGCGTCAGTGCCAGAACAATTTACACATATCTGGAAAAACTCCACAAATCCTACATTCTCCATTCTTGCAAAAAATTCAACATTGCTGGAAAAACAGCCCTGGAAAAAGCTGATAAATTTTACGCCACCGATACAGGACTCCGCACACTGAACACAAACACAATTCATTACGAAGATACCTTCTTTCTGGAAAACATCATCTACAATGAGCTTTTGATTCAAGGGTTCACCGTTTTTACAGGAAAGACATTTAAGGGCGAAATTGATTTTGTGGCAGTTAAGGAGCAGAAAAAGTGTTTTATTCAGGTTGCTTATCTTCTTTCAAGCGAAGAGACAATTAAAAGAGAATTCGGCGCATTTGTAAAAATTACAGACGCTTCTCCAAAATATGTGCTTTCTTTAGATAGGATTGATCTGAGCCACGACGGCATTGAACATCTGAACATCGTGGACTTTTTATTACACAAGGTGCAGCTTCACCTGTCCTAGAAGAGGCTGCGACAGATATATCATCTCCCCCTACAAATACCTTCCCAGCTCGTAGCGGTTCTTTACATTGAACTTGTCGAAAATGCGGGAAACATAGTTTTCTACGGTGCGCTTGGAGACGCCCAGTTTTTCGGCAATCAGTTCGTTGGGGAGATGCTCGCCCAGCAAGTCCAGAAGCTCGCGCTCTTTTTTGGTGAGCGTGACCATGACTCCGCTTACGTACATCATGTCGGGAATCAAATCTTTCTGGATATAGGTTTCGCCGCGCGCGACTGCACGGATTGCTTCCAGGATTTCTGATTGAGCGGCATTTTTGGAGATAAAGCCTCTGATTTTGTGCTCCATCGTTTTTACGATAAAGCCCGCATTTGAAAAAGAAGAATACATAAGGCAGTTTATCCCTCGCCCGATAAGAAAATCGGCACAGTCAAAGCCGCTTTCGTTTTCAAGCTTTATGTCCAGCATGGCGAGCATGTTTTTTAGTTCTTCGGGAGACTTTGACTCGATAAAGGGCACAAGTTCTGCTTTTGTCTTGCAGAAGTGGCAGACCCGTATGTCCTTGGTCTGTGAAAATACCCGCTCCAGCCCCAGGCTAATCATTTCGTGGTCGTCAACACTGATAATCTCAATCATAAAAGCTATTTTACTTCATCTGCCGGTGTCAATACCATAGAGAAAACTCACTGAAAATCTTACAAAAACATCGTCATATAAACTGGAATGCGAAAAACATCCTTATCCTTTCCCAAATCCTTTGTATAGACAAGATACTTATTCAGAATACGTGATGAATATTTTTCGCTAAAGGCATCAAGAGAAGCGTGGGTTTTATAGCCAGAAGATTTTATTTCTATGGGGCAAACCTTATTCTTTCGGGCAAGCAGGAAATCAATTTCAAAATTGTGCCTTGATTTCTCATCTAGGAATGTGTAATAAAAAAGCGCGTTTCCGTTTGCCTTTAGAATCTGTGCGACAACATTTTCATAAAGGTAGCCAAGATTCACAGAAAGCTTATCGCTAAGCAGCTTTTCATAAATGACATTTTCCGTAAAATCCTTATCCATAAAAAGCATGGTTGTAAAAAGTCCTGTATCACAGACAAAAAGCTTGAAGTTTTCCAAATCTTTTGTTCGCGTGAGTCCGGCATTCGGGTCATCAGATTTGTAAGAGACAAGAACGGTCCTGGAACTTTCCATTTCCGAAATGAGTTCAAGAACTGTAGAATTACGCTGATTTTCCAAAACCGAAGAAACCTGATACCGGGATGCATTTTTTTCAAGCTGAGACGGAATAGATTTGAAGAGCATGGCCGCCTTACCGGTAGAATCAATTTTCATAAAATCTGATTCATAAAGCCGAAGAATATCGCGTTTCTCTTCGTCAACAAGCCTCATATTGTTTGTCTCTATGTAAGTGCTCACAGCCTTTGGCATTCCGCCAACAAGCATATAAAGCCTGAAGTCACGCATCATCGTACGGTTCAAATCATCCCCAAGCGGCTGATATTTTTCAAAAGATTCCCGCAAAAGCTTTATAGTAACAGTGTCCCCCAAAGCCCATTTAAATTCTTCATAATCCATCGGGTACATCTGAACCGGGCGTTCCTCGCTGGGAATAAGAATATCCTTCACATTTTTCCGAATCGAAATCAAAGAGCCGGTTTCAATATAATCATAACGATGATCAGCAACAAGATGCTTTATTGCCTGACGAGCCTTTGGACAGAACTGAACCTCATCAAAAATGATAAGGCTTTTTCGCTCTTGCAGTTCTTTATGATAGATAAGCTGAAGCCGCATGAAAATGTAATTCAAGTTAGAAATGTCGTCAAAAAGCTTAAAAACTTCCTGCGAGGCTTTCGTAAAATCAATGAGGATATATGATTCGTATTCGTTTTTTGCAAATTCCTCAACAATGGTTGATTTGCCGATTCGTCTTGCACCTTCTACAAGCAAAGCGGTTTTGCCGTCCGAGTTTCTTTTCCAATCCAAGAATTTATCGTAGATTTTGCGCCTAAATGTCATAAAACCCCAAAATCGTTAATTTTACAATGGTATATTAACACAAAATCGTTAAATTTGAAAGTGTAAATTTCAACAAAATCGTTAATTTTTCCCCCTCCCGTGCATAATCTTAGTTAGCCCTAATTTAGACTTTTTGAATTTGCCAAACATTCAATCGGTAAGTTTTCAGTGTTTTTCCGTAATGCAAAAGTCGAAA
>FLNY01004872.1_pt1 | contig 20641 bp, 20 predicted proteins | sample 1140381 | NCBI WGS metagenome assembly FLNY01 (sample SAMEA3878172, study PRJEB12797) | bioreactor metagenome | biome: Moose rumen | place: Sweden | collected 2011-10
GTTATCATATTCCAAACATTAACAAACGGCTGCCACAAGCGTTCGATAAAGGATAGGTCGCTGGAAACTGAAATTGCATAGTATTTTAGAACAAAACCGATGCCGACACTGCTCACAGCAATGATAGAAAGTGTCATCGCAAAAATTCTGCGGAAACACCAGATATAATGTTTTACGAGCGAGAACAAATCTGGAAAATGCTCGTTGAAATCTGAAAGCGGAAGTTTTTCTTTGATTACAAAAACATCATCCACTGAAATTTTGTCATCAATTACTTTGACCCCGCCAAATTTTTCGATTGCAAAGCGAATCACTGAATTCTGAGGAAGGCAAATCAAAATCGTCTTTCCGATTGCTCTCTGAAAGCGTCGCTTCTCACCTTTCAAGGATTGCCAGTTTTGTATGAATATTGCGGCATCATTTCTATAACGAATGCAAGTTAAAATAATTCGCAGAATCGTAAACAGGAGGGTCACATTAAAAATTATGAAGGCAATGTCGTTGTTCAAGGCTGGAAAAGGTTTTATAAAAAGAATTAAGATTCCCAAAAGTGAAAATACAAGCCCAACGATGCTCCAGAAAACGGTTTCTTTACAAAAAGAACGAACTTTTGGCTCAATCTCTGCCTGAACTATGCTCAAAGCTTTATTCTCAATCCATTTTGTTACTCCGCCTGTTTTTGCCGCCCACTCCTTGTAAGCCATAACAGCATCGTGAACGAATTTAAGGCAAAGCCCGACCATTCCAGCATCATCAAGAAAACCAAGGCCAGGAACGACATCTGGAATCAAGTCCACCGGAGAAAAGACATAAATCAGTGTGAATACAATTGCGGCAAGGCTGCCTTTCGAAATTTCCGTATAATCCCGCCGAGCGACAGCCTTAACCATATCAATGAGACATAAAATCTCTTCCGCAAAGTTTTTCAGCCATTTGTTTGAAGTGCGTTTCTTTAATTCTTCCTCATTTTTGCAAACTTTGTCCAAATCTGATTGGGCGACTTCCTTAGTCTTGAACGAGTCAAAGATTTTTTTCAGAATTGAGTTTTGTTCTTCGGATAATTTAGGCATGATGGTATCCTTTATGAAATTATTTCTTTAATGACTAAGATTTCAGTTGGAATTAAAAGTCAGAAAGTTCATTATACAATTTCTCGTCTCCATTACAATAAGCACGTTTTGCTTCTTCGGAAATGATGTATTTTGTAGTTAAACTTGATTTAATCCAAATAGAAATTGTTGGCAGACAATAGGATATTCTGACTTTTATCAGTTTAGGGAAAATTCTAAACTTGTGATTTTTAAGATAGTCGATAAAATCTCTTTGGGCTAAATTCAAATATCCATCAGCTGCTTTTATTTCAATAGTTTTCATAAATTGACCATCCTGTATGGTTTTGCAAAATTGATTTTCAAAATAAAGCCGAATTTTTCCATGGTAAACAGAAAAGTTCGCCTATTCTTTTTTCAAGTAACCGTTTTTAACAGCATCCTCAAATGCTTGTCGAGAAATAGTTTCTTCTCTCTGCGTGACTTCGCCTGTTTTTTCATCTTTGACAGTGACAAGAACCGTGTAGGTTTCTCCATTGTCACGAAGAACGGTAAGAGTGTTTTCTACCTCTGAAGACGGGTTTTCATCTGACCCTTTTACTGACCTTTCAGCAAATTGACGGACAAGGTTCTCTGTCAGTTTTTTGTTCGGATTGGTTAGTCTGTAGTCTATACTCATAATGTGCCTCCTTTTTTATTAAAATTCATCTGAATGAGAGTTAAAGAAATCCCTGTACTGACGGACATTTTCCAGTTCCGTCCATTTTTTTGTACAGACAGGAACTGCATCCAAATCATAGATTCTGGAATATTTCATCGCGAGCAGAAAAGGCGAATGTGTTGCGATGATGAACTGGCAGCCGCATCCTCTTGCACTTGCTTCAATATATTCCGCAAGTTGAATTTGCTTTTCAGGGGAGAGAGAATTTTCTGGCTCATCCAGAAGATACAGTGCATTTTCGTCAATCTTCTGTTCAAAATACATAATCGCACTCTCACCATTTGATTGTTCACGGATATTTCCTGCAAGATTCTTCCTGACGAACTGAGATTTTGACTTGGATTTCTCAAGTGTCTTTTGTATCCGCTCATAACTTTTTAACAAATGAATATCTTCAGGTTTTTCGAAATTATCTGAATCTTCATATAATTTAAACAAATCTTCTCGTCGTAAATCTATTTTTTGATTGATTGAACGGAGGTTAAGCATATAATTAAAAACATCATCGCTTGCAATTATTCTGCTGTTACTGGGAATCCCGGTGAGTTCATTTTCAATAGAATAACTACAAAGTGAGACATAAGCATCAAAAAATGTAGCTTTATTATACAGTGCGTCACGAGAAATCCCTAATTTTTCAGCAATTATATTAAGAGCTGTTGTCTTACCGCTTCCATTCGTGCCGTACAGAATAGTTATCGGAGTGTTAAAATACAGTTTCTCCAATCCTTTTAGCGGAAAAAGCTCAAATGGATATATGTCCTTAAAACATGTCATTCGGAGTTTTTTCTGATCTTTCATGGTCAGAAGTTCATCTGGTTTATCTCGACAAAAAATGTATTTTGTTTCCTCATTATCAGAAAGAAAAGAAAAGGAATTTAAATAACACATAAGACATCCTCCTGTATCATCAATTCTTCAATGAGGCTCCGTATAAGAAGCCTCATTGGTCTGAGTATAGCATGGGAGATATGACAATGTGGGTCAGAGGAGAGGGAAAATATATAAAATTACCTTACCAACAGCACGATTACACATACAAAAGATGCAATGCTCAGAATCGTTGAAATACAAAACGGAATTGCCACAAAGGGAAGGATTTTTCGAATTGCGGTAAGAGTTTCCCTCGCATCCTTTTTAATGAATTCGTCAATGTCTCCAAGAGTTGGTTTAGCGCTATTGTTTATGAATTCATTGACGGAATCTACTGTATTCGTTAACTTCGGCAAAAGATTCTCGGCTTTTTCTACAAATTTATCAGGGAGCTCCATATTAAACATTTTACTTTTTCCTATTTAATGCGACTTCGGTTTCACCAGTTTTTATTTTTATATCATAATGTTTGAATATATCTTTTAGCAAAAGTGTACCGCAACCAAGAGCTGCAGCAAGAACACCACAGAGAGCAAATACTTCCGCTGTTGTGAGCGAAACTTCTACAGCCCCAACGGTAGCAAAAGCATGAGCCATAGCAGGAACAGTTAGAACTGCAGAAGCTCCTCCTGTAGCAGGTGCTAAAATAATGCCAGCGGCAATTGCAAGTGCAGAAACTCCACACCCCGTTATTGCTGTAATCTTTGCAGCTTTTTTTAATTTCCGTTTTTTTTCAAAACTCTTTATGAATATTTGTGCCATCTCACCAACAATGACAATATTTTGCTGTTTTTCTTTTACAGCATTTTCTAATTCTTCTTTGTTAGTAACTTTTATTTCTTCCATATGTGTCCTCCAATAAAATAATGTTACAATTCCCCTTTATGAATACTCTTGTTTCACCAAGGTTCACCAGAATAAGTATAACATGCAATCTATGACAAATAATGTCAGAGCAAAAAATTTTTTATAAAGAATTTTGATTTTCTTTCCATTCCTGATATTTGGAAAGCTCTATAGAAATACTTGCCAGACATGCCTCTAAAATGGCCACATCATCAACAAGACCAAGAAAAGGAAGAAAATCTGGAATTATATCAATAGGTGCTATTATATAGAGTAAAGTTCCTATTAGTATAGATGAAGTTTTCGTTGAAAGACTGTATTTTTTAGAGAAATAATCTTTTAACATACTATATAAAGTCGATATTTTTTCAGTATATGATTTCAATGGTCCTGACTTTGATTTTTTGGCTAGTACATCTTCTCCGTTCTCTACATCTTTAAAATCAAGTTCATCATACTGACTTTCTTCAAATGAAGAAAATGTATCCATGACCTTTTCTTTTTCTTCAGCAGTTAATTCTTTTCTATTTTGATAATCTACATTATTTGTGGTATTCATTTTTCTAAACTCCTCTTTAAAAACCAAATGTACTTATGGGGCTGTCCAATAAGTTCGTTGCAAAGTGTCATTCCGAACTCGTTTCGGAATCTCTACACTATATGCAGCGTAGATGCTGGAACAAGTTCGGAATAACAGTATTTTTCGGATATCCCATTTTTTTTACGCAGAATTACGGGATGATAACACTTTCACAACGCCTGGCGTTACTGTTGCAGTCACAATCATAACTGTAAGACAAACCATTCCAATTTTCGAAAGCTCAACATATTTAGTATGCCGGTACCTCCTCTCCTCTCGGTTTTTTTCTTTTTCTTCCGCCAGTTCCTGATGAGTTGCCTCGCGAATCCACGCATCATTGACCGTATCAGCCTGTTTATAAAAGTTTGTATCCGAATTCTTAAGAGCCTCTACAAGAGATTTTGTCTCCTGAGCAATTTCGCTAATTGAATCCAAAGGATTAATTAAAAAATCATTCTGCATTTTATGCCTCCTTTACAAGTTTTTATGGCAAGATATATGCCAAGTTTTATAAAAATCTCTAAACTCTTTTATTACAATAAATTACAAATAATTAATTATTTTCACAGATTATTATTTTTTCTTTCTTTCGTCTTTTGAAGGAAATTAATTTCCTAAAACTGAATAATTTTTCCTTTTTAATAGACAAATTCTTTTATACTGTTATAATACAAATATGAAAAAAATTCTTATCTGTTCTGAAGAAATTTATAAAAAACTACAAAGTGACAAAATCTTAGAAACGCAAGTCAAAAAAGATATAAAATTTGATTTTCCATGCTATGTCATTGTACCTGAAGAAAACTATGATGAAAATGAAAAAAAATATAGAAAAATAATTTATGGAGTTTTAAAAACTAAAATTTTTGAAGGCAAAGAAATATGCTTTATAAAATTCGAACATGAAGTCTTAGATTACGAATCTGATTTAAAAACCTGGTTGTATACTAAAAATATTAAATCTTTTTTTGAATGTACCAAAGATTATAAAATTAGAAAAAAAGATCTTTCAGAAACAGAAGTAACAATTGCAAAGTCAGAGGTTCCAAGCAGATTTGAAAGCCCAAGAGAAGATTTACTAAAAAAAATGGCGCAGATGAATGCTCCTCTTCTACTCTTAGGAGAAAGAGGAACAGGAAAAAACACATTAGTAGAAAAAATTTTTTCTTGGAAACAGGAAATTGGACTAATCCCGTCATGCGCTACTTTGGAAAACAACAAAGTAGAGGTTGTTTGCGGATCGTTAACAGATAATTTACAGAAATCTGAATTATTCGGCCATAAAAAAGGTGCTTTTACAGGTGCAATCGATAATAAAAAAGGTTATTTGGAAAAAGCAAATGGGGGACTGTTATATTTGGATGAAATTCAAGATTTATCAAAAAGCACACAAAGATTACTTATAGAAGCTATAAGACGTGGGAAATTTTATAATGTGGGGGAAGAACTGAAAGAGGTTTCTTTTCAATTAGTTTGTGCTTCAAATAAACCCTTAGAAGAACTTCTCCAAAAACTTGATTTCGATTTTTATGACAGAATATCTACATTCCAATATGAATTAATGCCTTTGAGAAAAATTCTGGAAGAAAAATATTCTCTTGAAGAAATTTGGAAATGCTGTTGGAATAACTATAAAAGAGATAAAGATAAAGTGGATATGAAAAATAGCTTTCCCCAAGAACCAATTGACTATGACAAAGTAAAACATGCAATAGAACATTCTCCGCTAAGAGGAAATTACAGAGATATAAACAAACTTATTTCTTATATCGACTTGTTAATTTATAATCAGAGGAAGCAAGAATATTACATACCAGAGAACAAATATATAAAAAAGGCTTGTGAATTATGGATAGAATACTACACTAAACGAGACAATGCAGAATTAAATAATTACTCGATTGAAAAAAGAGACACAAGTATTCTTTTTACGGATTGGTTTGAATCCGAATTCGGAGAAAACGATAGCGAACACAAAATGAATTTCGAGCAAATTTTAAAAAGTAACAAGATTTCCGTAAAACATGATGATGGATGTACGAAAAAATTCAAAAGGAGACTTGTTCTTGAAGCTAAAAAATATGGAAGTAATAAAGAGGTCGCAGAATGGCTAGATATGAATGAAAGAAGCATCCGTGATTTTTTGTCATCTCAATAAAAGTGCATAGTCATTAATCATTCCTCTATGACACATTCTGTCAGCCCATTTGTGATATTATTTCCGTAAAACAGAAATCTGGGGTATAATGAATGAAAACAGGGGCTATCAATATGACTAAAAATGTATCAAAACTTAAAAGATTATATGATCTCGACCGAGTTTTATGCTCTTCCCACAGAAGAACTCTTAACGAAATTGCCGATGAACTTGGTGTTGCCCCTCGTACTGTTGTCCGATATTTTGAAGATTTGGAGAATACTTTCAACGGCGAAGTTATTAATGAAAAAAACGGCACACGCTATGAGTATCGTTACGCAGATGAAAATTTTGCGCTCTCGAACATTTCAATTACAGAAGAGGAAGCCTTTGCCTTGCAGAGTGCAAAACAACTCTTGCAGTCTCTTCCCTTGCATGAGTTTTATTCAAAAACGCTCAAAGGTCTCGACAGGCTTCTAGACAGAGCCAAAAGATTCAATGATTGTGAGGAACGCCATTTTAAAGACAAAATCATTTTTACAACAGATAACAGCAAGGCTCCGACACGCCCAGATTTAAAAGTGATAGAAGATGTGCTTCACGAGGCCCTTGAAAAAAATCTTCCTGTAAGGATTTCATTCCATTCCCCTACTGGAGAAGATATTAAATATGAAGAAAATTTTTACCCCCTCCTTCTTGTAAGTTTTCTTGGTACATGGTTCTTGCTGGCCATAAAAAATGCGTCTAAATCGACTGATATGTTCAGCTATGAACTCCCAGATGAACTTCGTGAAGAAGATTTTGCTCTCCTTAATTTCTATGATTTCACCTCAGCAAGAATAATCTCTACTTCCAAAGAACGGATGATGCCGGAATATTATTTGAAAAATGAGAATACGGTAACTCACGGCTCCCTTCCTGCAATCCTTTCTTATGATGAATCCTTCCACCCGATTCTGTCTTTTGCATTCTGGTTTATGGATTACCGGATTGATCTGGAATTCAGCCCCAATCCTGATACCGGCAGAATCGAGATGATTCATCGGTTGCCATTCAGTGGTGTTGAGAAATTAGGCGGCTAATTACTTTCCGTAAAACTCCCCGCCACCAAAATCCTTCCAAGTCTTATACATATCTACATAGTTTGCTTTGATGAATTTTTCTATTGTAGTAATTTGAGAATCAGTCAAATCCCCGCGTTTTTGCAAGACTGCAGTTCCGTCTGCCTTCACAAAAAACTTCGCAGAATCAGCTTCGGTTAGTTTTTTGTCGCTTGCATGAACATGCATTGCCTCGACGATACATTTTGCAGTGAAGTATAAATAATGGTCGGCGATTTTATCTCTGAAATATTTAGGCATTATGTTCCTCTAAAAATTGAAGGTTCCTTTTAGCAAGCTCAATAACAATACCTTGTTCTATTTCATCCATATTTGTTTCGATGATTTCAAAATCATGGCTTATTACAATCGCACAGTCTGGATGCTCAAGATTTAAAATACTGATGAATCCGTCTTCCCTTATTGAGAAAGCATATCCATTTACTATAATTTTTGCGTTATCAGCGATTTTTTCCAATTCTTTTTCAGACATACTCGATTTTTACCTCTTTTATCGGTGCCAGGAATTTTTCTTTATCCATATACAGATCTTCAAGCACTGGAATTAAGTCAATGTATTCTTCAATTTCCTCTTTGTTGTGCTTGTATTTTGCCATGACTTCGATATAACCTGCATCCCAAAGGTTGATTTTCGTGTACCGCTCCAAATTATTGCAAGTTCGGAAGGTGAGTTTTTTGTCACCGAATGAGAAAGTTGTGTATTTATCAAAACTGCTTAAGATTGCGGTATGATTCATAAGATAAATATAGCACAACAGTGGCGAAAAAGCAAAATCCAGACTGGAAATTGCTCTGGTTGGGATTTTGCACTTTTATTTCTTAAATTCAACACAAAACTTTTCAACTTTCTTAAAATCAATTACAACTTTAGCAATTGGAAAGTCACCTTCAGTCAGGTTACATTTTTTCTCATAAAGATTTTTTGCTGTTTTTTCAATTTTCTCACGATTATCTTTACAAAAATTATATTCAGCAAGCATAAGCATTTTATAGTTAAAATCGCCTTCATCATTGATTTTGTATTCTGAAAGTTCTGAGCCAGGGACTGGAATCATACAGTTAAAACGAAGCGTTCCATAAAGTTTTTCTTTACTTCTCATATAAATTGTTGTGAGATTGTTTTTTTAGATTTTGTCATTTCACTCTCCGAAACAAAAAAGGCGACATAAAAGTCGCCCGTTAAGTTCTCCAGTTTGGGTCGGAGCGTACCCATTTTAAGTTTTCCACTTAGGGCAGGAACGCTCCCGATAATTTAAATATATAAGACATTTGCCTGAAAGTCAATGTACAAGAACTCAACCAAGAATCTCTTCTTAACTGAGTTTTACAAAAGGCAGGCGTTGCGGGCGGAGGCAGAGCCCGCATAAGGGGGTAGCGACCAACGAAGTGGGCGTCTAACTCCTCATTTCTAACTCCTAATTAGTTAAAGTACCTTACACCAGCGCGGAAGAGGTTCTGGCATGAGCTTGCTTCCTTGTTGCAGGCGATGTTCTTAATCAAGTCGGGGTTGAAGCCGCCGATGCCCACGGTTCGCTCTGAGTGGCCCATCTTGCCAAGGACGCTGGGCGTTACCCGCCTGCGACGGGTCAGGCTATCCGCCGTTCCGCGCTAACCGCGCTCCATTCTTCCATTCGCTACGCTCATTCCAGAACGCCTTCGGCGCGGCTACTATCCTTAACGCGGAGATTTTTCTGCGAAATAATCGTACAAAACAATTGCTTCACCGAATTTTTTAAAAATCTTCTTCTTTGAAAGCACTGTCCATTTTTTCTGGCGGTATGAGTAATCTTTGAAACTTTGCGGAAAAAATGACCTGCAATAATATTTGCCGTCTTTTGTTTTATCAAGGAAAGTGAAAATATTCCGGGATTCAACAAAGTTCTTCATTAAATATTCGCCTGTTATTTGTGATGTCAGGATATTTTCTTTTTCGTCATATTTGAAAACCGTGTCGTTGCTGTCAAAAATTGATTCAAGCTGGGCGAGATAGTGAACACGGTCTTTGATTTTGGAGTAAAACTGGGAAGACTCGATTCTTTCAGTTTTGATTGATTCGGATAAAATCCAATCGAATACAATTTCACGCTGATTATCAAGTTCGTGAATATCTGTAAGATACTGCAATCCTGCAAGATGATAGAAATGAAACTTCTCAAAAGAAATAACCAACCTAACTTGATTTCCTTTTTTGGCAAGAATTATTTCATATTCAACATCAAGGAGGCGAGAAAAATTTTTTGCAGAATCAAGAATGTTGTTCATAAAAAATAAATAAAAAAAGCCCTGCACATTGGCAGAGCCTTACAAGTATTTTTCCTTCAGCCACTCGCGAATGACCTAAGCCCAGTTTTGGTAAAATATTAACCGTCAGGGGACTCCATGAAGCACTCCTTCTGGGCAGAACACTTCACTTCAACGCCTAGGTAGCACACCTGTTGCTACAACTATAATTTAACGGCAGATGGGGCAGATGTCAAGAGTTCGGGAAATATAAACATAAATTCTACTTCACCGTATATGTCGCGATTCCCTCAAAACTTCCTCTTTCAGAATTTGAGACGGACAGCTTAATATCCTTTACATTATTTGGAATTGTAACATCCCCAGAGAACAGCCCTGTTCCGTCATTTTCAAGTTGGATGAAATCTTTTCCACAAATGACAGCGACAAATTTCTTGTTCTCGACACGGACTGAAAATTTATACGACTGTCCTTTTTTAAGTGGCATTTCGATTGGACTTAATATTTGCAGATTTTTAGCGGAAGAAGAATATGTCGTCGGGTATCTAACATCAGAGACAGAGCTGGAATCAACAAGAAATTCTCCGCAACTATGTCCCATTTTCTCACCATTCGCACGATAAAACATTCTGACTGAGTATGTCCCAGCTTTCGGGAAAGTGAACAATGCCTCGTCGCCAGTGTCAGTTTTCTTTATGAATGAGCAATTTTCGACTTGTGAGTTTGTATCCGAGCTTATTATTTGAAACGAAAGTTCATAATCTGTTTTTGCATTATATGGAAATGAATAAAGTCCGTCCGCTTTGTTCAATTTTTTGAAAGATGTTTCATTTTCTGTTACGCTAAAAAATTTAGGCCTTAAATCAGGCAGATTAGAAAATTCTGTCGCAGAAATCGGCTGTGCCAAAAGTTGTTGTTTTGAATTTGACGGAAAATGAGTATAAATACAATGTTCAGGTTTCAAAAAAAGCCAATCGGTGTTGTAATCTTGCTTTGAAATCTTACCTTCCATGTGTCCTGAATTCCATGTGCAATCAACGATATACCAAGCCTCATTGATTTTTACAAGATTCCAAGCATGATTTGAGTTTTTTGGATTTCCTTCATTCAAAAGAGATGTTCCGACTCCGCGAGCATAACCTGAGATTTTCTGACAAGTAATGCCCAATGTATCACAGAACTTTTTAAAAGTATTCGCATAACCTTCACAAACGGCAGTCTTGGTCTTTATTACACTTGTATATTCTTGGTCTGGCACGGTTCCAGCCCAAAAATTTGCCGCATCATAAGAAACAAGAATTGCAACAAAATCATGCGCCATTTTTACTTTTTCAAAATCATTCTTTGCCATAGAAGAAATTGATTCACATGCTTTCTTGACATACTCGGAAGGTTTGCCAGTTCTTAAAGATTCAAGATTTTTATCCTTTAAGAGCGATTGAATACTTTTATAAGGAGTATCAGTTCTGTAAGAATATGCCTCATCATAAGATTCTGGTGTTACATACCCTTTTGAAACAGATTTTGTTGCAGAACTGACTTTGCTTGTAAACGAATCCAAAGTTGCACAACTGAAAAAGAAAGTTGCTGACAATACAATAAAAGATGTAAAGATTAGTTTTTTCATAAGAATGTTTCTCCTTATTTTATGGAGTAATTTTCGATTAAATCTCCATATTATAAAGTTTAACATCGTTGATACTCCAAATCAATAGAAATATTTTATTTTTTCTCCAATATGATGAGTGTATGGATTCTTTTTTTGACGATTTTAGAATGAACATGAAATATTACCGAGAAAAACGCAAACTGAATCAATCGGAACTTGCGATTCAAGCGGACAGTTCAAACGGAATGATTGGAAATATAGAATCGGGCAAGGCCTACCCATCTTTTAGAAATGTCATTGCCATTGCAAACGCGCTGAATGTTCACCCTGCCGATTTATTTTTACGAGATGCATCAAAATCTAAAAACGAAATTCGTGATATTTTAAAAGAAAAAATTTCGACAGAAATAAATCAGATTATCGATGAAAATTTTAAGTAAAAAATGAAATTCTGCCTTTGATTTTATTTTGTCACAAAAAAGACATAGAAAAGTGTTCTTAAAATATGCGAAAATCGATACCATGAAAAGTGAAGAACCAATTTCGATAGACTTATGTGTCCAAATAATGATTGACACCATCGGGCAAGATTGTCTTCTCGATTATCTTGCAGAACCACCAGCATCAAAAGATTATGCATGTCAAAGGCAAAAATTTGAGAGACTAAAGAAGCGTAAAGCTTTTGATCCGACAACGATAAAAAATCTAACAGAGTTTTCGGATTTCATAAAAGATTGGTCTGAGTGGCTGATAGGAGACGGTTACTCAAGCGGCATAACTATGAATTATATTGACAGATTTCTTGTTCAATTTACCACGGCTGCACAATTACAAGTTCCAGTAGGAAAGATACTTTATGTCGCTGCTTATGCCATTTGCTATGTCATTTGGGAAACGCTTTTAACGCTGTTTGAGCAGGACAAAAATCAATTTCAAGGGGATTTAATTCGTTCGGCTTTATCAATTTTCGACTACTTTGACTCTGATTCAAAATATCTGAATCAAACTACAATTTTCAAGAAAGTATTTCGGCATCTTGATAACTTTATAACCGACAAATCAAAACTTTTCGAGGATTTATCACAGTGGATTTCCAATCAAGATGAAGCGGAAGCAAGTCATGAACTTGAAAGGCAAATTGACAGATGGATAAAAGGAGAGCAAAGTCCGTCTTGGAAATATGTAAAGTATTTTTGTTCTGTAGATTTTCTACCATCAAAAGAGCTTTTTAAAAGATTTGAAGGGCTTACGGACGAAGAAAATGAGCCTGTAGAATTATGGAAAAAATTCCGCCGAATATTTTTACTGGCTTATTTCATAAACAATTTCTTTAATTCTCTGGAAATAAAACAAAAACTGATTACCAAAGAACAAAAAGAATATTTGATTGATGGTATTCGCTATATGTTCAGAGTTGCTTGGTATTCAAATAATCCTGCGAAATCGGATATGGCTTCCGAAATGAATTTCGTTTTTTATTCTCTGTTTTATAGTTTTTATAAAAATATGCCGGAAGATGGTCTAAAGAGTTATATTGAAGAATTTATCCCTTGGCTTGTACAGACAAATCCTGCTGTAAACTTCGGTATAACACAGATATTTGAAAAAGAAGCTGAAATATTTGTTGAAAATTAATTTATCATACCTTGTGATAAAACACATTTCTTATTGCAGTAAAAATAAGCCTTGCCGTAATTATACGACAAGGCTTATTCGTTTTCAGTTAGTTAAAGTACCTTACACCAGCCCTAAAGAGGTTCTGGCAAGAACTTGCTTCCTTGTTGCAGGCGATGTTCTTAATCAGGTCGGGATTGAAGCCGCCGATGCCAACTGTGCGCTCTGAGTGGCCCATCTTGCCGAGAACGAGGCCGTCCGGGCTTGTGAGACCTTCGATTGCGAATGCTGAGCCGTTGGGGTTTTCTGGCTCAATCATGGTCGGCTTGCCGTCTTCCGTGCAGTACTGGCTGTAGACCTGTCCTTTTTCGAACAATTCTTTTGCGAGCTGCTCAGAAATGAAGATTTTTCCTTCACCGTGGCTGACCGGGATGTAGTGGGGGCGGACTTCTAAGACTGATTCATCCAAAGCCCAGGGACTTGCGGCACTTACCATGCGGGTCCATACAACGCGGCTAATGTGTCGGTGGATGTCGTTGAATGTAAGGGTCGGCGTCTCAGCGCTCGGCTCTGTGATTTTTCCGTATGGAACAAGCCCTGTCTTAATCAAAGCCTGGAAGCCGTTACAGATACCAAGAATCAGGTTTTTCTTTTCGATATGAGAAGTGATTGCGTCTGAAATTCGCTTTTCGCGGATTACGTTTGCGATGAATTTTCCGCTTCCGTCCGGCTCGTCACCGGCAGAGAATCCGCCCGCAAAGGCAACAATCTGTGCTTTTTCAATTTCGGTCTTGAATGCTTCCAATGATTCTTCCAGGTCTTTTGGAGTTCGGTTCTTGAAGACGAGGATGTGTGAGTCAGCGCCTGCAAGGTTGAAGGCTCGTGCCATGTCGTATTCACAGTTTGTGCCCGGGAATACAGGGACGATTACGCGTGGTTTTGCCTTGCTTGGGTCGAGCGTTGTGAATGTATCTTTCTTGGCTCGTGCCTCACCCAAAGATGCGTGCTCGGTTTTTGCCCACTCAGGCAGGTTTTCTTCTTTTTTAACAGAAGAAACTGGCGGGAATACTTTTGAAAGTTTAGATTCCCATGCTTCGTAAAGGTCAGAAAGGCGGATTTCTGCTTTTGGAAGCGGAGCAACGCCCTTCATCTCGAATGAAATAATCGGGTCTTTCTGTGTGTTTCCGATTCGGATTACAGTTGTGTTCACGAATCCGCCGTTCTCGAACTTGTCATCGTCTGTCTCAACGATGATTGAGCCGTACTGCGGTGTGAAAAGGTCGGCAATCGTGTCGTTTGCGTTTCTGTGGAAGCCGATGATTGTTGCTGATGTTGGAATCTGGGTCAGCTGAACGCCGATTTTGTTTCCGAATGCCATCTTTGTGACTGCCTCTGCGATTCCGCCCGCTCCAACAGGATACATAGCGTTGATTTTACCGGCCTTGTTAAGCTCGTAAAGTGCGTTTGAATTCTTTTTGAATGCTTCCCAGTCTGGGGCAAGTTCTTTTGAATATGGAATCTGAACGAGATAAATGTAGCTTCCGCTCTTTTTGAATGAGCCAGACTGAACATTTTTTGCCTCATCGTGAGCAACGGCGAATGAAACCAGAGTGTGAGGAACATTCAAATGCTCGAAAGTTCCGGACATTGAGTCTTTTCCGCCGATTGAAGCGCAACCCATTTCACGCTGGGCATCAACTGAACCCAAAAGGGCAGCGGCAGGATAGCCCCAGGTTTTTGCATCGACTGTGCGGCCGAAGAATTCCTGATAGCTCATGCGGCTTGTCGTTGCCTTGCCGCCGATACAGGTGATTTTTGCCAGAGAAGAAAGGATTGCTGTCTGTGCGCCGTGCCATGGAGACCACTGAGCCACGCGGGGGTCGTAACCGTAAGACATAAGGCTGACAGTTGAAGTCTCTCGTGGTGAGATGACAGGGATTTTTGCCGACATAGCACATTCCGGGGTTCCCTGATATTTTCCGCCGAACGGGAAGAGAACTGTGGCGGCTCCGATTGAACCGTCGAACCGTTCCTGTAAGCCTCGCTGAGAACAGCATGCCAAATCCCGGATATTTTCGATGAATGCGTTTTTAACCTGCTCTGCGCTTGGCTGCTCTCCGCCTGCCTCGCCGGTTGCGCTCGCACATTTTCCCAAAACTTTTGCGACCGAATCAAGCGGCTTAACCAGTGGAGACGAGTGCTGCTCAGTCGGAGATTCAATAGAAGCTTTTGCTGTATGAACGGCACCAGCCGAATCAAGGAATGAGCGGTCAATGTCAACGATTGTTTTTCCCCGCCACTTCATCGTGAGCTTGTTCTTGCTTGTGACAGTTGCCACGACGACGGCGTTCAAGTTTTCGTCATTACAGTATTTGATGAATTTATCTACATCGCCTTTTCGGACGACAACGGCCATTCGCTCCTGGCTTTCAGAAATCGCAAGCTCGGTTCCGTTAAGACCTTCGTATTTTTTGGGAACTGCATCAAGATTGATGTCCAGTCCTGGGGCAAGCTCGCCCACAGCAACAGAAACACCGCCGGCACCAAAGTCATTTGAGCGGCGAATCATGTGGCTTACTTCAGGATTTCGGAAAAGACGCTGGATTTTTCGCTCTTCAACGGCATTTCCCTTCTGAACTTCGGCAGCCGCTGTAGTAACTGATTTTTCTGTGTGAACTTTAGATGAGCCTGTAGCTCCACCGATACCGTCACGGCCAGTTCCGCCGCCAAGAAGAATGATGATGTCACCTTCTTCGGGAGTCTCGCGCATTACGGTCTTGTAAGGAGAAGCCGCGATTACCGCACCCAATTCCATTCGTTTTGCCACGAATCCCGGATGATAGACTTCTGTTACCTGACCTGTAGTCAAGCCAATCTGGTTTCCGTAAGAAGAGAAGCCCTGAGCTGCCTCACGACAAATCTTCATCTGAGGGAGTTTACCGTGCAGAGTCTCGCTCAAAGGAACTGTTGGATCGGCTGCACCAGTTACGCGCATTGACTGATAAACCCAGCTTCGTCCTGAAAGAGGGTCACGGATTGCGCCACCGATACAAGTTGCAGCACCACCGAAAGGCTCGATTTCTGTAGGGTGGTTGTGTGTTTCGTTTTTAAACTGAAGAAGCCACTGTTCGGTCTCTTCCTTGCCCTCCGGGAGAGGATTTCCCTTTTCGTCAGTAGTGTAGTGAACATCGATGAAAATAGAGCAGGCGTTGTTCTCCTCGCTCACTTCCATGTCATCAAGCATACCGTGCTTGCGCAGATATTTTCCGCCGATTGTAGCCATATCCATGAGAGTGAGAGGCTTGTCCTTTCGTTTCGCATAGATGTCAGTGTGCATGGCCTCGTAATTTTTGAGAGATTCTTTGAAAAGCTTTGCGTAAGGGCCTTTTTCGATTTTGATGTCCTTCAAGACCGTGTTGAAAGTCGTATGTCGGCAGTGGTCGCTCCAGTAAGTGTCCAGAACGCGGATTTCAGTTTCGGTCGGGTCCCGCTTGATTGACTTGAAGTAGTCCTGCAGGAACTGAATGTCGGCCAAGTCCATAGCCAGACCCATCTTTTCGCGGTAAGAATCCAGCTCTTTTTTATTGTAGGAAATGAATCCTTCGACTGTGGGAATGTCGGCGGGAACTTCTGTTTTCATTTCGAGAGTTTCAGGAATTTCAGCCTTTGCCAGCCGTGAATCAACCGGGTTGATAAGATATTTCTGGATTCGTGCCACTTCATCGGCAGAAACGCTGCCAGAAAGAATGACCATTTTCGCACATCGGACACGGGGAGGCTCAGTTCCGACAGTGGCCGTATTTTTCATTGACTCCCGCAAAAGAGAAAGACACTGCTCGGCGCTGTCCGCACGCTGGTCGTACTGACCCGGAAGATATTCCCAGATAATCACAGTGTCGCTAGGGTCGGTTTCAAGCGATGTGTAGACCACAGAATCACTCTGAGGCTCAGAGAAGATTCGCAAAGCCGCCATTTTTGAGACATCTTCAGAAGTGTTCTCGATGTCATAGCGGTTGAAATAACGCACTCCCTTTACAGAAGAGATGCCCAAAAATCCATTGATTTCACCCAAAATGCTGGCCGCTTCACTCTGGAAGCCCGGCTTGCGCTCTACATAAATACGAAACATTTTTATATTATAACGATAAATGCGAGAAGTGAGAAGTGAGTTCTGATTTTATTGTCAGGAGTCAGTGTCCCCGTCATCCAGCGTTTCAAGCTCTTCTACACTGTCCTCTGCATATTCTTCAATGTATTCATCAATGTATTCGCTGACATTCGTTCGTTTTGCGATAATAAGAGTGATGTCATCGTCATACTTCCTGTATTCGCAGAATTCTTCAAGAGAATCAATTATGTAGCCTACGATTTCGCTTGGCGGACGGGCATGGTATTTTTTTACGATAGCTTTTATTCTTTCGGTGCCAAACTGCTCCATTTTTGAATTTGAGGCCTCTGTAAGACCGTCGGTGTAGAGGACTAGAATGTCTCCCGTGCTCATTACGAAATTCGAGCGCGCAAAAGAGACCGTAATTCCTTTCATTCCAATCGCTCCGTAGTGCTTTTTGCCGTCATTTCCCTTCAGCTCAAAAACCTCATTGTCGTGAACGCTGTATTTTAAAGGATAGGGATGACCTGCGTTCCCCAGCTCAACTCCACAACTTGAAAAATCCTCGCTTTCGGTGAAGCGGCACAAAACGCCCGTCATGTAGTTGTCAATGTTTCCCTTTTCGGCAAGAATCATGTTGTTTACCTTTGAAAGAACTCTGTCAATCGGCTCTTTTCTGCGGAAGCCTGTCTGGAAAATGCGGGAAATTATGTTTTTTGAAAGCATGGTGACAAGGCTTGCTGAAAGACCGTGTCCCGAAACATCAAAAAGAGAAAGTCCATTTAAAATATCGTTGTAGTTGTAGTAATCGTAAAAATCTCCGGAAACCTTTGACTGAGGGGAGTAGCAGACAGAAACATCCCAGCCACGGAAGTTTTTGTTCGGCTTTGGAAAAAAGTTCCGCTGTACTAAAGCTGCCATTTCCAAATCCTGCTCTGCGTGGCTTTTGTCTTTTTCGAGCCTCTCATTTAAAAGTGAAAGCTCGTAGTTTGCATCCTCAAGCTCGCTTGTGCGTGCCGAAACCTCTTCTTTTAAGTGATTTGAAAGCAGCTCGTTTTTGCGATAAAGAGAGCCGAACCTTTGGGCAAGCATTAAGATAAAAAGAACGATGGAAAGCTGCCAGCCAAAAATAAAAAAGTAGGGGTAAGATTGAGTGTTGTCGTAAAGTCTGATGATAAGATCAATTGCCATTCCGAGTAAAAAAGGGGTAAAACCAAGCAAAAGTTGCAATGCTGCTGTTCTCGTTTCTTTTTTTCGGATATGAATGATAAGCTCATGGACTGCAATTAAAACCTGTAGTCCGAGAAGCGCCATCATCGGATTTGAAATTTTTATTAATACATAATAGTTTGGGGCAAAAATTGTCGGAACTAACTGAAAAGCAAGAATCAGCTTTCGGGAAATTGAAACGGCCTTATGAGATTTTCCTCCGTAGTAATTAACTGCAAAAAGTGTAGAAAGATAAATCGTCACATATCCTGGAATCGAAAAGAAAAATTTTGCCAGGTTTAAGTGAGAGATAAGGCCTGTGGTGTACAGCGGAATCTCTGTTGCAAAAAAATATACAAGAAAAAGCGAGGTGAAAAGATTCATCATCGCGAAATTTAAGTATTCCTTGAAGTTCCGCAGATTAAGGTACAGACAGAAATATAGAATGAAAGTGAAGCCCATAATTCCGAAAAGAAGCATGTAGATTTTTGCTGTCCTGAAATTCAGCTTTTCGAAGGTGGGGTAGGCGAATTGTGACGGCCAGATAAAAGCGTGGCTTGAAATGCCGGAGTCTCCCTGAACAAAGACCTTTAAGAGAACTGTATTCTTGCCCTCCTGATTTAGAACTTCGGTAGGAAAACTGAAAAAATGCGCCTTAAAAAGTGTTGACTGCTCTCGCGGCGGGAAAGAGCCGTAGTAAGAAATGAAGGTGTTGTTGCAGTAGCATTGTGCGGCAAAACGAAGATGAGGGATGACAAGACCGAGAGGCTTATTTTTAAAATCATCCGGCAGCTCAAAATCCGCGCGAATCCAGACAAAATGCTTGCTCTCACCGAAAATGTGCATCAGGTTGTGCTCGCTGAAATCTTCAAGCTTTTTAAATTCAGAGGCATTTTTTAGGGCATCTCCAATCGTAGAGTCCTGACTGCACTCCCAGTAATAAAAACTATCCCCAATCACAAGCTTTTCCGGCGGCTTTGGAGGCCCCCTGCGCTCAGCGACACCATCCTTTTTTTCGCAGGAAAAGAAAAGAGCGCAAGAAAAAATGAGAAAAGTCAAAAAAAATCCGGGCTTCTGGGAAATGGCCATCAGTTAGATTATAACTGAAGAAACATAGATTTTAAAGGGATTTTGGGGAACTTCAAAAAAATGAGATTTCTAGAACTTCCCTTTATTTTTTTCCCAAGAGTTCAAAATCCGTTACAGGTGAAGAAAAAGCGATTCCCATGCCGGGTTCTTTAAGGCACTTCACTTCTTTTATGGCCTTCAAAACTGCTTCTTTTTTGTCGTGCTCGACTACAATCACTAGCATATCTTTTTCCGGGACGATATGAACTCCGAAGAATTTTTCGTCATCTTCCCGGGCAGTTCCCCGCGCGTTGATTACGGTTCCTCCGGTTGCCCCGGCTTTTCTTGCGGCGAACATCACATCATCCGCATAGCCCTTGTTTACGATTACGGTAATCATATCACGATTTTCTGCCATATTTTGCTCTCCATTTGAGTCTTCTGGATTTTCTGAAATGGTTCCGGCTTTTAAAAGTGAGTCAACATCTACCGTAAAAAGAAATCCGAAACCCTTCTTTTGATTTTTTGCATTTTCAGAGATTGCGTTTATGATTTGAGACTTTTTTTCTGAATCAACGACCATGTAGATTAAATCTTTCGTGGCTTCTCCAAGTCCCAAGATTGCAGTGAAATTTGAGGGTGCAAGTCCCCGCCCCATTAGGACAGAACCGCCTCCGCTGCCAGCATTAAGTGCCGCCTTCGTGAGCTTTTCGCCCTTATCGTGAGGAACAATGCTTATTATTAAAGAATATCTGCTCATTTTTCCCCCTTTTCGCTTTTTATTTTAAAGATGATTCCAAGAATCTGAATAGCAATCAGCGGTGTCATTGCAACTAAGGCAATTACCCCGAAGGCATCTACGGCAGGATTTCCTCCGCTTGCATCGCTAGCTCCCAGCGCAAAGGAAAGAATGAATGTGCTTGTCATAGGCCCGCTCGCAACTCCTCCTGAGTCAAAGGCGATTCCCGTAAAAAGCTTTGGTGAAAAAAACGAAAGGATTAGCGCAAGCGAGTAGCCTGGAATTAAAATATACCAGAGGGAGAATCCAAAAAGAACCCGAAGCATTGAAAGTCCGATAGAAATCGCAACTCCGCTGCTCAAAGCGCCGAGCATAACCCGCCGTTTTATTGTTCCGCCTGAAATCGACTCGACCTGATCCGTTAAAACCCAGACGGCAGGCTCTGCGCATACGACTATCGCACCAAAAATGACGCCGACTGCGACTAAAAGAGCCGTCCAAAGGGGTCCCTGTAAGCTTGCTTTTCCTAAAACTTCGCCCAGCGCTTGCCCGGCTCTCATAAAACCACCCTGAGCGCCAGTCAAAAACAAAACAAGACCGACAAAACTCATCAAAAAGCCCCGGATCATTCGGACAACCTGCATAGGAGGCATTTTTAAGAGAAAAATCTGAAAAAAGACAGCCATTGCGGCCAAAGGAGCGAGGGCAAGAGAAACTTCTTTTAGA
>FLNY01003292.1_pt1 | contig 20629 bp, 18 predicted proteins | sample 1140381 | NCBI WGS metagenome assembly FLNY01 (sample SAMEA3878172, study PRJEB12797) | bioreactor metagenome | biome: Moose rumen | place: Sweden | collected 2011-10
AGCATCGTGTGCAGCCGGGAGGCCAGCACGTTGGCGATGGCTACGATAAACAGCATCTTCACGGGCGGGAACGACACCTGGCGCTTGCCGCTGATGTAGTCGCGTACCAGGTAGCCCGGTCGCAGCAGCAACTGTATCAGCGTAAAACTCAGCGAGCGGGTGTCCATTCCCCAGAGAATCAGGATGCCCTGCCTCACCGTGTTCCAGCCGATGGGACCCGTCCCGGCTTTCTGCCCGCAGCGAGGGCAGAAATTGTCGCGGAACTCCGTGCCGCAGTTGGCGCACCGTGTGGTGTGCTCGCTGTGGTTCGTGTAGTCGAACGGATTCTCCTGCCACGCCCTGAAGCGCCGCCGCTCCTTCAGATTCATCTTCTTGTCGTCATTCATTGTTATCGTTATAAAAAACCAGTTGCAAAATTACGAAAAGCCTCCCACATCACGCGGACATGGGAGAAGATTTTCAGGAAAGAAGGGTGGCGGTGCTTCTATCGTGTGAATGCGGAGCCTTGGCTTCGAGTGGGATTAGTCCTTGACGTACTCAGCAAAATCGGTTAGGTGCATGTCGCCCTTGCGGTTGAGCGTGTCGTGCATAGCGAAGGCTGCGGGCAGGTTGTGGCGTGTGTGGCCACCTGTGCCAATCTTCAGGTATTCGTTGAGCAGCGGACGATAGTCGGGATGAGCACAGTTGTCGATGATGAGGCGTGCGCGCTCCATGGGGCATTTGCCACGCAGGTCGGCAATACCCTGCTCGGTGATGATGATGTTGACATCGTGCTCGGAGTGATCCTGGTGGCTCACGAAGGGAACGATAGACGAGATGAGACCGCCCTTGGCTGTCGACGGACAGGTGAAGATAGAGATATAGGCGTTGCGCTCGAAGTCGCCCGAACCGCCGATACCGTTCATCATCTTCGTTCCGGTGATGTGAGTAGAGTTCACATTGCCGTAGAGGTCGCACTCGATGGCTGTGTTGATGGCGATGACGCCCAGTCGGCGGATGACTTCCGGGTTGTTGGAAATCTCGCACTGGCGCAGTGTGAGGTGATCCTTGAAGTAGTCCAGATGGTCGTAGACCTTCATCAGACACTCGTTGTCAACAGAGAGCGAGCAAGAAGAAGCGTCCTTCACACGACCGGTGAGCATCATTTCGATGACGGCATTCTGGATAACCTCTGTATAGACGTTGAAGTCGGGCACGTGCTTGTCCTGTCCGAGTGCGCCGAGGATGGCATTGGCCGTTGAGCCCACACCACTCTGCAAGGGGAGGAACTCCTTCGGGATGCGTCCCTGGTGCATCTCGTTGACGAGGAATTCGGCTGTGAGATAACCAATCTTCTCCGTCACGGGGTCGCTGTCCTTGAAGCCGCGAGCCTCGTCGGGGATGTTGCACTCTACGACACCGACCAGCTTCTCTGCGGGCACTTCCACGTAGGGCTTACCGATGCGGTCGCCTACATGCTCAATGGGGATAGCCTTGCGGTAAGGCGGGTCGATGGGCTCATAGACATCGTGGAGCAGTCCGGCCTGCGGGTTGTGGAAAGCATTCAGCTCCAGCACCACGTGCTTGGCCAGGCGAGCCGCCGTCGGGCTGATACCACCTGAAGAGGTCAGGAAGGCATGATACACGTCGCCCACCTTCTCAATGGCGCATACCTCGAGGATGGCCCAGTCTACATCGCCATAGAAGCCGAAGCGCATCTCCTGTGCCAGATGGCTCAGATGGATGTCGTTGTAGCGCACGCCACCGGCGTTCACGCATTTGCGGAAGTCGCTATTGGTGGTGTAGGGAGCACGATAGGAAAGGGCATTGGCCTGGGTGAGCACACCGTCGGTGCTGGGACCGGTGGATGCACCTGTGAAGAGTCTGATCTTGAACTCACGACCAGCCTCGTGTTCCTGTTCGGCCAGCTTGGCCAGTTCCTTTGTCACTGCCTTGGGCGAGCCGGCGGGTGTGAATCCGCTCAGCGCCAAGGTCTCACCATTCTTAATCATGGCAGCTGCTTCAACTGCCGAAATCTTGGGGTAATTCATGTTTTTATTTATTTACGAAGTTCTTTCTCTGTGTCTCTGTTTCAGGTAGTCTTGAATCCTTTGGTGCTGATGATGCGAATGACATCAGAGATGTTCATCTCTTGATAGTCGCCTGCATGCTGATAGCGGGCAAGTGCTTCCTGTTCTGCTTCGTCTTGCTGATAGGTGCAGGCTTTTCCTTTGGCTTCTGCCACGGCCCAGCCTACGAGGGCCACTGCCACGAAGGCGGCAAGTACTGCAATAGTAGTCATAGTATGTATGCTTAATAAATTTTGTGCAAAAGTACTAATATCCAAGCAAATAACAAAACAATTCGCCTTTTATTAGCATTTTTTAGAGGTGAGAGGTGAGGGATGGGAGGTGAGAGGGGGGGGAGCTTAGCGAATGAGTCGGTGTTCGAATCGATGAAGTAGGCGAAGGGCTGTTTCCACTGTTTCTGATTCGTTCCATCCCCGCTGGCGGGCATAGCTTCCGATGAGGTAGGCATACAAATCGCGTCGATGAGTCAGGCGGACCATGTTGTTCAGACATTGTCTGCGCGACGGCCATCCCTGACAGAAGTGCGACCGATTGGTGTCGATGATGGAGAAATGATAGCCCGTCTCGTCTTCTGTGCAGAGGAAATTAGAGAGGTTCAAGTCGCCATGCAGGATGCCTTGCTGGTGCATGGCCGCCACCTGCTGCATGACCGCATCGGCCAAAGCATGACTAAAGTCCTGCACTTCGCGTAGCAGCAGATGTGTCTCCGTGCCTTTGGCCTCTTCGCTGACGAACCAACTGTCAGCAAAAAGACCCTGTCGGCGAACCTCGAAGTAGGCTACCTCGCGTGGTGTCTCGATGCCCTTCTGTCGGAAGAGCTCAGCATTCCGATAGGCACGCTTGGCCTTCGATGGGCGAAAGAAACTGTAGACGAATCGCTGAAACAGGTTGGGGCGCCGATATTGCTTCACGATGAACACGTGGCCGACGTGCTCCATGCGCCTCACTTCGTTGCGCTTCTGGCAGATGGCCTCGCCCTGACGGGAGGTCATGAGACTTGGAACAGTCAGCAGATAGTCGCGCAGTGCTTCGTATTTTTCTGAAATAATAGCCTTCATTTGGGTGATGGATAATAGTATATGGGTGCAAAGTTACCCTTTTTTCTCCTAATATATATGCAGGAAAGTTAATATTTAGAATTAATTATCAATTATGGTTTGACTATTACCATAATTATGCTTACTTTTGCAAGCGAAATGAAAAGAAATGAAACCATAAAGAATACGTCAGCGTTGCCACTGGTGTCGGTGGTGACCGTTTGCATGAATGCCCTTGAGCCTCTGAGGTTTACGCTTGACAACATTGCCCGCCAGCAGTATGAACCGTTGGAGGTGGTTGTGGTGGATGGTGATTCCGTAGACGGCACGGCTGATTTTCTGGAAAGCCATCCACAGCTGACGAGTCGTTGGATTTCAGAACCCGACGGCGGAATATTCGATGCCATGAACAAGGGCGTGGCACTGTGTACGGGTGAGTGGATCATCTTCCTCAATGCAGGCGACGGCTTTGCAGCCGACGATGTGTTGCCGCGCATCTTTGCCCACGCACCTGAAGCTGATGTGATTTATGGCGACGTGATGAAGATGATGAGCGATGGGCAATGTGTGATGAAGGTGGCCGAGGAGCCTCATAACAGTCATCGCATGTTTTTCTGTCATCAGAGCGCGCTGACCAGAAGGGATTGCCTGATAGAGTTCCCTTACGATACCCAATACAGAATGTCGGCCGACCTGAAACTCTACAAGCAACTATTGGGTGCATGCAAGCGTTTTGTACACGTGCCATTGGCTGTGGCTTGCTTCGATACGGGCGGCGTTTCGAATACGCATCGAGGTGGCGGCATTCGCGAGAACATCAAAATAGTCTGGGAGTGTGACGGCTTGACAGACAAGATCCGACTACTGCCCAGACTGTATTTCCAACAGATGATGTGTGCTCTCCGTGAAAAGTTCAGGAGAAGATAATCGCTCGGAATTCAGAAGCAGATGCCTAAGGAGACGGAGTGGAACTTCACGCCGGGAGCCTTCAGTACGCTCTGCGGACTGTACTTCACGTAGAAGTCGATGATGGGATTGCGGAGGATGGCCATGTAGTCGAGTGTGAAGCGTCGCTGACCGATATGCTTCTCCACCTCCTTGCATTTCACGTTGTCCAGCCGATAGCGCGTCTTCAGGCTGGCGTAGGTGTTCCAGTTGCCCACCACGCCTAAGCCGATGCCTAAGCCATGACCGAAGCTGTGATTGTAGAGCAGCTTGCCCGTCATGCTGAACACTTTGACGCGCGAGAATTTGGGACTGGATCCCTCGGGATAGTCGGCGATGATGGTGTGGCCCGTCTCGTCTTTCAGAAAGCGTTGGTCGCCGTCCATGCGATAGTTGCGCCAGTCGAAACCGTATCTTAACGACAAGTAGTCGCGTTTCAGCTTGTTCAGGTACAGTTCTATTGATAAGGGTTCGAACCATATCTCATAAGAGCCGGTTGTTGTGAAGTCCATGCCCGGCACATCGGTATGAGAAGCCACCCACCCGCAGCCTGCGCTGGCAATCAGTGACATTACCATACGCCCTATCTTGGTGCTGTCGGAAGCTGACAAGTTCACTTTGGGCAAGAGCGAATGCAGTTCATGATCTACTGTCGTGTGGCTCACATAGTTGGAATCCACCAGCTGGATGGTGTTCTTGTAGACATAGCCTTCGTCTCCAGCACGGCCCTTTACGATGATTTGCTGCAAGGAGTCGTTGGTGACGACCATCACTTCGCGTGGTTTCTTGATGACCACCGTGTCGCCATCGGCAGTCTCGGCCATCGTTGCCGTGGGCAGCATCATGGCCAGTAAGATGAGAATGTTCTTCATATCGCTTTATTTTTGATTGTTTAAAAGTTCCTGTAGCTTCTCGATCGAGCCGACGCGTCCCTCCATATAGATGACGGTCACGTCCTTGACGGTTTTGTTCGAGCGTTTCACTTTCATGCAGACGAAGCGGTTTTGCTGCCCCTTCGGAGCATATTGCACCATGATGGTCATTGTCTTCGACGGTTTGTCTATGCGCAGATAGAGGTCTTGGTGGGTGTCCGATTCCAGCAGATGGCGCATTTCTTCCACTTCTTGATTGACGGCTTCGAAGCGCAGGCTGCGGAAGTAGGACAGCTGGTATTTGGCTATCTCCTTGCCCTTGACCCGCGTTTCCACCATCTTGTCCTGCGCCACGATGCCCCCTTCGAAGAGCTTGTTGATGGGCAGTCCTTTCTGGGCCTGCATCATCAGCGTGGCCATCAGCATCAGTAGAGTTGTCAGTATTCTTGTCATGATTGATAAGGTTTATAAGGTTCATTACAGGTCGAACATATCGTTGAGCATCTGGTCAACATTGTTGTTGTCGCCTTCGGCTATGATGTCTATGCTCTGGTGCATCTCTTTCAGCACCACTTCGCGGTCGGTGCAGCGCTTACCGTAGATATAGGCCACACACTCGTCGGTCTGCCGATGACTCCACCAGAGTACAGTGGCGACAGAAGTGACGAGGATGAGGAGGGCGGCAGCGATTCTGCGAGCGGTGAATATTCGGGGGTGCGAGGGTGCGGGGGCGCGAAGGTGCGAGGAAACACATGCCAAGTCCTCCATCATCTCGCGCAGTGGAAGCAGGTCGTGGGGCAGCTGTTCCTGCTGGAGAAGCTGCAGCAGGCGCTGCTCCTCGGCCAGCGAAGTGGCGCCTTCCATGAATCGGTCGGCCAGTGTTCTGATTTCCAATAGCTTATTCATATCGCTTGTTCTGGTTGTCGTTATACTTTCGGATGATGGATTGTCGGGCGCGGCTTAGCGATTTCCTGACAGCCGCCTCGGTGGAACCCGTCAGCCGGGCTATCTCTTTCATCTCCATCCCTTCGATGTGTCGCAGTCGGAAGATGGTCTGCTGCATCATCGGCAGGGTGTCCATGATGGTCATGATGCGCTCCACGCGCTCGTTGGTTGTCGGGCTTTCGGCGGTATGAGCCGCCTCGCTGAGCTGTAGGGTAGGGTGCATGCGTCGCAGCTTGTCTATCGAGTAGTTGCGCACCAGCACCTGCGCCAGCGGTTCCATGGGGCTTCGCAGTTGGGGTAGCATCTGCCACAGGCGCAGCAATACGTCCTGCACCGTGTCTTCCGCCTCATCGTCGGTCAGATACCGGCGTGCCGTCTGCAACAGCCGGGGCCTGATCTTGACCACTTCTTCCTGATACTGCTCGTGCGTCATCAATCTTTTGTTTTACCCTATATACGCAAAAAGGTGCCACTTTGTGACACCTCTTTGCCGTTATTTTTGCAATTATTGTAATTTATGAAATGTTCAGTTTCCACGTCACGCCGTCCTTGGTGTCTTTCACTTCGAAGCCGGCGGCGGCCAACTCGTCGCGAATCTGGTCGCTCGTGGCCCAGTCCTTGGCAGCTTTTGCCTTGGCACGCAGGTCGAGCACCATGTCAACCACCTTGCCGAATGCTTCCTCGCGGGCCTCGCTTCCGCCGTTCTGGGCGTTGTTGGGCTTCAGCCCCAAGAGGTCGATGGCGAAGAGTCGCATGGTGTCGGCGAGTTCCTTCAGGCATTCCTGGCATATCTGCGCCTTGTGGTCGAGCAGGGTGTTCACCACACGGCAAGCCTCAAACAGGTGGCTGATAACCATCTGCGACTGCAGGTCGTCGTTCATATCGTCGTAGAGACGCTGGCGAAGTGACTTCACAAACTTTTCGGTCTGGCCATCGCATTGACTGGAAACGGGAACACGCTCCAGGTCGCTCAGGGCGTTTATCAGTCGCTCCAGTCCCTTTTCGCTGGCTTGCAGGGCCTCATCGGAGAAGTCCACCGTGCTGCGATAGTGAGCCGAGAGGATGAAGAAGCGGATGGTCATGGGGCTGTAGGCCTTGGAGAGCAGCTGGTGGTTGCCCGTGAAGAACTGCTCCAGGGTGATGAAGTTGCCCAACGACTTGCCCATCTTCTGTCCGTTGATGGTAATCATGTTGTTGTGCATCCAGTATTTCACCATGTCGTCGCCCTGCGAGGCTGTTGCCTGGGCTATCTCGCATTCGTGGTGGGGGAACACCAGGTCCATGCCTCCGCCGTGTATGTCGAAGTGGCTGCCCAAGTATTTGCGGCTCATAGCCGTGCATTCGCAATGCCATCCAGGGAAACCGTCGCTCCACTCGCTGGGCCAGCGCATGATGTGCTCGGGCTGGGCTTTCTTCCAGAGAGCGAAGTCCACTTGGTTCTTCTTCTCGCCCACACCGTCGAGTTCGCGCGAGTTGTTGATCACATCGTCGAGATTGCGACCGGAGAGCTTGCCATAGTGGTATTTCTCGTTGTACTTCTCAATGTCGAAGTAGACAGAGCCGTTCGAGATGTAGGCAAAGCCATTGTCGATGATTTGCTTCACCAGTTGCTGCTGCTCGATGATATGGCCTGTAGCATGCGGCTCGATGCTCGGGCGCAGCACGTTTAGGGCATCCATCGCCTCATGATAGCGGTTGGTGTAATACTGTGCCACCTCCATTGGCTCGAGTTCTTCGAGTCGGGCTTTCTTGGCAATCTTGTCGTCGCCCTCGTCGGCATCGTGCTCCAAGTGGCCTACGTCGGTGATGTTGCGCACGTAGCGCACCTTGTAGCCTAAGTGCTTCAGGTAGCGAAACAGGATGTCGAAGGTGATGGCTGGCCGGGCATGGCCCAGATGGGGATCGCCATAGACCGTAGGACCGCACACATACATGCCCACATGGGGCGGGTTGATAGGCTGGAAGCGCTCTTTCTGGCGGTGCAGCGTATTATAAATAAGGAGTGTCTGTTGCATAATGTTTGAGATTTTTATTGGATGGGGTCGCTGTGTACAGCGACATACAGAACCTTAGGGTGAGGCTATTCGCCACCTTCGAAGGCGGCCTTCTCGGCAGCGGCTATGATGTCTTCGCGTGTAGGCTGCCGGAAATCGTGCTTGATATCAGAGAGATCGAATTCGTCGTCGACCTTCTGCTTAGAGGAAGCAGACGGAGAGGGACTGCCGTTGGGGGACTTGGACTTTGTATTCGGTTCCTCGAATCGCAGACTACTCGCGGTCTCCACGGAAGAGTTTTCTTCCTTTTTCTGCTTGCGTGCTTCCTCGTCGGCTTTTTCTCGGGCGGCATTCAGGCGTTCTGTCTTGGCAGCCAATACGGCATCAATGAACTGCGGCTTTTTCTTCAGTTGCTGAAGTGTGAGCTTGGCTGCCAGCTGGTGGCTTTCTTTCTTGGAAAAGCCCTTGGCCGTCTCGCCCTGTACACCTTCAAGGAACACGGTGGTGACGAAGGTGGGGCTGCCCATTTTGTCTTTTTCCTGTGATATCAGTCGGAATTCCAGCTGTACACGGTGCTTTTGGCTCCATTCGATGAGCTTGCTCTTGAAGTTGACTTCCTTGTAGGCTACCCGGTCGAGGTTGATATTGTTGCATAGCACCTGCTTTTCCATAAAGCGCATGCATGCCTGATAGCCTTGGTCCAAATAGATGGCGCCTACCAGAGCCTCGAAGGCATTGCCACCAATATAGCTGTTGTGCGAAGAGTTGCTGCTGTGCTGCTGTATCAGTTCGGTGACACCCATCTCCACGGCCAGTCGGTTGAGCGATTCGCGCTGCACCACTTTGCTGCGGGTATTGGTCAGGAAACCCTCGCCTTTGCCTTCAAAGCGCCTAAACACGATATCGCCTACTATAGCGTCGAGCATGGCATCGCCGAGAAACTCCAGCCGCTCGTTGTTCACCAGTCGGCCTTTCTCGTTGCGCTGTCCCATGCTCTTGTGCAGCAGGGCCTGCTTATAAAAGGCGATATTCTTGGGGTAGAATCCGATGATTTGATATAAAGACGAATAAAGCTCCTTCTCCTTGCGGAAAGGGAGCCTCACTCGTTGAATCATTTCGTTAATCCACATATTTCTTGAAAATGACACATGCGTTGTGGCCACCGAAGCCGAACGTGTTGCTCATTGCTGCTCGAACCTGTCGCTTCTGTGCCTTGTTGAAGGTGAAATTCAGGTTATAGTCAATCTCTTCGTCCTTGTCATTCTCGTCGTGGTTGATGGTGGGCGGAACGATGTCGTTCTGGACAGACAGCACGCTGACCATTGCTTCCACGGCACCAGCTGCACCGAGCAGATGGCCGGTCATCGACTTGGTCGACGAAATGTTGAGTTTGTAGGCTGCATCACCGAATACTTCCTTGATGGCTTTCACCTCAGAGATGTCTCCCACATGAGTGGATGTGCCATGTACATTGATGTAGTCGATGTCTTCTGGCTTCATCTGAGCATCGCGCAGAGCTGCTTCCATCACCAGCTTGGCACCCAGACCTTCGGGATGTGAGGCTGTGATATGATAAGCGTCGCCGCTCATTCCCTCGCCCACCATCTCGGCATAGATCTTTGCACCACGTGCCTTGGCATGTTCCAACTCTTCAAGAATGAGGCATCCGGCACCCTCGGCCATGACAAAACCATCGCGGCTTGCGCTGAATGGTCGGCTGGCATGTTCAGGATCGTCATTGCGGGTTGAAAGAGCTTTCATGGCATTGAAGCCACCCACGCCACACATGCAGATAGCACTCTCGGCACCACCGGCCACGATGACGTTAGCCTTGCCCAGACGAATCTGGTTGAAGGCATCGGCTAGGGCATTGGTTGAAGAGGCACAAGCACTGGTTGTGGTGTAGTTAGGACCATGGAACCCAAAGTGGATAGAGATATGCCCCGAGGCAATGTCGCCAATCATCTTCGGAATGAAGAATGGGCTGAACTTGGGGCCTTGCTCCATATGCTGACCATAATAGACCACTTCGTCCTCGAAGGTTCGGATACCACCGATACCTACACCATAGATGACACCGATGCGATTCTTGTCGACGGTTTCCAGGTCCAGTCCGCTGTCTTTCACGCCTTGAATAGCACTAATCAGGGCCAACTGCGTGTAGCGGTCAATCTTGCGAGCCTCTTTGCGGTCGATGTAGTCGTTGATGTCCAAGTTTTTTACCTCACAGGCAAAGTGCGTCTTGCACAACGAAGTGTCGAATTGTGTAATCGGAGCAGCACCGCTCACACCAGCAACGAGATTCTTCCACGCCTCTTCAGGCGTGTTGCCAACGGGTGTAACGGCTCCCAAACCGGTTACCACTACTCTTTTTAATTCCATAAATATATACGAAGAATGAAGAATGAAGAATGAAGAATCTTTGTACTTAGACAAAAGCGAAGAATGAAGAACTAACTACCACGCTGATAGCGGCAGCAAAATCTTCATTCTTCATTCTTCATTCTTCATTCAGAAAACTATTATTATGCGTTCTCTTCAATATATTTGATAGCGTCGCCAACAGTGCTAATTGTCTCTGCCTTGTCGTCAGGAATCTGAACGTCGAACTCTTTCTCAAACTCCATGATTAACTCTACGGTATCCAGTGAATCGGCACCCAGATCGTTGGTGAAACTGGCTTCGTTCTTCACTTCTGACTCGTCTACTCCAAGTTTATCAACGATAATAGCCTTTACTTTTGCTTCAATTTCTGACATAATTTTCTTTTTTTGAGTGTTAATAATAATCTTTTTACCGCTGTTGTCATGTCGTTCACCCATGGTGTTATGACAACACAACAACAGATTTGCGGGTGCAAAGGAACAAATTTTTATTCAAGTGTGCAAATTTTTTTATAAAAAAAGTGTTTTTCTATGCACACTCACCCTGCTTGTGTGCATATTTTTCAACCTTTTTACCAAAAATGTTGTGCGTTTCAAAATAAATATCTATATTTGCAGCATCAATCATTTGTTAATTCAAACAAGATAAAAGCAAGTTACCATGACTTTTACACAATTGAGTAACCCCATCTTCGTCCAGGCGATAAAAGATTATCACCTGACAGACAACATCGACACGCCCATTCAGAACCCATATCAAGAAGGGACCATCGAGAACAAGCTCTATCTGAAATGCTGGATTGATACCGTTCAGTGGCATTTCGAAGACATTATCCGCGACCCTGATATCAACCCTGAGGAGGCTTTGGTTCTGAAACGACGGATAGACAAGAGCAACCAAGACCGAACCGACTTGGTGGAGCAGATAGATACATATTTCCGCGAGAAGTATGCCCACGTGCAGGTGCAGGAGGATGCGCGAATCAATACAGAGAGTCCTGCATGGGCTGTCGACCGACTGAGCATTCTCGCCCTGAAAATCTATCACATGCGCGAACAGGTGGAGCGGCAGGATGCTTCACCCGAACACAAGGCCAAGTGTCAGGCTAAGCTCGACGTGCTGCTTGAGCAGCAAATCGACCTTAGTACAGCCATCGACCAATTGCTTGAAGATATTGAGGCAGGAAGGAAATACATGAAAGTGTATCGGCAGATGAAGATGTACAACGACCCTGCCACGAATCCTATATTATATAAAGGAGCGAAGAATTAGTGAAAAAAGAGCATGTCCTCATCATACGCTTCTCTGCTTTGGGAGACGTGGCCATGACGGTTCCCGTGGTGAAAGCTCTGGCAGAGCAATATCCTCATGTGCATTTCACAATGCTCAGCCGCGGATTTGCGCGACCTCTTTTCGAAGATATCGCGCCCAATGTCAGTTTTATGGAAGCGAACCTCAAGGATGAGTACCACGGTGTGAGGGGACTTAACACCCTCTATCGTAGGCTTACTGCCAAGCATTTTACGGCCATTGCCGATCTCCATAACGTGCTGCGGTCTGATTATCTGCGGCTGCGCTTCAACCTCGGTCGATTCCGTGTAGAGCATATCAACAAGCATCGCATGGGAAAGCGACGCCTTGTAGCCAAGAACAATAAGCTCCTTGAGCAACAGCCTACTGCCATCGAAAACTATTGCGAGGTGTTCGAGCGGTTAGGATACCCGCTAAGAACCCCCCTCTTATCCCCCCAAGGAGGGGAGGTTCCCAAGCGGCAGGCGCAGGAGCATGGCACACCTGCATCTTCCCCCCCTTGGGGGGATAAGAGGGGGGCTCTCATTGGCCTTGCTCCCTTTGCTGCTCATCGAGGGAAAATCTATCCCCGCCAGCTGATGGAGCAAGTGGTGAGCCAGCTATGCGAGAATCATCCCGATTGCCAGATCCTGCTTTTTGGCGGAGGAAAGCAAGAGATGGATGTCTTTGCCAACTGGTGCGCTCGTTATCCACAGTGCATCAGTGCCTCTTCGCAATGCAACGGGCTCAAGGAAGAACTCCAGTTGATGCAGCAACTTAACGTCATGATCAGTATGGACAGTGCCAATATGCACCTGGCCTCGCTCGTCGGTACGCCTGTTGTCAGCATATGGGGTGCCACCCATCCCTATGCCGGGTTCATGGGATTTGGGCAGAAAGAGGAGAATGCCGTGCAGATAGACCTCCCTTGTAGGCCATGCAGCATCTATGGCAACAAGCCCTGTCATCGCGGCGACTATGCTTGTCTGCAAGACATCCCTCCCTCGCTCGTCATAGAAAAAGTGGAGAGAGCGCTGTCTTCTCACCCCACCCCTAACCCCTTACCTCTAACCACTCACCCCTCAATATAGTATTAACCCATAAAAAGAAAGGAACAAAACAATGAAAAAGTATGTATGCGACACTTGTGGGTACGTCTACGACCCAGAAGTAGGTGATCCTGACAACGGAATCGCTCCCGGAACAGCATTCGAAGACCTCCCCGCCGACTGGGTTTGCCCTCTTTGCGGCGTAGGCAAGGAAGATTTCTCAGAAGAGTAAACCTTATCAATCCCCTCGCACAGAGGGGATTTTTTTTCCTCGTTTCTTTGTGTTTTGCCAAAAAAAGCTTATCTTTGCAGCATGATTCAAAAGAAAACTATCTGTTTGCTTCTTATAGTCTTTGTCTTTGCTCTATCGGTAAAGGCGGATTACGCATACCATTTCAAGCCAATCCATAAGGAGTTCGACCAAATAGCCATGCGCCTGAACAAGGCTGATTTCAACAACGAGCGGCAGGACATCAATCCTCTTTGGCTCGACCAACTGGATAGCATAGCCCGTGGAGAAAAGAATCAGCAGCTCAAGGCGAGGGCTATGTATTGGCGCGTGCGCTCCACTCAGATGAGTGCACAGCCATCGCAATGTATTCCCATGCTGCAGAATGCGCTGAAGATAACCGACACGAAGAACTATGAATACGATGCGGCCTGCATCCACTATCAGCTGGCTGGCAACTTCGACCGCATCGGACAGTATTTCAAGTGCTATACCGAGGCCAAGGAGGCTATAGCCATCTTTGAGAAATACGAGGACTACTATTTCCTCGGCAACAGCTATCTGCTCTTGGTGCAGCTCTTTCATGAGATAGGCAATTCGGAGGAAAGCCAGCCCTATCTGCAACTGGCTCGCGAGAACTATGAGAAGGCGCACTTCCCGCTCAACCGTATTTACTTCTTCGAGGCCCTGATTCGTGAGAACAAAGATGAGGCTGTGGCACTCTATAAGAAGGCTATCCGCGAGGGTAACAACGACTGGGGCATGACGCTCCAGGCATATATCAATCTGAACGAGATGCTCCTGAAGACTGGCCATCCCAACGAAGCGGAGGCTCAAAGCCGACAGGCCTTCGAGTTGTTGCAGAAATATTCGCCAGGCAACGTGATGTTCCACTCCATGCTTGCCGTCAACCACGCCACGATTCGTTATGAACAAGGGCGCTACGAGGAGGCGCTCAGCGAACTCAATGACCTGTTGCAGCATACCGATCAGCTGCGCGACGAGTATCTCATGCTCAATATCTATCGCTTGCTCTGGCAGACACACGAGAAACTCGGCCACCGCGATGAGGCGTATCGCTATCTGGTGCTCTACAACAAGAAGTATCAGTCGCAGGAAGAAGAGATTCGGAAGCAGGAAGTCCCCAAGGCACAGGCGCGTGAGTCGATAGCCCGGCAGGCCGACCATATCCGGCTCTTGGAGCAAGAGGCAGAGCTCAGCAAGCGCCTCGTATGGGTCATCGGCCTCGTGGCATTGACCATCCTCCTTGCAATAGCAGCCCTCTTTGTCTATCTCTATCAGCGTTACCGCATGCACAAGATGGAGAATCGTGAACTGCAGAAGAGTCTGGAGCAGGAGGCTATCATCTACTCCATGAATCTGAAAAACTATGAGGACGACATCCAGAAGAAGGATCGTGAGATCAGTTCTTCTACGCTCTTGCTCACCAATAAGAACGAGGTGCTCAAGCAGCTCAGCGATATTACCCGGCGATTCTCCGACGATGGAAAGGTGCCACGCGAGTTCGTGCGCGAGGTAAATGCCGTCATTGGCGACTCGCTCAAAAACGATGATGAGTGGTCGAGATTCCGACTGCACTTCGACTCCGTACATCCCGACTTCTTCAGCAAGCTCAAAGAGGCTTCGCCTGAACTCACCGAGAACGACCTGCGCCTCTGTGCCTATATAAGAATAGGTATGCGCGCGAAGCAGATTGCCGAGATGCTCTCCATCAGCAGCGACTCCGTCAACTCCAACCGCTATCGTCTGCGCAAGAAACTTGGACTCTCCCGAGGCGACTCCCTCGATGATTTCGTCAGAAGGATATAGACAAAAACTGACAGCCACGAAAAACAGGGCATTCCCCCCTTGTTCTTTCGTTTTTAATGATTAACTTTGCAACAGCAGATTATTCATTAAAAAACCGTTTTATTATGCTTAAACATCTATCTACACTTTGTGCGGCAGCCTTCCTGACCGCTGTCTCGCTTCAAGCACAGACAACCTACTTCTCTACGTCGTTCGACGACGGAATGCCCGAGACATTCCAAAACTGGGACATCGACGAGAACCAGCCTTCCACGGATATGGTCAACTTAGGCTTCGCCATCGGTACGGCCTGGATCGTTACCACCGAAGGAAAGGACAACAACCCCGTGGCCTGTTCTACATCGTGGTACAAGAAGGCAGGAACTTCCAACGACTGGATGGTGCTTCCACCCATCGAGGTAAAAGATGCTGAGGCAAAAATCATCTGGCGTGCAAGGGCCTACGACAAGGACTATCGCGACGGCTATAAGGTTTACATAGGGCACTTCCCCGAAGCTGACTCCGAGCGCGACTATATCATGCCCGACGACTTCGACCAGCAGTCGCCCCTTTTCGCTACAGCCAATAAGGGCGAGAACTACGAGTGGACGCTCCATTCCGTATCGCTTGCTGATTATGTGGGACAGACCATCTACATCGCCTTTGTCAACGACTCGAAAGACAAGGCTTGCCTCTATGTCGACGACATCTTTGTGGGCATTCCCGCTGCAGTGGGACTCACGCTCGACTTCGGTCGTTGCTACGATGGCTATGGCGAAATCCCTATTAGCGGTAAGGCTTACGCCACCCTTAGTCAGCCCGTAGAGGGCTACACCATCGGCTTCGAGATGAACGGACAGACCATTGAGCATACTTTCGTCGGCACGCTCGAGCCCGGTGTGCAGGTGCCCTTCACGCTTCCCGAAACGGCTTCCCTCGAGAGGAACGCCACAGCCGACTACCGTGCCTGGATCAAGGCGGGCGACGACCAGAGTGAAATCCAGGGCAAGCTCTCTGCCTATCTCTGGAAAGTGGTGGCCGAAGAGGTCACGGGCACCTGGTGCCAATACTGCGTACGCGGTATCGGAGCTATGAACTATATGCGCGAGAATGACCCCGAGGGCTTCATCGGCATCGCCATCCACAACGATAGTAGCCCCACTGTTCCCGACTCGATGGTCATTCCGGGTGAGGATTACCGTAGTTGGATCATGGCCTCTTACAGCATGAGTGGCTATCCCCACTGCGTGGTCAACCGCAACGCACAGTATTCCATCGACCCGGGCAATATCCCCACGACGGCAGCCAAGATTAAGTCCTTGGGACAGAACTTCTTCGGACTTGCCCTCTCTGCCAACTACGACGAAGCTTCCAGCCGCATCCTTGCCAATACGGACATCTACTTCGCCAACGACTACGACAACGTGAACTTCAAGCTCGCCTACATCGTCATCGAAAACGATGTGCATCGCACCCATGCCGATACAGGCATCCTCGACAACTATTGTGGCTACGACCAGGTGAACGCATACGCTGGTGGGGTTCAGGGGGCTTGCTATGGCTTTGAAGATATGCCCCAGATTATCAATGCCGACGACATCTGGTATCAGGATGTGGCGCGTGGCTATGATGGCACCGACGGCTACAAGGGTATCGAAGGTCTGTTCCCCAAGACCATAGCCGATGGTGATGTCCTGACGCATCAGATGGAACTCGACATGCCCGAGACGGTGCTTGTCAAAGAGAATGCCGAGCTCGTCGTACTCCTCCTTAGCAAGAGCGGTGCCATCCTCAATGCAGAGAAATGCCCCATTGCCCTGCACCCCGCAGAGACTACAGCCATCAACACCCTTCCGGTTGAGTACGGCGCTGTATCACAGCATCAGACAGCCCTCTACGACCTGCAAGGCCGGTGCATCGGTAATCTCGCTCCCCGCTCCTCGCTCCCCGCTCCCCGAATGAAAAAAGGAATCTACCTGCAAGGCGGCAAGAAGTTCGTCGTCAGATAGTTCCCCCTCGTTTCCCCTTCCCCCCCTCAGGGGAGGGTTTAGCACATCCCTATTGTTTCCCCTCCCCCTCTCAGGGGAGGGTTTAGCATATCCCTATTGTTTCCCCTCCCCCTCTCAGGGGAGGGTTTAGCATATCCCTATTGTTTCCCCTCCCCTCTCAGGGGAGGGGTTAGGGGTGGGGTCAGTAATCACAAGTGACGTGTTTAGCCATCGCAAATGACGTGTTTAGCCACCGTAAATGACGTGTTTAGCTCTTGCAAACGACGTGTTTAGTTTTGACATCAAAAAAGCCCCGCGTCATCTCGACGTGGGGCTTCATTAACAATATAATAGAAAACTTATGAGAATAAAACTATTTAACAATCATCTTCCAAGTGTTGCCACGCTGCTTGACAATGTAAACACCAGGGGTGTTCATGGTCTTCGCGCGCGCGCCGTTCATATTATATATGTCGCACCCCTCACTCCAGTCGGAGGGGATTTGTAATCCCCGACTCACGCTCCTCGCATCTCGCACCTCGAATTCCCCAATCCCAGTGGCCACATAGTCGCTGCTGACAATCAGTTGATGGCTGTTGGAATAGCGTGAAGTCTGGTCGCCGCTCACTGCCTGAACCTCCCAACGGTAGCATTCACCGGCATCCAAAGCGTCCAACTCGTATTCTTCGTTCTCAATATCCGTAAACGTCTGTTGCTCAGCAGGGATATACTGTTGTTCGAAGGGTTCATCTTCGGTGGAAGCCACCTCGCCTGTCACGTTCACTACTTTCGCGTTCGGATAAAGTGATGTGGCATCAGCTCCACGGATAATGATCAGCGAGTCGATGAAAGCCCGCTCCTTGTTGATTGAGATAGTGATGTCCATCGACGTTACGCCTGCTCCACTAAACTGATAGAGATACATGCGCGGCGTGCTGGTCAGGCGGTGCTTGGCCTGCAAACCATTGGCAGAAACCGTCAGCGCAGGCTGACTGCCTGTGGCAGAACTCACCTTCAGCAGCACGGCAAAGTCGCGGTCGAAGCTTGCAAAGTTCATCTTCGGCGACTTCAGCCAACCGTCGATACCCGTCTTTCCCATCATCATTGCGCCGCCAGCCATATAGATTTGCTCGCCCGTCCAGCCTTTTGATACCATATATTCATCTAAGTTAGAAGCGCAGTCCGCTGAACCTGGCTGCTCTTTTGAACCATCTGCCATCAGGTGGAAGTCCTCATCTACGGGTCTTTTCTGGTCCTGCTCACGCATCAGGTGGGTCAGTCTGAGATTGTAGCTCTCCGTTCGGTCGTCGTTGTTGGTCCAATGAGCGGTAAACGATTGGTCGGTCACGTCGCGAGCCGTCAGGAAAGAGGGAGCCTTCAGGTGGTTCTCCATGAAGTCGAACGTCACCACTCCGTCCTCGTTCTTGATGTTAGTCACCCATTTGTCGAGTGTCTCGCCTGTGTAAGGCTTGGCCTTGGGCAGTGAAGAGTCGGTGAAAGAGTCATTCCCATCGTAGGGGAAGAGGTCGTACTCTTCCGTGTATTTTTCCAGCAGAACATTATATCCCGGCTCATTGTCGGCACACTCCAAATAGAACCGTCTGTGCGAAGCCTCGTTGTTGGCCAGGTTGCTGTTCCACGTCTGCATGTCGAAGTCTACGTGCGTAATCATCAGTCCGCTGCCCGGAATGAATTCATCCCATCCCGTCTGTTGCCGGTTTTCCAAGAGATAAAATTCCAGTGGGTTGCGCTCAGTAGAAAGTCGGTAGGCCTGGTTGCTCTCGTTGATGTTCTCCAACCGGATGCCATCGGCCACGTCAGTCAGTTCATCGGGTGTCATCCAGCCCACGCTCATCCGTTCAAAGGCGTTGTATGAAGGTGGCGTCCTGGAGTCATTGTTGTAGGCACCATAGTCCATCAGGTCGTAAGCGCCCAGGTTATATTGGCGACTGTCCATCGTATTGTAGTGGTCGGCAAAGCCCAGCACATGGCCAAACTCATGGCAGAACTGTGCGATGCTGGCTGTCTGCTCGCCCGTGTTGCCGAAGAGTTCCGACGAACAGGCGAAGACGTCGATCTTCCGGTTGTCTAACGAGAGGTCGTAGCCCGCCTTTGTGAGGTTCCATTTCTTGGGCCATACCGTGTCGGCACCGCCTCCCGCATTCTCTCCATAACCGGCAAACACGACGTAGACCATATCCACGTAGCCATCGTGGTCGTAGTCGTATTGCGAGAAGTCAACGTCTAACTCTGTGTCGGCCAGACGGCAAGCCTCCACAATCATTTTCTCTGCATCTTGATCCTGTCCGTATATAGCATCGTTTCGGCCATAATAGGCGACGTTATGAGTCAGGTGTACGGGTCCAACCACGTCGAAAGTAGGCTGAAACTGACCCTTCGACTGAGCTATGAAGTAGTCTCGGGCAGAGCCAACAAAGCCCATGTCGCCCTCTACCTCGTAGTCGGAGAAGCCCTCTTCGTTCATCATGCGCTGGTGATACTCCCGGCTGAAGGTCATCTTCTTGTCGGAGAAATCAGCCAGGATAATGATGGCGTGGGCATCGCCTTTCGTTGGAAACGAGCCAATCTGGTAGTCGGAAGCCTTCGCCTTGCGTGGAGAAGTGAGTCTTTCCCCACCCCTCGCAGGGGAAACACCCCCTTGGTTTTCCCCTCCCCTCGCAGGGGAGGGGTTAGGTGTGGGGTCTGCATTCTTCCTGACAAGCAGCTCATCCTTATTCCTTTCTATATACTGCCATTCCTCTTGGCTCCTCATTTGCGGATCGTGAGCCATGAGCGAAGCGTTGCGATAGCACAGACTTCCCTGCTCGTTCTCCTCAAGCAGCAGACCGTCCGTGCTGATCAGCCGGTGGCTCCATTCGTCGCCTTGCAGGTAGTAGGTCACGGTTGTTCCGTCCTTCTGTTGTTTCTTTAACTTCCCCTTCCAGGCAGGCATAGCCATAAGCGAGGTGCCTGCTAAGAGAATGGCTGTGGCGATGGTCATGAATCTTTTCATAAGGTAAATGTCTATGGTTATTCTTTAGGTAAATTTCTATGGTTGTTCTTTCGGCTGCAAAGATACGAAGAAATCTTCATACATCCGTTTTTCACGGTATAGATAAACGCTGACAGGCCCCCAAAAAGGTATAGACAAAAACTGACAGCGCGAAAAAACCGCCATTTTACCGCACTTTTTCTGCTTTTTTTTCATTATCTTTGCAGCATGTTCCGCATTCGTCGAGAACTGCGAATTGAAATTTTACAACTGACAATAATTTATTAATCTTCAAAAAAACAATGCTTATGAAGTACAGATTCAACTTCCTGCTATCGTTGCTCGCCCTGTTCTTGGGTGCGGGTCAGTCGATGGCTCAGAGTAGTGAGGCTTACGGTGTAATCAGTAGCGGCGAACAAGCCGGTATCTATCACTACACCATCAGTCCTCAAGGTATCAGCGACGTGGAGTGCATCAATCCGATGATCCTCAGTACTGAGCTGAACAACAGCGACAAGATCTCTGGCGGTGCACTCGTCGGCGATCGTTACTACTATTCGATGGCCCACCTCAATGCACAGGGCTATCAGTCGGATGGTATCTATTATTATGACCTGGAAGAGAAGACAACAGTGCAACTCACCAGTTGGGACTTCCTGCAGCAGGGACCTTCGTGTGCCAGCTGGACCTACGACTTCCAGAACGAGGTGATGTATGCTGCCAACGGCTTCCAAGGCGGTGGCAACAAACTGCTCACCGTAGACCTGAACACAGGCGAACTGGCCACGGTGGCTGAGTTCAATATCACGGAGCAGCCTTCGTGGGCTACCAATCCCGAGAACTACGCGCACACCATCTGCGGCATGGCCATGACCTACGACGGCGACCTCTACGGCGTGGGCTACTGGGGTGGTCTGTATAAGATTAACACCACCACGGGCGACTGCGAGTATATCGGCGCCATGAAGGATGCTTGTCCCAATCCTACGAACGGGCAGGTGGCCTTCCAGTATCAGGGTGCCTGC
>FLNY01004092.1_pt1 | contig 20553 bp, 17 predicted proteins | sample 1140381 | NCBI WGS metagenome assembly FLNY01 (sample SAMEA3878172, study PRJEB12797) | bioreactor metagenome | biome: Moose rumen | place: Sweden | collected 2011-10
TAAAAATTTATGATATTCGCAAACGTTTTCGTGAAAAAAATCGTTATTTGGGCAAAACATCTTCTTTAAATATCCATTTTTCATTCAAAATGGATGCAGACTCTTCGATATGACACCAGATGGAAAGGTCCGTTGTCATGGACCTCGCAGATGACGTGAATAGTATTGCCTGTAACATCTGCTGGGACAGACACTTTTGCAATCGACTGATCAGCATTTTCGATGGTGGCCCTTGTTTTCCCTATCTCAGGTTGTTGCCACCATCGGAAAGTAAGAGCATCCCCATCTGGGTCATCCGACTTCGATGCATCCAGGCAAACCGTCTGTCCAGGTTTTACTCGGATATGGAGAGGTTTTAATGCCTTACTGCGATTGATGACTATTTGGGGATTATGGTTTCCGCTTCCTTCGGCGGCCCACTGCATACGAGCCATGAAATCAGCGATTTCATCGGGATAGAAACGCGTTTTATAACCAATAGAGATACTACGTACAGGGTCCTGCCAACTGGTCCAGGCTGTTGTGAGAGAATCAGCGCAGAGCCCTCGTTCGTGATACCCAGCCCATCCTGCCTGATACGGATCTTCTGGGTCATTAAGTCCATGAGGCATCACATACAGGAAACTTGGCGTGTCACCTTCTACGCCCCATTTGTAATCAGGATACTCGCAGCCTAATGCACCCTTGCCTTGTATGTGGTCCTTATGCAATTGCCAATGGCGCTTGCCCAACTCGCATTGTTCTTGCCAAGTGCCTTCATCCCAGATAAACTGCAAGTCGTCCTTAAACTCCTGCCTCAGCCACATGTGTGAACTATAAGCCCGATCCATACGCATGTTATACTGCATATCCTGATCGGTAATGGTATAGATGCGGAACTTGCGGACAAATCGGCGTAATTCATCTGCGGAGCGCGTCTGCTTCACTCGCCAAATGGCTTGGGCCAGGGTGTTCGCCCCACCCCATGCTGCCACATAGATAGGTCGCGGATCATCTTCATCGGCCAAGCGAATAAGCAGTTCGCTACCAGGAGAGTCATTGCCTTCGCCTATCACCTTGATGCCACCACGCTCACTACCCATCACAGCCCGACTCTTGATATAATCGGCACTCGGCCAATAGCCGATCATTTGGGAAGAGTTCTCCTTATCGATAGACAAAAAGGCCTTCTGCCCTGAGCGCTTCATCAGGTTAGGCACATCCTTCCGATAGGCTTCAATGACGCGCTGGAGATATTGCGACCACTCTACTGGATACGGATTGCAATTCCAACCAACGGAGGTGATCAGCGCCTCTATCTCAAAAAGATCAGCGTAGGCCATCAGCCTTACCATCGACTCCATGTCATCGGGTTCCACATCAGCAGGTGCGATGTCTGTACACACCACAAGACGGGGTTTCAACTCTTCTGCTGAAGCCCATGCCATCATAGGCGCGGCGAGCAAAAAGGACAATACAATCTTTCTCATAAGCGTGGTGTCATATAATACATTTTTATATTTAATGGTGCAAATATACAAAATAATTCGTATCTTTGCAACCAGAATAGCAAAAAAGAATAAAGTATAAGGAACTATGATACTCAAGTATGATGTTATCATCATCGGAGGCGGCCATGCTGGTTGCGAGGCAGCTTGTGCTTCTGCAAACATGGGAGCAAAGACCTGTCTGGTGACAATGGACATGAACAAGATTGCACAAATGTCGTGTAATCCTGCCATAGGAGGAATCGCTAAAGGACAGATTGTCAGAGAAATAGATGCACTTGGCGGGCAAATGGGACTCGTCACGGATGCCACCTCCATCCAGTTCCGCATGCTGAACGTGGGCAAGGGACCTGCTGTATGGAGTCCGCGCGCCCAGTGCGACAGGGGTAAGTTCATCTGGGAGTGGCGCCGCACGCTCGATGAAACGGATAACCTCGACATCTGGCAGGATCAAGCGGAAGAACTGCTGGTAGAGATCTCTGAGAACTCCGAGCCCTCCGATTCCTCTGAGATCACCGCCATCGGCGTAAAGACCATCTGGGGCGCAGAACTCCGTGCGAAATGCGTCGTCATCACGGCGGGCACCTTCCTCAACGGTCTGATGCATATCGGCCGTAAGATGGTGCCTGGAGGCAGAATCGCCGAACCCGCCGTCGCCCATTTCACGGAGAGCATCACGCGCCATGGCATCAGTTCCGCCCGCATGAAGACGGGCACCCCCGTCCGCATTGACAAGCGCTCCGTCCATTTCGAGGAGTTGGAGGTTCAGCCTGGCGAGAGCCGGCCCTACCAGTTCAGTTATATGAACAAGGGCGGCGCCCTGAAACAGTTGCCTTGCTGGACGGTGAATACCAACGCCGAGGTCCACGAGGTGCTGCGCAATGGGCTGGCAGACTCCCCACTCTACAACGGCCAAATCCAGTCGATCGGTCCGCGCTACTGTCCTTCGATAGAGACGAAACTCGTCACCTTCCCTGATCGTGAGAAGCATCCGCTTTTCCTCGAACCAGAAGGTGAGGATACCAACGAGATGTACCTGAACGGCTTCTCCTCCTCCCTGCCTATGGATGTGCAGATCGAGGCGCTGAAGAAGATACCTGCCCTGAGGGATGTGAGGGTCTATCGCCCTGGCTACGCCATCGAGTACGATTTCTTCGATCCCACCCAACTCCGTCATTCGTTGGAATCGAAGGTTATCGCCAACCTCTTCTTCGCTGGTCAGGTGAATGGCACGACGGGCTACGAGGAGGCTGGCGGACAAGGGACGCTGGCCGGCATCAACGCCGCCCTGAAGGCGGGCTGTTCACCAGAGCGACCCTTCGAACCGTTCGTGCTTCATCGCGACGAGGCCTATATCGGCGTTCTCATCGACGACTTAGTGACGAAAGGTGTCGATGAACCCTACCGCATGTTTACCTCTAGGGCCGAGTACAGGATCCTGCTCCGTCAGGATGATGCCGATGCCCGTCTGACGGAGAAGGCCTATGACCTCGGACTGGTGAAGCGCGACCGCTATGACTGGTGGCTGGAGAAAAAACAACATATCGAAGAAATCATAAAATTCTGTGAGGACTTTGCGATAAAACCGAAACTCATCAATAGTGCCTTGGAGGCCTTGGGCACTACCCCACTCCAGTATGGTTGTAAGTTGGTTGATCTGGTGAACCGTCCGCAACTGAATCTGAAGAATCTCTCTGAACTCATCCCGCAGTTGAAAGAAGTGATGAATCGCCCGACTCATCGTCAGGAGGAAATCGTGGAGGCCGCAGAGATCCGTATAAAGTATAAAGGATATATCGAGCGCGAGCGTATCGTCGCAGAGAAGATGCATCGCTTAGAGAACATCCGCATCAAGGGGCACTTCAACTATAAAGAGATTCAGAGTCTCTCCACAGAATGCCGCCAGAAGTTGATGCGCATCCAACCAGAGACGCTGGCACAGGCAAGCCGCATCCCAGGTGTCTCTCCGAGCGACATCAATGTGCTGTTGGTACTCATGGGCAGATGACGTTCCACGTGAAACAAGACCAAACGTTTAACAAATATAACTTACTGATTATGAACAACAAAGTACTGATTGACAATCTGCGTTCGATACCAGATTTCCCGAAGAAGGGCATCAACTTCCGAGACGCGACAACCCTCTACAAGAATGCCGAGTGCGTGCAGATCATGCTCGACGAACTGGAGGCACTCTACAAGGACAAAGGGATCACCAAGATCGTGGGCATTGAGAGTCGCGGGTTTGTGATGGCCTCTGCCCTCGCCGCCCGATTAAAGTGCGGTATCGTACTGGCCCGCAAGCCAGGCAAACTACCTGCTACCGTTATCAAGGAATCGTTTTCAAAAGAGTATGGAGTGGATACCATTGAGATGCATATCGACTCTATCGATGAAAACGACGTGGTGCTCATCCACGACGATCTCCTCGCCACTGGTGGTACGGCAATGGCTGCCTACAAACTCGTGCAGCACTTCCACCCGAAGAAGACCTACATCAACTTCATCATCGAGATCACGGACGAAGGGCTCCACGGGCGCGATCAGTTCAAGGGCATCGACCTCACCACCCTCGTTACAATCTAAGAAAGAAATGAGATCTCGGAGAACCTGGAGGGCGTTCCACGTGAAACAAAACAACCCGAAAGGGCATTAAATAAGGGAGATCCAGAAATGACAAGGGAAGAAAACGAGAAACGATTAGCGTACCTGAAGGGGATCGTCAGCAGGCTACCTGACAAGCCTGGCAGTTACCAGTTCTATGACGAGACCAAGACGATCATCTATGTGGGAAAGGCGAAGAACCTCAAATCGAGGGTCTCGTCGTATTTCCACACGGAGGTGGATCGTTTCAAGACCAAGGTACTCGTCTCGAAGATCTTCGACATCAGTTACACGGTGGTGAACACAGAGGAAGACGCCCTCCTGCTGGAGAACTCCCTCATCAAAAAATACAACCCACGCTACAACGTGCTCTTGAAGGACGGCAAGACCTACCCCTCAATCTGCATCACCAACGAGTTCTTCCCACGTATCTTCAAGACGCGCACCATCAACAAGAAATGGGGCACCTACTACGGCCCCTACTCCCACATCGGAGCCATGTATGCCGTGCTCGATCTCATTAAGGAACTGTATCATCCGCGCACCTGCATGACACCCATCACCAAGGAGGGTGTCGAGGAAGGGAAATACAAGGTGTGCCTCGACTACCACATCAAGAAATGCATGGGGCCCTGCGTCGGCAAACAGTCGTACGAGGACTACCAGAGGAATATCATGCAGGCCAGGGAAATCCTGAAAGGTAACACCCGTCAGGTGCTGAGAGACCTCAAGGAAGAGATGCTCCGCCTGTCGGAAGAACTGCGCTTCGAGGAGGCTGAGGAGGTGAAGCGGAAGTACATCGCCCTCGACGGATTCGTGACCAAGAGCGAGGTGGTGAGCCACACGATTAACAACGTTGACGTGTTCTCCATCACCAGCGACGAGAAGATGGCCTTCATCAACTATATCCACGTTTCCAACGGCAGTATCAACCAGAGTTTTACCATCGAGTACAAGAAAAAACTCAACGAGTCTGACGAGGAACTGCTACAGTTGGGTATCGTCGAACTGCGCCAAAGATTCAAGAGCGACGCGAAGGAAATCATAGTCCCCCAAGAGGTCGATGTAGAACTGGAGAGCGTGGTCTTCACCGTCCCCCAGCGAGGTGATAAAAAGACGCTACTCGACCTCTCGATCATGAACGGCAAACAGTATAAATTCGACCGTCTGAAACAGGCCGAGAAACTGAACCCCGAACAAAAACAGACTCGCTTGATGAAGGAACTGCAGGAGAAACTCCACCTGCCCAAACTGCCCTACCAGATCGAGTGCTTCGACAACTCGAACATATCTGGTACAGATGCCGTCGCCTCCTGCGTGGTCTTTAAGGCTATGAAGCCCTCTAAGAAAGACTACAAGCACTTCAACATCAAGACCGTGGTTGGGCCCGACGACTATGCCTCGATGAAGGAGGTGGTGCATCGCCGCTATACCCGTCTGCTGGAGGAAGAACAGCCCCTACCCGACCTCATCATCGCCGATGGTGGCAAAGGTCAGATGGAGGTGATCCGTCAGGTGATCCAGGACGAACTGGACCTCGACATCCCCATCGCCGGACTGGCCAAGGACGACCGTCACCGCACCAATGAACTGCTCTACGGTTTCCCGCCCATCCACGTGGCCCTGAAGACGGATTCCGAACTTTTCCATGTACTGACTCAGATCCAGGACGAGGTGCATCGCTTTGCCATCGAATTCCATCGAAACAAGCGTTCTAAGCGCGCTTTGCACTCCGAACTGGACGACATCCCAGGCGTCGGCCCGAAAACGCGTGACGGGCTTCTAAATGCCCTTAAATCGGTTAAAAGGATCCGCGAGGCAGAACTGTCTGCACTGATCGAGGTCGTGGGCCAGGCGAAGGCACAGATCGTCTATGACCACTTCCACGCTCAAGAAGAGGCACTGGAGGAAAAATAAGTGGCACTTGAGCAAAATCATGTGGCACTTATCGCGCAATAAGAGCCACCAATTTTTCAATAAGTGCCGCTATTTACACAAAAAGCGCTCGGCTCTGCCGCTTCGCTCTGCGAAGAACCGTCCCTTTTGTGTATAAAGATACGAAAAATCCTCAAAAATAGCAAGTGATTCAAAAATTCAAAAATTCAAAAATTCAAAACCTGTTTTACGATGTACCCGAAAACAATTCAAAAGAATCTTTATTTATATTATATATTATAATATATAATATAAATAAAATAATTATAAGTAATTTTTCAGACCTTCTCATTTACCCTTTTGAATTTTTGAATTTTTGAATTTTTGAATCAGGTTGACAACTTCCGACGGATTTTGTTTACTTTTCATCTATTCCTTAAATCGAAAATGTAAGTTTGAAAGATGTAAGTGATTTAACTACAAGAAATTTGGCGGTATAGAAATAATTCCTTATCTTTGCCGAAAAATTAAGGGGATGAGAGCAGTTATCCAGCGCGTCAGTCACGCCAGCGTCACCATCGAAGGCCACGTGAAGTCCAGCATCGGAACAGGATTCCTCGTGCTATTGGGCATCAGCGAGGAGGACACCCTCGAAGATATCGATTGGCTGGTGAAGAAGATCATCGGCCTGCGTGTGTTCGACGATGAACAGCACGTGATGAACCGTTCGATCACGGAAATCTGCCAGTTTGATGCCGACGGCGTGGCCACGGGCGAGACGAAGGTCGGTGAAATCCTCGTGATTTCACAATTCACGCTATTTGCGAGTTACAAGAAGGGCAATCGTCCCTCGTGGCTAAGGGCAGCCCGCCACGAGATTTCCGTGCCTTTGTACGAGACTTTTTGCGCCCGTCTCTCCGAGGCTCTCGGCAAGCCCGTAGGCACTGGCGAGTTCGGAGCCGACATGAAGGTCGAACTGCTCAACGACGGCCCCGTCACCATCTGTATGGACACTAAAAACAAGGAATAGAACATGAAACGGTATCTGAGAGAGATCGAAATGGCAGGTATGATCCTGCTGGCCGTCGGGGTACTGATTGCCTTCACGGTGGGTTACAACTATGGTGCCTGGCCCTGTGGCGTGGGCATGCTGCTGTTGCTAATCCCATTCCTCTACAAGGCCTTCCACTGGAAGGAATACGAGCGTGAGAATAAGCAGTATATCATGATTATTCTGATCTGCATTCTACTGTTATTTCTACAAATGTTGAGAGCAAGATGAGCATCAAGGAAGCACAAGAACTGGTGGATCGCTGGATCAGGGAATACGGCGTGCGCTACTTCTCGGAACTGACGAATATGACGGTGCTGACGGAGGAAGTGGGCGAACTGGCTCGCATCATTGCGCGCCGCTACGGCGACCAGTCGTGGAAGGCAGATGATCCGCGTGGCGAAGACAATGGCAAAACGGCCATGGGCGAGGAAATGGCGGACGTGCTCTGGGTGTTGCTCTGTCTGGCCAATCAGACGGGCGTCGATCTGACGGCAGAACTGCAGAAGTCCATCGACAAAAAGACCAAGCGCGACTCCCTCCGCCACATCCACAACAAGAAATTATTAGCATAAAAACATAAGATTATGGCAGAAAAGACGATTGAGAAGGGCCGTATTGAGGAGGCTCTGAGCAAGTACAACCTCGACATCAGCGACGAGGATGTGAAGGCAGCCGTGAAGAAGATCATCACGGAGAAAGTGCACGAGAACGACAACAAGGAAGTAAAGCAATTCCTGATGGGCAGCGTGGAACTGACGACGCTGAAGACCACCGACTCCGACGAGAGCGTGATGGCCTTTACAGAGCGCGTGAACCAGTTCGACGAGCAGTACCCCACCCTACCCCACGTGGCCACCATCTGCGTGTATCCCAGGTTCGCCCGTACGGTGGCAGAGACACTCGAGGTGGAAGGTGTGGAGATCGCCTGTGTGTCAGGCAGTTTCCCCTCGTCTCAGGCCCTCATCGAGGTGAAGACGGTGGAGACAGCCCTAGCCCTGAAAGACGGTGCCACGGAGATCGATATGGTGATGTCCGTTGGTGCCTTCCTCTCTGGCGACTACGAAACCGTGTGCGACGAGATCCAGCAGATGAAGGAGACCTGTGGCGAACAGAAGATGAAGGTAATCCTGGAGACGGGCTGCCTGAAGACCGCCAGCAACATCAAGACGGCATCTATCCTGGCGATGTACAGCGGTGCCGACTACATCAAGACATCGACGGGCAAACTGGAGCCCGCTGCTACGCCTGAGGCTGCCTACGTGATGTGTCAGGCCATCAAGGAATACTATGATGAAACGGGCATTCAGATCGGTTTCAAGCCTGCTGGTGGACTCAATTCGGTGATGGACGCACTGATCTACTACACCATCGTGAAAGAGGTGCTGGGCGAGAAATGGCTCACCAACCAGTGGCTCCGCCTGGGCACGTCGCGCCTGGCCAACATGCTGTTGAGCGAGGTTACGGGCGAGGAAGTGAAATTCTTCTAAGATGATGAATCCCCAGCGGTTTTGCTGGGGATTCATCGTTATTATAGATTTCGCTGGATAGCGTATTCGAGATAAGCCGTATAGGCATTCTTCAACGAAGGATCGTTGACGTGCTCATCGATATACTGGCGCACCTCGACGGCGATCTCATCCATCTTCTGCTGGGCATACTCGATGCCACCATACTCCTTCGTGAACTCCACGAGGACGGCGATTTCATCGGCATTGATAGTGCCGGCCTTCACCTTCAGAGCCAGGGGTGTCATCGACTCGTAGGGCGAGTGCTTCAGGGCGTAGATCACGGGGAGCGTCAACTTGCCCTCAGCCATATCGGCTCCCGTCGGCTTACCCACCTCAGAGGATTCGAAATAGTCGAAGATATCATCGCGGATCTGGAAGATCATGCCTAGATTTCTGCCAAAGTTTTTCGCCAGTTCAACATCTTCTTCCGATGCCCCAACAGACAAGGCCCCTACCCCAGCGCAGGTCTGGAACAGCGAGGCGGTCTTCTTCTCAATCACCTGATAATAAAGATCTTCCGAGATTTCCTTATTGGTAATATTCTGCAACTGAAGGATCTCACCAGAAGCGAGCGTGCGACCTAGTTCGGACAGTTCGTGTAAGATCTCTTTACTACCCGCATGAGCCACGTTGAGCAGACATGTCGAAAGGATATAGTCGCCCACCAGCACTGCCACCTTATTACTAAAGGAAGCATTCAGGGAGGGCTGGCCGCGACGCTCATTGCTCTCATCGACCACATCATCGTGGGTCAGACTGGCCGTGTGCAACAACTCAAGGGCAACGGCAGAATGAAGGGTGACACTGGAGACCTCTCCATAGTTTTTCGCCGAGAGCAGCGTGATCATCGGACGCATCTGCTTACCTGTGCGCTGACGGATATGCGTCAGGGCCTGGGAGAGCAGTCCGTCAGGATGCGACAAGGCTTCGTTGAAAAGATAACCGAAGTCCTCAAATTCCCTCACAATCGGCGATTTGATACGTCGTAGATAGTCCATTCCTTAGAAATTTGGGACAAAAATAAGAAAAAATTGCGTGATTAAAAAATTATTTTGTAATTTTGAACGGAAAATTAACAATGTTATGGAGAAATTATTCCTTTTAGACGCCTACGCGCTCATCTACAGGTCGTATTACGCCTTCATCAAGAACCCGAGGATCAACTCGAAAGGTCTGAACACCAGTGCCATCATCGGCTTCTGCAACACGCTGAACGAGGTGCTGCAGAAAGAACAGCCAAGTCATATCGGTGTGGCCTTCGATCCCCACGGTCCTACGTTCCGTAGTGAGGCCTTCCCCGAATACAAGGCGCAGCGAGAGGAGACGCCAGAGGACATCCGCAAGGCGGTGCCCATCATCAAGGAGATCTTGAAAGCGTATAACATCCCCATCCTCCAGGTGGATGGCTACGAGGCCGACGACGTGATCGGCACCCTCGCCAAGAAGGCTGATTCCATCGGTGTAAAGACCTACATGCTGACCCCTGATAAGGACTATGGCCAGTTGGTGACGGAGAATGTCAGCATCTACCGTCCCCGTCATGGTGGCGGCTACGAGGTGATGGGTCCCAAGGAGGTGACGGAGAAATACGGCATTCCATCGACACAGGCCGTCATCGACCTGCTGGCGCTGATGGGCGACTCAGCCGACAACTTCCCTGGTTGTCCTGGTGTCGGCGAGAAGACTGCCGTGAAACTCATCAACGAATTCGGAAGCATCAGTCAACTCATCGCACGGTCGAGCGAGATCAAGGGTAAGTTGCGCGAGAAGGTCGAGGAGCATGTCGAGGACATCAAGATGAGTTACTTCCTCGCCACCATCAAGACCGATGTTCCCATCGAACTCAACATGGACTCCTTGAAACTCGTCGATCCCAATGAGGAAGAATTAGGCAGATTGTTCACCGATCTGGAGTTCAAGAGTCTCGCAGAGCGAATCCTTAAAAAGAATCAAAAACCGCAAAAAACCGTGAACGCCCAACTCGATCTCTTCGCAGAATTTCCCGCCGACGGGGCGGATTTGAGCGAAAATTCGAGTTTTGAAAGCCTTAAAACGACGGCTCACAATTACAAACTCGTTGAAAATGAGGAAGATTTAAGAGAACTGCGTGATTATTTCTTGACAAACGAAATTTTAAGTCTGGATACGGAAACGACCTCGACGAGTGCGATCGACGCAGAATTGGTGGGTTTGAGTTTCGCAGTGAAGGAATTCGAGGCGTTTTATGTCCCCGTTCCCGCCAATCGTGAAGAAGCGTTGCGAATTGTTAATATCTTTAAAGAGGTCTATGAGGACGAGAAAATCCTGAAAGTAGGACAGAACCTGAAGTACGACCTCGAGGTGCTCCGTAACTATGGCATAGAACTCAAAGGCAAGATGTGGGACACGATGATCGCCCACTACCTCATCCAACCCGAGTTGCGACACAACATGGACTATATGGCGGAGATCTACCTGAACTACCAGACGATCCACATCGACGAACTCATCGGTCCCAAGGGTAAGAACCAGCGCTCGATGCGCGACCTCCCACCCTCTCAGGTCTATGAGTACGCAGCCGAGGATGCCGACATCACCCTCCGCCTGAAGAACAAACTGGAGCCCGAACTGAAGAAGTATGAGTGCGAAGACCTGTTCTACGACATCGAGATGCCCCTGATGCCTGTCCTCGCAGAGATGGAGATGAATGGTGTATGCCTCGACACGGAATCCTTAAAGGAAACGTCAACAATTTTAACCAACCGAATGCTGGAGATTGAGCAGCGTATCTATGAGTTGGCAGGCGGACAGTTCAACATCGCCTCTCCCAAGCAGGTGGGTGAGATCCTCTTCGACAAACTGAAGATTGTGGAGAAGGCGAAGAAGACCAAGACGGGCCAGTATGTCACTTCAGAAGAAGTGCTCCAGCAACTGAAGAACAAGCATGAGATTGTGGCCGATATCCTGGAACACAGAGGATTAAAGAAACTCCTCGGTACGTATGTCGATACCCTCCCTACCCTCATTAACAAGCGCACAGGTCATATCCATACCTCGTTTAACCAAACGATCACGGCAACGGGTCGCCTGTCTTCTTCCGATCCGAATCTGCAGAATATCCCCATCCGCGGTGAAGACGGTAAGGAGATCCGAAAAGCCTTCGTGCCAGAGCCTGGTTGTCTGTTCTTTTCAGCAGACTACAGCCAGATAGAACTCCGTGTGATGGCCCATCTGTCGCAGGATGTGAATATGATCCGCGTGTTTAAGGAGGGTAAGGATCTCCATGCGGCCACGGCGGCTAACATCTATAAGAAACCTATAGAAGAGGTGTCGCGCGACGAGCGCACGAAGTCAAAGCGCGCCAACTTCGGCATCATCTACGGCATCACTGTCTTTGGTCTGGCAGAGCGCCTGGATATCCCTCGCGACGAGGCCAAGATGCTGATAGACGGTTACTTCGCCACCTTCCCACAGGTGCACGACTATATGGAAAAATCTAAACAGGTGGCTCGTGAGAAGGGCTATGTCACTACCCTCTTCGGCCGTCGTCGCTACCTGCCCGATATCAACTCCCACAACGCCACCGTCCGCGGCTTTGCAGAGCGCAACGCCATCAACGCCCCTATCCAGGGCACGGCAGCCGATATCATCAAGGTGGCCATGATCCGCATCTTCCAGCGCTTCAAGGCCGAGGGTATCAAGAGTAAGATGATCCTACAAGTACACGACGAACTCAATTTCTCCGTCGTTCCGGAAGAAAAAGAGTCCGTCGAGAAGATTGTCCTTGAGGAGATGCAACATGCCATCAGTCTCGCTGTGCCCCTCGTGGCCGACTCGGGATTCGGCACCAACTGGCTAGAAGCCCACTAAGGCTACTTCACGCGCCAGACATTCAGCACGATGCCTTTGAACTGCTGGGAGAAGTCGGGCTGGCAGACGAAGAGGTGGTTGTTCAGCCAGGCATATTTGCTGTCGGCAGGGGCCTCGAACTGCGGAGCGGCCTTGAAGTAGAACGAGGGCTTGCCCTCAGCATCCTTACCGTTGTAGATGATGCCGCGATTGCGGACGTGGATATACACGCCGTCGTCGGTCTTGATGCTGTAGATGGCCTCCAACTCCGTACGGTTAAGGGTGGTATTGGCCAACTGATAGTCGGCTCCGCCATTGATGATCGTACCCTTGATGTTCGGGCCCTCAAACGTGCCTCCAGTGATGGGGATCACCGTGCGACGGCCATGCTGTGTCTCACCACAGGAAAAGGCCTCGCCCAGCGTCACCTTCAGTTGCAGGGCATACTCCAGTTCTGGTGTGCTCTTGGGCTCTTCCACCTGTGCACAGGCATCTATCGTGAAGGCCAGAAGCACCATCACTGCTACAAACATCTGCTTCATCTGTTGATGATCTTCTTACCGTCCTTAATGATGATTCCCTGATAGGCCCTATTCACCTTCATGCCATAGAGGTTATAGCCGTCCTGATCGGCAGTGTCGCCCATCACAGACTGGATACCTGCCCCTGTCAGAGCGCGGAAACCTGAATACCGCTCATACTGGGTGCCGTCAGTAGCCGTGACGACGGCCTTGATGTCGTATTTGCCCTCGACGGAAGGAACGAAATCTGCCTTATAGACACGCTCCAAGGATTGTGCCTCCAGTTCTTCCGCTGCGAGCATAACCTTTTCGTCGTTCACATACAGATCCACGCTCTCAATGGTCTTTGTCTTCAGACGAGCCATCACACGGATGGGAACCTCTGCCCCCGCCTCGACAACGATGTCGGCGGGCTTCACATAGACAGAAGCCTCCTTCACCATACCAGGGAAGGGACTCTTGGCGTTCTTGGCGGCTTCCGTCTGCATATACTCACGCAACCACGTCAGGGCAGGGCGCTCTACGCCGTTCTTGATGATGCCAGAGTTACCATCAGTGACCCAGGTCTTGCCATAGATCCATCCCCAGAGGGTCACACCTGCACAATAGTCGGCCTCCCACATCAGGGGAATCTGGTCCTGATACTGCTTCAACTGCTTGGCATCGTCAGCCGTACCAATATCATATTCCGAGATATACATCGGCATCTTCAGGGCATCCTGGATCTTCTTCATCGAATTCTTAAAGGTGTTCAGGCTGCAGTCCGTCAGGTCGTGCGACTGACAGCCGTAGGCATCGATTGGTGCACCAGCGTCACGAAGCGTCCTGACGAGGTCGATATACTGATCCGTATTCCACTGGAAGGTATTGAAGTCGTTATAGATCAGGATGGCATCCGGCCAGCGCTCATGAACCATCTCGAAGGCCTTGATGATCCAGTCGTAGCCCGTCTTACCATCGCCCCCGAGGGCTTCCTTCATGAGCGGAGTGTCGGCCTGATGGCCAGAAACGGCCTCGTTCACCACGTCGATCATCGGCAGGTCGGGATAGTGCTCCTTGGCCTTATCCATCCAGTTTACGATTGCCTCATAGCGCTCTTCGGCCGTCAGTCTCCTAACCCAATCGGGGAACTGTGAACCCCACACAAAGCAATGGAACTTAAAGGGGAAATTGTGCTCCTTGGCATAGTTGAAAGCCACGTCGGAAGCCCCCCAGTCGAATCGGCCCCGAGTACCTTCCACACAAGCCCACTTCGTACCATTCTCGTGGGTCACCTGGTTCCAGTAGTCGGAGAAAATAAAGCCGTTGGTGTCCATATCACCAGGCCAACCTGTCGTGATATTGCCCAGGAACTTGTCCGGATTAGATGAAAGTTGGGCGTTTGCACTGTTCAAGGAAAAGCCTACAAAGGCTACACATAAGAATACTTGCGTTAATAGTCGTTTCATTTCTTTTCGATAATATCTGATTTCGGCTGCAAAGGTAACCATTAATTTCGGAACAGGCTTTCTAAAGTGTTTCAAAAAACTTTTGAAATGCAACATTCCAAGATAAAATTTGGTTTTTCAAGCGCTTATTCGTACCTTTGCACCCAGATTATAAACGTTTATAGAAGAAAATGGCATTAAAATGTGGTATTGTAGGATTGCCTAACGTGGGCAAATCTACATTGTTTAATTGCTTGTCGAGTGCGAAGGCACAGGCAGCCAACTTCCCTTTCTGTACGATTGAGCCCAACGTGGGTGTGATAACGGTGCCTGACGAAAGGCTGACAAAGTTGGCCGAGATCGTACACCCAGGCCGTATCGTGCCCGCTACCTGTGAGATCGTGGATATCGCCGGCCTGGTGAAAGGTGCCAGCAAAGGCGAAGGATTAGGTAATAAGTTCCTCGGAAATATCCGCGAGACGGATGCGATTATCCATGTGTTACGCTGCTTCGAGGATGAGAATATCACCCACGTCGATGGCACCATCGATCCTATTCGCGACAAGGAGATCATCGATACGGAACTCCAACTGAAAGACCTCGAGACCATCGAGAGTCGTCTGGCCAAGACGGAGAAAGCCGCTGCTGCAGGCAATAAGGATGCAAAGATAGAGGTTACCGTTCTCCATGCCTATAAAGAAGTCCTTGAGCAAGGTAAGAATGCTCGTATCGTGGAGTTCGAGAGTAAGGACGAACAGGATTGCGCCCGCAACCTCTTCCTGCTTACATCAAAGCCAGTACTTTATGTTTGCAATGTTAGCGAAACTGATGCTAAGAGTGGTAATGACTTCACGAAGAAAGTCGAGGCTCTGGCCAAAGAAGAAGGTGCTGAAGCGATGATTATCGCTGCCAAGACCGAAGAGGATATCGCAGAACTCGAATCCTACGAGGACAAGCAGATGTTCCTCGAAGAACTGGGCCTCGAAGAGAGTGGTGTGAACCGCCTCATCAAGAAAGCCTATGCCCTGCTGAACCTGGAGACTTTCATCACCGCTGGAGAGATGGAGGTGAAGGCCTGGACGTATAAGAAAGGTTGGAAAGCTCCCCAGTGTGCGGGTGTCATTCATACTGATTTTGAGAAGGGCTTTATCCGCGCTGAGGTGATCAAATACGATGACTATCTGCAGTATGGCTCTGAGGCTGCTGTCCGCGAGGCTGGTAAACTGGCTGTCGAGGGCAAGGACTACGTGGTACAGGATGGTGATATAATGCATTTTCGCTTTAACGTATGATGAATTTACTCAATTACATCGTTTGGGATCCAAACTTGGTGGCTTTCCACTTAGGTCCTATTGCAGTTCGCTGGTACGGACTGATGTGGATTATCGGACTGGCACTGGCGTATTTCGTCGTCAAGCGGCTGTATAAGGAGCAGAAGATCAAGGACGAACTCTTCGATCCGCTCTTCTTCTACTGCTTCATCGGTATTCTGCTTGGAGCCCGTTTGGGCCATTGTATCTTCTACGAGCCCGACTATTTCCTGACCTCTTGGAAGGGCTTTGTAGAGATGTTCCTGCCCATCCGATTCCTACCTGATGGCGGATGGAAACTGATAGGCTACGCAGGACTGGCGTCACACGGCGGCACGTTAGGTCTGATCATTGCTCTCTGGCTCTACGTCCGCAAGACGAAGTTGAGCATCTGGACAGTGCTCGACAATATCGCCATCGCTACTGGTACCACAGCTTGCTTCATCCGCCTCGGCAACCTGATGAACTCCGAGATTATCGGCAAGATCACCGATGTACCCTGGGCCTTCATCTTCGAGCGCGTCGATGCCGTGCCCCGTCATCCAGGACAACTCTATGAGGCCATCGCCTACGCCATTTTATTCGCCATCATGTGGTATCTGCATAAGAAGATGCCCGAGCGCATCGGCACCGGCTGGTACTTCGGCTTCTGCCTGACGTACATCTTCACCTTCCGTTTCTTCATCGAATACACCAAGGAGATCCAGGAAGCCTTCGAAGCCTCTCTCCCACTCGATATGGGCCAGATCCTCTCGATTCCCTTCATCATCCTCGGTGTCTGGTGCATGTACAAAAGCAAGAAATAACAAAGGTACTATATAGAATTGCTCCTCCAAAAGAGCAATATTTGACAATAATTGCTCCTTCAAACGAGCATTATTTGGCAAAATACTTGCAAATACCAATTATTTGTACTTTTGCACTCAAATCAATCTAAAGAGGAAAATGGAGATAGAAGGTTTGTATCAGATATCTGAGCGGCTCGTAGGAGAAGTTAGTCTTGAACTGCATCGTTATTTCTACGATAAACTTGAGTGGGAACTGCCCATGATATGCGTTAAGGGTGCTAAAGGCATAGGAAAGTCAAGCGATTGATGTCCATTCTCTCACAGATGGCACCTTTTTCTCCTAACATCACGAAACTTGGGCAGGCCATTGAAGCCACCCGCAACCAGACGTCGGCCATCCTTCAGACCCTTGAAAAGGCTGCCCTGATTAATAATCTCTACAAAGATAAGGACGACATGAGTCAGTTGACCAAACCAGAAAAGGTCTATATGGAAAACACCAATCTGATGCATGCGCTCACCACCCGTGTCGAAGAAGGGAACGACAGGGAGACCTTCTTTGCCAACCAGTTGAAAGAGGGGCATCAGGTGACCTATTCCGGTAAAGGCGATTTCCTCATTGATGGGAAATATACCATTGAGGTAGGTGGAAAGAACAAGAACTTTGACCAGATTAAGGACATGCCAGATAGTTATATTGCCAGTGATGATATCGAGTATGGCCATGGGAACCGTATTCCGCTATGGCTATTCGGATTCCTTTATTAAAGCCAGCATCCGACAAATCGAAAGACTCACAGGCCTCAGTTTTTATACGATCTGCAAAATCTAACAGAAGAACCTCTTTCTTCTATACTTTTCCTCCCAAAAACTTTGGTGTTTCAGAAATAATGTTTATCTTTGCAACCGAGATTTGAACATTTCGCAATGGAGATTTGAACATTTTGTAAGAGAGATTTGAACATTATGGAGTATAAAAGGCGACAATTTGCAGAGGTGCTTGAACGTATGAATGAACCACGCAGATTCATTCAGGTATTGGCAGGCCCCCGTCAGGTGGGCAAATCAACACTAATTGATCAGGCACTTTCAGAATGTCAGTTACCGCATTACCTATATAATGCTGACGGTATCGATGAAAACGATACGGACTGGATTAGACGAATATGGGAGAGTGTCCGTACTCAGATGGATACTAAACAAGAGATAGAAGCAGTACTTGCCATTGATGAGATTCATAAGATTAAACGCTGGAGCGAAATAGTAAAACGTGAGTGGGATGCCGATACGCGCAGTCGTCGCCAACTAAAACTCTTTCTGTTGGGTTCGTCGCGTTTGATGCTACGTAAAGGATTGACAGAATCATTGGCGGGTCGTTTCGAACTGATTCGTTTAGGGCATTGGACCTTACAGGAAATGGAAGATGCTTTTGGGTGGACGCTCGATGAGTGGGTTTACTATGGAGGCTACCCTGGTAGTGCAGGACTGATAAAGGACATGCGCCGTTGGCGCAAATACATCAAAGAGTCGTTGGTGGCTCCTGCCATCGAAAAAGATGTTATTCTGACATCCAATATTTATAAGCCGGCACTGATGAAGCAACTCTTTGAAGTAGGCTGTTCCTACTCTGCTCAGCTTTTGTCGCTCACAAAGGCTTTGGGCCAATTGCAGGATGCAGGAAATGTTACCACGCTGTCATCATATCTGGACATCCTCAATCAGTGCAATCTGTTAGCAGGACTACAGAAATATGCCAATGATGAGGCACGACGCTATCAGTCTGTGCCAAAATTCCAGGTCTATAACAATGCTTTACTTACTGCTTTCCAAGGCACTACTTACGAGAAAGACCGTATAGACCCACAAATATGGGGCCGATGGGTAGAGTCTGCCGTTGGAGCCTATCTGCTTGGTGGAACCGAAGAGTCAGGTTACAATGTATATTACTGGCGTGAACGCTCTGATGAAGTCGATTACATCATCGTACGTCAGGGAGAGACTATTGCGTTAGAGGTAAAGGGTGGCCGTCGTGGCATGAATAGCGGCTTGCCAAAGTTCAGTGAAAACTTTCACCCCAAGCGTGCCCTCGTCATTGGCACCGACGGCATACCTTTCAATGATTTCTTCCATATACAAATAGAAGACCTCTTCTAATCTTATTCAAAAGGTTCACTGGCCTCAGTTTTTATACGATCCTGAAAAACTAACAAAAGAACCATCCCGCTGTTAGCAGGTACGCCATTATTTAAAAACAAGACTTTTAAGTTTTTCAGTTTTGAAAGACATAAGTGGTTCCTGCGGCCTACCATTCGCCGACACAGCCTTGAAAAATATCATATCTGAATCAATAGATAAAACAACAACATTCATTTTTGTATTTGCTATATCCATAATTTCTGCTAAGCATGGAAGTTGTGGCATTTTGTCAATCCCTAATTTTTTAGGTATTATAGAGTTCGCTGATTTCAATGGACCAACATTATTTGTCAATAACCAGCCGAAGTTATATTTCGCCCCATTAATATCTACAATTACATTTAACAAACAACCTTTTTCCTGCATAATATTGAAGTATCCAGATATAGTCTCTCCAGGATAGACAGTTGTCCGCTTAAGATATCCTTCTTCCTTTATTGCACGCTCTTCAAGAAAAGCACGCTGATTATCTGCAATTCTGTTACTTGCTATAACTTGGGCCTGATATGTTGCAGCACCATTATAGGCAACAGTAGATGAAGTTGTGGAAGTACTACCAAATAATGAGCCATGCCCATTGTATGACGCAGAAGTTCGTCCTTGACCTCCTTGAGTGCTAACATTACCATTTACGCTCGAATTTCCATTATATATAGTATTAGATTGAGTTACAGACGCAGAATAGCCCGCATTAGCAGCTGCAAGCCCTTCACTTAAACCCATAAAAAACTGTTTCCAATTATGTGAGTTCTTAACTTTTTTAATAAACCTATCAGAAGAGTATACAGCTAGTCTTTTCTTCTCAAGGGTTTCTATATCTATCAATTCTGCTTTTATTTTCAACGGGTCTATATCAAACGGCATCATAGTGTTATTTGCAACAAGCAAAGAGACCTGGAACCATTTTCCGTAATCCTTCACTTGTGAGTTTGTCATTGATAACAATATGCCATTCTTTAAATAATAAGAACACTGTTTACCATCAAAATAATACGTTTTCATTTCAGTTATCTCTGGCGATTCCCAAATCTGAGTCTTGTCACTGATGCTAAATTTGCTTAACAAGCCATCTTTATTTGAAACAACATAATAATCATATTTCGGTTCTCCATCTACCATTTCAACTTGAGTACAAGTATTACCATCTTCACTAAACTGATACAAGATACCATTCATCTTACCATTTTTCATTGGCGAGTAAAGTTTCACTAGACCATTTTCATAATATACGGTATAATCCCCCTCTGCCACACCTTTTACTAAGAAACTTGTCTGTTCAATTCTTCCTGATTTATAATACGATGTACATTTGCCATCAAACAGAGAATTTGCATCATCATTTTTGTCTATACTGATATAGTTACCTTCAGCCTGCAATTCTCCTGTAATATAATAATCCCTAAAAGCCTTACTTACTTTTGAACCATCAACCTCACAAACACGGTAATACGTCGCAAAAGCCTTATGAGAAACACTCCTCCAATCTCTATCATAATATATAGTATCAATGCGAACATCGTTCGCATGAATATACCCAAACACAAGAACAAACAATGCACCTAATAGAACCCTTTTTGTCATTTCTTTCTGTTTTTTTAGTTAATAATTTGCGACAAATATAAAGCTTTTTTCGGAAACTAACTAATTTTAAAAAGAAAAAAATAGGAATTAATTTAAAATAATGTTCGATATACGGATAAAATACTAAAAAGGGACAGCCTCTAAAGCGGGGGGCAGTCAGAAACAAGCTAAAGTACTTGTGATTGCTGGGAGCAAGCCCGCCAGCGACATATTGAAAGGCTTACAGGTCTCAGTTTTTATACGATCTGTAAAATCTAACAGAAGAACCCCCTGTTAGGGCCCCCCTGTTATACATTGCTCAGACCCCCTCTTACTCCCCCTACTCAGGGGGAGAATTTTTATTTTCCGCTGACGATTTTCTTGATGTCGTTGAG
>FLNY01001760.1_pt1 | contig 20548 bp, 13 predicted proteins | sample 1140381 | NCBI WGS metagenome assembly FLNY01 (sample SAMEA3878172, study PRJEB12797) | bioreactor metagenome | biome: Moose rumen | place: Sweden | collected 2011-10
ACTCAGGCTTGTTGAGATAGATGTACTCTCTGAGTCACTTATACTTGTTGATGTAGATGTACTCTCTGAGTCACTCAAGCTTGTTGAAGTAGATATACTCTCTGAATCACTTATGCTTGTTGAGGTAGATGCACTCTCTGAGTCACTAAGGCTTGTTGATGCACTTTCACTATCTGAAATAGATGTACTCTCTGAATCACTTATACTTGTTGAAGTACTTGCACTATCTGAAGCTGATGTACTTGCTGATGCACTCTCACTTGCACTTGTGCTGGCCGACTCTGATGCGCTCTCACTTGCTGATGCAGATGCACTCTCTGATTCACTAAGACTTGTGCTTTCACTTGCATATTCACTAGCTGATGTACTTGCGCTAGCGCTAAGTGACATACTCTCACTAACATACTGAGAAAGACTTGTGCTGAGAGAGTCTGACAGGCTCTGGCTAATGGATGCTGACATGCTGCTTGATGCACTCAGTGACTCAGATCTTGACTGAGAAGCTGACTGAGAAGCTGCTGCACTTTCAGACAATGACATACTTCTGCTGGTAGAATTGCTTGCAGATGCTGACGCACTCTCACTTACAGAAGCAGCCCAAGAGTTTGAAAGGGACTCAACATCACTGACCGAAGCAGATGCAGAAGTAACTTCACTTCTCTGCTCCTGATAATCATCTTTGCCATCATTAAAATCTTCTTCTGAAAAATATGTGTAACCCTTTACTCCAAAGTTACCGTTTTGTGCCTCACCATTATAATTGTAGTAAACATCTGTATCGGCATCATAATCTTTTGCTACAAAGCTAGGAGAAAATGTGTTTGATGTAGTAATAGCACTCGCAGATGAATAAAGAGTAATTATCTGTGCTTGCCATGCTGCGCCGTCCTCATCCAAATAAGCTGTAAGAGTATATGTGCCGTCTCCATTATTAACTATTGATGAAGACTCATAGTAATATGTCGTTCCATTTATAGAAATAGCAGTATATTTCTCTACATGCCAACACCACTGATTGTCTCTTACCTCAGTTTTTTGTGTAACAAGATTAACTTCATTTCCGCTTTCATCAACAAGTGCAGAAAATGTAGTGGAACCATCCTCATTTGTTGTAATAGTACCGATGGTATTATCATCAGTACTTCTGTAAATACCCTCAAATGTATTATTATAATCACAATCTGCTGTAGCATAATGTGCCAGCTCTTTATAACGTGTGCAGCCTTTTTCACTCTTATAAATATATGGATCACATGTAGACTTTACAGCGACAGACTCTGTATCTATAGAAGTAGTAGTTGTGATAGTAAAAGTCTGGTCGTCATTCAATGTCACTACTGCCGAATCAGATACTTCCTCGCCATTAATATAATAAACACATACAGTAGACTCTGTTCCATCTTCTGCTGTCTCAGTCACATAATCCCAAGTCAGTACATTACCTTCTGCATCAGTATATGCGACAGTCTTTTGTACTATCATTATTCCGGATACTATACTTGCATTGTCATTTTGGCTACCGTTTGCAGTTATTCCCGGAACCAATGCATTGCCATCCTGATCAACAGTTACATAATCAAAATATGCATACTTAGTCTCACCTGCTGCATCTATATAGGTAACTTTTACACTATTTGTATAGTAGCTGCTGCTATCCCAATCACTATAAACAATCTCACCTACATAGCCTTCCTGATAAAATGCATACTGAATAAGCAGATTTGCCAGCTTATCACCGTACTCATAATAGTTATTAGAATTTGACTGATGATTCAAACTCTGGCCATTTGCCAATGCTTCTGCTTGTGCAGCTTTTAAAGCCTCCTGGGCTTCCTCTATTTCCTTAATGAGGTTTTCTAAGTATTCGTCTTCAAGTCCTGCCTCTGAAAAAGAAGTAGATGCAGACTCGTAAGCCGCCTCTGCCTCTGACATGGCAGTTGAAAGACTTGTGCTTTCAGAAGCTGCTCTTGCTGATTCTGAAGCTGAAAGGCTGGCAAGAGAATCTTCCTCTGATTTTAAAACAGCAGAAATAGACTCTGATTCAGATGCTATAGCAGAGTCTTCTTCTGATAAAGAATTTTGCGTCTGTTCAGATGTAGAAGCTATATCAGAATCTTCCTCTGATAATGAATAGCTGGCTGACTCTGATTCTGAAACTATCTCAGAGGTCTGCACTTCCTGTGACTCACTTGCAGCTGCAGAATTAGATACCAGTTCAGAAGTAGGAGCATCCATCTCGTCACTAGTCTGTGTCAAGGTAGACTCCACTTCTTCCTGCTGAAGATCTGTCTCCTCGGTAGCCTGCTGCTGTTCTGCCTCTTCAGTAGCCTGCTCCTGTGCAGTTTCTTCCTGTACGGCCTCTGTAGCTGTCTCCACCACTTGCTGTGCCTGTTCCTGTGCTACTTCAATAGTGATCACTCCCTCGGCACTCTCAGCAGCCTGTTCTTCTCCGAGCTCTGCAGCATATGCCAGATTTGCATCACCAAGTACTGAAGCTCCTCCAACAGTAGCGCCTGTTATAGCTACACCCTTCAATAAACTTTCAACTTTTTTCTTAGACATTACTTAATACCTCAATTTTTAAAAACACCTATACTTTTATAACTTTTAATCATTACAATGTTATTTTATCATCTGCATTTTATTTTTAAAGGGCTTTATATAACTATTCTTGCCAAAATCCGGCTGTTTTTGCCAACGCCTATTTCTCTTTATAAAAATTACAGAGTAAATAGAATTACAAAGTAATTTCCTATAAAGTAAAAAAAGCTTCCTGCTGAAAGAAATCAAATCTTTGAGCAGGAAGCTAATCTAATTATTATCGCAAATCATATTTAACTATATTTAAAAATGCATCTTTATTTGTATTAAAATAAATTCCCTCGCAAGAAACATCAGTAGGAAGTGAGGCTGTCATAACATACTTGCCTCCTTCAAAAAACACCTCCATACTATACCTGTCAAGGACTACTCTAAGCCTATAAACATCATCCTCCCATGGTATAAATGCACGTCGCTGGTGAACTATGGCTCTTCTTGACCCGGAAAATTTTCTGTCAATCTTGGCTATATTTTCGTGAGGCATCAAAATAATATCCGTATGATACGTCTCATCAGCAGCAATGGAAATAACAAATCTATTAAACAACTCATCTTTTGGTCTGACTTCTATCTCCATATCCAGGCATCTTCCGGCGATACCTTCCAAGGAAGTTCCGGTATTAGTCGCTTTTTCGTTTCCATCAGATCTTCTTTTTGCATCAATCAGAACATCTCTATATTCGACCCTGTCAGCGCGCATGTCTGTAAGCTCCCTGATTGGCCACTGACACAATCTGCCGTCTTTTATGGATAGTTCTCTTGGAAGTGACATCTGTCCAAACCATGGCTCTTTACCATCGTGTGCCCATATCGTATCCCAATTTTGCATCCACCCTATCATGACACGCCTGCCATCAGCAGTCAAAATCGTCTGCATGGCATAAAAGTCGATACCATAATCTACTGCCTGAACTTTCTCTTCAGAAAATGTATCTGTATCAGAATCAAAATCTCCTATAATACATAGGTTACCATTGCCATTATGAAACTCGAATCCTTCCGGCAGCATATCCTGTGGACTGGTCAAAAGCACCCCTTTGCCGTCCAGTTCAAAGAAATCCGGACACTCCCACATAAGTCCATATCTGCCCTCATTTTTTGCAAATATTTTTTCAAAATCCCAATGAATACAATCCGCACTTTTAAATAGAAGAAGTTGTCCGCTATTATCTTTTGCTCTATTTGCCACCAGACATCTATAACTTCCGTCCTGTTTTTTTATAATCTTAGGATCCCTAAAATCTGTCTTGCTGTCACCATCCGGTATTGCATCAGAATTAATAACCGGATTGTTCTCAAACTTTTCATAATCACATCCATCACCTATGGCGATGCACTGAGTTTGAAACTCTCCTATCTGTCCATTTTCAATAGTGCGTTTCATTACACCTGTATACATCAGCAAATGTCTGCCATCTTCAAGTGTAATGGCACTTCCTGAAAACACACCGTCTTTATCGTAGTACTCATCCGGAGCCAGGGCCGCCGGGAGAAACTCCCAATGAAGCAGATCACTACTTGTGGCATGCCCCCAGTGCATGGGTCCCCAATGTGCATCATAGGGATGATACTGATAAAACAAATGATACTTATCACCATACATACAAAAACCATTAGGGTCATTCATCCAGCCAACTCTGGGTGACAAATGAAACTTAGGTCTATTTTCCGGAGAAATCTGTTTACCATATACCTCCTCATATTGTCTGGCCTCTTTTAATGTCTGACTGCTCATTATATCCCCTTCCTAACACCTTTTAATTTGAGTAAAAACTATCAAAATATTTTTGATAAATCTCCAAATATTGATCCAAGCCATAACTTTCCACCTGTTTTAGGTATGACTCCCACGAAGAATCTGTTATACCATCCCGGATAAACTCAGCTTTACTTGAGTTCAAATAAGAAACCAGGTCTGTCTGAATGGCAGAAAGAGCCTCCGTATCATCCGACGACATAAATACTCTCGGATAAACATACTTACAGTTCATATCATCAGTATAGTAATCTTTGATCCAATCCAAACGATACTGAGCATCATCCGGACAAGTCACATATACCCCATAATACTCATCCAATATTGCAAGAGGACCGCCTACACATTCAGCTTCTCTAACTTCAACCGGCGAAGCATCATTCAATGCTGCATGCTTAAGCATCTTATCTCCATTTTCATTAACACTTAATTCGAAGATATCAAAATCATCATCCTCACCATATGTGCCCCAATTGTTCTGAGGCGACTGAAATGGATCATACATCTTATCAAGCCAAGCGCACACGAAAGCAGGATTGCTGCATATGCTTGTAACTACACATCTTCCCCTGTCAAATCCTGATGTAAAGGAACCGTTTTGTGGAGTTACACTTACTGTATCAGCCTCCAATGCCTTAATGGGCACATAATCATTAATATTATCTATATTTGCCACATCCCATGAAAAACACACTCCATATCTATGTGATTTTCCCTTGGCAACATATGTAGACCAGTCCTGTGTAAAACATTCCGGATCGATAAGACCTTCATCGTAGAGCTGGTGCAACCATTCAACACCTGACCTGAAGCCATCTGTAGTGGCTGTGCAAACCACTTTTCCATCATCTGTGACTGCTATGTGCTGTCCCAAATCCGTATCACCTATGCCATCGCCAAATCCATTAATAAGTAGATTGGGGTCCTGATCATTTACTATGCATGACATAGGAATTATATCACCTTCAATATTAAATTCTGCCTGAAGCTTTGATGCATTCTCACTGAAAGCTTTTAACACCTGCTCAAACTCATCTATAGTGGAAGGAGTGTCAAGTCCTAAAAAATCCAACCACTTCTGATTAATAAATGGCATATTATTACCAACTGTCTGGATTGCAGTTTTATCTGAACCTAATTGTTCAATCCATGGCAATGCCCAAATATGACCATCCTCATCTTCACACATTGTACGATATTCAGGGTATTTTTCAAATACTTCACTAAGATTTGGCATATAGGCATCTATATATTCCTCAACCGGTATAATAACCCCCTGGTCTGCATACCTTAACAAATCACTGTCGCTAAATCCTGCATTAAACACAAAATCCGTAAGGGTGTTGGCATTTGCCATATTAAGAGAAATCTTATCACTCCATTGATCAGAAGAAATCGCCGTCCACTCTACATGAACATTTGTGTCTTCCTCTAATCTCTTAAAGATTGTACGGTTATTCGGATTTTCCTCTGACCCCACCGGATAACTGGTAGTACCGGTAATTGTCACTTTTTCTGCCAAAGGAAATGACAAATCCTCCATATCTACCTTTCCTGCTGTACTTGTGCTGTTTGCATTTTTACCACACCCAACCAGCATTCCTGATGCCATTGCAACTGTCAGCATCCCTGCAATAACTCTTTTTACATGTCTCTTCTTCATTCTATCTCCTCCTTATTTTAACAGCATATGCCGTTATTAACTTATCTTTTAGCCCTTGACGGAACCCACCATTATCCCCGCATCAAAATATTTCTGAAAGAAAGGATACATCACTAAAAGGGGCAAACTAGAAATGATAATTGTAGAATACTTAAGTAATTCCGCTAATCTGGCCCTTTCGGCAGTAGACTGCATATCTGCAATCATGCCGGCATCCGGCTGATTCTGTATCAATATAGCTCTAAGCACCAACTGTAATGGCTGTTTGGACGCAGAATTCAAATATATCATTGCGTCAAAATAACTGTTCCACATTCCTACAAACTGCCATATACAAAGCACCGCTATCACCGGAGCACATACGGGAAGTAGTATCCTAAAAAATAATGTGATTTCATTTGCGCCATCCACTTCCGCCGCTTCTCTAAGCTCCTTAGGAATCCCCTTAAAATAGGTTCGTGCTATAATCATGTTCCACACTGAAAAACATCCCGGCAAAACAACTGCCCACATGCTGTCTAACATGCCCAGGTTGCTAATCAACAAATAGGTAGGAATTAATCCTCCACCAAAAAACATAGTTATTAAAAATATTGCATTGAATAATTTTTTTCCTTTAAACTCATCCAGTGACATAGGATATGCGCAAAGCATCGTTACTGCCACAGAAAGGAAGGTAAATACAATGGAATATACTACAGCGTTTTTAAAACCTATCCATATCTGTGCATTAGAAATAACCCTTTTATAAGCTGTCAGGGTCCACTTATCAATTTCAAAAGTAATGCCCCTGTTTTGCAAAGTAATCGGATCCATAAAAGAAGCAATAATGATATATACCATAGGAACAATTATCGCCAATATGAATAAGCCAAGAAGAATATATCCGACTATCAAAAACATTTTGTCTCCTGTTGAATACCTGGCAAATAAACTCTTCTTTTTTATTTTCTGATCCATCTTATCCTCCTTTTTACAAGCCTTGGCCATCGTTCATCTTTTCCACTACCTTATTTACTGAAATAAGTAGAATCAAATTGATTACAGTGTTAAATAAACCAACGGCTGTAGAATAACTATAGTTTCCATCAAGCAAACCTTTTTTATATACGTATGTGGCTATGATTTCAGAGGCACCAAGATTCAAATCCGTCTGAAGAGCATAGGCTTTTTCGAATCCAATGCTCATAATATTCCCCGCCTGTAAAATAAATTGAATAATAACCATATCCTTTATAGCCGGCCATTCAACAGCTTTTATCTGCTGAAAAATGTTTGCTCCGTCAATCATAGCAGCCTCTTTCAGCTCCTGGCTGGCATTAGCAAGTGCCGCTGTATACATAATTGAAGCCCAACCTGCCCCTTGCCATATACCACTAATAATGTAGATCGGTCTAAAAGCCTCCGGCAATGTAAGAAAATTAATTGTGCTATGAAACAACATATTAACAGGCCCCGTAACAGATAGCAGGATTCTAACCATACCACATAACACAATTACTGAAATAAAATTCGGCATATATAAAATCAACTGTATTATCTGTTTTTTACGGCTACTCATTATTCTATTTAGAAGCAATGCTAAAATAATAGGCACCGGAAATCCCCATAAAAGTCCGAAAACGCTAAGCTTCAAGGTATTTACGAGATAAGATAAAAAATCCGGTGAAGATAAAAATTGTTTGAAATATTCCAGCCCCACCCATTCACTTCCAAGAAACCCCTTAAACGGACTATACTTTTCAAAAGCTATTAAAATACCTCCCATAGGCAAATATTTGAAAATGATAGTCAAAGTAAGTGCCGGACCCAGAAAAAATACGTACAATCTCCAATGATGTATCACATACGTCAATGTATTGTGAATTTTAGATTCCCTTTCCATTAATCCTCCTCATTCCTTTCTATTTCATAATTGTGCATTTGCACAACAGGCTGTGTATAAACTATATCATATTTTACATTTGTGTCAATAGAATATTGTGCATTTGTAAAATTAATTGTTATATTTCACATCAGATTCCCACTGTTTTCGCTATTTACTCAAATATGTTTTTACATTTGACAAACTATGTTTTACATCTTATAATTTTTACAAATGACAAAATAGGGAGAGTATAATGGCTAATAAAGTTACAATACAAGATATTGCGGATGAATTAGGAGTTTCAAGAAACACTGTTTCGAAAGCTATTAATAATACCGGCATACTGGCCGAATCTACACGTGAAAAGGTCTTGTCAAAAGCTGTAGAAATGGGGTATAAACAGTTTTCCTATGCGAACAGTGTTTCAGATAGCATAAACGGAACTCTAATTAAAAAGCCACTTGCAACAGGTGAAATTGCGCTATTCATAGGCAATTCCCTAGATAATTCACATTTTGCTTCTACCATGCTGGACAAATTTCAGCATGAAATAACTTCTTTAGGATACAGCATGACCATGCACAGGGTCACCAGTGAAAATGTAGATGCGCTTAGCTTACCATCGGGCTTCAATCTCAAAATGACCTCCGGTATAGTCTGCATAGAGATGTTTAATTATAAATATTGCGAAATGCTCGGTGAACTTAATTTGCCGACACTATTTATCGATGCGCCTGTCGATAGCTATATCCAACAATTATCAGGGGATATTCTTTTAATGGACAATTCAGAAGGAATATATAAGCTTATTGCTGATATGGCAGCTCGGAAAATCACCGCAATTGGATTCGTCGGTGAATCTAACCATTGCCGGTCTTTCTTTGAGAGATATATGGCCTACAGAAATGCAATGTACCTAAACAATCTAAGCATCGACGAAAAATTTTGTCTTAATCACATACATCCACATGGGCCTGATTATTTTTCTAACCTTTATAAGGCTATTTCTAATCTCGATGAATTGCCGGAATTACTTATTTGTGCAAATGATTTTATTGCAATCGATATTGTTAACTGCCTTAAAATAATGAACAAAACATATCCCAAAGACGTAATGATTTGTGGATTTGATGATTCTGCTGAATCCAAAGTAATGACCCCTGCACTTACCACGTGTCATATTCATTCTCAGGCGATGGGCTATTCGGCAGCCAATTTACTTCTCTCAAGAATCGAACAACCTGATTTAAACTATCGCACCGTATACACAGAGACCGATCTAATCTATAGAGAATCTACAGAACAATAGAAATTAGCAAAAATTATTAAAAAAACAGCCCGAGAATCTCGGGCCGTTTTTAGTTATTATAAAACAAGGACAGTCGGAGCCATTTTAGTATGCAATTCCCTGGGCCATCATAGCTTCGGCAACTTTTTCGAAACCTGCGATATTAGCACCAGCTACATAATTGCCTTCCATACCATACTTTTTAGAAGCATCATCACATGCGTGGAAGATACCTTCCATGATACCCTTAAGCTTAGAATCTACTTCCTCGAATGTCCAGTGAAGTCTCTCTGAGTTCTGTGACATCTCAAGAGCTGAGGTAGCAACACCACCGGCGTTGGCAGCCTTAGCTGGTCCGAAGAGAACGCCAGCCTTTTGGAATGCCTCGACAGCCTCAGGAGTAGAAGGCATGTTGGCACCCTCAGCTACTGCGATAACACCATTATCGATAAGCATCTTAGCATCATTCTCATCCAACTCATTCTGAGTAGCACAAGGAAGAGCGATATCTACCTTGTACTGCCATACACCGTGCTCACCATCCTTCTTCTCATGATACTCAGCTGATGGTCTGGCTGCAGCATACTCTGAAAGACGTGCTCTCTTAACTTCCTTAACCTCCTTGAGAAGGTCTACATCGATTCCCTCAGGATCATAAATCCATCCTGTAGAATCAGAACATGTAACAGGCTTAGCACCAAGCTGATATGCCTTCTGGATAGCATAGATAGCTACGTTACCGGCACCTGAAACTGCTACTGTCTTACCCTCAAATGATGTATTCTTAGCAGACTTTAACATCTCCTGAGTAAAGTAGCAAACACCATATCCTGTAGCCTCTGTACGAGCAAGTGAACCACCATATGTAAGTCCCTTACCTGTAAGAACGCCTGTAAACTCGTTACGAAGTCTCTTGTACTGACCATACATGAAACCAATCTCACGTCCACCTACACCTATATCACCTGCAGGTACATCAGTGTCAGCGCCAATGTGCTTAGAAAGCTCTGTCATGAATGACTGACAGAAGCGCATGATTTCCATGTCTGACTTGCCCTTAGGATCGAAGTCAGAACCACCCTTACCACCACCGATAGGAAGTGTAGTAAGTGAGTTCTTGAAAATCTGCTCGAAACCTAAGAACTTGATAACTGAAAGGTTAACTGATGGATGAAGTCTGAGACCTCCCTTATAAGGTCCAATGGCAGAGTTGAACTGAACTCTGTATCCGCGGTTGACCTGAACCTTGCCCTGATCATCAACCCAAGATACTCTAAACTGGATAATACGCTCAGGCTCAACGATACGCTCAATAACGCCAAGCTCTTCAAGCTTTGGATTAGCAGCTACAACCGGCTCCAATGACTCAAGAACCTCTCTAACTGCCTGAAGAAATTCCTTCTGCTCTGCGTTTCTTGACTCAAGACCGTCATAAACGCGCTGTAAATAACTACTCTTAAAATTCATTTTAAATCTCCTTCCCAGATTATAGAATGTTCAGATTATGTCGACTCTTGCCACCCGACACACCTAGGGTTGATTTTACATCATTCACCACTTTAATGCAATAAAGTTTTTGATTTTATATATCAACCTTCGTATTTCCACCTAAAAATGTAGGCAATGATTTACCACGCTTTTTCCACTGAGCATACTCTGCTGTGGCAGCAAACATAACATCCCCTGAAGAATTAAGAGCAGTCTCCACAGAATCCTGGATTACACCAATAATAAAACCTACTGCTACTACCTGCATGGCTACATCAGCACTGACACCAAATAGTGAACAAGCCATAGGTATCAGAAGAAGTGAACCTCCTGCAACGCCTGATGCTCCACATGCAGCTAGTGTGGCTATAAATGCAAGAATCAGCGCTGTGGCAAATGATACATGAATTCCTACTGTATTGGCTGCTGCCAGTGACATTACCGCAATAGTGATTGCAGCGCCATCCATGTTGATTGTAGCTCCAAGAGGAATAGATACAGCATACATCTCAGGATCCATTCCAAGTTTCTCACAAAGTTCCATGTTGACAGGAATGTTTGCTGCCGAACTTCTCGTAAAGAAAGCTGTAATGCCTGACTCTCTCAAACATCTAAATACAAGTGGATATGGATTAGTCTTAAGTACAAGTGCTGCAAGTAAAGGATCTACAATCAAAGCTACAGCAAGCATACAGCCAACTAGAAGTATCAGTAATTTACCATAATCAGTAAAGATAGACATTCCGTTTGTGGAAACATTGTCATATACAAGTCCCATAATTCCAAATGGAGCCAGATTAATAATCCATCTGACAGCCTGGGAAACCATCTCGGATAAATCTTTCAACATGAGTTTTGTGGTATTACTTGCAAGCTTCTTTGCAGCAAGGCCTAAAATAACAGCCCAAAACAGAATGCCGATATATCTGCCCTCAGCAAGTGAATTGATTGGATTTGACACCATGTTGACAAGCAGGTTGGAAAGGACTTCGCCTACACTTGTGGGTACCGTATCAGCACTGGCTGCTTCTGTCAGTGTAAGTGTCTGTGGAAAAATAAAGCTGGCCACAACCGCTACTACCGAGGCCAAAAGTGTACTTGCCATATACAAAATAATAACAAGCGCAAATCGTCTGTCCAGCTTGTCATTTCCCTGAGCCAAAGCAGATATTACCAGAACAAATACGAGCACAGGTGCTACCGCTTTAAGTGCTCCTACAAAAATAGTTCCCAGCAAAGAAATGATAGCGAGATTGTCTGATAGCAATCCCAAGATAACGCCTACTACAAGTCCACATATAATACGAACTATGAGGCTTACGCTGTTGTACTTTTCAATAATTTTCATTGTAAAGATCTCCCTTAAAAAAATTTTCTGCATCATTGTATCACTTTAATGTGATAAAGTGAAGCCCTATAAAAAAAGAGAGCCGTTAGAGGACTCTCTTTTACTTTATTAACTATTCTTCTGTATCTTCTTCAGTTTCTTTGCCTTTATTTAAAATAGCGCTTGTCATTTCCTCACGAAGTGATGACATGGAGCTTCTGCTGCAAAGTCCCTGCACCTGGCCATCTACTGCTACTACACAGCTGTCTCCATCATACTGATACAATACGACATTTATGGTAGTGGCATCTTCATCATTTAAGGTAATGGCAAAAGCCAACTCTTCTGTGCCCTTAGTGTAATCATCTCCGGCCTCGGTAAGTACAAGCCCATCGATCTTTGTGGTAGCTGTAACAAAATCCAATGTCTCATCATCAACAGTATAAGTATTGCCATCTTTTTCATTGTACTCCACTGCGACGATATAAGTATCACCATCAATAGTGGCTGACATCTGTGATACATTAGTCCAATCTATTGAAACCACCTCTGTAGGTCTTAAAGTTTCATAGCTTGCATCTGCCAGCTCATCATATGCATCTGAAGTTATCGCATATACGATAGTCGATCCTTCAAAATACAGATAAGCAATATCCGCATCCTCTTCATGGGCAAAATAAACAGTCTGTGTCTTGGACTCAACAGCCTCATCTGAATCTTCGTCTTCTTCAGAATCTCCTGTTGGCTCCTCCCCTGTGATTGTCACTGTCAGTGTAGGATTATCAAGTCCATATTTTTCCAAGTCATCTGCAGTAGCTGAATAAGTCTCATATTCAGTCAAATCCATAGCTTGTAAATTACTCAGATATGTAAGAACCAGATTTTCCGACAATGGTTTGTATTCACTATCATCTACATAGTAATAATCATAATCGTCGGTATAAGTGTAGTCTCCATCAGGGTCGTAAATGACATTCACATCACCATCTCCCGTAACAGTCATAGCTGTCAGCTGTGAATAATCATATACCTCATCTCTATCCAAATAATCATCGATATCAGCGGACATATACTCAAGTATATCCTCATCAATCAAATATACGCTACCACCGTCTATACAGATATAACGCTTTTCATCAATGGTAGAAAAAGTACCGAAAGTAATTACGCTATCTGTATCGTCAGCGGTAAATGTGATGGTGGCCTCCGGAGAAGACAATCCATACTGACTATAATCCTCCACATCATCTATGATGAAGCTTGCATGTACAGATTCAAAATATGACAACATATCCGTCATATAATCCTGGTCAACAGGAAAATCAGTATCATCGGTATAGGTCCAAGTGTCATCAATTTTTTCCAGGGTAACCTCCCCACCATCATAGGAAACAGTCACCTTATCCAAGTCATCTTCGCTGACGGCAAATACCTCTTCATCTATAGTATTAACCGTATCTATATGCTGCTTAACCGCTTTTTCAACTACAATTGCCAATATAGCAACTACCAAAACCACACATAGGATAAGCAACGTTTTTTTTCGTTTCATCAAGTCAACCTCCCTATTCCAAGCTTACCTTTCTACGTCTAACTACCTCGTCAATACCATAGATAAGATATCCTATCGGAATCACACCTATAAGAATAATCTTGATAAGAGTAGATGCTGACTCACTTATAGTCAGGTAGTTATAGTCAAGTGATTTTGCTCTGATTGACAGATTCTCGGTGTCTGTCATTTTCCATGACATTGCATTCATGAAGAAATCTGAGTTTGCACCTGATGAATATGAATTGTACTGGTCATCAAGCAAATAATCCGAAGCTATCCACACAAGAGAACCCTCGTTTGAATTCTCTGCAGAGATTGCAAGTGAAAAAGGACCGTCCACATCACCATCTTCTTTTTCATATGTAGTCAGACTATATCCTGCAAGTTTTGAATAAGCCTCACTTGATGTATCAAGTAAGGATGTCACAGTGTATGCCCCTGCAGTGTTGTTCACTGTAAGTCCTGCTGCAATAGGCATGATAACATAACTGTTTTCCTCAATAAGTGCATCTGTTATATCTGATGATTCTACAGTAGGTAATAGGAAATATGGATAATCAAACGCATAATTGTCTCTGTTGGTATCGATAACAATACCCTCTGTCATTGACACACCTACATAGCTTAGAAGTGCGTTGAAATTAGTGAGTTCCCCATCCTCCTTTGGACCTGAAAGGACAACTATGTGACCTCCGTCATCTATATACTCTTCCAGTATAGTTACTTCCTCTTCAGACAAATCACTGCTAGGTGAATTGATAAGAATGACATCAACATCCTCAGGTATTTCATCCTCATTGAGCAGAGAAAACTCTGTTGTCTCCATGTTGGCGCTTTCAAGTGCAGAAGTCATAGTGCTAGACATGTCCGCTTCACCATGACCTGTCAGCACATATACCTGTGGCAGCTCATCCGAAACCACATAATCTATAGCTGTAGTGATAAGACTCTCTCCATTGAACGACTGTGATACCGAGCCTGTGGTATAATATGAGCTCTCATCCACCTCGAACATAGACTCATAGCTGATATATCTGCTCTTATCTCCTGAGACAACTATCAGCGAATTATTGGTAACTGTCTCTGAAGTATAGTTAGCTGCAAAAGTAGGATAAGTATCAGGATCTTTTTTCTCCACACTAAGGTTGTCAGAAAGTGCATCATATACATTTAATAACTTTTCTATTACAGTAGACTCCTGCCCTGACTGGCAAATCCAATATATAGTCACCTCGTCCTCGAGATTGCCCACTACCGCTTTACTTGATGATGTAAGTGAATATAACTGAGCAGCAGATATATCAAACTGGGTGACTGTTGTAGGTAACAGTGACATAAATACATTTATCGCTACTACAATTGCAAGCACAACAACTGATATCACAAAACTGTAGCCGCCTATCTTAGCTGTCTTTGTATTTAACTGTGCTTTATTTTTATCTATAATTTTTGTAAAGTTTGGCTTAGTGATTTTCATTATCCGTTATACCTCCTCTTCTCCAACGATTGCACACATAAGAATAAAAAGAAGGCGATAATGCTTATGTAATATACTATAGCTGTCAAATCAAAAACACCATTGTAGAACAATGTAAATCTTTCAAATAAAGATATCTGATTCATCACCTGAGGTAACAAATCCTCTAGCACTTCCGGCTTGATGGCAAAAATCAAAAGGGCAATTATCGATGTGATAATAGAAAAACCATAACCCATAACATCTGATTTTGTCATATATCTTATGATAAGTCCCAAGATAACCATCAGCACAATTATCGTAATTACGGATCCAATAGCTGATGAAGATACCGCATCCGCAAGAGTAGTACAATAATAGTTAAACAGCATCACCACCACGCAAATGCCGGCTGCCATTCCCTGTGACTCTGTCAATGAGGAAATAAACATACCTATACTGATAAGAGCTAGTCCTAAAAATACAAATGCGAAAATAGAACCATAACTGGTTGGTAAATATACTTCACCATACATAGAAAAAATCAAGGGATAAAAGCAAATGATAAACATTGGAATAATATACACCACAAGCAATGCCAAAAATTTCCCCACCACTATATCTGTAGTACTGATTGGAAGTGAATATAAAAGTTGGTCGGTCCTCTGCTTCTTTTCATCAGCAATTATTCTCATAGTAAGTATAGGCACTATGATTATAAATACTATCTGAATAAAACTAAGAACATATTCAAAATTGGCCACTGACGCATTAATGTTGTATATAAGTGCACCTATTCCGGTGAAGGCCAGTAAAAATGCGCCAAACACATAGCCCGTAAGACTATGATAGTAAAGTGATAATTCGTGTTTTAATACTGCTACCATCCTAGTTTGCCTCCTTACTTTCTTCGTATTCTTCCCTTGCAGCCTCTATTGACTCCATTTCTTCTGCCTCTTTTTCAAGAGAAGTAAGCTCAATAAATATATCCTCAAGAGAAGTCTGTATAGGATTAAGTTTTACAAGTGGTACAGAATTAGCCACAAAGCATCTAAATACCATCTTGCACACTTCATATGGATTATCCATAGCAGTAGAAAGCCTGTAGGTATGGAACTGTTCCACATCGTCAAGTTTTTCGTAGCTTGATATAGCCTCTATCTGTCCTATAACATCTGAGACTTTTTCTTCCTCGGCCTCAGTCATTATCTCTATCTCATTTCCTGAAGACAAAGTCTTACCCAAGTTTTTCAAATCATCAAAGACTACTAACTTGCCCTTATATATAATGAGGACTTTTTCGCAGATAGCCTGTATCTCAGAGAGAATATGAGAACTCAATATGACAGTATGTTTTTTACCAAGCTCAGCAATCAGCTCTCTGATCTCAATTATCTGCATTGGATCCAAGCCTACTGTCGGCTCGTCAAGAATAATAACAGAAGGATTACCAAGGAGCGCCTGCGCGATGCCAACTCTTTGTCTATAACCCTTAGACAGATGCTTTATCAGACGATTCTGCATCTCTTCGATATGTGTTTCCTCTACTACCCTGTCTATCTCTTTATCTATTTCAGACTTTTTTACACCCTTTGCCTCTGCCACAAAATACAGATATTCCCGGGGAGTCTGATCCACATAAAGAGGTGGAATCTCTGGCAAATATCCAAGTAATTTTTTAGCTTCCTTTTCTTCCTCATAGATGTCATGACCATCTATTTTTATCTCACCACTAGTCGGGGCGAGACACCCTGTCATTATATTGAGGGTGGTGGATTTTCCTGCACCATTAGGGCCAAGAAAACCATATATATGACCGTCCTCAATGGTAAATGACAAATCATCTACCGCCAGAACGTCACCGTAACGTTTCGACAAATGCTCTACAGTAATCATAAGTCAAATTCTCCTTTATTTTTAGTCTATAGTACTGTAGACCACTAATCTTATAGCTAGCTGAATGCTATGTGACGACTATGTGAAAAAAGGCGAGTGATTGCTCACTCGCCTGTCTAAATCAGCCTTTACTGACCTAATATTATAACTCTGCTCCGTTAGTCTCAATGACCTTCTTGTACCAGTAGAATGACTTCTTTCTTCTACGGCTCAAATCACCGGTGCCATCATCATATTTGTCTACATAGATGAAACCATATCTCTTTGCCATCTCACCTGTAGATGCGCTGACAAGATCGATACAACCCCATGGTGTATATCCCATCAAATCTACTCCATCCTCTACAGCAAGAGCCATCTGAGCAATATGCTTTCTCAGATAATCGATTCTGTAATCATCATTAATAGAGCCATCTGCCTCTAAAGTATCCTTAGCTCCCAGACCATTCTCGACAACCATAAGAGGTATTCTATATCTGTCATATATCATATTAAGAGTATATCTGAGGCCCTGAGGATCAATCTGCCATCCCCAATCAGAAGCCTCAAGGTATGGATTCTTTCCACCTGAGATCAGGTTGCCCTCACCCTTGTTTGCCTCAGGATCAGCGCTAATTACATTTGACATGTAATAACTAAATGTATAGAAATCAACTGTACCCTCTTTTAAGATATCCTCGTCGCCTGGCTCCATCTTGATAGTAATGCCATGCTTTTTCCAGATGCTCTTAGCATAGCATGGATACTCACCTCTTACCTGTACATCTGAACAATACCAGTTCATCTCGCGCATATGCTCCTGGTTAGCTACTACATCAGCAGGGTTGCAGGTAGTAGGATAAGAAGTAGCAAAGCAAATCATATTGCCCATCTGATACTGTGGATAATTGTCATGTGCATACTTGACAGCCTTAGCAGATGCTACAAACATATGATGAAGTGCCTGGAATCTCTCCTGTGGCTTGTCAGGCACTGAAAGCACAGAGCCTGAATATCCTTTAACTGTACCCGTAGAAAGTACAGCGCCCATTGGCATAGTACCTGTATTAATCTCATTGAATGTAAGCCAATATTTTACTTTGCCCTGATATCTGGCAAAGATAGCCTTGCAATAATTCATAAAATACTCAATGAGCTCTCTGCCTTCCCAACCGTTGTATTTCTCTACAAGTGCATATGGAAGCTCATAGTGCGAAATAGTAACAAGTGGCTCAATACCATGCTTTTTACAGCAATCAAATACCTTATCATAGAATGCAAGACCTGCCTCATTTGGCTCAGACTCCATACCTGTAGGGAAAATACGAGTCCAGTTGATAGAAGTTCTAAAGACCTTGAAACCCATCTCTGCAAAAAGAGCAATATCCTCTTCATAATGATGATAAAAATCGATAGCCTCGTGTGATGGATAAAGTGTATTTGGCTCGATGGTAGTAGTAAGTCTCTTTGGTACTGTATGACTACCATTTGTGCACATGTCTGAAACAGAAGGGCCCTTGCCATCAACATCCCATGCACCTTCAAATTGATTAGCGGCTACAGCGCCGCCCCATAAAAAATCATCTCTAAATACGCTCATTTTTAACTCTCCTATTCTGTAATTTCCTATAAAACAAGATAGAGTTTTGTTTTGCAAAACTCCAGCTAAAGCAAAAAAGCAAGACGCATGACATTAAAACGTATATACGTATAATGTAATGAGTCTTGCCTGCTTTACCAGTAACAATTTCATTATTCTTAAAACACGTATTACTATAACAATATGCTTTTCAAAAGTATAGTAGTATTTCTCACCAAATAATGCATGTTGTTTTTGTGAACTATGTCCTTGATATTAGACATTAATCTCTGCTTTTACGCCTAAGATGTCCTTGTTGGCATCGAGAATCGGTGTAATGACATCTCTTAGGTATACTTCCACCTGACGTGGAGCACGGCCTACATAGCGAGCCGGCTCCATAGTAGCCTCAAGCTCTTCGAGTCCCATAGGAAATTCTTCGTCTGCAGCTATCAGCTCTAAGAGATTATTATCTTTACCCTCTACTTTGACATTTTTACCGGCTTCCATAGAAAGAGTACGTATCTTTTCATGAAGCTCCTGTCTGTTGCCTCCAAGTTTTACAGCATCCATCATGATATTTTCTGTGGCCATAAAAGGAAGCTCGGACATAAGGCGTTTGGTAATGACCTTATCATAGACAACAAGTCCATCTACTACATTAAGGCAAAGATCAAGAACACCGTCCGTCGCCAAAAATCCCTCTGCAATAGAAAGTCTCTTATTGGCAGAATCGTCCAGTGTACGTTCAAACCACTGGGTAGCTGAAGTGATTGCAGGATTAAGGGCATCAATCATAACATATCTTGAAAGAGAAGCTATTCTCTCGCTTCGCATGGGATTGCGCTTGTACGCCATAGCGGAAGATCCTATCTGACTCTTTTCAAATGGCTCCTCCACTTCTTTTAAATGCTGCAATAATCTGATGTCATTTGACATCTTGTGAGCAGATGCCGCAATACCAGCGAGTACATTGCATACTCTGGTATCTACTTTTCTAGAATAGGTCTGTCCGCTCACCGGATAGCAAGACTCAAATCCCATCTTCTTTGCAATTAGAGGATCTATCTTATCGATAGTCTCATTATCACCATTGAAAAGTTCTAGGAAACTTGCCTGTGTTCCGGTAGTACCTTTTGAACCAAGCAATTTTAAGGTGGACAGGACAAAATCCAAATCCTCCAAATCCATAACAAACTCATTGAGCCAAAGTGTAGCACGCTTACCTACCGTAGTAGGCTGAGCAGGCTGAAAATGTGTAAATGCCAAAGTTGGCTGATTTTTGTATTTGTCAGCAAATGAAGCAAGTTCTGCAATGACGTTAACCAGTTTTTTCCTAATGAGAAGCAGGGCATCACGCATAATAATGATATCTGTATTGTCCCCTACATAGCAGCTGGTAGCTCCCAGGTGGATAATGCCGGCTGCCTTAGGGCACTGTTTACCATAGGCATAGACATGACTCATTACATCATGTCGCACTTCCTTCTCTCTGGCCTTGGCTACATCATAGTTGATATCATCTATATGAGCCTTCATTTCATCTATCATATCCTGAGTAATTACAGGCTTGCCATCCTGAGATAATCCCAGCTCCATCTCGGTCTCTGCAAGGGCAATCCATAATCTGCGCCAGGTAGAAAACTTTTTATCCTGGGAAAAAATATACTGCATCTCCTTGCTTGCGTATCTCTCTGAAAGTGGGCTCGTGTATCTATCTGTACTCATAAAACTCCAATCCGACAGTTACGCCTACAAGCCTTGGTATTGCTCTAAGCCTTTGCTCTCAAAACAACACCAAGAGCTTGTCGGCTACTGTCTCATCTAATATTTATACTGTCTACCGCCATACGTTACGCTTACAAGCCTGAAAATACTCCGCTCGACAGCACGTCTCGCTTGAGTACTTTTCAGAGCTTGATTGCTACGTATGGCTAATTTAGGTTACGCCAGCATAAACTAGGCAAGCGCGAGGAGGTGCTGAATGTCCAGTGGACATTCGCTTAGCACCGACCGGAGTGGAACGGAGACAGGTGCCATGCCGAGCTTAGGAGGTACCGCTTTAGCGGTAGGTTGCCTAAGCGAAAGTATGG
>FLNY01005033.1_pt1 | contig 20547 bp, 16 predicted proteins | sample 1140381 | NCBI WGS metagenome assembly FLNY01 (sample SAMEA3878172, study PRJEB12797) | bioreactor metagenome | biome: Moose rumen | place: Sweden | collected 2011-10
CGATGGACCCGCAAAAAGTTTTCCGAGCCTCTATCGTCAGACGATGGACCCGCAAAAAGTTTTTTGAGCCGCCATCGATTATCGATGGACCCGCAAAAAGTTTTCCGAGCCTCTATCGTCAGACGATGGACCTGCAAAAAGTTTTTTGAGCCGCCATCGATTATCGATGGACCCAAAAACGGGTCGTTGACGACCCTTTCCGAATCGGATGAAGGTATAAAGCAGCCTCTCCCCAGCCCTCCCCTGAAGGGAAGGAAGCCTCTCCCCAGCCCTCCCCTGAAGGGAAGGGGGGATGGGGTTTCAGGTTTCAGGTTTCAAGTTTCAGGTTTCAAGTTTCAAGTTTCAGGTTTCAAGTTTCAAGTTTCAAGTTTCAGGTTTCAGGTTTCAGGTTTCAAGTTTCAAGTTTCAGGTTTCAAGTTTCACTTCACCCATCGCGTGTGACCATCGATAACGTAGAGGCCGGGGCGGGAGATACGGGACACTTTCTGTCCGTTGAGGTTGTAAATGTCAGACGGGAGGGGTTCTTGGGTGTCAAAGGTCAACCAGGATAGCGAAGCCGAGGACTGCAGGAGCTGGATGAGCTGAGCCACGATGCCGGGAGAGTCTGAGGTTTTGTAACCTTCCAACATGAGGGTGCATGCGAGCGGATTCTCGCTGTAGTGATTGTGGTCGGAAAAGCAGGCGATGATGGCCTGGGCAGCAGCGTCCTTGGAGCTGTAGCCGTTGGCTGCAAAGTCATTGATATATGCATTGAAGATGGCGTCGGCATTCTTGCCTATCTCGATGAACCCGAGGTAGTTTTGGTCGGTTGCCGCACGGCTTTCGGCCACTTTGCGCACTGTCACGTCGTAGCTGTCCTTGCGCCAGGAATCGAAGGTGTGGGTCGCAGGGTCGTAGCCGCCTGTCCAAGAGCTGACACAGCCGTGGGGGGTGTAACTGTTGAGGGCGACCCGGGCACCCATTGCTTCGGCTGCATTGAGATAGAGATTGACATCCTCCTCAAAGGCAGCTCCCATCCCGTTGGTTCCCATATTGCCGAGCACGAATATGTCGCCGGGACAAATATCGAGAAGCACAGCAGCCAGGTTGCCTTGGGTGTAGTAGGTGCTCAAGTTGCGTCCGCCTCGTCCCCTGTTGCTGAAGTCGCAGAGGGTAGCCAGCTCGGGATAGTCGGTGGTGTAGTTGCCTGCGAGCGTATAGGCCCAAGAGCCTTTGTTGGCCGACGTGGAGTCTCCGATATGGTGCACCACGGGTTTCTTGCGGGGTGAACGGGCGGGTTGTTTGGTGAGCACAATATCGCCCACGCGGGCCACACTCGTGGCATCGGCAGCAGCCACTTGGAGTTCGATTTCATCGTTGACGGCTGCAATTTGATAACTTGCGTTGCCGTAAGACGTGTTGGTGCCGAGCGTATAGCCGGCGAGGTCGGTGTTCCAATAGCCTGTGGTAAGCGTGCCCTGATAGGTGATATCGACCTGATAGATATGGCCGGCTTCGACGGGATAGGAGAATTTGCGGGCCACGTGGTCGCTGTCGCACACACAGGTGCACGAAGCCAAATCGACCGTTCCTGTGTTCTCGTTGGCAAATCCGATGCTGAACCAAGTGGGATTGGAAGTCTCGGCCCACGCGATGCTGTCCGTTTCGCCGAGCAGATTGCCTGCGGTGTCCCACACGCGGGCGTAGCACCGTTCGCGGGCTTTGTCGGCCATCAACTCGATGTCGTACCATGTGCCGGTCTTGACGGACGCAGCGCTTCCGTTGAGCCGGAGGGCGGTGCTGTTGAGATTGAGGGAGGAACCCGTGAAGTTGAGCGTGACGGGACAGGTGTAATTCTTGGACTGCCACATGGGATAGCCCGACGTGAAGGTCACGGCGGCACCCTTGGCATTGAAACGCATCCGCGTTCGGAAGGTGTATTGTCCCTGCGGGGTGGCAAGGTTCTGGGTGAAAACGTGCGATTTTTTGGCAGTAGCGGCATTGATGCGTATGTACTTGGTGCCGTCGGCATCCTTGCGGAGCAGCGCCGACTTGTTGCTGTCGCTGCCCTCCAACGCCCAGTTGCCGAAGAGGATGCTGTTGCCGGGCGCTCCGGTCAAAGCATCGTTATATGCATTGAAATCGGCAGGAAAGCCGGCCTGAGGCAGGATTTGGGTCAGAGGCTTCTGCAAATTGCCCAAAGCCACCACATATTTTCCTCCCGTATAGGTCTTGCCGTTCCAGGTCACGGTGGCCACAATGCGTCCGTAGAAATTCATCGGAGTATTCCTCAGTTGGAACGTTGTGGCTGTCTTGCCCTCGCCGTTGATGCTGAAAGCGCCGTAAGAGTCACAGTACTGTCCGGCCTGGTCGTTCGGGGTCTGGAATCCTTTTATGTCCCACACGACGCAGAAGTCGGTCACCTCGGGGGGAAGATTGTCTTCGGTGAAAACCGTACCGTTGACACCGGTCAACACGATGTTATAAGGGTTGGAATATGCTGCATCGGGCGACGGACCGAAGGTCATTTTGTCGGCGCCTTCGACCGTTACGGTTTTGAGAGCTTCCACATCGGCCAGCGCGGCGAGAGGGAGCAGGAGAAACAGGAGAGAACTGAAGAGGAATTGTTTCCGCATACAAAGTTTCAGGTTATTATTAACGGGGACGAAAACGGGGACAAGTTTCAGGTTTTGAAGAAGAAAGGAAGAGGCTGTCCTGAGGGGACAGCCTCGAGGGAAAAAATTGAGTTAGGCTCAGAGGAGGGAAGTGTAGAGAGCAATGATGTCCTCCTTGGTCACGTCGCGGGGGTTGCCGGGAGTGCAGACATCGTTGATGGCCTGTTCGGCAAGGGCGGGAATATCCTTCTCATAGATGCCGAGGTCGGAGAGATGACGCGGAATACCTACTCGGTCGGAGAGGTCCTGGATAGCGTTGCAAGCAGCCTCAGCAGCTTCATCCACGGTCATACCCTCTTTGTAAACGCCGCATGCCTTTGCAATATCGACATACTTGGCCTTGGCCACGGGCATGTTGAAACGCATGACGGTAGGCAGCAGGAAGGCACAAGCTGTGCCGTGAGGAATATTGTGGAGAGCCGACATGGGGTGAGCCATACCGTGATCGACACCGAGACCTACGTTGGAGAATGCCATACCGGCCACGTACTGAGCCACAGCCATACCGTTGCGACCCACGGGGTTGGAAGGTTCGTTGACGGCAATGGGGAGATATTTCCAAATCATCTCGATGGCCTTGATTTCGAACATGTCGGAGAGTTCCCAGGCACCCTTGGTGATGAGACCCTCGATGGCGTGGGTCATTGCATCCATACCGGTAGCTGCCGTTGTGGCCTTGGGGAGGGAGTACATGAGTTCGGCATCGACAATGGCGCAGCAAGGAATGTCATTGGGATCGACGCAGACCATTTTGGCCTGACGCTTCTCGTCGATGATGACGTAGTTGATGGTCGTCTCGGCTGCGGTGCCGGCTGTGGTGGGCAGCGCGATGATGGGGAGGGTTTTCTTCTTGGTGGGAGCCACACCTTCGAGGCTGACAACGTCTGCAAACTCAGGGTTGTTGATGATGATGCCGATACCCTTGGCAGTATCCATCGAAGAACCGCCGCCGATGGCAACGATGAAGTCGGCCTGCGCCTTCTTGCAAGCGGCCACACCGTTCTGTACGTTGGTGACAGTGGGGTTGGGAATCACCTCGTCGAAAATCTCATAGGGAATCTTGGCTTCGTCGAGTACATCGGTGACCATCTTGGCGACACCGAACTTGATGAGACCTTTGTCAGTTACCACCAGAGCTTTCTTGAAGCCCAAACGTTCTACAACACCGGGGAGCTCTTTTCGTGCACCGGGGCCGAAATAGGAGAGCTCGTTCAGAATGAAACGATTTGCCATTTTTAGTTTAGTTTTTATTGGGTTTATAATATGCGAATGCGCGAGGGCAAGGGCTGCTTCGGGCGCACAATTCTCGTTAACTCGGGGCAAATATACGCATTATTTTTCGATTAACCAAATGTTTTAGGATTTTTTTAACCGAATAACTTGTTTTTTACCAAAATATTGATTATTTTTGCACCCCGAATATGGAGAAACTATGGACTAAAGACTATGTGAAGGTCTTGACAGCCAACTTCACGCTGTTCTTCTCCTTCTACTTGCTGACCCCCCTCCTCCCGCTTTATCTGACGGAGCGATGGGAAGCCGGCAAGGACGTTGTGGGCTTTGTGCTGTCGGGCTATACGGTTGTAGCTTTGGTCACCCGTCTCTTTGCCGGCCACCTGGTTGATTATTATCCGCGCCGCAGGGTGCTGCTCACCTGCTTTGCACTCTTTGCCCTCTTCTTCGGGGGCTACATTGCAGCCTCCACACTCCTGCTCTTCACCATTGTGCGCACACTCCACGGAGGCCCCTTTGGGGCGCTCACTGTGGCCAATACGACGGCCTGTGTGGATGTGTTGCCGCCCTCGCGCAAAGCCGAAGGCACGGGGTACTACGGGTTGGGGAACAATCTGGGGATGGCACTTGCCCCGAGCATCGGACTGTGGATATATCAGGCCACCCAAAATTTCGAGTTGCTGTTTTGGTTGGCCCTGGCCGTAGCGTCTGTCGGCCTCTGTGTGGATGCCACCGTGAAGTTTCCACCCCGGGAAACAAGTCCGTCGCCGGACGGAGAGTTTTCCCGCCGCCGCCATAACATACTCAACCGCTATCTCCTCCTCCGCGGCTGGATATTGTCCCTCAACATTGCTTTCTTCGGCTTCTGTTTCGGCATACTCCAAAACTACCTTGCCCTCTATATGAAAGAGGTGCACCACGTCGTGGGGGTCACGGGAACCTTCTTCATGCTCGTCTCGGGCGGACTAATCGTGTCGCGTCTGGTGGGAGCCAAAGCGTTGCGGGAAGGAAAGCTCACACAGAACTGCCTGGAAGGAGCCGTCATCGCCTCTCTCGGCTATATCCTCTTTATCAGCGTGCCCAACATTTGGGCATTCTACCTTTCGGCCCTCCTCATCGGCTACGGGCAAGGGCATCTGTGGCCTGCATTCCTCAACATGATGCTGTCCATAGCCCGTCCGGATCAAAGCGGGATAGCCAACGCCACGCTCCTGGTGGCGTGGGATGTGGGGCTGGGCATGGGTGTTCTTCTGGGCGGTGCCCTTTCCGAATATTTCAGCTACAACGTAACCTTCACCGCAGTTGCAGCAGCCGAAGTTGCGGGAACACTCTTCTTTGCATTCGTGGCCCAAAAGAATTTCAAACGATTACAACGGAGGTGAGTTCCGATGTCCCGGGCTTATGGCAACTTTCAGGTTTCAAGTAGCCTACCCCCAGCCCCTCCCTAAAGGGAAGGGAGGATGGGTTTCAGGTTTCAAGTAGCCTACCCCCAGCCCCTCCCTAAAGGGAAGGGAGGATGGGTTTCAGGTTTCAGGTTTCAGGTTTCAAGTTTCAGGTTTCAGGTTTCAACAATAAATTTCGAAAATGAAAATCATCAAAGACAGAAGTTTCGGCGGCGAGCGTCCGTTATTCGGGTCCCAGGATTTGAGGCTCGAGAATGTCACGATAACAGAGGGCGAATCCGGTATCAAATGCTGCCGCAACATCGAAGCCGACCACTGCAGATTCATCGGCAAATATCCGTTCTGGCACGTGGACGGAAGCCTCATCACGAACTGCCGTTTTGAGGTCGGCTCGCGGAGTGCCATCTGGTATTCGGACAACATGACGATGCGCGACACTGTAATCGAAGCACCCAAACTGTTCCGCGAGATGCATAATCTCACACTCGAGAATGTCACAATCAACGATGCCGACGAGACGTTTTGGAACATCCGCGGGCTCACCCTGCGGAACGTTACCCTGAGGGAGGGCACCTATCCCTTCATGGGGTCCTCCAACATCTACATCGACGGCCTTGACTGCGAGTCGAAGTATGTATTCCAATATTGTCACGATGTCGAGATTCATCATGCCCGCATCACCACGAAGGACTCCTTCTGGGAAGTTGAAAACGTGAGTGTCTTCGACTCGGAACTCAACGGAGAATATCTCGGCTGGCATTCGCGGAATCTCCGCCTTGTGCGATGTCACATCACGGGCGAACAACCTCTCTGCTATGCAGAAAACCTCATTCTCGAAGATTGCACCTTCGGTCCCGACTGCGACCGCATGTTCGAGGATTCCGATGTCCGGGCCACCATCGCCGGCCCGGTCACGAATATCAAAAATCCCCGTTCGGGCCACATTGTGCTTGACCGTCTCGGGTCACTCACGGTGGACGAATATCAGAAACAACCCGCCAATTGCAAGATAGATGAACGAATTTGATTTTGACAAAAGCACAGACCGTCGCCACACCTCCTGTGTGAAATGGGATCACCCCGTAGGCGACATCGACATGAGTGATTTGATTCCGATGTGGGTGGCAGACATGGATTTCGAGACCGCCCCTGTGGTACGCGAGGCCGTATTGAAACGTGCTGTTCACGGAGTTTACGGCTACACGATTGTACCCGACTCTTTCTATGATGCTGTCATTCGCTGGTGGCAGCGCCGCCACAATGTGACCTGGAAAAAAGAATGGATACTCTACGTGCCGGGTGTGGTGCCTGCCATCTCGGCCATCCTCAAAGCGCTCACCCTTCCCGGAGAGAAATGTCTGATTCAGACTCCCGTCTATAATTGCTTCTTCTCTTCCATCCGCAACAGCGGCTTGGAGGCGGCCATCTCTCCCCTGCGTCGCGTCAATCTCTCCCCCGGAGAATTCACGTATGAGGTGGATTGGGCAGACTTTGAGGCACAAGCAGCCGACCCCCGCACGACGGTCTTCCTGCTCTGCAATCCCCACAATCCTGCCGGCCGGGTATGGACACGCACGGAGCTGGAACATACGGTGGAAATCTGCCGCAAACACAACGTACGCATCTTGAGCGACGAGATACATTGCGACCTCACGATGCCCATGATTGAATATACACCCATCTCAGCCATCGATGCGGAAGAGACGGTGACCTGCTGTGCTCCCACCAAAACGTTCAACATCGCAGGCCTCCAGATAGCCAACATCATCTGTGCCGACCACGAACTGCGCAGACGCATCGACCGGGCCGTCAACATCAATGAAATCTGCGATGTGAATCCCTTCGGCATAGCAGCGCTTGAGGCCGCATACAATGAAGGCGAACCCTGGCTCCTCGCCCTGCAGACTTATCTTTACGAGAACTATCTGACGCTGAAGACTTGGATGGCGGTGCATCTGCCCGACTGTCCTGTGGCCCGTCTGGAAGGCACCTATCTGGTGTGGGTCGATGTGTCGAAGATTGCGAAGGACGAACGTCTCTTCTGCCATCGGCTTCTCCGCACCCGTCACGTATGGTTCAACGAAGGACGGATGTACGGAACAGACGGCAAGGGATACATCCGCATCAACATTGCCTGTCCGAAGGCCCAACTGATGGAAGCGCTCCACCGTCTGTCCTAAAGGACGGTCAAAGTGGTCTAAGGTCTAAGGTCTAAGGTCAAAAGTCAAAGGTCAAAGGTCAAAAGTCTAAGGTCTAAGGTCATTGCATCCTGAAGGATTGTCAAAGGTCAAAAGTCTAAGGTCAAAAGTCTAAGGTCAAAAGTCTAAGGTCTAAGGTCTAAGGTCTAAGGTCATTGCATCCTGAAGGATTGTCAAAGGTCAAAAGTCAAAGGTCAAAAGTCTAAGGTCTAAGGTCTAAGGTCTAAGGTCAAAGGTCAAAAGTCAAAGGTCATTGCATCCTGAAGGATTGTCAAAGGTCAAAAGTCAAAGGTCAACTGTGAACCGACCTTAGACCTTTGACCTTTGACCTTAGACCTCTGACCTTAGACCTCTGACCTTAGACCTCCCCTGGAAGAGGGGAGTAATCAATAGGTGTCCACGCGGCTCATGTCGAGCTTGAGGAAGATGAAGAGAAGGATGGTGAAAGACCAAAGGCCGGAGCCGCCATAACTGAAGAAGGGCAGAGGGATGCCGATGACCGGAACCAGCCCTATCACCATTCCGATGTTGATGAAAACGTGGAAGGCAAAAATGCAGGCCACGCAGTAGCCGTAGATTTGGGCAAAAACCGTACGTTGTCGTTCGGCAAGATAGATAAGACGGAGTATCAGCGTCATGTAGAGCAAGATGACAAGGGTGCTCCCCACGAAGCCCTGCTCCTCGCCCACGGTACAGAAAATGAAGTCCGTCTCCTGTTCCGGCACGTATGAGAGTTTTGTTTGCGTTCCCTCGAGATATCCTTTGCCGACAAGTCCGCCCGAGCCAATGGCGATTTTCGCCTGATTGACATTATAGCCGGCGCCCTTGAGGTCCTCCCGGATGCCAAGCAGCACTTCGATACGCAGTCGCTGATGCTCCTCCAGTTTGCTGAATGCTGTATGGCAGGCAAAGAGCCAGCCTGTGAAGAAGAGGGTCAAGAGGGCGACCCACAGATAGGGCAAATAACGCCTCAGCAGGTAGAACCAAAGGGAGTAGAGCGCACTGTAGATTGAGAGCGCCAAAGCCACGTTGCGATAGGTGACATAATGGGTAAAGAGGGCTGCGTAGTTCTCAGGCAACCATACCGGCAAATAGCGAATCAGAAGGCTTCCGACAATGAGCCACAGCGCAGAAATCACTCCCAACCGGATGGCCGACTCGTAGTCTTCCACATAGAAAACAAACATCAGCACCACCAAAAAGGGAATAATGGAAAGTACCAACTCCTGTCCTAAGAGCGACGCTTCGCCCGTGGCAAGGTCGATGCTGTAGCGTATGCCCAATACGAAAATCAGAACCATCGAGAAACCCATCCACAGAATAAGGCCGCTCATGCCCTGCCGATAGAAAAGCAGCACCAGCGAGAAATAGACGAGCGCCGAACCCGTCTCCCGTTGGAGAATGATGAGCAAGACAGGGATAAGGATGATTAAACAGGCTTTGACAAAATTGGAGGGTTGAGTCAACCTGAAATTGTAGGTGTTGAACAACCATGCAATCATCAGCGCCGTCGAAAATTTGCCGAATTCAGCCGGCTGTATGGAGAACGTTCCTATCTTAATCCACGAATGGGAACCGTTGATATTTGTACCGATGAAAATGGTGGCAAACAACAGCAACATCATGAACGTATAGATGAGGGGCGCGTATGTCGTGAAGAATTTGGTGTCGGTGACCAATATCCCCACAATCAGAATGACGGAAAGCCCCATCCATACAATCTGTTTGCCCGAAGGACGCGAGAAATCGAAGATGGAACCCGACTGTCCTTCCAGATCGTAGGATGCCGCATTGATGGTGAACCACCCTGCAAAGACCAGAATGAGATAGATGACCAATGTCACCCAATCGAACGATTTGATATAATGGTTCATGATTGACGATTGAGGGGTTTATGGGGTTTATATTCGGTCTAAGGTCTAAGGTCTAAGGTCTAAGGACGTTCACAGTTAACCTTTGACTTTTGACAGGTCTAAGGTCGTTCACAGTTGACCTTTGACCTTTGACTTTTGACCTTTGACTTTTGACCTTTGACCTTTGACCTTTGACTTTTGACTTTTGACTTTTGACTTTTGACCTTTGACCTTTGACCTTTGACCTTTGACCTTTGACTTTTGACCTTTGACTTTTGACCTTTGACCTTAGACTTTTGACCTTTGACTTTTGACCTTTGACCTTTGACTTTTGACCTTTGACCTTTGACCTTTGACCTTTGACTTTTGACCTTTGACAGTCCTTTTGGGGACTATCGATAATTGTTGGCATCCATGAACTGCATGGTGTTGCCGTTGAGCATGGCCTCCTCGAGATACTGGCGGCTCGGCGCTATGGAGCCCGTGAGATAGCGTTCCATCACCAGCGACCCGATGGGGACGCCGTAGGTGGCGCCGAAACCTCCCTGTTCGACGAAGACGCAGATGGCAATTTGGGGGTCGTCCTTGGGTGCGAAGCCCATGAAGACGGAGTGGTCCTTGCCGTGTGGGTTCTGAGCCGTACCTGTCTTGCCGCAGACGGCGATGCCTTTCATGTCGAGGCTGGCCTTGCGGCAGGTGCCGCCGGTGACGGCATTGCGCATACCCTCGACGATGTAGTCGTACCACTTGGTGTCGATGAGGGTCTTGCGGCGGACGCTGAACGTGTCGGGAAGCAGCGTGTCCTGAATGGCATGAACCACGTGGGGGGTGTAGAAATAACCGCGATTGGCAATGGTGGCTCCGAGGTTGGCTATCTGCAAAGGTGTGGCCATGATTTCGCCCTGACCGATGGAAATGGAAATGATATTGATGGTCTTCCAGGCTTCCGTCTTGAACGCTTTGTTGTAGAACTGATTATTGGGGATGAAACCGCGTTTCTCGTGAGGGATATCCACACCGAGGGGATAGCCGTAACCCATGGACACCATATAGTTTTTCCACTTTTCGAACGCTTCCTGAATGGTGGGATAGCGCTTGCGGTCGCCGAGGATGTTCATGAGCGTACCGCAGAAGTAGCCGTTGCAGGACGTGGCTATGGCGGGCACCAACGGCAGCGGCGACGGGTGTCCGTGACATCCCAGTTTGAAGCTGCCGAGGTGGAAGCCGTGATGACAGGGGAAGAGTGTCTGGGGCGTGATAGCCCCTTCCTGCAGGCCGATAAGTCCCTGTGTGGGCTTGAAGGTGGAGCCGGGCGGATAGGTTGCCGAGACAGCACGGTCGAAAAGCGGTTTGAACGGAGCCTTGTAAAGCTGGGCGTAGTTTTGGCCGCGCTGACGACCCACGAGAAGACGAGGGTCGAAGGTGGGCGCAGAGACGGCACACAGGATTTCTCCCGTCTTGGGCTCGATGGCAACCACAGCGCCGACCTTGTTGACCATGAGCGACTCGGCGTAGGCTTGTAAATCGGCATCGATGGAAAGGGTGAGGTTGCGGCCCGATACGGGCTGCACATCGAATGCCCCGTCGGCATAATGCCCCTGAACGCGTCCGTGGGCATCGCGATAGAGAATCTCTTTGCCCTTCACCCCGCGCAGACATTCCTCGTAGGAACGCTCGACACCGAGATCTCCCACATAGTCTCCGCGCTTGTAATAGGGGTCTTTTTCAATCTCCTTGGGCGAGACTTCGCGTATATTGCCGAGAATGAGGGGCGCAACGGGTATTTTGTACTGTCGGATGGTGCGGGGTTGGATTTCAAAACCCTGATAACGGTAGAGACGTTCCTGCAAGAGGCCGTAGTCAAAACCGGAGAGCTGGGAAATGAAAGTCTGTTGGGTATAGGAAGAATAGCCGCGTGTGGTGCGCACTTTCAGCATTCGGGCCTCGAAAGCCTCCCGGGTGAGGCCGAGTGTCTCACAAAAATCAAGGGTGTCGAGATTTTTGACCTTGCGCATCGTGACCACAAGGTCGTAGGCCGGTTCGTTATCGACGAGGAGCTTTCCGTTACGGTCGTAAATGAGTCCGCGCGAGGGATAGACCACCCGCGTGTAGAATGCATTATCGACTGACTTCTGCTGCCATACGTCATCGAGCACCTGCAGCTGGAAAAGACGAACAATGTATATGAGAAGGATTAGGACAACCAACCCTCCGATGACGAACCGACGTTTCTCGAGTTGATAGTCGTGTTGCATGGTGAATCAATTCCTTTGTAAAACTTCCAACGACAACGATATGACGAAGGTGAGAATGAGAGAAACAAAGATTTTGAGGAGCAGCACTGTAGGTTGGAAGAGAGAGAAAGACTCCAGGCCATAGAGCACAACGACATGGAGGATAATGAGAGCCAACAGATACCTGGCGAATACAGAGAATCCGGGACGATAGATGCCGGGCACTCCGGCTTTGAAATCTTCGGAATCGACAAACAGGCGGAGCAGGGGCTCGCGTAGCCACATCGTGGTAGCACCCGTGAAAGCATGCATTCCCGGCGTATTGCAGAAGATATCAATCACCAGTCCTGTCAGGAAACCTACAAACACCTGAAGGGAACGGTTCATCTCTACGGGCAACTTGGCCAATGTATAGACGTAAACCATAGCCACACCGCCCCAGATGCTGAGATGATTGAACACCAGCACCTGAACAACGACAGCGACAATCAGCCAGAGGAAAGAGAAGACGTAGGTCATTGATTTTCGAGTTTGTTAAGTTCTTCCTGTTTGTCGTTGTGAATCACATACACATTGCCGAGGCGATTGAAGTCCGTAAAGAGCTTGACACGGAGGACGAGGAAGTTGTCGTCATCACGGTCAAGGGCTTCAGTGACAGTACCCACGGGCAGTCCTTTGGGGAACGAACCCGAGTAGCCGGAAGTTACGACCGTATCGCCCGGAGCGTACTGAACCGAACGGGGCAGGTCGGCCAATGTGGCGTATTCACAGCTCTTGCCGTCCCACACCAATGAACCGAAGGATTCGTAATCCTTGAGTTTCACCGAGATACGTAGTTTGGGATTAAGCAACGAAATCACCAAAGCGTAGTGGTCGCTCACCGCAGCCACAATACCTACAACGCCATTGTGGTCGGCCACACCGAGATTGACCTTCACCGAGTCGAGACGTCCGCGGTCGAGCGTGATATAATTCTCGGCTTGGGCGATGCTGTTGCCCACCACGTGCGCTATTGAAAAGTGATATTGCGACGAGGTATCGACGGGTTGCAATCGCTGATCTTCGTACTGGGCAATCATGGAGCGCAGACGTTGGTTTTCGGATTCCAGCACACCCATGCTGCGAAGCAATTCCTCATTGGTCTCGCGAAGTCCGAAATATCCCCGGAACATACTCATCGACTCATAGAGCGAACCGACAACCTGATTGGCACTGCCCATCCACAGGGAACGGTGATAAGGGTTGCCTTGACTGAGCAGGATGACACTTGCTGCAGCCAAGACAAGCCATGTAAGGAAAGCGCTGTTGCGTTGAAGGAAACGGAAAAGCGAATACATTTATCGTATCAGGAAGGGGTAGCGTTCGATGTTCTTGAGGGCAATACCTGTACCTTTGGCCACAGAGAGAAGGGGATCTTCGGCCACATGGAACTGGATGCCTATCTTGTCCTGCAAGCGTTTGTCGAGACCGCGAAGCATGGCGCCGCCGCCCGTGAGATACACACCGTTGCGCACGATGTCGGCATAGAGTTCGGGAGGCGTGGATTCGAGGGCCGAGAGAACGGCTGCCTCAATCTTGGAGATGGACTTCTCGATGCAGTGAGCCACTTCCTGATAGCTGACGGGCACCTCCATGGGGAGCGCTGTCATCTGGTTGGGACCGCGCACGATGAAATCCTCGGGCGGGTTGTCGAGCAGTGTAAGTGCAGAGCCTACATTGAGTTTGATTTGCTCGGCGGTAGGCTCGCCCACACGGATGTTGTGCTGACGGCGCATGTAGTCCATGATATCCTGTGTGAGGTCGTCACCGGCCACACGGATGGACTTGTTCGAAACGATACCGCCGAGAGAGATGACTGCAATCTCGGTCGAACCGCCGCCGATATCGACAATCATGTTGCCCTCAGGGGCCAACACATCGATACCGATACCGATGGCAGCAGCCATAGGCTCGTAAATCATGTAAACATCGCGTCCGCCGGCGTGCTCGGAAGAGTCGCGCACGGCACGAATCTCGACTTCGGTCGAACCCGAAGGAATGCAAACCACCATACGGAGCTGGGGCGTGAAGAGGGACTTCTTGGATGCAAATGCCATCTTAATCATGCCGCGAATCATCTGCTCGGCGGCGTTGAAATCGGCTATCACACCGTCGCGCAGGGGACGTACGGTACGAATCGTGTCGGGGGTACGACCCATCATCTGCTGCGCCTTGTGACCTACGGCAACAAGTTTGTTGTCACGCGTCTCGAGGGCAACGATGGAGGGAGCATTCACGACGATCTTGCCGCCGTGGATGATGATGGTATTGGCTGTACCCAAGTCAATAGCCACCTCTTGGGTGAGGTTGAATAAACCCATTGTTGTGAAGAATTAAATAAAAGAGTGAGTAAAAAAATGAGAGTTGTTATTTCTGCTCGGCGAACCAAGCGTGAATTGCAGTATCGTAGTGGGAAGAAACACCGAAGGCCTGTTCTGCAAACGAGAGACGGTCCTCGTAGTCGCTCTGTGCGCCCTTCCTGTCAAGCATGTCGGCCAACTGCCGATATTGTGCCTTGGAAGCCACAATGATGACATCCTTGAAGTTCTTGGCAGCGGCACGAATAAGAGAAATGCCGCCGATGTCGATTTTCTCGATGATGGACTGGAAATCTGCACCCGAAGCAACAGTGTCCTCAAAAGGATAGAGATCGACAATGACGAGGTCGATTTCCGGAATCTCGTATTTACCCATCTGGTCGCGGTCGTCAGCGTTGTCACGACGACCCAAAATGCCGCCGAAGATCTTGGGATGAAGAGTCTTCACACGTCCGCCCAAAATGGAAGGATAGGTGGTGAGCTCTTCAACGGCCTGGCAGGGAATGCCGAGACCTTCTATGAACTTCTGCGTACCTCCCGTTGAGAGGAGCTGTACCCCCTCCGCATGGAGTTTCTTGATGATGGCATCGAGACCATCCTTGTGGAATACCGACACAAGTGCGGTTTTGATTTTCTTCTGATTCATTATTTTTGAGTAGTTTTGATAAATTTCTGATTATTTGGGTGCAAAGATAATAAAAATTTCCGACATACAATCATTTTTACACCCAAATTTTAACAGAAATTTTTTATCTTCTATTTTTAGCGTCCATGGAGTTGCCAAAATGCCATGTGGAAATGCAGATTTTGAGACATTTGGCTTCGGGAAATTGGGACATTCCCCCAAAGCATAACGCAGACAATGGCGTGTAACCATCACGGGCGTTTGACCCGCTGTCACAGCATTCATTCCGGCTCCGTTGTCTGTCTCGAAGGCCGGAGCTACGTCTGCGATGCCCAATTCCTCACATACCTCGCGGGCTTTCCCGTTCAAAACATTGGCACGGAAATCGGTGGGAAGAATGTCTTTGGCCGATACCGGGAGTTTGCTCTGCAATACGGGCGATTCCTTCTTCAGACTGCGATGTTTTTCGCGAGCCGTTTCCAGATTTTCCGCAGCCTGTCGGCGGAGACTGTTCAACACCGAACCGGGCACGAAGCGTTCCACTTCGGCCTGAAGGCTGAAACTGCGTGCCGAGAAGAGGCTGTCGCCGAGTTTGGTCAGTTGCCTGCGATAGTTGTCGCCTTGCGGATGCCGGGCCGGCTCGAAGGGTGTTTCCGAACAGAAAGAAGCATGGGCTTCGACCCCGTGAGGGTCGGTGAGCGTGAGCCTGAGTTCGTTGTCCGTCACCTCGAAACGCAAATCGACGGGAATCTTCCGCTCTGCCGAACGGCGCGAGAGCAGGAGGTCGAAGGCGTGGTCTCGATTGCGCCATACTTCCATTCCCGGTCGCAGCTGACGCGTAATCTGCGTGCCGCCCAAGGGAAATATCTGACGACGCTGCGGGTCCCAGCGATTCAGACGGAAGCCGATGAGACTGTTGTCCAAAGCATTGGGTTCGCTTCCGGCGAGTGCCATCAGTCCGTCGCCGTTGTGAATCCCGGCCTTGGTCTCCAACTCAAATGAATCGCGCATCACACGCACAATCCTTCCCAGCTTCTCCCCCATCGATTTGGGAGTCAGAAAGTTCCAGACAGGCTCGGCTTTTGCTTCGGATTTTGTCTCCTTATTACCTTTTAAATAATAGTCGGTGAACCCGCGGTTGAACGATGCCGCAGGATTGGGTTCAAAAGTATAGGTACAGGAACCGTCGGAGACCGGCTCCCAATCGTCCTGCCCGGCCAGGATGCGGTCGAGCAATTGACGATAATAGGCCGTGACGTTCTTCACGTAGGTGATGTCCTTGAGCCTTCCCTCGATTTTGAGAGAGGTGACGCCGGCCTCGATGAGTTCCTTCAGATATTGTGAGCGGTTCATGTCCCGCAGCGAGAGCAAGTGTCGCTGACGCACTATGGGATGGCCCTCTGCGTCATAGAGATCCATCGGCAGACGGCACGATTGGGCACAGGTGCCGCGATTGGCCGAACGTCCGTTGAGCCAGGCACTCATGTAGCATTGGCCGGAGACCGAAACGCAGAGAGCGCCGTGAACAAAACATTCCAACTCCGTCTGCACCCGGCTGGAGATTTCGCGTATCTGCCCGAGAGAGAGTTCTCTCGCCACCACAATGCGCCGGAAGCCCAACGACTCGAGAAGCTGCGCTTTCTCCGGCGTGCGCGTGTCCATCTGGGTGGATGCATGCAGGGGAATGGGCGGCAAGTCCAAGCGGAGGAGACCCAAGTCCTGCACAATCAGCGCATCGGCACCGGCCTCCCACAATTGGCGTATCATCTGCCCGGCACGGGGCAGTTCTTCATCGTTGAGGAGGGTGTTGAGAGCCACGATGGTACGGGCATTGTAACGATGGGCATACGTTGCCAAGCGCTCAATATCGGGCACCGACACACCGGCGGCAGCACGAGCGCTAAAGAGCGGAGCACCGATATAAACGGCGTCCGCTCCATGATTGACGGCTTCGATGCCCACCTCCGCATCACGGGCGGGGGCAAGGAGTTCGATTTGTTTCACTTTTTGACAGGAATGGCTTCGATACGGGCCTGATGACGACCGCCCTCGAAATCCGTTGCGAAATACTCGTCGAGAATCTTGCGTGCCATGTCCTCATCGATGAAACGTCCGGGCATGACCAAGACGTTGGCATCGTTGTGTTGACGAATGAGGTGCGCGATTTCGGGAATCCAGCACAGACCTGCACGGATGCCCTGATGCTTGTTGAGCGTCATTGAGATGCCTTCGCCCGAGCCGCACATGGCAATGCCGGGATAAACCTCGCCGCTCTCAACCCCTTCGGCCAACAGATGTCCGTAGGTAGCATAGTTGCAGCTCTCCTCGGTGTAGGTGCCGTAGTCCTTGTAAGGAATACCCTTTTCGTCGAGATATCGCTTCACAAACTGTTTGAGGGGGAAGGCGGCATGATCGCTCGCCAACCCCACTGTCTTATATTGCAACATGATTACTTGCCGAGAAGAGCTTTCACCTGTTTGTAAACATTCTCGCCGTTGAATCCGAGTTTCTCGTCAAGCACCTTGTAGGGAGCCGAGAAACCGAACGAGGGAAGACCCCAAACCGAACCGTTGGCTCCCACGAGGCTTTCGAGCGTGCAGGGAAGGCCGGCGGTCATGCCGAACTTCACGGCTGCGGCAGGAAGGATTTCCTCCTGATATGCCTTGGACTGCGAACGGAAGAGACCCTCGGAGGGAACACTCACGATGCGGCACTTGATACCGTCCTGACGCAGGAGTTCTGCGCCGGCCACCAAAGTGGAAACCTCAGAGCCGGAAGCGAGCAGGATGACATCATACTGTGCATCGGAGCCTGCCACAATGTAGGCTCCCTTGGCGGCCTGGCCATAGTCGGTTCCTTCGGGCAGTTTCTTGATGTTCTGGCGCGAGAAGATGAGACCGGTAGGTGTCTCGGTGTTCTCCATAGCCAGACGCCAAGCGGCTGTTGTCTCGTCGGCATCGGCGGGACGGAGCACGAGCATCGAGTTCTTGCCGTGATGGTTCTGGAGTTTCTCCATGAGACGTATCTGGGCTTCCTGCTCCACGGGTTCGTGTGTAGGACCGTCCTCGCCCACACGGAAGGCATCGTGTGTCCAAATGAACTTGACGGGCACTTCCATCAGGGCTGCCATACGTACGGCAGGCTTCATATAGTCGGAGAACACAAAGAAAGTACCGCAGGCGGGAATCACACCGCCGTGCAGAGCCATACCTATACAGCAGCAAGCCATCGTGAGCTCGGCTACACCGGCCTGGAAGAAAGCGCCTGTGAAATCGCCCTTCGTGAAGGCGTGGGTCTTCTTGAGGAAGCCGTCGGTCTTGTCCGAGTTGGAGAGGTCGGCCGATGCGCAAATCATGTTCTCCACCTGCTCGGCAAGAACGCTCAATACGGTGGCGGAAGCGCCTCGTGTGGCACTGTCGGCCTTCTGCTGAACGGCGCTCCAGTCAATCTTGGGAGCCTTGCCCGAGAACCATTCTTCCATCTTCTTGGCCTTTTCGGGATTGGCCTGGGCCCAAGCAGCCTTCACGGCTTTCTTCTTGTCGCAGATTTCACGCAATTCCTTGGCACGCTCGGCATAAAGCTGCTGTACCTCGGGGAAGATTTGGAAGGGATTTTCGGGATCGCCGCCCAGGTTCTTCACCGTGTTCACAAATGCGTCTCCGCCGAGGGGTGCACCGTGAGTCTTGCAGTTGCGTTCGTAGCTCGTTCCGTCCTCCTTGAGGGCACCCTTGCCCATGATGCACTTGCCGATGATGAGCGTGGGCTGTCCCTTCACGAGTTTGGCAGCCTGGAGAGCTGCGCGTATTTCGTCGGCATCGTTGCCGTTCACGTTGATTACGTGCCAGCCCCATGCTTTGTATTTGGCTGCCGTATCCTCGCACGTTACGGCATTGCATTCGGTGGAAAGCTGGATGTCGTTCGAGTCGTAGAACATGGTGAGATTATCCAGTCCGAGATAGCCTGCAATACGGCCGGCACCCTGCGAAATCTCTTCTTCCACACCGCCGTCGGAGATGTAGGTATAGATTCTGTGATTCATTACCTCTTCGCCCAAACGTGCTGCCAGGAATTTCTCGGCAATGGCGGCACCTACGGCAAAGACGTGACCCTGACCCAGCGGGCCCGAGGTATTCTCAATACCCCGCTCGATGCAGCGTTCGGGATGACCGGGAGTGGTGGAACCCCACTGACGGAGGTTGGCGAGTTCGTCCATCGTGAACTTGCCGGTGAGGGCAAGCTGCGAGTAGAGCATGGGAGCCATGTGGCCGGGATCGAGGAAGAAGCGGTCGCGCCCCTCCCAATTGGGATCCTGCGGATCGTACTCGAGGAACTCACTGTAAAGAACATTGATGAAATCGGCACCGCCCATGGCGCCACCCGGATGTCCTGATTTGGCCTTTTCGACCATTGAAGCAGCAAGAATGCGGATATTGTCAGCCGCCTTCTGCATAAGAGCTTTGGAATGTGTCATTGTCTTAAAGTTTATAAAGTTCGCGAAATTTTATTTGCCTGTACTTTTTTATGCTTTGTAGAGGGTGGTATCGAAACCCTCGAGGGCTTCCTTGCGTTCCACACAGGTGCCGCAGACTCCGCAGTGCTCCTCTCCCCCGTTGTAGCAGGAATAGGTGTGGCTGTAGTCCACGCCCAAAGCCTTTCCCCTGAGGGCGATGTCCCTCTTCGTGATGTCGGTATAGGGAGCCACCAGTGTGATGCCTTCGTAGGTGCCGGCAGCCATCGCTCCGTTCATGGCCTTCACGAATTCCGGACGGCAGTCGGGATAGATGGCGTGGTCGCCGCTGTGATTGGCTATCATCACATGTTTCAGTCCTTCGCTCTCGGCGATACCGGCAGCTATCGAGAGCATGATACCGTTGCGGAAAGGCACTACGGTCACCTTTTGGTTCTCGTCGGTGTAGCTTCCCTCGGGCACCTCCTCCTGGCCTGCAAACAGGGCCGACTTGAAATATTGGGCCATAAAGGGTATTTCGAGCACAATATGGCGGATGCCCAACTGCTCGCATTGCCAGCGGGCACAGGCTATCTCCTGCCCGGCCTGGCGGGCGTGATAGTCGAAGGTGACTGCCAATGCAATCTGTTCTTTGTATTCGTGGAGGAGCGTGGTGGAATCCAGCCCGCCCGAAAGTATGATTAACGAATCTTTGGACATAGTTATTTGACGAATCGGCAAAACCGGTGAATTATGCCGCCATTTTGTCATATTCGCCCCCAAAGATAGCGAAAAAAACGGAAAAAAACAAGTGTTTTACTTTTTTTTGCACACTAAATGTGTGTTTTCTCATTTTTTTTCCTTATTTTTGCAACGCTGAATAGCAAAATTTGATATTCAAACTCAAAACATACACCGAAATGAAAAAAATCTTCACGATGGCTTTGGCCGTCACCGCAGCCCTTGCAATGACAGGCTGCAAATCTCAGAAAACACTCAGCGAGGCTGCTACCGTAGCCGACCCCGTTGAGGAAGTTCAGGAAGTAGCTCCCATCCAGTACCACCAGCCCCAGCAGACACAGCCCGCACCCAAGCCGGCTCCCGTGCTTCAGGCAGGCGACCGTGCTGAAAAAGTAACCACAGTCAACGATGCAGAGGCTTCCCTCTTGAAAGATTATAACGTAGTGGTAGGTTCCTTCGGCAGCCCCGTCAATGCCGAAGCTTACAAAGTAACGATGCAGCAGCGCGGTTACAGCGCTTTCCTCGTCAAGAACGAAGCCGGCATGTATCGCGTTGTGGCCGGCAGCTACGACACCCGCGAGCAGGCCGAACCCGTACGCGACAGCATCCGTGCCGCCTATCCTTCCGAACAGGGCACATGCGCCGATGCCTGGCTCCTGATTCCCAAGCGCTGATTTACGCTCGGAACATATCGGACAAGCCGTCCGCAGGTTTTCTGCGGGCGGCTTTATTTTAATATAACTAAAACCCTTAGACCTTAGACCTTAGACCTTAGACCTTAGACCTTAGACCTTAGACCTTA
>FLNY01001978.1_pt1 | contig 20460 bp, 18 predicted proteins | sample 1140381 | NCBI WGS metagenome assembly FLNY01 (sample SAMEA3878172, study PRJEB12797) | bioreactor metagenome | biome: Moose rumen | place: Sweden | collected 2011-10
ATCTGAAAAGTATAAAAATCACACAAAACGACATATAAATTTGAAATGCGAAAAAAAATCCTTATATTTGCGGTAAAAGAAAAAGCAATGACATGAAATTAATATTACTGACCCCTCCTGAGTTTTTCATTGAAGAACACGTCATTCTAAACGCCCTGTTTGATGAAGGTTTAGACATGCTTCATATCCACAAGCCAGGAAGTGAACCCGTATATTGTGAACGTTTATTGAAATTGATAGATAAGCAATGGCGCAAACGCATAGTCACTCATGAACATTTCTATTTAAAATCGGAATTCAAGCTCAACGGTATTCACTTGAGTCCTCGCAATCCCATACCACCAAAGAAATACAAAGGTTCCGTAAGTTGTACATGCCAGTCGTTCGAGGCATTAACGAGAAGGAAGCCGATGTGTGATTACGTATTCCTAAGCCAGATATACGATGGCATAACCAACAAATCTTTGACATCATCTTTCAGTGAGAGCGATTTAAAAGAGGCCAGCAAACTTGGCATCATAGACAATAAAGTAATGGCATTAGGCGGTATATCTCTTGAGAACATAGACATGCTCAAGGAATATGATTTTGGCGGTTGCGTAATATATGGCGATATATGGAAACGATTTGATTTCCATTCATCATCTTCATACAAAGGCGTGATCAACTATTTCAAGAAAATCAAAAACAAAACCGACCAATAGTTAAATTTCAAGAATCTTTCATTGGAATGCATTATCATGAGAAATAAATTATTCATATTGACATATCTTACTTTATCAGGATATTGGCTAACAGGTCATTCCCAGCACATAACGGAATTTCAGGCCAGGACCAATGCCCTAACCTTTCTTACAAGACATTCAACAGCCATGTCAAAAGTTAGGACTAAAACTCCATCACTCAAATTAAGTTTCAGTTCAAATAATTTTTATGCATTCGATTATGAAGGAGGCTTTATTCTCGCCAGTTCCGATGAGCAGTTGCCTTCCATATTAGGATATTCCGACAGGGGCAATTTCTCCGATGCGATGAAAAATCCATGTTATCGTGCATTCATCAAGCAATACGAACAGATCTATCGTCCTGATTTCCGGATATACAAGCCATCGAATGTGGCAGAATATGTTGAGCCGTTATGCAAAGATTCATGGCATCAATACACACCCTTCAATGACAAGGCTCCCTTAACGTCAGATGGTGAGTCACATTGTTTGACCGGCTGTGTTGCCACTTCATTATCCGAATTGCTTTATTTCTACAAATATCCTGATCAAGGGATCGGCTATATATCATATAAAGATTCCACTGGTAGCGGACTAGTTCTCAGTACGGATTTTTCTACCCACAAATACGACTGGCAACAAATGCTTGACAGCTATGATGGAACTTATAGCAGTTCATCAGCAGAAGCCGTGTCTCAATTGTTGTATGATTGTGGAGTATCTGTAAGGATGCGTTATCGTGATGAAGACAGTGGTGCTCAAACAATATACCAACCAATAGCCTTGGTCAACCATTTCAGATATGACGAGGGAGTTCAAATCTATTATCACAATTTTTTCAACCAAGTGGAATGGGATTCTATCATGTTCAACGAGTTGAATGCAGGTCGTCCAATGCTCGTAGGCGGTTGGACTGGAGGTGGAGGCCACAGTTACGTGTGTGATGGATATGACAGCAATGGTTTATTTCATCTCCGTCTAGGTTATCCTAACGAAGACGGCAATGGTTATTATTATTTTACATGGAGCACCCCGGACCTTCCCCTTTGGCGTGATGTGAATAGTCCCGAGATTGGTTGGAACGTACTTCAATGCATATTGGTTGGAATTACCCCTAAAACATCATCAGCACCATCACCACAACGTTATATATATGGTTTCTCTGACATAAAGTCAATTGAGGACGACGTAGATTCGACAAATGAAAATGAAATATGCGTTGCAGTCCATGACCTTTGCAACTGCGGATGGAATGAACACAGAGGAACGGTAGGTATAGCCATGAAGCCATTCAGTGAGGGGATACAAACTCCCACAAGCTCCACCCTTCTTCTTTATACCTACGACAGGGTATTTTCATTAGAAGAGTTGACAGATTCAACTTATAGCGACACTTTAAAACTCATAATTCCCCCAAACACCATTCCGGGCACATATAAAATAGTTCCCGTATATGAAGAGAACGGTAATTATCATGAGGCACGTACAATGCAAGGTATGCCTAATTGCCTGAGGCTAAATGTCAATTCTGACGGAATTACATTAGAAGAATATGAAGAAGGTTTCAGCAAATTGGAAATCAGCGATGTGGATTTTCCATCATTAATATATAGATACACGTGTCCTCCATATGGTTTCACCCTTACCAATCACGGTGCGGATTATTCTGGGCGACTATACATAAGTCTTTATGACGAGGCTGTACCTGGCTACAACAACACATTCAGCATTCAAGGTGTAACAATAGAACACGATGAAGTGCAGCGTTATGAATTTGTTCGTACCAACATACTTAAATTCCCTTTAGGGAAAAAATTCCATCTACGTATATCAGCAGACGAGTCATTGCTTAATTATAATATGAACGTGTTGTGGGATGACTCGTTAAATCGCATAGAAGTTCAAGAATTACCAACCTCCATAGAAGAGCCGGAAAAATCTCCAACTAGTGAAGAATCGGCAATTTATTATGATTTGAGTGGACAACGGATAAACGATTCATCAAGTTTGTCGAAAGGAAGAATTTTTATAGAAAGGGACTCAAATGGAAAAATCCTCAAGAAAATGCATCTAAATCGGTGAAACAAACCATAAATTGCCATGCCTCCCAAGATATTTGATATTATGGCAGATATTATAGCATTAGAAGTCAAAGGCCTCACTTACAGAAGTATTAGCCTGAACGCATTTAATTGCTCTTGCGAACATCTCAGCCACAGAGAATTGTTTAACCTTGTCGCATTTTTGTGAATAAGGAATTGAATCGGTGAACACAATTTCCACAAGTGAGCTGTCCTGTACTCTTTCACTGGCCGGATCGCTCATAACACAATGACTGGCAACAGCTCTGACACTTTTAGCCCCCGCTTTCATCATCTCATCAGAAGCTTTGGTAATAGTTCCCGCAGTATCAACAATGTCATCAACCAGAATGACATTTTTATCTTTCACATCACCAATAATCTGAATAGAACTAACGACATTAGCTCTAGCCCTTGTCTTATGACAAAGCACTAAAGGACATTCAAGTTTTTTTGCATACAGAGCCGCCCTTTTAGAACCTCCGGCATCAGGTGTTGCAATAACCAGGTTATCAAGATTCAATGATTGTATAAATTGCATCAGTACTAGCGAACCATAAAGGTGGTCAACAGGCACATTGAAAAAGCCTTGGATTTGATCAGCATGAAGGTCCATCGTCATCAACCTGTCAATACCTGCCACTCCCATCATGTCAGCAACCAATTTAGCTCCAATGGCTGTTCTGGGTTTATCCTTTCTGTCTTGTCTTGCCCAGCCGAAATAGGGACAAACGGCGATGATACTTCTAGCAGAAGCTCTTTTAGCTGCGTCAATCATAAGAAGAAGTTCCATCAAATTGTCGCTATTAGGGAACGTTGACTGAACCAAATAGACATCCAGTCCTCTAATCGACTCCTCAAAACTAACAGCAAATTCGCCATCGGCAAAATGTGTGATAATAAGATTACCCAATTTGCAGTCTAGCACTTGGCATATTCTCTCTGCCAAATATCTGGACTTAGTACCTGAAAACACCTTAAAAGGTCTCATTTGACTCATTGTAATCGAAATAAATATATAAATTTGCAAAAAAGTTGCAAAATCCTTTTACCTATCAAATGTATTGCAAAGATAGCAATAATTATCCACAATTCATTATATTAGTTCCATATTTTTTTTCAAAATCAAATAGAAATAAAAAAATAAAATAATAACAGAAAAAGACATTATTTGAGCAATGTAGTAAATAAATCAGGTAATGGAGAATCGAATTTCATAAGTTCTCGAGTAATCGGATGGTAGAAACAAAGAGATTTGGCATGCAAACAGAGCCTGTTCACCTTATCAGATTTCTTACCATACTTATCATCACCGACAACCGGATGATTCAAATCCTGCATGTGAACTCTTATTTGGTTAGTTCTTCCGGTTTGTAGTACGAGCTCAACCAGGGACATGTCATTATTTCTTTTGACAGTCCTATAATTAGTAACCGCATACTTTCCCCCGTTGTTAATAGGACTTGAGAAAATCACATACTTTTGATTGTTGGATAGCCACGAAGTCACAGTACCTTTATCATTTTCCATATATCCATCAACGACTGCCACATATTTTCTTTCAGTTATAATTTGATGCCATTGTTCAATAAGAATTTGTTGTACGTCTCGTCTTTTCGCAAACATCATAAGCCCCGACGTGCCCCTGTCCAATCGATGAACAGTATGTACACTAGCTTTTTTATTTGTTCTTTTCACATATTCAATCAGAATATTTTTAACAGAATTTTCCTTTGTTCCTGGCATTGGAACCGAAACGATCCCACATTCTTTGGCAACAACTACAATAAAGGCATCTTCGTAAACAATCTTGACAAACTTATTTCTCAAATCATGAAGATTGCCCTTATTAGCGATCTGTACCAATTGTCCTGGTTTCAGGGGCGTGTCAAATTGTGTTGTAATTACCTGATTGACAAATACCATCTTATTCGACAGAAGCTTTTTAGCTTTACTACGTGAAGTTCCTGGGACACAATTAATAAGGAAGTCGATAAGAATCATAGGATTTTTCACCTTGTAGTCGGTATATTTGTTAGATAGAATTCTGTTGTAGTAATCTTTATTAGACATTATTTATGAATTAGAGAAAAAATTGAGAGTATTAAATTATTAATAGATTTCATAAAAAAGTATGAGCAATACAGCTCTATCATCTTTCAACGAGCAACACCACGTTTTCCACATGTTGTGTATGAGGGAACATGTCAACAGGTTGTACTTTCTGAACTTTATAGTAATTGTCTAGCAACTGTATATCGCGTGCCTGAGTAGCAGGATTACAACTAACGTAAACAATTCGTTTAGGCTTGGCAAAAATAATGGTATCTACGACATCCTTATGCATTCCGGCCCTTGGCGGGTCCGTGATAATCACATCTGGTTTGCCATATTTGTCGATGAAATCCCGATTCAAGACATCCTTCATATCCCCGGAAAAGAATAGAGTATTGTCAATGCCATTAATGGATGAATTGACCTTAGCATCCACGATAGCGTCTTCCACATATTCTATTCCAATAACACGCCTTGCATGCTTTGCGACAAAATTAGCGATAGTACCAGTTCCCGTATATAAATCATAGACAAGTTCATCTCCCGACAGTTGAGCAAAATCCCTAGCAACCCTATAGAGGTTGTATGCTTGGTTTGTGTTTGTTTGGTAGAACGACTTTGGTCCGACCTTGAATTTAAGGTTTTCCATCAATTCATATATATGGTCTTTCCCTTTATACAGCAAAACGTGTTGGTCAGCAAAGGTGTCATTACATTTATGATTGTCAACATAAAGGAGTGAGGTGATTTGTGGGAATCTTTCTGCAAGATGTTCCATAAGCCCCATCGCCTGTATTTTTTCATTTTCGTTTTCAATTCTAAACTGAACGAGCACCATCAACTCCCCGTTGTTTGAATTGCGAATCATAATGCTTCTCAAAAGTCCGACATTGTTTCTCAAATCATAAAATGAGAGTCCGTTTTTAATGGCATAGTCTCTAATATCGTTTCTAATGGAGTTGTTGACATCATCCATAAGATAGCATTTGTTAATATCCAAGATCTTATCAAATGCTCCCGAGATATGGAATCCCAAGGCATTCATGTTTTCATATTTGATGTCTTGTCTAATTTCCTCATCAGTCAACCATCGTTTATTAGAAAATCCAAATTCCAATTTATTGCGATATTCATAGATTTGTTCACTACCGATAATTTCTGAAATTTTAGGTAGTTCAATTTTCCCTATTCTGGTCAAAGCATCAACAACCTGTTGTTGTTTCGCTTTTATTTGTTCATCATATTTGAGTGCTTGCCATTTGCATCCTCCACATATTCCATAATGAGGGCATTTAGGTTCATTTCTCAATTCAGAATAGTGATGAAAGGCAACAGGAACCGCTTCCATATAGCAGTTTTTCTTCCTAATGATTTTCAAGTCGACCAGATCACCTGGAACGACAAACTGTACGAAGACCACTTTTTCATTTATTCTAGCGATGGCTTTTCCTTCAGCAGCTACAGCTTCAATTTTAACCATCTGATAAATTGGAAGTTCTTTTTTCTTTCCCATTACACATTATTTATCAGTTATAGAATGAGCGTGAGCAGAAAAAGATGCGTAGATATAAGCTTGTGGCAGAAACTTGAACATAGTAAGTATTGTCATGAAAGCTGAAGATATGAAAAGGATTATAGCGGTTATGTATGGAAAATAAGTTGGTATTTCCACTGCATCTCCTTGTAATCTACTTAAAGTGGCAGAATGTTGCATAAGTGAAATGACATAAGCCGGAGCCATAGTAAATGCGATCAAGATTGAAATAGTGATTGTAACCAAGAGATCCAAGGCAAAGATCTTTCCCCATTTTTTCCATCCCAGCTTATATCCATACCACAAATTACTCAATCCCCCATTTTTCTCAAACATAAACTTGTTCAAAGAGACATATAAAGGAAGCAAGAGCGTAACGAGAATAATACAAAATCCCAATCTTAATAGCCATGTCTTAATCAAGATTTGTTCTATAGCATCTGGGGATTCCGCATCAGGCATGATTAATGAATCAGCGTAATAAAAGCCCAACAAGAGCATCCCTAAAATCAGAAAGGCAATGGCGTTTACGATGGATACCTTTAGGAATTTCTGAATAAAAACCTTATTATAAACGTATTTATAACCGACGCTGTAAATATTAAGACCTTCAATGTTAATATCAATGCATCTATATAGAAAAGCAATGTCCAAAGATAGAGATAGAAAGGCAACAAGCACAGATAAAGAGATAAATCCTAATGTAGATGCCAGGGCCATTTCCAGTCCGGCATCGCAAATCACATAGAAAATAGCCGTCATCCCCAAAGATGACAAGAGAATAACCGGCAAAGCAAGTTTAATGATTTTAAGGAACTTGTCGGACAAGAAACTGATAGAGTTGGCATAACACTTGCTGACTTTCCTAAACATAAAAAAAGGTTCGTTCCAGACGGTATTATTTGTATTCTCGTTTTCCATAAACATTAATCTCAAAACGTAAAAGGATAAATAAGAAATATTTTTTGCAAATTTAGCCAAAAAAGGATATTTTTGCAACCAGAAAAAAAATAAAATCCCTAAAAGGCAGATATTTTATAATTAATTAATTATTTTCAAGTAATAATGCAAGTATTTGACACAATACGCTGGGGTTTCATCGGTTGTGGCGAGGCGACTGAGAAGAAGAGCGGTCCCGCATTTTCCGCAGTAGCCAATTCTCGTGTCGTAGCAGTAATGAGTCGTAATGAATCCAAGGCCCATTCCTATGCCATACGTCACGGCATAGACAAATATTACAGTGATGCTCAATCCTTGGTAAACGATCCCGATGTAAACGCCGTATATATAGCCACTCCACCTTCCTCCCATGCCACATTTGCCATCATGTCGATGAAATCGGGCAAACCAGCATACATAGAAAAGCCAATGGCTGCCAGTTATGAAGAATGTCTTCGAGTCAATAGAATATCCCAAAACACAGGAATTCCGTGTTTTGTAGCTTATTATCGTCGTTATCTACCATACTTTGAACGAGTAAAATCAATAGTAGATGATGAAATAATAGGCAAGGTTCTGTCCGTACAGATTCGCTTTTCCGTTCCTCCCCGTGAACTAGATTACAACTCGTCAGATTTGCCATGGCGACTTCAGCCAGATATTGCAGGCGGAGGCGGTTATTTTTATGATTTGGCACCACATCAGATAGACCTTCTTCAATACATATTAAATTCCAACATCATTGAAGCAGAAGGATTTTGCAGCAACATGGCTGGTTTATATAAGGTTGAGGACACCATCAATGCATGTTTCAAGTTTGACAACGGGATAACCGGTTCAGCCAGTTGGTGTTTTGTGGCATACGATTCGGCTCGCAACGACCGAATTGAGATAGTAGGAGAAAAGGGTACTGTTAGTTTTTCGGTATTTGAATATACTCCAATCGTACTCGACAATCACGATGGTCATAAAGAGATAATAGTGACAAATCCCTCCTACGTTCAATTACCCTTGATTCAGAATGTTGTCAATCATTTACGTGGCATAGAGACGTGTAGTTGCAACAACATAAGTGCAACGTCCGTGAACTGGGTTATGGACAAGATATTAGGTAAGTTCAGGCTTTAAGTAATCAAGTTTTTTGTCGAACAAGATGTTCGCCCCACACTAGGGGATGCAACGGTCAGACAATCTTAAAACAATTGCCAACAATGTTATCATGACATTAAGCCCCAATGACCTATCTTGGTTAAATTAAGAAGATTATTCCACAAGACCTGCTTCAATCCATTGTTGCAGGAGTTTCTTAGAGTCATTAAGCGCAGTTTCCTGATCCACATCATATTGATCGGTAAACGCCTGAGCCATATCCTCTATGGTAAAATCTTTATCAACCAAGGCATACCAAATATCTGAAGCCGATTCGTTAAGAGTGATAACCTTTGTGAAATCTATGTTTTCGCGCCCGTGAGCAATAATCAGATGTTCACCACATATATCGCGCAATTCAAAACCAGGTTTAATTCTCATAATATTTTGTCATTAAATAATCAACATAAAAAAGTATTATCCTATTTTTTTTTCCACCTTTGTGGAACTTCTCCTCTCCATAGAAGTCTGTATGCAGCCAATTGATATTTTCTCAAAAAAAGAGTGTGTGTCCAATACCATGAATAAAGTTTCCACAGCTTAGACGTATTGAGATTCCATTTTTTCCCTTTTCTTATGACTTGAAAACACAATGCCCTCACATCCTTAAGTTTACATGCCTCCGTTCCCCTTGCATTTCCGTCACCCCTTAGAATCACATTTGCTTCTGAATTATCACACAACTTTCTGACAGCCTTACCCTTATCCTCTATCTTGTCGATTCTGTGTAAAACGAAATGTCCTTTATAAATTTCAGCCAAAACCACTTGTCCTTTCTTATAAGCTGAGGATTTTGTCAAAACACCGACATCCCTTCCTGATTCAAGAAAAGGTCTCATACTATTACCTTTAAGGTTAATAGACACCTTATGTCCTTCTTCCACGAGAGCACAAACCTGTGGCAAAAAAATCTCATTTGCAAGACTAACTGATTTCATGGAATTACCTCATTCTGTAACATCAAACGACGGGCTCTTCACTCTAATTGTGTTATATGACAACACAACCGCCTCTTCGTTTGGCAGGTTCTCCAAATAATATGTTGGAACAGTTTCAATAATAAGTTTAACAGTATCACAGATGCCTGAATATATTCTCTTGTCCCATTTCATAATAGAACAACTAGGAAGAATCGAAGCGAACGCTTCAATGACAGTTTCACGTCTGATTAAATTATGAGGAGCCTGTTTCAATTGGGTAATAGCTCCTATAGGAGCCTGTATATTTCTATAACAAGGAGTTTTACCACTCCATGGGGAACCAAAAAGAACAGCTTTGTTTTCAATGATTCTTATAACTGGATTATCATCATTCATCAGGTCGGTTCCAGGAATATATTTAAGCCAATTTGATGTATGTGTGCTTTTACCAGTGCCACTAACTCCCAAGAACGGATATGCATATCCCTTTTCCCTTACTACAGAAGCATGAATAAGTACCGTATCTTGGTCTGCAGCCGCGAAAGCATATGTCATCATAAGGGCATTACCAATACCAAAAACTCTCATTGCTTTATTTCCATTCAAAGCAATCTTGACAGTTTTGAAATCAGGTGATGCATCCATAAGACAGCATTGTCTTTTTCTCACGTCAGAAATTCTGATTTCGTAAGAGCCGTCTTTTCTTACAAAAACCCAGTTACTATTACCACCGGAATCAAAATTCCCTATTTCCTCACCATGTTCGGCTGGTCTAAAAGCGTCATCTACAAACATTTCGAATAGCAATGGTTCATTATCATCAAGTTCCGTCTCAAAAGGTTTGCTTGATTGGAGCAAAGAATCATTATTAATATTGTCGATAAAATGTATTCTGTAGGAATGGCCGCCAACCTTATATTGCTTAATCATAAAAATCAAAAAATATAAATCTTGAATTTATTTAACAGAGATGAATGACGGTTTATTAAAAGTAAACTGATTAGGGTCGATAACAATCAGATCTTTGTAACCTTCATCTATATATCTTTTCTTCAACTTATAATAATATTTGTAAATTTTACTGCTTTTCTCACTGAAGAAAATACTTGTTGTTTCATTAACAAGTCCTAAAGTGCCTTCAAGATATTGTTTAAGTTGAATGCTAAATTCCACCCTATTAGGCAGGAAACCTGTTTTTTTGTCAATACGTATGGAATCCAACGGTGTTATACGTGTAAGATAAACGGTAGAGTCGTTAAAATTCGTTCCTACTCCAAAAATATAAACCACATCTTCATCAGTAACTGGTCCGTATTTATTTAATTCTTGTTGTTCACGAAAATAACTTTCTTCAATAAACTTTTCTTTCTTTTTTTGAAGTTTAAGTTCTCTTTTTTCCTTCCGTGTCAATTTTCCGTCTTTCTGAGCATACAGATTTGAGCAGGTTAATATTAAGGAAAACAGTATTATACATCTAATGAGATTATTCATAAAAAAACACAATTATGATTCAATCAATAATCTGAAAATAAATTAAGATACAATATCATTGCAAAGTTAATGAAAAATTATGAGTTTCAGTTTAAGAAATAAAGATAATTTCAAAAATCAAGTTTTTTTGGATAAATAAATGACAAAAGATAAGGTTTGAGAACGAATAAAGAGGGAAGTACAAAAGTTAAAAACAATTAAAAGAACACAATAAAACATAAACAAGGAAAAATCCTTCAAAACGGCATTCTAAAGTCAACAAGACCTCAAATGAATTAAAATATGTTAAATTATAATCATTATTTTTAAAAAGGCAGTATTTCACATTGTCATAAGAAAATAAATGATTAAATTTAGGACTAATTTGTTGAGATGAAAATGAGACAGTTAAAAATTACTAAAAGCATTACGAATCGTGAGAGTCAATCCTTAGACAAATATCTTCAAGAGATAGGTCGAGAGGACTTGATAACGGTTGAGGAAGAGGTAGAATTAGCCGGTCGTATTCGTCAGGGTGACCGCCGTGCATTAGAAAAACTAACGAAAGCAAATTTGCGTTTCGTCGTTTCAGTAGCCAAACAGTATCAGAATCAAGGTCTCAGTTTACCCGATTTAATAAATGAGGGCAATTTAGGCTTAATCAAGGCAGCAGAGAAATTCGATGAGACACGTGGTTTCAAGTTTATCAGTTATGCAGTATGGTGGATTCGCCAGTCGATCCTTCAGGCATTGGCAGAACAATCCAGAATTGTCCGTCTTCCCTTAAATCAAGTAGGCTCTCTGAACAAGATCAGCAAAGCTTTAAATCGATTTGAGCAAGAGAACGAGCGTCGCCCATCCGCTGACGAATTGGCAGAGGAACTCGGTTTACCAGAGGACAAGATTGCAGACACGATGAAACAACAAGGACGCCACATAAGTGTGGATGCTCCATTTGTTGATGGTGAAGACAATAGTCTGCTTGACGTATTGGTAAATGATGATTCTCCGATGGCAGATCGCACATTGGTAAATGAATCTCTTGCAAAGGAGATTGACCGAGCACTCGACACACTGACATCCCGTGAAAAGAGCATCATTTGCATGTTCTTCGGCATAGGAGGTCAAGAGAAGACTTTAGAGGAGATTGGTGATGAATTCAACTTGACTCGCGAGCGCGTACGTCAGATCAAGGAGAAGGCAATTCGTCGTCTTAGGGTGAACTCCCGCAGCAGATTGCTCAAGGGCTATCTAGGCTGATTATTATTTTTATCTGAAGAAATTAGGGGCTACGCATTGCGTAGCCTTTTATTTGCGCAACAATGTAAAAATCGTTATATTAGTAGAAAACAACATGAAGCAATCAGAACTATTCCGTAGAGTCATAGATTATTTTGAACATTCGATGCCTTCCGTAGAAAGCGAATTGCATTATAACAGTCCTTTTGAATTGTTGGTTGCCGTGATACTATCAGCCCAATGCACTGACAAGCGTGTCAACATGGTCACTCCTGAATTATTCTCCTCATTTCCCACTGCAGAAGCCATGTCACAAGCCACAGAGGAAGAGATTTACAATCACATCAAGAGCGTCAGTTATCCCAACAGCAAATCGAAACATTTATCTAGGATGTCGAAGATGCTGATTGACGAATACGGCGGTGAGGTACCAGACACCACGGAAGAACTGACTCGTTTGCCGGGTGTAGGAAGAAAGACAGCCAATGTGGTTCAGGCCGTGATTTGGAATAAAGCCACATTTGCTGTTGACACACACATATTCCGTGTAAGCCATCGCATCGGCTTAGTCGGTTCAGATGCCACAACTCCATATTCAGTGGAGCAGAAATTAACAGCAAACATACCGGACGACCTAATACCTCGCGCCCATCACTGGCTTCTGCTCCATGGCCGTTACATTTGTCAAGCTCGCAAGCCCAAATGTGAACAATGCGGTTTATCTGAAATATGCAAAACAAACAACAAGACCAAAAAAAAATGACGATATATTCATGTTGTCATTTTTTTTAATTAAATTTGCATTAAATAAGCGTTATAAAAGAGTTAAATAAGAACCAATATAATCATTAACAATAAAACAACACACTATGAAGATTTCAGACTACAATTTTGCTGGTAAGAAAGCAATCGTACGCGTTGACTTCAACGTGCCTTTAGACGAGAACGGTAAGATTACAGACGACACTCGAATACGGGGTGCCCTACCAACTCTTCAAAAGATTCTTTCTGAGGGGGGAGCCCTGATCATCATGTCTCACATGGGCAAGCCCAAAGGTAAGGTTAATCCGAAGTTGTCATTATCGCAGATTAAGGATGCCGTATCTGAGAAGTTAGGTGTACCGGTAGCATTTGCCCCGGACTGCGCCAAAGCTCAGGATCAGGCATCATCATTAAAGCCAGGCGAAGTATTGCTTCTTGAAAATCTACGTTTCTATCCAGAAGAAGAAGGCAAACCTGTAGGAATCGACAAAGAAGACCCAGCATACGTTGATGCAAAGAAAGCGATGAAAGAAAGCCAGAAGGAGTTTGCCCGGACCTTAGCTTCATACGCAGACTGTTATGTTAACGACGCATTTGGCACAGCTCACCGTGCCCATGCCTCAACAGCCGTAATCGCCGACTATTTCACATCCGGCAACAAGATGCTTGGATTGCTTATGGAGAAAGAAGTAAGTGCAGTTGACAATGTTCTTTCAAACATAAAACGTCCTTTCGTAGCAATAATGGGAGGCTCAAAGGTATCTTCCAAAATCGGCATCATAGAAAATCTTCTTGGAAAAGTTGACAAGCTGATACTTTGCGGTGGAATGACATATACCTTTATGAAAGCTCATGGCGGAGAGATAGGTAATTCTATAGTAGAGCTGGACAAACTAGACGTAGCCCTAGGCGTAGAGGAATTAGCAAAGAAGAACGGCGTTGAATTGGTATTGGGCGTGGATTCAGTCATAGCCGACAGTTTTTCCAATGACGCCAATCAAAAGATATGCGCATCAAATGCCATTCCGGAAGGTTGGGAAGGTTTGGACGTAGGTCCTGAGACACGTGAAAAATTCCGTGAAGCGATAAAGGGAGCAAAGACGATCCTTTGGAATGGTCCTGCAGGCGTGTTTGAATTTGACAACTTCACAGCCGGCTCACGCGCTGTAGGCGAAGCAGTGGCTGAAGCCACAGCCGAAGGAGCCTTCTCACTTGTGGGAGGTGGCGATTCTATCGCTTGCGTTCATAAATTTGGTCTTGAGGATAAAGTTTCTTACATATCTACTGGTGGTGGTGCTTTACTTGAGGCAATCGAAGGCAAGGTGCTTCCAGGAGTTGCCGCAGTTCAAGGATGATGTCAACAAGGTTATTAAATATAAGACAACTTGTCTCGTTACTTGAGGCAAGTTGTCTTTTTAATGTTCCCCAAAGTTATTTGGCATACATTTTGCTAGTATTATGAAAGAGAAATTGGGAATAAGGAATTGAATTTAGCCATTGAATACCATAATAATGAATAATCGACAGAAGAACTATATATATTTATCGTTTGTTGCACTATTGATGGTTATTGCCGTCTTAGTGTATTATAGTCATAATTCACACGAAGATACTATAATAGAAGAAGCAAAGATTGACAGTACGGCATTAACAATAGCTGTTGTCCCCAGTATGGAATGTCTTCCATTCTACGTTGCGGACAAATGTGGCATATCCGATTCATTGGGATTGTCATTACGAGTAGTTCCATTTTCATCCTCAATGGATGCAGACACAGCTTTTGTCAACCATCATGTTGACGGTATAGCTAGCGACATGGTAAAACTAAGCATTTACCAGAGCAACGGTGACAGTGTTACCGGGATAATAGGAGGTAATTGGGATTTATCGTTGATAACCAGTCGTCAATCTAGAATCAGCGATATTAAAGGATTGAAGGAAAAAGTGATATCCTCTACTCGGAATTCCGTTCTAGACCTATTTAATGATAAAATCATATCAAGCAATCCTAAAGACACCTTGGTAATCAACACTCCACAGATTAACAGTCTTAACATACGTTACAACATGGTGAGGCAAAACCAAGTAGATGGTGGAATTCTGCCTGAGCCCTACTCAAGTTTATGCTTAAGCAAAGGTTGTCATCTTATAATAAAATCCAAGGATATTCAAGAAATGTCAGGTATGTTCGTTTTGATATTCAACGATTCCGTAATAAGCCACAAAGAAGATGAGATAAAAAAACTGATAAAAGTGTATAACGCATCAGTTGATTTCATCAATTATCACAAAAAGGATTACCATAAAAGATTCATGTCATTATTTGACATTAACATAAATATTCCAGATAGTATAGTTGAAATACCAAAATTTGCTTATGCATCCGCCCCTTCAGACACAGCCTTGAATACAGCTCACCAATGGGCATCAGGTCGTAAGCTACTTGGCAAGAAAACCAAGTCGAACATTATAAACAAAGATTACGTATTGTTTTCAGACAGCATTTTCAATCGTGTCAACCAATAACCAATCTTTTTTATAACAAACAGCCCAAAAGATTATTATTTATATTTATTAAATCCAAACCACATATATGTCAAAACCGAGAATCAAGAATATATATACTTTAATAACAAAATTATCCGAAAGGTTACCAAAAGTACACTCTTACGAACTGAATGAGGAGCTAGAGCAAATCCGCACTACCTATTCCTCCATGCTTCACTATATGATAAAAGGTATAGACGATCCTAATGGAGAAAAAATCTATACGGATTTGCTTCGTCGCTGTTACATTCTTTTCCACAGAAGCGACCGGCTTCTTCGCCTCAATTATAGTCAATCGGAGTATTACACTCAGACTATCAACGAATTGTCATTACATAATATTCCTCAAATTCTCATCACCCTAGAATCGCAAAGTCTTACAGTTCAAAGTCTGCTAGAATCCCCTAATCCACGTGAAAACATTCAAGATTACTCATATAAATTGGCAATAACAGAGCGACAAAACAGTCTAGACATATTGTTTCGCCTGTTATGGGTAAGTGATACTCTTAGCAAAGATGAATATTCGTTGCTTCAGGAGCAACTCACCTCAGAATCATTGACGTCATACGACAAGAGCGTGATAGTCAGTGGCATAACCTTAGGGTTATTAGAGATGTTCGACGAAAGAAAATTTTTACTTTTATTCGATTCTTACGAAACTGATGACACGGAAGTAAGAATGCGTTCTCTTGTGGGGATAATATTATGTTTGCGTAAACATAACGTGGAAGTATCATATTTCCCTGCTGTAAGTTCACGTCTGTCATTATTATTTGATTCTGCTGAATTTGTGAAAGAATGTTATATTGTAATGATTCAGTTGCAATATAGCAAACTGACAAACCAGGTAACCGATAAGATGCAAAACGACATCATCCCATTCCTTGTCAAAAGGCACAAATTCAAAAAACCGGAGTTAGATCTTCAGGAAATAGACGACTATATGACGCAGAATGGTGAAAATCCCGAATGGCTTCACACGCCGGACGATGAAAAAGCCTATTCAAAAATCCAGGAGATGGCAGAACTTCAGATGGAAGGTGCAGACATATACATGGGTACTTTCCAGAATTTAAAGAGTTACTCATTCTTCAACAACATGAGCAACTGGTTCATGCCTTTCAACATTGATCATCCATCACTCAATGATGCATTGTCAGAGATGAAGGACATATCGTCCCAGATGAAGAAATTGTTTCTACACGCCCCGTTCTGCAACAGCGACAAATATTCATTTATCATTATGTTAAGTAGAACAGGCAATGCAGGAATCAACATGATTTCCCAAAATCTTTCGAGCGAGATGAGTAGCGATGATTTTAAGGAGCACATAAAAGATCTTGAAAAGGAATTGAATAAAAACAGCGACAAAAGCCGTCAGTACATTCATGACTTATACCGTTTTTTTCATATATTCAGAAATCGGAGTCAATTCACCAATCCTTTTATAGAAGATGGTCCATCCTTCAGTCCTCTGGCTTACAAAAGTTTCATGCCATTAGCATCTAACATAGAATTGATGACAAGTTTAGGTGAATTCTTCATGCGCAAAGAAATGTATTCAGATGCTTTAGACATATTTAATCACATAATCTCCATTAGCGAATCATCAGACGCTTCATTGTGGCAAAAGATTGGATTCTGCCAACAGAAAAAAGGTGATTTACAAGAAGCTTATGCAAGCTACACTACAGCCTATACTATAGATACAGAATCCAAATGGACTCTTAAACATCTAGCTCGTTTAAGTTATGACTTGAAACTGTATGAAGAATCTGAAGCATATTACGACCTGATGCTTATTGACGATAGTGAAAACCTCCAGTATTTGAAGCGCAAAGTCGGTTGTCAGATAGAAGACAATCGCTTTGAAGAAGCAGTTCCCCTACTCTACAAGCTATATTACCATGATGAAAATTCCAAGAACATCCGAGATTCATTGGCATATTGTCTTTTAATGACAGGTAATACAGAAAAGTCAAAAGACCTGTATTCCCAGTTGGTTAAAGAATATCCCAACGATTCACAACTATTGATGAATTTGGGTAATGCATATTACATAGAGGGAGACAAAGAAACATCGTACAAATATTATTGTGAAAGTTTGGATAAAATTCCAGTTCGCGACATTCAGAAATTCAAACAAATGTTCATTGACTCCGCCAAACAATTAAAGCCATTAAATATTGATATAAGAAAATACCAGATGATGTATGATGCCGTTTGCTTAGGCATTCAATAACTTTCAGGGAAATGTAAATGCAAAATCCAATACTCCCCATCCAACGATTACGATTACTACTTACTCAAGAATATGAGAGTGAGAAGGAGGAATACCGTATTCAGACAGAAAAGATGGGAATTGAGCGTAAGTTGAAGCGAGGCATTTGTTGGTATCCAGTTCGTTCAGGCAAGAGTTATTACAATTCTCTGAACCAATTAGTCGTGGAGATAGAGCAATTAAATCCGCAGGACATAGACCACAACTTTGAGTACGGCAAACCAGTGGTATTTTGGACCAAGAAGAACAAATCAAGCAATATTAGCTTGCCTACCAAAACAAATTCAGAAGAATCCATACAAAAGCAACAAGGCGGCAATCTCAAATATTTTCCCAACATCTGTAGTATATCTTATGTTGATGGTAACAAGATGATTGTAGTGATACAATCGTCACAATTTCTTCTTGACCTTCAAAACACAGAAGATTTGGGAGTTCAGTTATATTTCGACGAGACCAGCTACAAGACCATGTTCCATGCTCTTGACGAAGTGATGAATGCAAAAGGCAACCGTCTCTCCGAACTCCGTGACATTTTTGCCGGTCAGTTACATCCAGAACGCTTTACATTCAACAAGATATCTTTACCTTGGTTAAACAGTTCTCAAGAAAAAGCGGTGAACGAAGTATTAAAGTCTAAAGACGTCGCAATAGTTCATGGACCTCCAGGAACAGGCAAGACAACGACACTTGTGGAAGCAATATATGAGACGTTGAAACGTGAGACTCAGGTGATGGTATGTTGTCAGAGCAATATGGCAGTTGACTGGATAAGCGAGAAACTAGTTGACCATGGCATTCCGGTTTTACGTATAGGCAATCCTACTCGTGTCAACGACAAGATGCTATCGTTTACCTATGAGCGAAAATTCGAATCACATCCGGATTACAGTGATTTATGGGCAATCCGCAAAACAATAAGAGAAACAAGGGAAAAGCGTAGAAAGGGAGAAAATACCCACCAAAAGCTATCTCGACTACGCGACCGTGCTACAGAATTAGACATTCACATAAGTAGCAGCATATTTGATGAAGCACGTGTAATTGCATGTACATTAGTTGGTAGTTCCAATAGGATATTGGTAGGCAAGAAATTTTCCACACTCTTCATTGACGAAGCCGCCCAGGCATTAGAACCAGCCTGTTGGATAGCAATACGACGATGTCATAGAATAATATTGGCTGGCGACCACCACCAGTTACCACCGACAATAAAATGCTACGAAGCGCTACGTGGAGGATTGAACAAGACATTAATGGAACGTATAGCAGAAAATGTCCCAAGTGTCGTTACCTTGCTTAACATTCAATATAGAATGCATGAGAAGATAATGCAATTTTCATCAGAATGGTTTTACGGAGGTTCGTTACAAGCATCTCCAAATGTTCGTAACCGTTCCATATTGGATTACGAAAATCCAATGACATGGATAGACACATCCAATCTACAATCAGAAATAGATTCAGACGATATAGTATTGGATCGCGAACAATATAAAGAAGCATTCGTAGGTGAGAATTTCGGACGAATCAACAAAGCTGAAGCCGAGCTGACAATTCACACACTTCTTTCATATATTAACAAGATCGGCAAACAACGTTTTATCGAGGAACGCTTAGACGTAGGAATAATAAGCCCATATAAGGTTCAGGCTCAATATTTGAGAAGCATGATCAGGAAACGTCAGGAATTCAAGCCATTTAGAAATATAATAAGTGTAAATACCGTAGATGGTTTTCAAGGTCAAGAGCGCGACATAATCATGATTTCACTTGTGCGCAGTAATAAGGATGGTAACATTGGTTTTCTCAATGATTTGAGAAGAATGAATGTGGCAATGACACGTGCAAGGATGAAATTAATAATAATAGGTGATGCGACCACATTGTCACACCACCCATTCTATGCAAAGCTACACAAGTGGATAATCAGTCATTAAACTGACTAATACGTGCAATATATTTCCCGATTATATCAAATTCCATATTTACTTTTGTGCCAATCTCAATATTCTGGAAATTCGTATTTTCATAGGTATATGGAATTATATTCACCTGAAATGAGTTATTTGTAGGGTTACAAACTGTAAGACTGACTCCATTGACTGTTACCGACCCCTTATCTACAGTAAGATATCCTCTTTTAGCCATTTCCTTATCGAAAGAATATTCAAATGTGAAAGTATAGCTTCCATCCTGGTCTTCTTTATTAGTGCAAACAGCAGTCTGGTCAACATGTCCTTGTACGATGTGTCCATCAAGTCGTCCGTTCATAATCATAGACCGTTCTACATTAACTTTATCTCCAACCTTCAAGTCGCCAAGATTAGAACGATCGAGTGTCTCTTTCATGGCAGTAACAACATAAGAGCCATTTTCTATTTTAACGACCGTAAGACAAACACCATTGTGTGCAACACTTTGGTCAATCTTTAATTGATCGACGAAAGAACATTTAAGAGTGAAGTCAACATTTTCTCTATCTCTTTTTATTGCAACAACTGTCGCAAATTCTTCTACGATACCTGAAAACATAATACTAATATTTAGTTGTTTTTACAAATATACGTAAAATTTAATGAGTATGAAAGTATTTATATAAAAAAAGAGCATCACACAATGTGCAAATGCTCTCACTTTAAAAAAAGGCGGCTACCTACTCTCCCGCATTGCGGTGCAGTACCATCGGCGTGCGCGGGCTTAACTTCTCTGTTCGGGATGGGAAGAGGTGGGGCCCCGCGGCTATAACCACCTG
>FLNY01004093.1_pt1 | contig 20431 bp, 14 predicted proteins | sample 1140381 | NCBI WGS metagenome assembly FLNY01 (sample SAMEA3878172, study PRJEB12797) | bioreactor metagenome | biome: Moose rumen | place: Sweden | collected 2011-10
GAGGTTCTCGAAGCGTAGCGAAGAGGTTCTCTGCACCTCACGGTGCGGAATATTTCTCTGCTTTAAGGACTATCTCCTATCGGCTCATTGGTGTTTCCGACTGCAAACATAGTAACTTTTTCTATTCGACTTTGCAAAGATACACATTTTCATGCAAACACCGTGCCAAAAACACAAATAAACTTTCCGCTAAATATCTTTAAAAGGTTTGTCGGAATGGAAAAATATGCTTACCTTTGCACGGTTAAAAACGCGTCAGCGGGTTTAAAAAGTGCCTTAAACGCAATTTTTGTAAAATTGTAAATAGTCAAATAGTAAATAGAATAATGGATCAGACATTCGACAACGACAGAATTATTAAGATCAACATTGAGGAAGAGATGAAATCGAGTTACATCGACTACTCCATGTCAGTCATTGTGGCGCGTGCCCTTCCCGATGTACGTGACGGCTTCAAGCCCGTCCACCGCCGTATCCTCTACGGTATGATGAACATTAACAACGTATCGACACAACCTTATAAGAAGTGTGCGCGCGTCGTCGGTGAGGTGCTCGGTAAGTACCACCCTCATGGCGACTCTTCAGTCTATGGTGCACTCGTACGTATGGCCCAGGACTGGAACATGCGCTACACGCTCGTCGATGGTCAGGGTAACTTCGGCTCTGTTGATGGCGACTCTCCGGCTGCCATGCGATACACGGAGTGCCGTCTCTCGAAAATGGGTGAGCACATCATGGACGACCTCGACAAGGAGACCGTCGATATGATGAACAACTTCGACGACTCCCTCCAGGAGCCCACCGTCATGCCTACGAAGGTGCCTAACCTGTTGGTGAACGGTGGTAACGGTATCGCCGTCGGTATGGCCACGAATATGCCAACCCACAACCTGGGTGAGGTCATCGACGGCTGCTGTGCCTATATCGATAATCCTGACATCGACACCGACGGACTGATGCAGTACATCCCCGGTCCTGATTTCCCCACAGGTGCCTATATCTATGGTCTGCAAGGGGTGAAGGATGCCTACGAGACTGGCCGTGGCCGCATCGTGATGCGTGCCAAGGCTGAGATTGAGAGCGGTGAGACCCACGACAAGATTATTATCACCGAGATTCCCTACGGTGTGAACAAGGCTGACCTCGTGGCCTATATCGCCGACCTTGCCAACCAGCATAAGATCGAGGGCGTGGCCAACGTCAACGATGAGTCCGGCCGTCAGGGCATGCGTATCGTGGTTGATGTGAAGCGCGATGCCAATGCCAATGTGCTGCTCAATAAACTCTTTAAGATGACTGCCTTACAGAGTTCATTCTCAGTGAATAACATCGCTCTGGTGAAGGGCCGCCCCCGTCTGCTCTCGCTGAAGGAATGCGTCAAGTATTTCGTGGAGCACCGTCACGACGTTACCATCCGCCGCACGCAGTACGACCTGCGCAAGGCCCGGGAGCGTGCCCATATCCTCGAGGGCTTGATCATCGCCGTGAATAATATCGACGAGGTGGTGCACATTATTAGAAATAGTAAGACTCCGACGGATGCCCAGCGCAACCTTGAAGAACGCTTCAACCTCGATGAACTCCAGTCGAAGGCTATCGTCGATATGCGCCTGGCACAGTTGACGGGTCTGCGCGTCGAGCAACTCCATCAGGAGTTCGACGACCTGATGAAACTCATTGCCGATTTGCAGGAGATCCTCGACAACCCCGAGCGCTGCAAGCAGGTGATGAAAGACGATCTGCTCGAGGTGAAGGAGAAGTACGGCGACGAGCGCCGCACGGAGATTATTCCTTTTGACCATGAGTTCAATGCTGAGGACTTCTATCCCGATGATCCTGTTGTCATCACTATCTCTCACATGGGCTATATCAAGCGTACCAAGCTTGATGAGTTCCACGAGCAGGGCAGGGGAGGCGTCGGTGCCAAGGCCGCCCGCCATCGCGACAACGACTTCACCGAGTATATCTATCCTGCAACGATGCACAACACGCTGCTCTTCTTCACCCAGAAAGGCCGCTGTTACTGGCAGAAGTGCTACGAGATTCCCGAGGGCGACAAGAACTCGAAGGGCCGCGCCATCCAGAACATGCTCAACATCGAGCCTGATGATGCCATCAATGCCGTGCTGCGTATCAAGAACTTCAACGATACAGAATTCCTGAAGTCCCACTATGTGGTCTTCGCCACGAAGCAGGGTATCATCAAGAAAACATGCCTCGATCAGTATAAGAATGTGCGTGCGGCAGGTGTGCGCGCCATTAATATCAATGAGGGCGACGAGGTGGTAGGCGTTCGTCTGACGAATGGTCACAACGAACTGTTGCTGGCCAACCGCAATGGTCGCGCCGTGCGCTTCGACGAGAACGATGTGCGCACGATGGGGCGTGTCTCTACGGGCGTCATCGGTATGCGCCTCGATGGTGGCGACGACGAAGTCGTGGGCATGGTCTGCGTCAACGACCCGAATGTTGAGACTATCATGGTCGTCTCGGAAAACGGCTATGGCAAGCGCTCCGAGGTCGAGGACTATCGTAAGACGGCTCGTGGCGCCAAGGGTGTGAAGACCCTCAACATCACTGAGAAGACGGGTCGTCTGGTGGCTATCAAGGTGGTCACCGACGAGAACGATCTGATGATCATCAACAAGTCAGGTATCCTGATCCGCCTGAAGGTGGCCGATGTCCGTGTGATGGGCCGTGCCACGCAGGGTGTCCGCCTCATCAACCTCACCAAGAAGAACGATACGATCGCCAGTGTCTGCAAGGTGACCTCCAGCCAGGAGGAAGATGTAGAGGAGGCAGAGATCGTCGATGAGGAGATTCTAGAATCTATCGATACCCCGCAGATCGAAACTCCGGACAATGAATAACAATCAATTTTTTAACGTTCAACCAATAATTATTAAGGTTATGAAAAAGTTTATGATGATGGCAGTGATGTTCGTGGCTAGCGCTACGGCATTTGCCGGTGACAGTGACGCTTTGAAGGCTATCCTCAAGGCAAAGACCTATGCTGACGCAGAGACCCTCATCAAGGGATCCCTCGATCAACTTGCTAACCCTCAGGAGAAGGCTAAGGCCTACAACAAACTCGTCGATCTGGCTATGGAGCAGTTCAATGCCCAGAGCACTATTCAGACCGAGAACCAACTCGCTAAGCAGATGGGTAAGGAAGAGAAGCCCGTTGACACGGCCCTGATGTCAGACATGGCCTACAACGCCCTGCTGGCTGCCCAGGAGTGTGACAAATACGATCAGATGCCCAACGAGAAGGGCAAGGTGTCTCCGAAGTTCGCAAAGAACAATGCCCTGCGCCTGTGGATGGGACCCCGTAACCAACTTGTGAATGCTGGTCAGGATGCCCTTACCGCTCGCGACAACGTTACGGCCCGTAAATACTGGGAATTGTTCACCCTCTCCAATGAGTTCCCCATGTTCAAGGAGTGCGACCGTGAGGGTCAGAAGCCTTACTTCGGACAGGTGGCTCGTTTCGCTGCCATCTTTGCCTATCAGGATAAGGATATGCAGAAGGCCCTTCAACTGGCTGACATTGCCTCGAAGGATCTTGAAGAGTATGACAACGCCCTTAACCTGAAGATGGAGATCCTCGGCGACGGCCTGCAGACCAAGGAGGATTCCGTGAACTATATCAACAAACTGAAGGAGATCTATGCCGAGCACAAGACCGACGCTGTGATGGAGAAACTCTACAACATGCTCTCTGCCACAGGCGAGAAGGAGGCTGCAGACAAGGTGCTCGACGATGCACTGGCTGCCAACCCCGATAACTTCGTGGCTTTGGCCGACAAAGGCCTTGGCATCATCAACGAGAATCCCGCTGAGGCTGCCAAGTACCTCAAGCGCGCTGCCGAACTGAAGAGCGACAATGCCGCCATCCAGACCTATGCTGCCACTGCTATCAGCGTGCAGGCTCAGAACACAGAGGATCCTGAGGCCAAGAAGGCTCTCTATGCCGAGGCCATCAAGTTCTATGACAAGGCCAAAGAACTCGATCCTGATCGTCTGCAGAGCAACTGGGGCTACAACCGCTACAACGCTTACTACAACTACTACGGCGCTGACGCTCCCGAGACCCAGCAGGCCGAGGCCGATAGCAAGTAATAATAAAAGAGTTCCCCTTTCCCTCCTATAGAAAAGTGGGAGGGGAGTCCAAGACAAAGAGAGCCGCATCCAAATGGGGGCGGCTCTCTTTGTTTGCTTAAATCAAGTCTGAATGAATCCAGCCTTTCGGCGGTTCGCCTTAAATATATGCCAACCGCAAAATATTCTGGCATTATTTTCGGTATCCTGTGGAATATGTAGAGGCCGCTGGACTCACGTCCAACGGCCTCCCGTTTCTCTTAGTGTTCGTGTGTTGTGATTACTCAGCAACAGTAGAATCAGCAGCAACTGAATCAACAGCAACGCTGTCAACTACGCTATCAACAACCTCTGCGATAGAATCGGTGTCAACAGGAGCCTGCTGAGCCTTGTTACCACAAGATGCCAAAGAGATAGCAGCAACTGCTACGAACATAAATACTAATTTCTTCATTTTCTAATGCTTTTTTAAATCTGTAAAACAATCATTTGTTTATTAAAACGCTGCAAAGTTACGGCTTTTTTTAATACAACGTATCATTTTTTTCGATTTTTTTTTGCCCATTTTTGTAACTTTTTTGCAAAGCACTGAAAATCAGCGAGATGCGAAATGTTAAAATTCTATGTTTTTCGACACTTAACGGAAAAATGCAAAAAATTAGTGAAAAATCGGAAAAAATTGCTACCTTTGTGCCCGATAACAGTTTATAGTTTACGGTTTATAGTTTACGGTTTACGGAAATGATAGATACTTCTGCTTTTCAGGGCAAGACGGCGGCCTACTTCACACTTGGCTGCAAACTGAATTTCTCTGAGACATCGACCTTCGGGAAGATGCTTCAGGAGATGGGGGTGCGGACGGCTCAGAAGGGGGAACAGGCGGATATCTGTCTGATCAACACCTGTTCGGTGACGGAGGTGGCCGACCATAAGTGCCGTCAGGCCATCCACCGCATGGTGCGCCAGCATCCTGGGGCCTTTGTGGTTGTGACGGGCTGCTATGCGCAACTGGAGGCTGAGACGGTCAGTAAGATAGATGGCGTGGATCTTGTGCTGGGGTCGGATGAGAAGGCTAGCCTGATACAGTATCTGTCGGAGGCATGGGCCAGAGACCTCACCCCGGGTCCCTCCGCTAAGAGGGGCGGGGCAAGTGCGTATCACACGAAGAAGACGAAGGATATCAGGAGTTTTGCGCCCTCGTGCTCGCGTGGCAACCGTACCCGTTACTTCCTGAAGGTACAGGACGGGTGTGACTACTTCTGTACTTATTGCACGATTCCCTACGCCCGTGGGTTCTCGCGCAATCCGACGATTGCCTCGCTGGTGGCCCAGGCCACGGAGGCCGCCCGTGAAGGGGGTAAGGAGATCGTGCTGACGGGCGTGAATATAGGCGACTTCGGGAAATCGACGGGGGAGACATTCATCGATCTGGTGAAGGCCCTCGACAAGGTGGAGGGAATCAGCCGCTACAGGATCAGCAGCCTGGAGCCCGATCTGCTGTCGGATGAACTGATCGACTACTGTGCTGGGAGCAGGGCTTTCATGCCTCATTTCCATATCCCCTTGCAGAGCGGCAGCGACACGGTGTTGAAACTTATGCACAGGCATTACGACGCCCTGTTGTTCGCCGACAAGATACATAGGATCAAGGACGTGATGCCCGATGCCTTCATTGGCGTGGATGTGATGGTGGGTTGCCGTGGGGAGACGCCGGAGTGCTTCGAGGAAACCTACGACTTCCTGGAGGGACTTGATGTGACCCAGTTGCACGTGTTCCCTTATTCGGAGCGGCCTGGCACGTCTGCACTGGGCATTCCCTACGTGGTAGGCAATAAGGACAAGAAACTGCGCTCGAAGCGGTTGCTGGACCTTTCAGACCAGAAGACGCTCGATTTCTATAGCCGCCATGTCGGGCAGGAGGCCGAGGTGCTCCTTGAGAAGGCCCCGCGTGGCAAGGCCATGCACGGATTCACCCGCAACTATATCCGCGTGGAACTGTCGCCGCAGGAGGCTGATCCGCAGTTGGACAACCTGTTGGTGAAAGTGAGGCTCGGAGAACTGACTTGCGATAAGCAGTCGTTGAGAGTTGACAGTTTGCAGTTGACAGTTGACAGTTTATAGTTTCTATTATATAAATGTTCGCGCGTATGGAAAAAGTGGCAATCGTGATTCTGAATTGGAACGGCAGGGAGATGCTCTCCAAGTATCTGCCCCCGGTATTGCAGTATTCGAGGGAGGAAGCGACAGTGTATGTGGCCGACAATGCCTCTACAGACGGTTCACTCCAGATGCTTCGCGAGCATTTCCCGGAGGTGAGACTGATCGTACTGGATAAGAACTGGGGCTTTGCAGAGGGCTATAATCAGGCACTGCGCCAGATCGAGGCGGAATACTATCTGCTGCTGAACTCGGATATCGAGGTGACGCACCACTGGCTAACGCCGATGATCGTATATCTGGACACGCACCCGGAGGTGGCGGTCTGTCAGCCCAAACTGCTCTCCATCTTCGACAGGGACTGCTTTGAATATGCAGGGGCGAGTGGGGGATACCTCGACCGTCTAGGCTATCCCTTCTGCAGGGGGAGGATCTTCGAGACCGTAGAGCGCGATAACGGACAGTATGACTACCAGACGGAGATCCATTGGGCTACGGGAGCAGCCCTGATGATCCGCTCGAAGGACTATTGGGGCGTAGAGGGGCTCGACGCGCGCTTTTTCGCCCATAACGAGGAGATTGACCTGTGCTGGCGGCTCCGCATACGAGGCAGGAAGATTGTGTGCATCCCCGAGAGTTATGCCTATCACGTGGGAGGCGGCACGTTGCCGAAGGCGAATCCGATGAAGACGTTTCTTAACTTCCGCAATAACCTGACCATGCTATACAAGTGTCTGCCCGAGGAGGAACTGAAGCCCGTGATGCGTTGGCGCTGGTGGCTCGACTACCTGGCTGCCTGGGAAATGCTGATCCTGAAGCGTAACGTGGGCGACTTCAAGGCCGTGTATCGTGCCAGGCGGGCCTTCAGGCGTTGGCGTAATGATTTTGAGGCAGACCGACGCGAGATTCAGGCATCGCGCAAGGAGCAGAAAAAACTAGAGCGGAAGATGTTCTCCCTGCTCTGGCAGTATTATGTGAAGGGGCGTAAGACCTACGGCGATTTACCCCAGTCTTAGTCTTTCAGGATGATGCTGACTGGTGACTCCACCTCTTGCTTCCATTGCTTCAGAAAGTTGAACCATTCCTTTGCTGAATGATAGCCAAACGTCTCGTTATCTGAACAATAGATAACCCTGTAGTTGAGGTGGTTGCCTGTCGTGCCGACAACGAAGGCGTAATTATCCTTATTGGCTTCTTCCTCGCTCTTGATATATTGTTGGGGGATGCAGACGCCGAGGCCCACGGTCTCGGGCTTGAAGTTCTCATGGTCGCTGGAGGGCCAGTCGGTGCCCCAGCAGGCGCGCAGGCCCTGTTGGTCGCTGAACGCCTCGGATCCTTTCACATTGATGATGCCTGTGGAGAACAGATAGTTGCTGACATCCTTATTGAAGAAGACATCGATATCCGTATCGCGATGGCCTGCGTACTGGGTATAGCGGATGGTCATGTTGACGGCAGGTTTGTCGGCATACGGTTTCCAATCGCGATCGACGAGTTCGACGATGGTGCGCAGTGGTCCGTAGGAGACGATGCGCTGGGTGCGTGAGCGTACGGGCTCGATCATCGTGGGCTGCTGGCCGTCCCATCCTCGGAAGGCACCCAGTCCGAAGGTGTTGCCCACCCACAGTACATCATCGCCGTAACCCTCTGCCTTCTGTTCCTTGGAGGTGTAGAACTGTGTGGCCTCGAGTTCGAGGCGTTTCCGGAACTTGCCGTAGAGGTCGAGTGTCTGTCGCTTGTCGAAATAGATGCGGATGCCGTTGAGTTCACTCTCGAAATCGACGCCGTGGTGGTGCTGGATATTATAGGAGTTGGCACAGTCGCCTCGTGCAGTGATGCTCTCGATGAAGTTGTTGTGCTTGTTCTTCTCCTTCACCTTATCGTTGCGGATGAGCATCTCGGCAAAGACGCGTGCCGGATAGGCGCGGGGCTCTCCTTCTGTAGAGAGCGTTACCCTATAGGTCTTCTGTTCCTTACCCTTCAGGTCGGCCAGGAAGCAGAGTTCATCGTATGCCTCGTCTTGGTTAAGGTCGTCGAGTTGGCAGGGTATCTCCTGCGTGCCTGAGAACACGGTGGCAGAGGCCACTTGTCCGAAAGGTGCCAGACTGAGCACGACGGGTTGGTCTGCACGTTCAGTTGTTGAAGGATTGTTTACCTGGAGTTCGATGGTTTGCTCCTCAGCCATGACGGCCGTAGCACAGATGACCATCATGGTCATGATCAAAAATTGTTTCATATCTTCATTTATTTGTTTTAGTTGATACAAAAGTACGAAAATCGGCGGAATTCTTTACGAATTTTACACAAATAAACAGGAATGTGCAGTTTTTTACACTATTTTTTAAACTTTTTAGGTTAAAATTTTGTTTTGAAAATAATTTTTAGTATATTTGCACCTGCTTTTTAACAAAAGTATAACATAAAAATCTGACAGCCTGTGCGTAAGGTGCATTGTATCCTATTGATGTTCGTACTGAGTCTTATCAGTTGTGAATGGCAATTCAAAACCCCCGAAGAAGAGGAGGTGACGGTTGTCGTTGACCGCTATGACCGTATCCAGAGCCTCTATCTGACCACGGGCGATTTCTCGGCCTTGCAGCAGATGAATACGGCCTATCCCATGCAGACTCGGACTCTGATAGAGGACGTGCTGCGCATCGGAAAAGTGGATGATACGGAGATCAATAAGAAATTCCTGCACTTTTATCAAGATTCAACTCTTCAGATTTTGTTGGCAGAGGCTGAGCAGCAGTATGCTAGCATGGATGACATTAACGCCCGTCTGACGGAGGCTTTCCGCTTCCTGGCGGAATTCATTCCTAATATGGAAGTGCCCAGGGTATATGCTCAGATCGGTTCTTTGGACCAGAGCGTCATTGTGGGCAATAACACGGTGGGCATCTGTCTGGACAAGTATCTGGGTGCCGACTATCCGTTGTATCAGCGTGTGGAATACGGTTATAAGCCCGAGCAACTCCAGATGATGACACGTAGGTATATCGTGCCCGACTGCCTGGGCTTCTATCTGCTGAGTCTTTATCCACTGCCGACAGACAAGCAAGTGAAGCAATTGGATCGGGATATTCATATTGGTAAGATCCAGTGGGTGGTGAATCAGGCGTTGGGTGAGGATATCTTCCATACCTTGTATGTACAGATGGCCGACCGCTATATGCGACGCCATCCGAAAACGACCATCCCACAGTTGCTGGGTAGTACCGAATACGATGAATTTAAGGAATAAAACTGGTTTTACTATTCAATTCTAATTCTAATATGATTAAAAACAGATTGTTGGCTTTATCCTCTATGGTGACACTGTGTGTGTCGGTGATTTTTGCGGGGGAAAAACTGAGTTTGGTAGATATTACACAGGGGGCTTTCCGCGCCCAGTCGATTCAGGCAGTCAGTCCACTGGCTGATGGAGAAACCTATAGTCAGATCAGCGATGACGGTAAGCAGGTAGTGGCCTATTCCTTCAAGACGGGTAAGCAGGAGCGCGTGATCTTCAACACAACCACCGCCAGAGGTGAGAAGATCGGTAGGGTGGATGGCTATATCATGAGTCCCGACGGCAAGCGGATGTTGATTCAGACGAAGACGAAACCCATCTATCGCCATTCCTTCACGGCCGTCTATTATATTTATGATATCCGTAACAACAAACTGGAGCCGCTCAGTGACGGCGGACCACAGCAGACACCCCTGTTCTCGCCCGATGGTAATCAGATTGCTTTTGTGCGTGAGAACAATATCTATCTGGTGAAACTGCTCTACGACAATGCCGAGAGTCAGGTGACGAAGGATGGCAAGTGGAACGAGGTGATCAATGGCATCCCCGACTGGGTGTATGAGGAGGAGTTCTCTACGAATACTTCGATGGTGTTTTCCGCCGATTCCAAGCAGATTATCTGGATCCGTTATGACGAGAGTGCCGTGAAGCAGTACTCCATGCAACTGTTCAGGGGTATGGCCCCTGAGCGTAGCGAGTATGCCGAGTATCCTGGCGACTATACCTACAAGTATCCTGTGCCCGGGCAGGTGAACTCGAAGGTGAGTGTGCTGAGTTACGACATTCAGTCGCATCAGACGCGCAGGATCGACCTGCCGCTGGATGCCGACGGCTATATCCCCCGCATCATGGCTACGAGTGATCCTGCGAAGATCGCCATCTTCACGATGAATCGTCATCAGGACGTGCTCCGTATCTATATGGCAAATCCGCTTTCGACGGTCTGCCAACTGGCTATCGAGGATAAGGTCGATAAGTATATTAAGGAAGACGTGCTGTCGGATGTGAAGTTGACGGACAAGCACATCCTCCTGCCCAGTGAGCGCGACGGCTATAACCATCTCTACCTCTACAATCTGAATGGACAGTTGCTGCGCCAGATCGTGAATGACAAATATGTGGTGACGGCAGTCTATGGCTACGACGAACAGACGGGCGACACCTATTTTGCCGCCAATCCCAATGGCCCGTTGGATCAGCAGGTGATGGTGGCCCACGCCAATGGAAGGATCGAGATACTCTCACGAAAGGCTGGTGTGAACAACGCTATCTTCAGCAAAAACTACAAATACTTCATCAATGTATGGAGCGACGTGGATCATCCGGCCCAATATTCCCTCTGTCAGAACAATGGTAAGGAACTGTTGACGCTCATTGACAATCATGAACTTGTGGAGAAACTCTCCGCCTATGATCTTGGCAAGAAGGAGTTCTTCACTTTTACGACTTCAGAGGGGGTGCAACTGAATGGCTGGCTCGTCAAGCCTGCTGATTTCAACCCCTCAAAGAGATATCCTGTGATCATGTACCAGTATGGTGGACCGGGTAACCAGCAGGTACTGAATCAGTGGGGCATTGGCATGAGCGGCAGTGGTGCCATCATGGAACAGTATCTGGCCCAGCAGGGGTATGTCTGCGTGTGTGTTGATAATCGTGGGACAGGTGGCCGAGGTACCGAATTTGAGAAGTGTACCTACCTGCGTCTGGGGGAATTGGAGGCCCGAGATCAAGTGGAAACGGCTCTTTGGTTTGGACAACAGAGTTATGTCGATAAGGATCGTATTGGTATTTGGGGCTGGTCGTATGGCGGCTGGAACACACTGATGTCGATGTCGGAGGGCAGGCCCGTGTTCCGTGCGGGTGTGGCCATCGCTCCGCCAACCTGCTGGCGCTACTACGATTCCATCTATACGGAGCGCTATATGCGGACGCCGAAAGAAAATCAGAAAGGCTATGATGAGGTGAATCCGATATACCGTGCTTCGAAACTTCATGGCGCATTGCTGATCTGTCATGGCCTGGCCGATGACAATGTGCATTACCAGAATACGGCAGAATATGTAGAGGCATTGGTACAGGCTGACAAGGACTTCCGTCAGTTGGTATATACCAACCGTAATCACGGAATCTATGGTGGTAATACGCGTAATCATCTGTTCCGTCAGGTTGTCGATCACTTCCAATCCACTCTGATGAAGTAGGGTAAAAGACACCTCTATGTTGTTAATAAATCATAATTTATTCTTTTTTTGTGCAAGGTTTCTGATGAGTGGCAGTTTATTTAAGTAGATATTCTAAAAAGTTTGTATCTTTGCACCCGAAATTGTATAAGTAAGCATTGACAATGAAAATGATGAAGAAATTAGGAATATGCGCACTGGCAGTATTGCTGAGCATTGGCTTGGGTTCATGCAGTGACGATGAATACCAGAGCCGTCTGAAGGAATTGATACTCCCTACGAACGTGTCCTTTGACGCTGACGACGGAGATATTGAGGATGCAGGGGCTCCTGAGCCATATACCAAGACATTTCGAAATGAAGATCTGTCTAATTATGAAGTGACATCAGATAAGACATGGTGTTCCGTGTCGATTGACTATCTGACTTCGACTATTACGATTACAGCCGAAGTGAATAACACTTTTGAAGAACGAAGTGCCACGATAACCTTCAGCGACAAGTTTGACAGGACGGTGTCGCGCTCGTTCCCAGTGACACAGAAACAGAATGACTGTATCCGTGTAACAGACAAGGAAAACACCTATGAGGTAGCGACGGAAGGCGGTCAGGTGGTTATCAATCTGGAGAGTAACGTCACCTATTCTGTTCGGGTTCAGAATGCAGATTGGATCACTGTAGGCGGTAATGGAACAAGAGGTCTCCAGACTTCCAGAGTCATTCTGGATGTGGCCAAGAATACGACCGAGAGTGCGCGAAGTGCCCAGGTATATATTGTCAATGAGACATCAGGTATTCAGGCGGTGGTCTTTATCAAACAGGCCTTTTCTGCTTATCTAACTGTTCTGAATTCGCAATATACCGTCGATGAGAAAGCACAAGATATTAATATCTATGTCCAGACTAACATTTCCTTCGATTGCTATATCGAAGACGAAACATGGCTGAGGAAAGCAGGAAGCAGGGAAACCATTAATGACAATACGGTCTGTCAGAAGATCAGCGTGAGTGTTTTTACGGAAAAAACGCCCAGCCGCACTTCAAAGGTCAGCATAGAGAATAAGTCTCAACAACAAACAAGTCTTGTAACAATTACCCAAACCCGGAATCTGTATATTCAGGAGTCGAGTATTACAATCATGAGTGGGAGTCCTCAGAAACTGACACTTTATAATAGCAATAATCAGGCTGTATTGTGGACCACTTCGGATGAGAAGGTGGCAACAGTGGATGACGAAGGTAGGGTGACTGGAGTCGATGCTGGAGTAGCAACGATTACAGTCACCTCTTCAGATGGACAGCATACTGACCATGTGACAGTGATAGTAGAGAAACCCGTCGATCTGTCGGATAAGATCATCCATCAGTGGCAGACGACTTATACTCCCTATGATGGTGTTGGAATCTTGTCTCGTCTGGAATGTACGATCTCTAATAACAGTACTTATGATCTGTTGATTAAGAAAGCAACCCTCTATTGTGACAATGTCGTGATGAGTGATGTGACCTATGACGAGGCGAATGGTGGCTTTGCAGTAGGTAAGAGTATGTCGTTCAAGGCGGATGTTCCCATTGAATTCTCGAGAGATACGCTCGTAAATGATACGACTATCACGGAAGAAGGTGATACTACTATTACGCCAAGAACCATACCAGGAAGTGCTATCAAGAATACTCACAGATATGTTTTGGCATGGGAATACACCTATAGTCATGAGACATTTACTTATCGTTGTGAATATCCTGAGAGATCTTCAGCGAATGCAAGGCGAAAGGCTATAAGGAAAGTTAGAAGATAATGACAATACATAGTGAGAGGGGGCAGCCAACGGACTGCCCCCTCTCATTATCTGATAGTAGGATTAATAGGCGAAGAGCGGATATTCCTTCATCTTCTCATTCACACGAGCACGAACGCTGGCGATCACTTTCTCGTTTTCGGGATCGTTCAGCACTTCCTCAATCCAGGCGGCAATCTGCACCATCAGGTCTTCCTTGGCACCACGGGTGGTGATGGCTGGTGTTCCGAGGCGGATACCAGAGGTCTGGAAGGCTGAGCGGCTGTCGAACGGCACCATGTTCTTGTTTACGGTGATGTCTGCTGCCACGAGGGCATTCTCTGCCACCTTGCCCGTCAGGTCGGGATACTTCGAGCGGAGATCTACCAGCATCGAATGGTTGTCTGTACCACCACTTACGATGCCGAAGCCACGCTTTACGAGTTCCTCAGCCAGCACCTTGGCATTCTTCTGCACTTGCTTGGCCCACTCCTTGAACTCGGGCTGCAGAGCCTCGCCGAAGGCTACGGCCTTGGCAGCGATGACGTGCTCCAGCGGACCGCCCTGCTGTCCAGGGAATACGGCGCTGTTGAGCAGCGTGGACATCTTCTTCACGACACCCTTCGGCGTGGTATAGCCCCAGGGATTGTCGAAGTCCTTACCCATCAGAATGATACCACCACGAGGACCGCGCAGCGTCTTGTGGGTTGTAGAGGTCACGATGTGTGCCCACTTAACAGGGTTCTCCAGCAGACCAGCGGCAATCAGTCCGGCAGGGTGAGCCATGTCGATCATCAGCAGAGCCCCCACCTTGTCGGCGATCTCACGCATGCGCTTATAGTCCCACTCACGGCTGTAGGCCGAGCCACCACCGATGATCAGTTTTGGCTTGTATTCCAGGGCCAGTTGTTCCATTTCGTCGTAATCCACGCGTCCCGTCTCCTTGTTCAGATTATAGCCTACGGGCTTGTAGATCAGTCCGGATGTGTTCACGCGCGAGCCATGAGAAAGGTGCCCACCGTGATCCAGGTTCAGGCCCATAAAGGTGTCGCCTGGCTTCAGTACGGCGAGTAGTACGGCGGCGTTGGCCTGTGCGCCAGAGTGTGGCTGCACGTTGGCGTACTCGGCGTCGAAGAGTTGGCATACACGGTCGATAGCCAACTGCTCCACCTCATCGACCACCTGACAACCACCATAGTAGCGGTGGCCAGGATAACCCTCTGCATACTTGTTGGTCAGATAGGAACCCATGGCCTCCATGACCTGGTCACTCACGAAATTCTCACTGGCAATCAGTTCGATGCCTTTCAATTGGCGCTGATGTTCTTTCTCGATCAACTCAAAGATAGTGTTGTCTCTGTTCATTTGTCTTTGTTTATTGTGATGTTAATAATAATTCCTTTCTATCTATACTAGACAAGCGTCAAGTTCGCGGGCGATGAGATCCTTGTCAAGATGCTGGCCGATGAAAACGAGTTTCTGCATGCGGTCGCCATATTGCTCATCCCAGTCGCGACGTAAGCCGGGGTTCTGCTCCATGAACTGCTCTAGTTCGGCCTTGGGCATCGTGGCATACCACTGGCCTGCATTTCGGATTGAGACCTGCTTGCCAGCCTGTTCGAACACGTAGCATGTCTGCTGCTCGTCTTGGAAGTAGCAGATGCCCTTGGCACGGATGATGCCCTTGGGCCACTTGCGGGCCACGAATTCGTCGAAGAGTCCGAGTTCGAAGGGACGGCGACGGTAATAGACGTAGGTGCCGATGCCATACTCTTCGGCTTCGCCCTCATCGTGGTGATGGTGGTGGTGGTGATGTCCGTGCTCATCGTGATGCTCATGCTCATGATGATGCTCGTGCTCATGATGATGCTCGTGCTCGTCTTCATCCTCGTCGTGGTGCTTTTCTACTTCCTCAATCCACTTGGCGGAGGTGGCTACGGCGTCGAAGTCGAACATGTTGGTGTTGAGGATCTTGTCGAGTTCCACGTCGCCAAAGTTACAGTCGATGATCTCGGCCTTGGGTTGGAGTTCGCGCACGATACCACGCACACGGCCCAGTTCGTCGGGCGTTACCTCTGCGGCCTTGTTCAGCAGCACGATGTTACAGAACTCGATCTGCTGGATCACGAGGTTCTCGATGTCTTCCTCGTCGATGTTCTGCTTCAGCAGGTCCATGCCGCTACCGAACTCGTCGCGCATGCGAAGGGCATCGACGACGGTGACGATGCAGTCGAGGCGGGGATAGCCATGCTCCGTCACCTCGGGAGCCATCTGCGGAATCGAGCAGATGGTCTGGGCGATGGGACCGGGCTCGCAGATGCCACTGGCCTCGATCACGATATAGTCGAACTTCTGCAGGGCGATGATGTCCTGGAGTTGCTGCACAAGGTCCATCTTCAGCGTACAGCAGATGCAGCCGTTCTGCAGGGCCACGAGCGAGTCGTCCTTCTGGTTCACGATGCCGCCCTGCTGGATGAGGTCGGCGTCGATGTTCACTTCACCGATATCGTTGACGATGACGGCAAACTTGATGCCGCGCTTGTTGTTGAGTATTCTATTTAATAAGGTGGTCTTGCCGCTGCCAAGATAACCTGTCAGCAGCAATACAGGTGTTGCTTTCTTGTTCATACTAACTCTACTTTGTTGATGTCTTGTTCCTTCTCGCAATAGTGGCACGTCAGGATGCCGTTGGCCACGTGGAAATGGGTAGCCATCGGCTCGTTGTTGGTGATGCACTTGGGGTTATTACACTTCACGATACCGTGGATTTCCTCAGGCGTGACGACTGTCTTCTTCTCCACCACCTCGAAGTCGTGGATGATGTTGAGCACGATATTCGGGGCCACGACGGAGAGACGGGATATCTCCTCGTCCGTGAAGAACTTGTCCTCCACCTTAATGATGCCTTTCTTGCCGAGTTTCTTCGAGCGGAAGTTGTAGCCGATGGTGACGGGCGTCTCCAGTTCGTCGAGTTTCAGGAGATTGGCCACGTGGTTGGTCTTCTCCGAGGGTATGTGGTCTATTACTGTGCCGTTTTCGATGGCGGCCACGAGCATCTGATTCTTTGCCATAGTCTGTGCTTATCTGATAATGGTTTTGTCGTTCTTTACTTGATCCAGTGTGATGCCCAGCACGTCGCAGAAGATGGCCTCGCGGGCGAAGAGGCCGTTGCCGGCCTGCTGGATGTAGTAGGCATGGGGATTGTCATCCACCTCGTAGGCAATCTCGTTGACGCGGGGTAGGGGATGCAGGATCTTCATGTTGGGCTTGGCCAGGCGGAGCATCTCATTGTTCAGCACATAGACGTTCTTCACGCGCTCATACTCCATCAGGTCGGAGAAGCGCTCCTTCTGCACGCGTGTCATATAGAGGATGTCGGCGTCGGCAATGATCTTCTCGTTGAAGGCCGTGTGCTCCTGATACTTGATGCCGTGCTCCTTGCAGTAGATCTTGTATTCCTGCGGCATGGCCAGTTCCTTGGGAGCCACGAAATGGAAGGTCGGGTTGAAGTGGCGCATGGCCATCAGCAGGGAGTGGACGGTGCGGCCGTACTTCAGGTCACCCACCATGTAGATGTTGAGATTCTCGAGCGTGCCCTGCGTCTTGTAGATCGAGTAGAGGTCGAGCATGCACTGCGAGGGGTGCTGGTGGGCACCGTCGCCGGCATTCACGATGGGGATGGGGGCCACCTCGGAGGCATAGACGGCTGCTCCCTCGATGAAGTGGCGCATCACGATGACGTCGGCATAGTTCGACACCATCAGGATCGTGTCTTTCAGCGTCTCGCCCTTCGTGCCGCTGGTGATCTTTGGGTCCGCGAAGCCGATGACTTTCGCGCCGAGTCGGTTGGCAGCGGTCTCGAAACTGAGGCGGGTGCGGGTGGATGGCTCAAAAAAGAGCGTGGCAACGACTTTCCCCTTCAGCAATTCTCTGTTGGGGTATTTCTCAAACTCCTCAGCCATCTCGATCATATAGAGTATCTTCTCCTTGGTGAGATCGGCTATGGTCACAAAATTATGCTTTTCCATTCGTTCTGATGTATTTGGGGTGCACAAAGGTACACAATTTATTTCAATTAATCTCACCCCGAGGCTTTTTTTGTACAATCTTAAACACTTTTTTTGATTCGACGACTCCTTGGGGACGGTTTTCTGGACTCCTTGGGGACGGTTCTCAGTGAGTTTCAGGCGAATTGTATGCATCTCATAATCAGTCTGTTGTACTGAATGGCTTCTGTCGCCGCTAAGACGGCACTTTCCCGCCAGATTCTCGAGAGAATTCACTCAATAAGTGCCGTTTGTTTTTTCTAAAGTGCCACTTATTCTTCGAAAAGCGTTGCTTATTTTCCAAAGATTACCACTTATTTTCCGAAAAGCGCCACTTATTTGAGGCGAGATAATCCCCAGCGATGCTGACTGTTAGATGCCCTTTCAGCGGAACTGCCAGAGTATCAGTCATATACGTCTCGGCTGAAAGGAGATATTGAGTTCTCGCAGAGTTTTTTCGCTAAAATTCTTTGCCATATTCAAAGAAAATAGTAATTTTGCACCAAAATACTTATAAAGGTGAAGGAATCAGACGTATGAGGAAACTATTCGTATATTTTTTGTGGACTTTATTGTTTGTAACTGTTCTCGCAGCAGGTGGGGCATATTATGCAATAAATGAAGGGTGGATAGGCTATATGCCTCCTATCGAGGATCTCCAGAACCCGATTAACCGTTTCGCCACACAGATTTATTCTGCTGATGGAAAGATCATTGGTACATGGAATTATAACCGTGAGAATCGCGTGTTGGTTGACTATACAAAACTCTCGCCATCGTTGGTGCAGGCGCTGGTGGCAACGGAAGACGTCAGATTCTACGACCATTCAGGTATTGACTTCTATGCCTTGGGGCGTGCCATCGTGAAGCGTGGACTCCTCGGACAGAAGAGTGCTGGTGGCGGCTCCACCATTACGCAGCAACTTGCCAAGCAACTTTATTCTGATCATGCGAGTTCGACTCTGGAACGTGTGCTTCAGAAACCGATAGAGTGGGTGATTGCCCTCAAACTTGAGCGAAACTACACAAAGGATGAGATCATCACCATGTACTTGAACTACTTTGATTTCCTCCATAATGCTGTTGGCATTAAGACGGCTTCAAACGTCTATTTCAGTAAAGAGCCAAAAGATCTGACAGTCAACGAGGCCGCTACACTTGTCGGACTGTGTAAGAACCCTTCTTATTATAATCCTGTCAGGAATCCCGAGCGTAGCCGTGAGCGTCGTAATGTCGTGCTTGGACAGATGGTAAAGGCAGGATACCTGAGTAAGGCTGATTGTGAGAAATATGCAGCCCAGCCCATCGAGTTGAAATTCCATGTTGCCGATCATAAGGAGGGTATTGCCGTCTATTTCCGTGAGTACCTGCGACGTTATATGACAGCCAGGAAGCCGGAGCGCACGCTCTATCCTTCATGGAATATGGTGAAATTTTATAACGATTCCATCAACTGGGAGACAGATCCCCTGTACGGCTGGTGTAATAAAAATAAGAAGCGCAACGGCGATTATTACAGCATCTATACGGATGGCCTCAAAGTCTATACAACGATTGACTCCAGAATGCAACAGTATGCAGAGCAGGCGGCCTATCAGCATGTCGCCAAATACTTGCAGCCTGCTTTCAATAACGAAAAGAAAAGTAATGCGAACGCCCCGTATTCTTCGAACCTGACATCAGAACAAGTACGACAGATACTGAACCGTTCTATACACCAAAGTGAGCGGTACAGAGTGCTCCATGAGAATGGGGCTTCTGAGGAAGAGGTCCAGCGATCCTTCCGCACGCCAGTACAAATGTCAGTCTTTACATATCATGGTGCGGTGGATACGACAATGACACCGCTTGATTCAATCAGATATTACAAGTCATTCCTGCGGACGGGATTTGTCAGCGTCTGTCCACAGAATGGTCATGTGAAGGCGTATGTGGGCGGACTTAACTATGAGTATTTCGCCTACGACATGGTGATGGAGGGAAGAAGACAAGTCGGCTCCACAATCAAGCCTTACTTGTATTCTTTGGCAATGGAAAACGGCTTTTCTCCATGCGATGAGGCACCAAACGTCCAAGAAACCTATATGGTTGCAGGCCGTCCATGGACACCTCGTAACGGTAGCCGTGCCAGATACGGCGAGATGGTTACACTGAAATGGGGACTTCAGCAGTCAAACAACTGGATATCAGCCTATTTGATGAGTAAACTTAATCCTCAGGCTTTCGTGGATCTCTTGCGGGAATATGGTATCCGTAACCCGGAAATTCACCCGTCAATGGCACTTTGCCTTGGTCCATGCGATATCAGTGTCGGCGAAATGGCCAGCGCTTATACCGCTTTCGTAAATCATGGCATTCGTGCATCTTTGATGTTCGTTACCAAGATAGAAGACGGTGAGGGGAATCTGATTGCACAATTCCAACCTCGCATGAATGAAGTGATAAGTGAGGAAAGTGCCCACAAGATGCTCTATATGTTGAAGGCTGTAGTAAATGGTGGTACGGCCAGCCGTCTTCGCAATAAGTATAATCTGAAAGGGGATATCGCTGGTAAGACGGGCACGACCAACAATAATAGTGATGCGTGGTTCATGGGTGTTACGCCGACTTTGGTAAATGCATGCTGGGTAGGAGGCGATGATCGTGATATCCATTTTAATACGATGGTTTATGGACAGGGAGCAGCCATGGCATTGCCGATTTTTGCGCTTTACATGCAAAAGGTGTATGAAGATTCACAACTAGGATATAATGAAAATGCGGTGTTCGACCTGCCAGAGGGGTATGATCCGTGTTCGTTTGTTGATGAAGCCCTGGAAACTGACGACAACGATATTGATGAGTTGTTTGAATAATATATTAGGTATATCATCTTTT
>FLNY01002094.1_pt1 | contig 20417 bp, 19 predicted proteins | sample 1140381 | NCBI WGS metagenome assembly FLNY01 (sample SAMEA3878172, study PRJEB12797) | bioreactor metagenome | biome: Moose rumen | place: Sweden | collected 2011-10
TATATTATTCGGGTAATAATTATTATACAACCAAGTTTGTTTTTATTCAATATTAAATATAATAAATTTTTATTAACATATATCAAAACCAAGCCTTGAAATGCAGCGGATATTTATTTTACAAATGTTAGCTTTTGTTAATTTTTAAAAAACTTAATAGAAATCACTTGAAATCTGTGTCTATTTGTGTTATATTTCAATTTGCTGTAAAAACAGGATGACTAAAGGAAGAGAATTATTATGGCAACGAAAGCTAAAAACGCCCTCGTTTCAGCCTTTTTAAGACTGATAGACAGAGAGGATTTTGATAAAATAACCGTTACCTCGCTCGTTGAGGAATGTTCAATAAGCCGTCAGACCTTCTATTATCATTTTGATGATATTGAGTCAATGCTCAAGTGGGCATTTGAGAATGAAACAAGGCTTATCGTAAGGAACAATAGCTCTTTGAAGTGGTCTGAAACCGCTGCGGGCTACGTTGACTTTATGAGAAAATACGATACTCTTATGCGCAAGGCTGCCGATTCAAAAAGCTTAATAATGATATATCAGTACCTCTATAACAGCTTTTATACATATATTGAATCATATATATCAAAAAAGCAGGGTGAAAAAGCAATTGAAAAAGAGGAAACTAAATTCTTTATCGCTTATACGGCATCAGCCTTCTGCGGGCTTGTAATCCTTGAGCTTCAAAAGAAAGAGAGCGACTATGAAAACCTGTATAACAAGATTATTTCCAGCTTCAAGGTACTTGAAAAATAATTAACACCCGTAACCGAAAAGGTTACGGGTATTTCTTTTGTGCGAATTTTGTCGAAATTTTTGGATGAAAAGAATTTGACATAGTAGCTGTACGGTGTTATACTGAAATTGCCAAATCAAAGCAAATATTTTGTAACTTAGAAAACGCATTTTTATCTTTGATAAAAATGCTGGCTTCGTTTATGCGTTTTCTGAGTGACAATGTATAACTTTGGTTTGGCGACCGGAGCCGCGTTTTTTGTGCGCGTGCCTCGGCCGCGCACTTTTTTATTGGAGGTTATACTATGTCATTACTTGAGGAATTGTATTTCGGCGATTACAAGGGTTGCGAGCTTCCCGCCGAGGAAAGAAAGGAAATAGAAGCGGACGGCAGGCGGATTGAAGCAAGGCGCGAAAAGCTTACCTCCTCTCTTGACGAGGAGCAGTGCAAGGAATTAAACATAATTTTTAATGCGCTTGCGGAAACTGCGTCAAAGGAAAAGTTTTATTTGTATAAAAACGGCTTCATCGCAGGCGTAAGCTTAGCAAGTGAAAGGTAATAAAGCCGCCACTTAAACCTTAAACCTTAAACCTTAAACCTAAAACCTAAAACACCCGCAACCTCCTCGGTTGCGGGTGTTTCTATTTCTATATTCCGAAGAAATCCTCGGCGTTCTGGCGTGAATTGTATTTTCTCTTGGTAAAGGTGTTGGTTTTCTTTCCGTCGCTCTCCTCGTATATTTCCTCCTTTTCGGAGTCGAATATGAGCTGCGTTCCGTCGTCGAGAAGGAGCGTATCTCCGTCGACCTCGTACTTACCCTCCTCTGAGTAAATTACCCAGTCGTCACTGCCCTTTTTATCATAGTGCGTAATCTTATAAACCTTGTCCTTACCGAATTTAAAGGCTGAAATGGACAGGTTATCTCCGTCCTTATACGGCGAGGTATACCAGTATCCGTCGTAGATAAAGTCAGCCGAGCCCGTTTTCTTTTGGGTGGTTTCAGCCTCGGTGGTCTGCTGTGTAGTCTCCTCTGCCTTCGTGGTGTCCTCGGTCATGCTGTGGTCAAATACAGCGTCGGACACGTCGCCCTTTATATCGCCGCTGCCGGTAACGACCTTAGTATACGGATAAATATCGTCGCTCCCGACAAAGCTGAAATACATCTCATATGTGTAGGTGTATTCCTTGTCCGCCTTAATGCCCAGCGGCTCGGCGTCAAAGAAAATCGCCCTGAACGTAGTATCAACGTTTTTGGTATATTCGTAATCGCTCGTAAGTGGCTCGGGCTTTTCCTCAGCCGCCCCTGTAATATCTCCCTCGTAGAGATTTACGCCGTGGATAAATTCAATATTTTTGTTATCAAGCGTGAGGTAAATTACCTTCTCGTCACGGTTTATAACCCCGCTGCCCTCGGTAAAGGTAACGGCGGGCGCGACGTTTTCCGTGGGCTTTTTGTGCCGGAAATAATAGTAAGCTCCGCCGCCAGCAAGCGCAATTACAAGGAGAATGATAATAAAGGTTTTTAACCCGCCATGCTTTTTCTTTTCGGCGCTCGAATATATATCGTCGTACCTGTCGTCCGTTGCAAGCAGAGTGTAGTTCGCCTCGTCGTCAAGCAGCGCTCCGCAGACGGGACAGATTTTAGCCGTGTCCTTAACCCTCGCTCCGCAATTGTTACAGTTCATAATTCCCATAGCCTTTCTGCCCGCAAATTAATCAATAGTATTCACCCATTATACTTATCGCGCGGGCAGACAAGGCGTATAGTGGGAATTCAGCCATCGCTCGTTGCCGCTTGCGGCAAACTGAGCGGGCTATATAAATCAGATAAGCGTGATTTATCACACTTATCACCTCGTTTGTTTAATAATACCATTATTCCCTAAATTATACAAGAAATTATTTTTCGCTTGCATTTGAAAGAGCATTAGTATATAATAGCCTCTGTCAGTTCGCAACATCCTGACGTAAAATAAAACTAAGGAGAAACTTAATATGAAAAACAGTAAGACTCACCGTATTGCAATGGCTGCCGTAATCGCAGCAATGTACGCCGCGCTGACCTATGCGCAGAGCTTTCTGCTCCCCGGTTCAACCACTGCTGCGGTGCAGTTCAGAGTGAGCGAGGTACTAAACGTCCTTGCGCTCTTCACCCCCGCCGCTATTCCGGGCTTAACCATAGGCTGCGTAATTTCCAATATCTATTCCATTGGACAGGGCTTGCCGCTTGATATGATATTCGGCTCGCTTGCAACTCTCGGCGCAACGATATGCATTTACCTGTTAAGGAACGTTAAGGTAAAGAGCTATCCGCTGCTTTCGATGCTTATGCCGGCTATATGGAACGGTGTAATTGTAGGCTGGGAAATTGAAACCTTTTTCGTCGAAGGCAAATTCCATTTTTCCGATTTTCTCGTTCAGGGCGGTCTCGTAGCGCTCGGCGAGCTCGGAGTAATGCTGACTCTCGGCACGGCGCTTTACTACATTATCTCAAAGCGCGGTCTTGATAAGCAAATATTTAATCAGAGATAATAAGAGCACTCGGCGAGTGCTCTTTTCTTGTGCCCTGAGAATTGAAAAAGCGGCAGCCTGATCGTAGCCGCCACTTTTTCGTAGGAGTAAATTTATGTTAAAAAATCTAAAGCAAATTTGCCTGCGTGTGCAGGGTATATCAACGAGGGTGGCTCAGTAGGTTATCAGCCGTTGTCCCTCTCATTGACCACTATTATAAACATAAATTTTCAAATTTCAAGTCTTTTTTTAACTTTCTACCAATTGTCTACATTGTACAAAGATTTGATTTAATTTTTGTGCAATATTAACAAATTATTCCATTTGCTTTCCGAGGAAATCCGCCGCCACCTGAATAAGCTTTATTTCAGGCTCGCCCGGGATTTCGCCCTCCTCCTTTTCGAACATAGCGATTGCTCCGCTTACGTCGCCGCCGTAGATTATGGGATATACAATGTCTGCGCGGCGGTCGAAGCCCTCTATCGCGTTAATCGAGGGAACCTTATCCGTTTTGATATGAATTTTACGCTCCTCCATAAGCTCCTCGATATTCTTTGTGACTCTTCTTTCGAGCACCTCGCGCTTGCTCAGTCCCGATACCGCTACCACGTGGTCGTTATCGCAGATGGCAACGGGTATCCCCGCGCTCTTATACAGCACCTCAGCGTACTGAGTGGCAAAGGCTGAAAGCTCGCCTATCGGCGAATATTTTTTGAATATTACCTCTCCCTCCGCGTCGGTATATATCTCAAGCGGGTCGCCCTCCTTGATACGAAACGACCTGCGGATTTCCTTGGGAATTACAATTCTTCCGAGGTCGTCAATCCTTCTTACAATTCCAGTTGCTTTCATTTATATTTCCCCTTTTATATTCGTTACTGTAATATTTTGTACAAAAAGGGAGCGTTCATTCCAAATAAAAAATGCAATATTTTCCACACGGAAAACATTGCATTTCTTTTTTACTTTAACAGTCTTTTTTTGTGGTAATCTACCTGCTGAAGCCGCATTTCGAAATCGTGCTTTTCTTTTTGTCTTAAGGTCTGGAGCGTAATACCCGCAAACAGAGCCTGTATTGCCGCAACAATCCCGAAGCCGCATACAATCAGAGTCGGGAATTTCGGCACGAGCCCCGTCCTTGCATACTCCACTAATACGGGAATAAAGAAAACAATTGACAGTACCGCAAGCACTGCGGCTATTATTCCGTAAAAAACCAGCGGCTTGTATACCGCAAAGAGCCTGAAAATCGTTTTAAGCACCTTGATTCCGTCGGACACGGTATTGAGCTTTGATTCGCTGCCCTCGGGTCTGTCGCGGTATTCGATAACGACATTTTCAACGAGCATATTTTTATCGACAGAGTGAATACTCATTTCCGTTTCAATCTCAAAGCCCTTTGAGAGCACGGGGAAGGTCTTTACGAACTCGTAGCTGAACGCGCGGTAGCCCGTCATGATATCCTTAATATCATTTTTAAACAGGAAATTGATGCTCTTCCTGACAAGGTCGTTGCCGAAATTGTGGAAGGGTCTTTTATTCTCTTCAAAATAAGTTGACGAAAGCCTGTCGCCGACCACCATATCGACCTTCCTTTCAAGCACCTTTTCAACCATTTCCGGCGCAGCCTCGGCGGGATATGTATCGTCGCCGTCTATCATAATATAGCACTCTGCGTCGATTTCGCGGAACATACGGCGAATAACGTTGCCCTTGCCCTGCTGATACTCGTACCTTACGACCGCGCCTGCCGCCTCGGCGATTTTTGCGGTACCGTCGGTTGAATTATTATCGTATACGTATATTACAGCCCCGGGAAGTACTCTTTTAAAATCCGTAACAACCTTGGCTATTGTCTTAGCTTCGTTAAAGCAGGGAATCAAAACTGCGATTTTGTCCATTTTCTCAACTCCTTAAACCGAGTATATTTTATATCATTCGCTGAAATATGTCAACAATTGCAAAACTTAAAAATAATATAGACAATTGAGCGTGAATATATTATAATGTTAAAGATAAATTTTAGGAGATTGTTATGAACATAGTAGTTTTAGCAGGCGGAATAAGCACGGAGCGCGACGTATCGCTCACCTCGGGAAGAAACGTTGTTAACGCTCTTAAGAAAAAGGGGCACAACGCGCACCTTCTTGACTTATTCCTCGGTTACGACCCTGACCCCGATACCTTTTTTAACAGGACTAAGGAGTATTATGCCGTTGCCGCAATCGGTCTTGTTGACCCGAGCATTGAGGAAATCAAGGCGGCGAGGGACAGCAGCATTAAAGGGCTTTTCGGAAAGAACGTTCTTGAAATCTGCAAGAGCGCCGACATCGTATTTATGGCGCTTCACGGCGAGGACGGCGAGAACGGCAAGGTGCAGGCGGCTTTCGACCTGCTCGGAATAAAGTATACGGGCTCGGGCTCTCTCGGCTCCGCGATTGCGATGAATAAATATATCTCAAAGCAGATGATGTTCGCAAACGATATTATCAACGCGCAGTACATCGTGCTTCGAAACGGCGAATGTAAACCGGCTCCGTTCGGTGTTCCCTGCGTTATTAAGCCGAGCTCGGGCGGTTCCTCCGTCGGAGTATCGATAGTAATGAACGAAGCGGATTACGAAAGCGCCGTCAAAGCTGCGTTTAAGTACGAAAACGAGGTTATCGTTGAGCAGTATATTAAGGGACGCGAATTTTCCGTAGGCGTGCTCGGCGACACCGTTTTACCCCCGATTGAAATTAAACCCAAGGCGGGCTTTTATGACTACGCTAATAAATATCAGCCCGGCATGACCGAGGAAATCTGCCCCGCCGACCTTACGGACGAGGAAAACGATAAGGTTAAAAAGAGTGCAATGGCGGTATTCAAGGCGCTTGACCTTGAGGTTTACGGAAGAATAGACTATATTTTAAACGAGGTTGACGGTGAATTCTACGCGCTTGAGGCGAACTCCCTCCCGGGTATGACGGGAATGAGCCTGCTTCCGCAGGAGGCGCAGGCAATCGGAATTGATTACCCCACGCTCTGTGATAAAATCGTTCAGCTTTCACTTGCAAAATACGAATAATAAAAAGGCTCACACTGTGAGCCTTTTTTCAATTACAGTATGGATTTGAGCACCTCGTAAAACTGCTCCATTTTCATTCCTCTGGAGCCTTTTATAAGAATTGCATCGCCCTCTGAAAGCCGTCCGCTTTCGACAAAGCGCCTGAGCGCGTTTTCAAGCTCTTCCCTTTCATCAGCGGAGAACACCTCTGAATTATCGGGCATTCCCCTTTTGAATTCTTCGCAGTCCTTGCCGATGAAAAACGCGTAGTCAACGCCATTTTTAACGCACATTTCGCCGAGGTCGTAATGCGCCTTTTCGCCGAATTCGCCGAGCTCGAGCATCTCGCCGAGTACGGCGATTCTTTTACCTGTGCCCGCGTGTATACTGAGGGTTTCAAGCGCAACGCGTGCGGAATCGGGGCTTGCGTTATAGTAATCCTTAACGAGCTTTACGCCTCCGACAAGTTCTGCCTCCTGACGCATTTTGACGGTACGATATTTTTCGAGCGCACTGAACGCCTCGTCAACCGTAACGCCGAAATGAACACCTATTCTCATCGCCTCAAGCGCGTTTGATACGTTGTAATTACCGAGCACGGGAATATATCCTCTGTACTCCTCACCGTCATATACGGCGGTAAAATAAGTACAGCCGTCCCTTGCTTCAATATCCTTTGCATAAAGGTCTTTCTCCGTATCCTCACCGATACCGATATAGGCTTTTTTTATACCCTTCGTGTCCGCGCCTCTGAGCAGAGCGTCGTCGCCGTTAAGTACAATTAAGCCGTCCTTTTTAATCCCCTCAAGGATTTCGAGCTTTGCCTTAAGAATATTCTCCTGAGAGCCGAGATTTCCGATATGCGCCATACCGACGTTAGTAATCAGCGCCGCATCGGGCTTTGCAATATCAGTAAGCCTACTGATTTCGCCGAGGTGGTTCATTCCCATTTCAAGCACTGCGATATCGTAGCTTTCATCAAGCTCAAGCACGCTCTTAGGCAGACCTATCTCGTTATTGAAATTCTTTGCGGTTGAATAAACGCTGTATTTTGACCTCAGCACCGCGGCTGTCATATCACGGGTAGTCGTCTTTCCGTTACTTCCCGTAACGCCGACGACCTTTATGCCGAGCTTTTCCCTGTAATATGCTGCGAGGCTGTGGAGCGCAAGGAGCGTATCGTCAACGTAAAGCATCGGTATACCCGCCTCAACCTCTCTTGAGCATACTGCAGCCACCGCGCCGTTCTTTTCTGCAACGTCTATATAATCGTGAGCGTCGAACTTCTCGCCCGAGAGGGCAATAAAAAGGTCGCCTTTCTGAATAGTACGGGTATCCGTGCTCACGCCCGTAATCTCAATATCCTCATCAAGCGGACAAGCCGCGTTAATGCTTTTAATTATTTCGGATAACATTAGCTTTTCCATTTTTGTCACCTCGGTAATATTATATTAATTGCCGCGCAGTATGTCAAATAAAAAAGGAGGCAGCGCCTCCTTTAATATTATTACTGAAGTTCAAACGAATCAATAATGCCGACCTCGCCGCCGAATACGTAGAGGTAGTTTCCGATATAGGTTACCCTCTCCGCATCCTTTCCGGTCTTGAAGTTCTTGATTTTGAGCTGATTGTTTTCGGGTACTATGAGCAGCGCGCCGCTGCCGTAGTCGCTCTTCGTGTCGTCGTACATTTCAAACGGAATTGCAAAGTATCCCGCCTCGGAGTTTTTAACTATCGCCTTGTGGTTTTCCTGCGCAACGCTCCAGCTGTCGGGTATTGACTTCTGCGCGGCAACCCTCGGCTTCGTCTTGTCGCTTACGTCAAAGATTACTATCTTGAGCCCGTCGGACATCTCGCCGCCGTAGCCGTTATCCGCCGTAGCATATCCTATACCGAGCAGAGTATTTTCGTCAATCGGCGTAAGCTGAGAGGAAAAGCCCTCAATCTCAACCTCGCCCTTGATTTCGGGATTCTTCGGGTCGCTGAGGTCAATTACAAAGAGCGGGTCAATCTGAACGTAGGTGATAACGTAAGCCGTGTCGCCCATAAAACGCACCGCCTCGATATGCTCGTTTTTCGCAAAGCCCGTAACGCTGCCGAGCTCCTTAAGCTCTGAGTCAAGCACAAAGAGATTATTTGTGTCCTTTTCCATGCTTGAATACCACGCGTAGCTTGTTGTAGCAATTCTGAAATTGCCGTCGTACTCGTCCATCGAGAACTGATTGTTAATCCTGCCCTTTACCGTACCGCTTGCGACCTCTTTAATCTTAAGTCCGTCAAGGCTGTACTTTATAATCTGCGTGTTTTCGCTGATTATCTCGTCATATACCTCGCCCGCTACGGTTCTCTTTTTACCCCATTCGTTGACCGTGCCCGCAAGGTAAAGGTTGTTCTCGCTGCAGTAAATATCCTCGCTTATACCGAGCACCGCTTTGGTCGCGCTCTTGTTTTTGCCCGTGTTGATGTCAACTGCGCCGATTACCGCGTAGGACTTGCAGTCTGTGTTGGAAATACCGCAGATGTCCTCAACCGCTATTTTTTTGTATTCGCCGTCGTCGCCCGTAGCGCATGGGATACAGCCCTTGTAACCGTAGTAATACCCGTCGTTCGTAACGAGGTATACCACGCCGTTTAAAAGCCTTGAGGAGCTGTAAGAGCCGCTCTGCTTATATTCACTTTTCAGCTTCGGGTTTTTAATGTCGGAAATATCGTAGGTCTTTACGAAAGCGTAGTTTTCCTCGTCAACGTCGTCGTTATCCTTTTCGTCGCTTTCAGCGTCCTCGGCGTAGTCAATCACGTCGTTATAGTAATAATTATAATACGAATGATTGCCGATAACTACGAGCTTATCGTCCGCAAGGAACATCTCGTTAAAATATTCGTTCTTATCGGGTTTAATCTGTGAAAGCTTCTCGGTTTTGCCGTCGACTGCGGAGTAGATAATCAGCCTGTCGACTGTATTAGGAATGTAGTAGATATGCGAGGAGTCGGTCTTAATCATATCCGCCTCGTCAACCGCGTCCACCTGCTTGTTGGTCTCAGCGTGGGAAGCACCAACAGTAGCGGTAGGCGCCGCGTCAGCAGTAACGCTCATTTCCGCGTCCTCGGCCACTGCACTCGATTTAACAACGAAACCGAAATTGCGGACCGTGCCATACATTGTAGTAGTGTAGTTATTCCTCTTATCTATCTCCTTAAACAGCGTTTCAATCTCATCGTAGCTCTTGAAGTAGGTGAGCCCCTGAAGCTCCTCGCCGTTATAGGTTACCGCTCTCGGCGTGGGGGTATTACTTACTCTCGGGTAAGTACTATATGCATTTCCCACCGCGAACGACGTTACAGCAACCGCAACGCACGCCGCAACCGCAGCAAAGCGTTTAAGCCCCCTGTGGCTCTTTTTGTTAACCGATTTCAGCGGAATTATTTTTTCTTCGCCGCCGTGCAAGCCCTTTTCAATTCTGCTGTCAAGGCTCTCGGGCGCGGTGATATTCTCTTTTTCGAATTTATCCTTAATGAAATCAAAATTATCGTTTTTCTTCATACTAATCACCCAGATACTCTCTCATTTTTTTCAGACTTCGTGACAGCTTTGAACGTACCGCGCCGGCGCTTAAATCGCTGATTTTTGATATTTCCTTACTGCTGAGCCCCGATACTACGGATAGGAGCACAATGCTTTTTTCCTCCTCCTTAAGTATCGAAAGCGCCTGCTGCAGCTCGGTTTTTTCTTCAAGCGCTGCGTCAAAGGAGAGCGTCCTTCCCTCCTCGCCGTTTATGTCCGCGATATTCCTTCTGTTTGCTATAGCCTTAATCTCGCTGTTGCAGGCATAGTACAAAATCTTAAATATCCACGCGGAGAACGCCTCGGGCTTTTTAAGCCTTCCTATCTGCTCGAATGCCGACAGCACGCACGAGGAAACCGCGTCCTCGGCAGAGTCAGCGTTGCCGATACGGTAAAGCGCGTACCTGTAAAGCCTGTCCTTATATAATATGTATAGCTCTGAAAACGCATCCTTATCGCCGTTTTTGGCGCTTAGCACCAATTGCTTTTCGTCCATCTTGTCACCACCTGTGAAAGCTTTCATTTGTATAGTATAAGAAAAACGCAAAAGTGTTGCAAAAAAAATTATGAATTATGAATTATAAATGATGAATGATGAATTATCGGTGCTTCGTACGATTATAATGGGTGCGGGCACGCCCGCCCTCAATTCATAATTAATCATTCGGAATTAAAAAAACGGCGGAGACCGCCGTTTTTTATATTAGTCATTACTGTCGGACGTTGTGCTTTCGGTCGTCGCCTCGGTAGTCGTTTCAACCTCGCCGTAAACCTGAATAATAATCTCATCGCCGACAGCCGCGACTGTGCCCGCCTCGGGAGCGGTTGAATACGATTCCTTAACCGTGCCCTTCTCGTGCGAGCCGTCGTTGTAAACCTCAACGCTCGAAACCTTGAAGCCGAGCGCCTCAAGCTCCTGAGTAGCCTCCTCAAGCGTCTTACCGCCGAGATCCTTCGGTACCTCTGCGGTCTGTATACCCTTGCTTACCGTAAGGACGATTTCAGTCCCCTGTTCAACGGTCTCGCCCGCCTTTACGCTCTGCTTAAAGATAATTCCCTTTTCGACGTCCTTTGAGAACTCTTCGTTAAAGGTGATATTAAACTGTAAATTCCACGCACCGTTGGTTTCAACGTCGTCCCTCGTGTAGCCTCCGCCCGCAAAGTTCGGTACCTGATAGCTCTCTACCGAAACGGGCTCGGTTGTAGTGGTAACCTGCGGCTTGATAAGCCCGCTCTTAACGGCGTAGAAGCCTGCGCCGATTGCAAGTATTATCAGCACACTCAGGATACTTATTACCGTCCTGCCGTGATTCTTTTCGGGCTTTGCAAGCTTTGCATAGTCCGTATGGTGCTGACGGTCAAGCTCCTCGCTGTACTTCGTATTAACGCTCTGGGAATTAGCCTTTACCGACGGTGCGGCGTCAATCAGCTCCCTGAACTGCGTTACCGACTTGATACGCTTATCGGGATAAATCTGGAGCGCGCCGCCGAGCGCCTTAATTACGTGCATCGGAATCTGCTCCGCAATGGAGTTCGGTATCATAAGCTTGTCGTTGGCTTCCCTTGCGGTAGCCTTCGGCGGATTGGTTCCTACCAGCGCCCTGTAAATACATGCGGCAAAGGCGTATATATCCGTCGCGCTTGACATAGCGTGTGAATTATCGTACTGCTCAAGCGCCGTATACCCGTCCGTTTCAACGAACTCAAAATCGGAGGAAGCGTCTGCACATTCGCTTATGCAAAACGGGTTAAGCTTAACCTTTCCGTCCCTGCAGAGCATAAGGCTGTCGGGAGTTATCGAGCCGTGAACGATACCGTTTGCGTGGAGCGCCTCGATAGTCGTGAGCACTGGCATAAACATAAGCCTTGCTCTCTCCCAGCTTATATATCCCTCTTCGTTCCTGAGGAGGTATTCCCTGAGCGGAATTGATTCGGTATACTCGATTATCGCGTAGACCGTCTCGTTTTCCTCAAACACGTCGTAAACGGGAACCACCGCGGAAAGCGCGTGCATTTTCTGAAGGGTTGTCCAGAGATTTTTAAACGACTTCTTATATGAGTCAATCTTATCGGTATACTTCTGGCGGATGTGCAGCGCTGCACTGCCCTCAAGCCTGCTTGCAATTCCCTTGGGATAAAATTCCCTGATTATTATTCTCTTGTCAAGCTGTGTATCGTAGCCCGAATACACCGCGCTGTCGCTCTCATGCTTTAAAAACGCTCCTGCGGCATATCTGTCCTTAAGCAGTGTTTTCTTTTCAAGATAGAGAAAGCCCGTGTCGGTATCGTTATCGTATCCGCACTCGGCGCATACCGCGCCCTCGGTCAGCTCGGCAAAGCAGTTAACACAAAGATTATCTAAATCTCTCATTAAATAAACCTCGCATATAGATTTTTTGACTAATTCAATATATTATCAGTATAATTTTATAAAGTCAACAGAGTAATTGTTAACATTCTTTTTTCTTTTTAATATTTTTTGCAACGATAAAGCATATAATCAAAGCGGCGTAAATAATGAGCCAGCCGTAATTGCTTTTGCTGATATGCTCGGAGGTGCTCATTAAAAGTATAACCCTGCCCGCAACTCTTATAATATTTATTGTAAGCGCGGCATACTCAAAATATGCGGCAAAGCGCATTGAGTCATAGCCCGAAGCATACGCAATCCCGAGTATTACGAAGGACGCCGCTATGTAGCACGCATACTGCGAGAAGAAACCGTAAAGCATACTCCCCGTCCTGTCAAGAAAATAGCTTGTAAATACCGTCGAAATATCCGAGAAGAACGGCACGGAGAACATCAGCGCAATTATCGGTAGCGGCTTTATCGCCTTAGGCTCCTCCTGCTTTCTGTAAAGGCTGTACGCAACGAAGGCGAAGATAACCATAGCAGCCTTGCCGACTACGAAATAAAGCAAATCCGCGTCCTTTGAGAAGGAGTGGAGATACGGTATTGATACGGGAAGCATTTTAAACCCGATAAGCGCGCTGAGGAGCGCAAAGAATACATTAGTCCTTTTAAGCAGAATAAGAGTTACCGCAAGAAGAAGCGCGGTATTAAACATAGCGAGGATAATGGCAATCTGCTTAGTAGGCTCGGCATAAAAGCCGAAAAGCCTCTGCGCCGCATAGGACACAAGTATTACGATAGTTGTAATAATACTTATTTTCGAATCTTTATCAATAGCTGAATTTTTCATAAAATCACCCTTTTAAACTATACCATATATTTTTTATTTTGGCAATATAATAAATAATTGTAAAAAATATGAAAGTATGGTATAATTATAATGGTAAGATTTTTGGAGGTGACGGTATGAAAATTAAGGACGGCTTTGCAAAAAGAACGATTGCAGGCTCAAATATAGTGGTCCCCGTAGGTAAGGCGGCTAAGGAATTCAACGGTATGATTACGCTTAACGAGTCAGGCTCGTTTTTCTGGGACTGCTTAAGGGAGGATACCACCGTTGACGAAATCGTGAGTAAAACGCTTGAAGAATACGACGTTGACGAGGAAAGGGCAAGGGCGGACGTCGAGAGCTTCATAAAGCTCCTTGACGAAAATAATCTTATTGAAAAATAGGCAAAAAATAAAAGGCTATACCGCCGCTGTGCACGCCAAAAGTAGCATTATGCTTAACGCAATCGGCTTGTTAACCTCGTAAAATTTCATATTAATATGTAGGGGCGACCGATGGTCGCCCGCTTTTTATGCTTGACAAACTCGGTCTATTGTTGTAGACTAAAGATGAAGTCGATAATTATAGACCAAGGAGGTAATTATGGAATTAAGGTTATGTGAAAGCGATTTCCGCTTTATGTGTGTAATATGGGAAAACGAGCCGATTACTTCGCACGATTTAGTTATAAAATGCAACGAGCGGCTCGGGTGGAAAAAATCAACGACGTATACCGTATTGAAAAAACTTTCCGAAAAAGGCTTTGCAAAGAACGAAAACAGCGTTATAACCTCGCTCGTACCCAAGAGCGAGGTACAGGAGTTTGCGGGAAATCAGTTTATTGAAAGCACCTTCGGCGGCTCACTGCCCTCGTTCCTCGCGTCCTTCTTCGGCGGTAAGACTATAAGCGATAAGGAAGCTGACGAGCTTAAAAGCCTTATTGATAACTACACGGAGGGAAAGTAATGACCGATTTATTTATAAGCGTTCTTAATATGAGCATTACCGCCTCCTACGTTATTCTTGCGGTATTGCTTTTAAGGCTTGCGCTTAAGGGCTTACCGAAAAAATACAGCTATGCGCTCTGGAGCGTGGTCGGCTTTCGTTTAGTCTGTCCCGTGAGCTTCAAATCCGTATTCAGTCTGTTTTCACTAAAACCGTTTGATATGACTAAGGCTCAGCAAATGAACGAATATTCGCTGACCTACGTTAAAACTGAAAAGCCGATATTGCGTGACGAGCTTACAACGGGAATAAGCGCGGTAAATAGCGTAATCGAAAATCAGGTAGTACCGTCAGATACATTTCAAAGCAGTTATACCGTTATTTTGCATGCGCTCGAATTTCTATGGGCGGCAGGCATAGCTGCGCTTCTGATTTACTCGGCGGTGAGCTTTATCAGGCTTAGAAAACGCCTTTCAACCTCGATACTACTTGAAAAGGGCGTTTATCAGAGCGAGAATATTTCGTCGCCTTTTATAGTAGGTATTATCCGCCCGAGGATTTATGTACCGAGCGGTATTGACGAAGGATATATGCAGTACGTTCTTTCGCACGAGCGTTATCATATCAAGCGCTTTGATAACGGGATTAAGCTGCTCGCATATTTGCTTTTGGTGCTCCATTGGTTCAACCCTCTCGTATGGCTTGCGTTTTACCTTATGGCCAAGGATATGGAAATGAGCTGCGACGAAGCGGTGCTCAGCAAAAATGATGGCATAAAAAAGGCGTACTCCTCCGCGCTTCTCTCCTTTGCAACGAATAAAAGATTTCCAGCCCCAAGCCCGATTTCCTTCTCTGAAAACGGAGTAAAGGCAAGGATTAAAAACGTTCTGCATTACAGAAAACCTAAAAAGATATTGCAGGCGGTTGCTATTATACTTTGCCTCTCGCTTCTTACAGCCTGCGCCGCTAATCCAAAGCAGACGCTAACGGAAAACAAAATTAAAGAAGCGGCTGAAAATATTATAGGCGAAAGCGACGCGTATACTGCGGGAAAGGTAATCGGCGTTCAGCCTGCGATATCCTATCAGCGTGAGGACGGCAGCTATTATGATAAAATCACAATAAAGAATAACAGTCTGGTTATCGCCGACCCTCTTGGCAACGAAATATTCAAGAGCAAAAGCGCAAGCGAAGCTCCGCTTGAAACTAAGGAGGAATACGGCTTAATCAACGTTGAGCTTGATAATAACATGCCCCTTATGATTGAGGAGGATTACGGCGATTTGTTCCGCAGGGATAACCTTACCTCTGTTACATATACGGGCGAAAAGGCGTATGAGGGTTTTACCGACACATACAAGGTGTATTATGATAACGGCGAACCGTTTGCCCTGTGCGATACTTACTGGGTATACCTGCTTGAAGAAAGAAAGGCGGATAAGGAGTTCGTAAAGGAGACCTCCGAAATTGTAAAGATGTATTATAAGGACGGTCCTCTCTTTAACGAGGGTAACAAAATACCCCTTGCAAAAGCAAAAGAATTAATCAATAACGGTGCCGAGACTGATATAGACGATTTTATGGATTATGAACACTGCGCTATCGGCTCAGGAGTTATTAACTTTTATCTTGATATAGCCGACTTTAACGGATACGTTGAGGCTACTGCGCCGGGAGAGGAAGGCTCGGGGTTTGATATTGAGCTGTATTATAATGACGGTTCGTTATTAATGAGCTACAGCCGCCCGACGTACCTTGGTCCTCCCGAGTGGCTCGGTCAGGATATCCAGGAGGATTTAGCATCGCTTAAAGATATCGGGCTTTCCGATAAGGCTGACATTGTCGAAAAAAACGAGGTAAACACCTACGGAATTGACGGCGGTATGCAGGAGGCAGACATTGTAAAGCTCCTCGGTCAGCCGAAGGAAATTCGTGACGAGGGCGATGAAACACTCGGTATGAAGGCTTACGTATATGACGGCGTTAAGATATCGTTTATTAAAACAATAAACGGCGAAGAAGTATCGGATATGGACGATATCTATTCGGCTGTGTTCACAGATAAAAATGCTGAGTTCGTACGAGGTATAAAGTTCGGCGACTCGCTCTACGACGTGCTTGAAAAACTACCGCGTGAATACGACTACCGCACGGGCAATATTTACGGCGACCCGTATAATAAATATTCAAAAGGGCACGCAGTAATAGGCTATGAGAATAATAATAAACTCACTATAAAAATAAGCTGCGGCTACTGGCCGCTGATAGTGTTTACCTTTAATTCCGACTTAGCGCTTGATTCGGCAACGATACTATACAACACCGACGGAATAGGATAAAAACAAGGGCGGTCGATGACCGCCCTCTATAATTTACAATTAACAATGCACAATGAACAATTATGGGTGCTGCGCACGACATTTATATTTGGGCACGGGCTGCGCCCGTCCTTAATTGTTAATTGTCAATTGTTAACTGTTAACTGCTCACTGCTTGCTATTAATAATCTTCCCAAGCCTGTCAATTATAAGCTTCGCCGCGATACCGATAAGAAAGCCCGTTACCGTCCCCGCTATAAGCAGCACGGGGAGATAATACGCAATCCTCGCCGTTCCCATAACTATCGCCGCTACGGTAATCTGCCCAATATTATGCGTAACGCCGCCGAGCACGCTCACCCCGACTACCGAAAGCTTAGTTTTTTTAACAAGCGCCATAACGAGAAAGCTCAGAAGTCCGCCTGCAAGGGAGTACATAAGTGAATAGGTATTGCCGAAGGTGAAGCCCGCAAGCACTATTCTTATAACCGCTATCGGCAGCGCCGCTCTCCAGTCCATAATATAAAGCGCAGTTACTACTACTAAATTCGCAAGCCCGAGCTTAACCCCCGGTATGCCGAAGTTAAAGGGTATCAGGCTTTCAAGGTAGCTGAAGGTAAACGCAAGGGCTACCATCATTCCGTAAAGCGCCGCTTTTTTTGCTTTATCGTTTTTCATTCTTCAATACTCACTACAAGCTTGTGCGGGAGGCAAATTATTGACTCCCCGCTTTTGTTTATTTTTTTGTGGTGCACGCAGATTTTATCGCGGCAGTCCGCCTCCTTAACGTACACGTATCCGTCCTCGATTACGACAACATTATAGCCGTATTCGGTTTCAAAGCGCTGTTCGGTATTCTCGTTAAGGTCAAGGATGTAGACCGTATGGGTATCCCCCTCCTCAATGCGTACCTTCTTTCCGCCGTGACCGAAAAAGTGCAGAGCGCCGAAGATAACCGCGGCGATAAGCACTATTATTCCGATTACGATAAAATCCTGCTTTTTCATATCCTCGGGAAGCCCTCCGTATAGCTTATTTCACATCCGTTGTCAACCCACATTGCTTCAACACCGTCAAGGCTTTTTACCAGCTCCCAGCCCTCCGAAAAAGGCAGAATAAAGAGAGCGGTCGAAAGCGCGTCCGCCAAATCAGAGTCGGGGCAGATTACGCTCACGCTCCTGAACTCCGTCGCGGGCATGAGGGTATCAAGGTTAATTATATGGCAGTACTTAACGCCGTCAACGGTAAAAAAGCGCTGATAATCTCCGCTCGTAACGACCGAGGTATCCGTTACGCTCACTATCTCAAGCGCAGTCTTTGCTTCAAGGTCGGGATTTTGTATTTCGACATTCCACTTTGAGTTGCCGCTATCGGTTTTATAGCCGCCTGCGACTACGTTACCGCCAAGGCTTATGAGGTAATTCTCCCAAAGTCCGTTTGCTTTTATATACTCCCTCAGCCTGTCGCAAGCGAAGCCCTTTGCTATCGCGCCGACGTCTACGCTCGCTTCGGAATCGCTGATAAATACCGTATCTCCGTTTATTTCAAGCGAGTTTATGTCAATATGCTCCCCGGCGTTTTTTAGCGCGTTCATATCGGGGAGCTCTTCCCTTTCACGCGCCTCGTGCCAGATTTTAAGCACCGCGCCAGCGCAGATATTAACCGCGCCGTGAGTTATTTCATACGCCCTTTTGCCGTAGCTTAAAAGCTCCGTAATATCGCCCTCAACCTTAACGGGCGATTTTCCCGCAGAGGAATTGAGCGTACAGAGATTGTTTATACCCTCGTATGAATTGTAAATGTCAAAAAGTCTGTCGTATCTTTCAAGCTCGTTTTCGATAAGCTTTTGCTTTGTATCAAAGTCCTCCCTGCTCTTATCGTACGCGGTTATGCTTATTACCGTATCGAAGTAATTGAATACCGTCGCGGTATATTTCTCCTCCCTCTGAGTCAGAGAACAGGAGCAGAGACTTAATAATAAACAGCCCGAAAGAAGAATTGAAACTATTTTTTTCATACTGAAATTATAACAGATTATCGGTTTAGTAGCAAGGCGCAGTTCATATATTTATATGAGAAAATATATAATAGTTGCTTATTTAAACAAAATATGCTAAAATATTATGAATTATACTGGGCTTTAGGCAATTCGGATTTGTCTTACTCTGCTTAGGTATATACACCGCTAAAAAGGAGGTGAGGGCTTGAACAAGTACAATTATTTTGAGTACGACGGGGATATTCCGTCCTGGTACAGCCTGCTTGATACCGCAAAGGAATTAATAGTAGAGCTCAAAGAGCGCGAGGAATACGAAGAAACCGAAGACGAGGAATTATTCGAGGAGGAAGAAGCCGAAGCGCCAGAGTACCTGCCGAGTCCCGAGCCTCTTGAAGCGCCTAAGCCCTCGCTCGCCGATACGGCAGAGCTCCCCGAGGAAGAGGACGACCTTTCCCACGCTCCCGAGGAGATTACAAGCGCGCTTAAGGCGTTTGACAGAACGCACCGCGAGGGCGAAATTGAGGAGCTTCACCGCCCGTCAATCGACGTTCCCCTCCCCGAGCCTCTGAAAAAGAATACCGCTCCCAAAAAGAAGGAGCGCAAAAAGGAAAAGCTCACTCTGTTCCAGAGGCTCTTCGTTAAAAGGGCTTCAAGGCTTAAGAGGTTTTTCATCACCCTGCTCGGTCTTATCTTCATATTCGTTATCTTTACGGGCGTTGTATATTTCGTTATACAGTCGATTAACCATGAAAATTCGAAGATTACGGAGTTTAACTCCAACGCCGCGAGTGTTTGCTCAAATCTCACCCGTCAGTACGGCCACGCGGACTATGAGAACCTTTACAGTATCTATAATATTGAGGGCTACCGCCTTACAGGGCTTTGCTTCGTAAGGGAGCTTGATTTCAACAACGACGGCGAAAGCGAGCTTATGGTAACCTACAACAAGAACGGGCTTTATATCAACGAGGTATGGGGCACTAACGAGGACGGCGGCTTCTCCTGTCTGTTCACGGGTAACGCCGCCCAGACCGAAAACCGTAAGGACGACGCGTACTCCGTGCTTTACAGGACTAACAATAAGTACTATATCGCAAAGTTCGGCAACGATATTACCGAAATGAAGCTCTATCAGTTCAAGAGCGGTAAGTTCAGCGAAAGGTACGACGCAAAATATGAAGCTAAGACCGACTCCTTCACCGTTAACGGCAAGGACGCTACTAACGAGGTTGAAAAAATAACCTATTCCGTATTAAAGGATTTAAAGGCGAGCTTGATGGTCGAAACCGCACTTGACACGGTTGATTCCTTCACCGTAGGCGGAGTGGAGGAGAACAGACCCGTAATCGAGCAGAGCATAAATACCGCATACTACAATATCGTCCAGGAGTATAACAAGCGCTACGGCGTATCCGCGCTCAAGGATGACAAGGGCGGAATCGCCTATGTAGACGGGCTCGCGGTAGTTAAGCTTATCGACTTTGACGGCGACGAAAAGGATGAGCTGCTCCTCGTATACCGCAAGCCGATTAAGGTAAGGTCTGAAAATTCCCACGGCAACCCGATACTGCTTTTAGAGTATAAGTATTTCTGCGATATTTACCGTTACAGCGGGAATAAAGCCGTGCTCTCCTATTCAAACGAGGGTATCTCAAATAAGCTCAATACCCAGAGCGATATTTACTATATGATAAGGTACCGTGACAAGAAGGCATATTACTGTACAAACTCCTTTACGAGCGAGGACTACGGCAAGCACCTTTCCGCCGTATCGACTCAGCTTGAATTCGACGGTACGCAGTTCAAGAGTAATTACAAGGTGTCCTACGAGCAGGATTACGGCAATACCCATTACTATATTGAGGGTGAGTCCGTAGGAAAGCGCACCTTTGACGAAAAGGGCTATATGCTCCCCTTCTTCGACGGAGAGGAAAAATATGACGAGGATATATATAAGGTAACGTACGTACAGAGAAGGTCAAGCAAGAAGGACAGCATGAAGGATATTCCCACCCAGACGGAAAAGGAAATCCAGAAGCTTAACCAGCTCTACACCTCGGATATGGTACAAAACTAATTCGGAATGCGGAATTAGGAATTCGGAATTAC
>FLNY01003158.1_pt1 | contig 20373 bp, 15 predicted proteins | sample 1140381 | NCBI WGS metagenome assembly FLNY01 (sample SAMEA3878172, study PRJEB12797) | bioreactor metagenome | biome: Moose rumen | place: Sweden | collected 2011-10
TACCAACATACCACCATCGTCAGTGATGGTGACCCCCTGACCGGGCTCAAGCAGCGAGCTGTTGTTTCGGTTCTGCACCTCCACCTTACCGGTGACGAGTGCTACGTACCACGGACTGTCAGCATCCTTGCGGCAACTGACGTTGAGTTCCGTGCCCAGCACACGTGCCTCCATGCGCTCAGTACCGATGACGAATGGTCGTTCCGGATTTTTCGTCACGAGGAAATAAGCCTCGCCTTCCAGATAGACACGGCGCTCTCTGCCGACGAACTGCGAGGGATAAATCAACCGCGAGTCAGCATAGAGCCACACCTCTGTGCCATCGGCAAGCACCAGCTTGAAGTCCTTACCGTGTGGTATCTCAATGGTGTCGCTGTGGATGGCGTTGCTGACGGAAAAGCCTTGCTGTTCCAGTGCTTGATAGTCGAGCACCAGCTGCCCCTTGTTCTTGGTCAGCTGGGCGCCTGACGTACGCTTCACTTTAGTGAGGTCAACCGGATGCGTCTGGTTGGTTTTCAGGAAGATACCGTCTGGCTTAGGCATCTGTTCGTATGCTATGAGCTCATGGTTGACGCTGCCTGGGGACGTGAAGTGCGGGAATGTGATTACTGCCAGGGCAAGAACAGCTGCGGCAATGACCACGCAGGGCCACAACCTGAAATGCCTCATCACGGCAATGCGGCTCACTTCATTGGCTTCGTTGCAGCCGACATCGGCCGTTTCCCGCTCCGGATGATTGCTATAAGACTTCTTCTGAGGCTGGGGCGTGGCAATCACGTTTCTCAGGGCTGCCAACTGGCGGAATCCTTCAGCAGCCTCCTTGTCTGAGGCCAGCAGATTCATCTCCTCGTCGTTCAGTTCGTGCCCTTCCTCAATCATGTCGACCAGACGCTCGAACAGTTGGCCTTTGTCCTTATCCTCGTTTGTTGTATTCATGATGTCGTAATGTCGTTATTCATGTTCTTGCTTCCATTCCTAATGCCGTTGCTCGGCCATTTCCTCTCTCAGGCGTTTCAGTGCCGTGACGATGTGTTTCTTTACACCATTCACGCTTATGCCCATCTCCTCAGCCACTTCGCTGTATCGCTTATGGTGGAAGTAGCATTGTTCCAGCACATAGCGGGTGCGGGGCGACAGTTCATTCTTCAGCCTCATCACCGTCTCAATGAGCTGCTCATGTTCTTGCCATTCGTTGTCGACCACCTCCTTGTCGTACAGTTGTAGGCAGAAATCGACATAGCGGCTGGCTGCTATTTGTCGGCGCATGTGGTCGACGCACTTACGGTGAATCAGTGTGTAGACAAAATTCTTCAGCCGTTCAGGATCAATGTCGTTAATTTTGCCCCAAGTCTGTTCCATAGCATCGCTGACAATGTCGCGACACGCCTCCTGGTCTTCTACTAAGCGAAGTGCATAGTAGAAGATGGCAGCGTAGTGCTCGTTGTAGAACTGTTCGAACTCTGTCAGCCTGCTCATGTTTGCTATAATAGTTGTGCCTTATAGACTTGTGCAAATTTAGGGATAACGGCCGGAGGCTGTGCGCGCGATGGTCTCTGCCGAGTATTTCGGAGTGCCGGAAGCCGTACGTTCGAGTATGGCTTGGTTGTAGTAGCGCATGTAGTTGATGGGGTCCACGATGTCGATGTTCTTTGTTGGTGACGAGACAATGCATTCATAGCGTGTGGAGGTGTAGACGGTACCCTCCTCGCCCTTTTTCGTCGTGACAAGGATGACGCCGTTGGCACCGCGTGCACCGTACATGGCCGTGGCCGAGGCATCCTTCATCACCGAGAACGACTCAATGTCCTCGGGCTGCAGTTTCGACAGGTCGAGTTTCGAGGTCTCAACACCGTCGAGCAGAATGAGCGGGTCAGTGTTTGCGTTGGTCTGGAACGAGGTGATACCTCGGATGTAGAACTTCGTGTTCATGTCGCTCTCGGTCAGTGCGCCGGGCATACCGCCTGTCTGCCATGCTATCACCCCCGGAATCTTTCCTGCAAAGCCTGCAGTGAAGTCGCTGTTCGAAGTCTTCAGGTCCATGGGGCGCACGGTGGTGATTGCTCCGACGACGCTCTCCTTCTTCTGCTCACCGAAGGCGACGACCGTGACCTCCTTCAGCACCTGAGCATCGGGGCGCATCTCAGCATTGATGGTCTTGTGCCCCTTTACGCTCTGCACGTTTTCCTTGTAGCCGATAAATGTGAACCTGAGCGCATCGTCGGCACGAACCTTCAGCGAATAGCGGCCGTCGGTGTCGGTAGTGGTTCCCATCTTTGTTCCGAGGATGAAGACGCTGACCCCGGGCAGGGCCACACCTACTTCGTCAACCACCTTGCCAGTGATTATGTAGGCTTCCTCATCGTCGTCGTAGTTCTCACGTTTGGCTCCTGTGGCGGGCTTGTTCTTGGTGACGGTGATAAAGTGACCATCCACGGTGAAGTAAAGATGTGTGTCTTTGAGCAGTCTGGTCATCAGGTCAGTAATGTCGTCACTGCTGAAAGTGGCATTCACCTTAATGCCCTTCACGTCTTCCGACACGTAGAGGATCCTATAGCTGGTAGCTGTCTCTACACGTTTAAACAACTTGACCAGTGATTCTCCTGATGACTTGATGCTCACTTCCTTCTCAAGTCTCTGTGCCGCGACTGGCAGTGACAACATGAGCAGGGCAAGCAATGCCATCAGGCTGGATGTTCGCAAAAGTCTGTTCATACGCATACGCAATTTTAGGTTATTGTGATTAAATCTGTTTATTCTTTATATCGTAATCCTCGGGAAACGGGTACCTCACCTTTCCTTATTTCTTTAAAATCCACTCGAAAAAGCATTGTCTGCATATAGTCGCTGTCCGAGCAAACTCATTATTCTAACTAAAATAACATAAAAAAAGCGGCTATATGCCCAGTAAGTAAAAAAAAGAATGTAATTTTGCAACGTGAAACGATTCAACCAGTATATCAAGAGATTCTTCGTGTGCCTTGCCGCCATGGCAACGGCCTTGCCAGGGCTGGCGCAGACGGACAGCATCGAGATTGGACTGATTACCTGCTCGCCGCACGAGGAGGTGTATAGCTTCTATGGGCACTCGGCGCTGAGATACCACGATTTGCGGACGGGCGAGGACATCGTCTTCAACTATGGCATCTTTAATTTTGAGAAGCCGCACTTCGTGCTGCGCTTCGTCTTCGGACTGACGGACTATGAACTAGGCATCGCGCCCACGAAGCCCTTCTGCGATTATTATCGCAAGTGGGGCAGTCAGGTCAGCGAGCAGGTGCTCAACCTGACCGCCGACGAGAAGCATCGCATCACGCAGGCTCTCGCCGAGAACCTGCGGCCAGAGAACAAGGTCTATCGCTACAACTATTTCTATGACAACTGTTCCACGCGGCCGCGCGACATCATTGAGCGCTGCGTCAGCGGGAAGATTGAATATGCGGAACGGCCTGACTATACACCCACCTACCGCGAGCTGATTCACGACCACACCCAAGGCCATCCCTGGGCCCGCTTCGGCAACGACATGCTGCTGGGCGTCAAGGCCGACATGAAGACCGACATGCGCCAGCAGGAGTTCCTGCCCGAGCACCTGATGGCCGATTTCGACGGGGCTGCCATCATGAGCGACGACGGGCGCCGCCCACTGGTCAGCCAGAAGCGAACGCTGGTGGAGCCGGGCGTGCAGATTGTCGAAAAGGAATTCCCACTGTCGCCCATGCAGTGCGCTGTCGTGCTGCTCGGCGTCTCATGCCTGATTGCTGCGGCAGAATGGCGCCGGCACCGCACTTTCGTCCTCTGGGACGGGCTGCTGATGCTGCTTCAGGGCCTCAGCGGCTGCATCATCTTGGTGATGTTTTTCTCGCAGCACCCCACGACGAGCACCAACCTGCTCATCACACTGCTCAATCCCCTACCCCTTTTCTTCATTCCGCAGGTGCTGCGACGGCAGCATACACGCTGGTGGCTGCTGCTCTTCGTCGGCATCATCCTGTTCTTCATCGGGGGCATCTGGCAGGACTACGCCGAGGGCATGGAGATTTTGGCATTATGTTTGCTGATAAGAATCGTGAGCCATCGTTACAATGACAAATAAATACATCTACATCACCCTGCTGACCCTTCTCGGCGTCAATGCCGAGACGACGGCACAAAGCACGACGCGCAAGGATGCGCCCCGACTGGTCATCAGCATTGCCATCGACCAGTTGCGCAGCGACTATCTGGAGGCCTTCGCCCCGCTCTACACCGAGGGCGGATTCAAGCGTCTGCTCAGTCAGGGACACGTCTACGTGAACGGCACCTATCCGTTTGCGCCCGTCGACCGCGCCTCGGCCGTGGCAGCATTGGCTACTGGCGTTACACCTTATTATAATAGTATCGTGGGCGCGCGATGGCTCAACCGCGAAACATTGCGTCCCACAGGCTGTGTCGACGACGCCAAATCGCCAGGATTATTCACTGGTGAAACAGCCTCGCCCTCAGGCATTTCCACATCTACCGTTTCAGACGAACTGAAAGTGGCCACTGACGGTCAGGCCCGGGTGTACAGCATCGCCCCGTTCCGCGATGCTGCCGTGCTGGCAGGCGGTCATGCCGCCGACGGAGCCTTCTGGATTGACGACAACTACGGGCAGTGGTGCTCGTCGCAATATTATTTCTCGACCATCCCCCAGTGGGTCTATGCCTACAACGGGCTGCGGGCTCCCAACATGAAGATTGAAAGCTCAACATGGGAACCGGCCAACGTGATGGTGGGCAGCTTCGACTATTTCGTCCAGTCGACCCAGCCGCAAAAACCTTTCAAACACAAATTTACGGGCAACAAACGCTTCGGCGAATACAAAACCAGTGGACTGGTGAATGCCGACGTCACCGACCTGGCCACCCACTGCATCGCCAACGCAGGGCTGGGAGGCGACCGCGTGACCGACCTGCTATGCCTGACCTACTATGCCGGCAGTTTCAACCATCAGGCACTGACAGATTGTCAGATGGAACTGCTCGACACCTACGTCCGACTCGACCGCGAGCTGGAGCGCCTCTTCATCTACACCGAGCAGAAGATTGGGCTCGACAACGTCCTGTTTGTCGTCACCAGCACGGGCTATTGCGACGAACAGCCGGCCGACTATGTCAAATATCGCGTGCCGTCGGGCACCTTCTACATGAGCCGCACGGCTGGATTGCTCAACATGTACTTCGGCGCCCTCTACGGACAGGGCAACTACGTCGAAACGACTTTCCGCAACCAGTTCTTCCTCAATCATAAACTCCTGGAAACCAAGCGCATCAGCATCAGCGAGGCCACCAGCCGCGCTCAGGAGATGCTGGCCATGATGGCCGGCGTGCGCAACGTCTACACCTCGCTGCAGCTGCTCACCGGTCAGGCTGAACAGATTCAGAAAATCCGCAACGGATATAATCCCGAGCGCTGCGGCGATCTGGTCATCGAGACAGCCCCCGGCTGGCGCATCCTGACCGAGGACACGCAGGAAAGCGAGCTGCCCACGACAAGCTACACCCAATTCCCCATTTTCATCTTCGGTGCCGGCACGACGCCCCAACGCATCGACATGCCCGTCAGCACCAGTCGCATCGCGCCAACCATTGCGCGCAGCATTCGCATACGTGCGCCCAATGCCTGCGCGTCGGAGCCGCTGTTTTAAAAGGGTGAAAATGTAAACAAAATTCGCAGTTTTTTGTCATAAAACCACAACCGACTGACATTCAGCGACTTTCATATTCTCCCGAAAAGAAGTGCCGCTTCTCTATGAAAAAAGGGCCGCTTTTCGACGCAAAAAGCACCCCTTCTTGAACAGAGAAACGCCGTTTCTCGGTGAACGAGTCAATGCAATGTAAACATTATTCGCAATCCGCACAAATCGGTTCCCTAAATGCAAAAGGCTAAAAAATAGCAAAATATGAGTGATTTATGCCGATATGAGCAAAAAAATCACTAACTTTGCACGCAATTTCAATAAGCAACAAAAATAAAAAAAGATAAAGCAATGAATTTCAACAAGTTTCTAAAGTCGTTGTTCGGCGACAAGTCATCGCGCGACATGCGCCTGATTCAGCCCTTCGTGGAAGAGGTTAAGAAGATGACGCCTAAGGTGGAAGTGCTCGACAACGACGCCCTGCGCGCCCGCACACAGGAAATCCGTCGTCAGGTGCAGGCCGCTGCCACCGAGGAGAAAGCCGAAATCGAGAAGCTGAAGGCCACCATCGAGCAGACCCCGCTGGACGAGCGCGCCGACATCTTCGCTCACATCGACAAGCTGGAGAAAGAGGCACTCGAAAAATACGAGGTGGCCTTAAACGAAGTGATGCCTGAGGTCTATGCCATTGTCAAGGAGACGGCCCGCCGCTTTGCCGAAAACGAGGAGACCGTCGTCACGGCCACCGACTTCGACCGCGAGCTGGCCGGCGACCCGCGCAAGGACTTCATCACCATCGATGGCGACAAGGCTTATTACCATAACCACTGGACGGCCGGCGGCAACGACCTGAAGTGGGAAATGATCCACTACGACGTGCAGCTCTTCGGCGGCGTCGTGCTGCATCAGGGTAAGATAGCCGAAATGGCCACGGGTGAAGGTAAAACGCTGGTGGCCACGCTGCCCGTCTTCCTGAATGCCCTGACCGGCAACGGCGTCCATGTGGTCACGGTGAACGACTATCTGGCCAAGCGTGACTCCGAGTGGATGGGCCCGCTCTACATGTTCCACGGCCTGTCGGTCGACTGCATCGACAAGCACCAGCCCAACTCGCCTGCCCGCCGCAAGGCTTATCTGGCCGACATCACGTTCGGCACGAACAATGAATTCGGCTTCGACTACCTGCGCGACAATATGGCCATCTCTCCTGCCGATCTCGTGCAGCGCGCCCACAACTATGCCATCGTCGACGAGGTCGACTCGGTGCTCATCGATGATGCCCGTACACCTCTTATCATTAGTGGCCCCGTGCCGAAGGGCGAGGTGCAGATGTTTGAGGAATATCAGCCGCTCGTCGAGAAGCTCGTCAATGTTCAGCGCAAACTGGCCACCGAATTTCTGGCCGATGCCAAGCAGAAAATCACCGAAGGTCAGCGGCTCGTGGACGAGGGCAAGAAAAAGGAGGGTCAGGAGATGCTCGACGCCGGTTTCCTGTCGCTCTATCGCTCCCACAAGTCGCTGCCGAAGAACAAGCCGCTCATCAAGTACCTCTCAGAGGAGGGCATCAAGGCCGGCATGCTCAAGACGGAGGAGACCTACATGGAGAACAACAACCGACGCATGCCCGAGTGCGTGGCTCCGCTATATTTCGTCGTCGACGAGAAGCTCAACTCGTGCGACCTCACCGACAAGGGTACGGCCTGGCTGGCCAATCAGGTGAACGATGCCGAGCTGTTCGTGCTGCCCGACATCGCCTCGCAGCTCTCAGCCTTGGCCGCAGAGACCGGCCTCACGGATGAGGAGCGCGTCAACAAGAAAGACGACCTGATGAGCCACTACGCCACGCAGAGCGAGCGCGTGCACACCTTGCAGCAGCTGCTCAAGGCCTACACCATGTTCAACAAGGACGATGAGTACGTCGTCATCGACGGCGAGGTGAAAATCGTCGACGAGCAGACGGGCCGCATCATGGAGGGGCGCCGCTGGAGCGACGGTCTGCACCAGGCCGTCGAGGCCAAGGAGCACGTGAAGGTGGAGGCTGCCACCCAGACCTTTGCCACCATCACCCTGCAGAACTATTTCCGCATGTATCACAAACTGGCCGGTATGACCGGTACGGCGTCGACCGAGGCCGGTGAGTTCTGGGATATCTACAAGCTCGATGTCGTCGAGATTCCCACAAACCGTCCCGTAGCCCGCAACGACATGGACGACCGCGTCTACAAGACGGCCCGCGAGAAATATCGCGCCGTCATCGAGGAGGTGGTCAAGATGCGCAAGTCGGGCCGTCCGACGCTGATTGGTACGACGTCGGTTGAAATCTCTGAGCTGCTGTCGCGTATGCTCGACATGTACGTCGACCCCGAAAGCGGCAAGCGTGAAGGCATTCCCCACCAGGTGCTGAACGCCAAGCTGCACCAGAAGGAGGCTGACATCGTGGCCCTGGCCGGTCAGTCGACCAACGGTCTCGGTGCCGTCACCATCGCCACCAATATGGCCGGTCGTGGTACGGATATCAAGCTGTCGCCTGAAGTGAGAGCCGCCGGCGGTCTGGCCATCATTGGCACGGAGCGCCACGAGAGCCGTCGCGTCGACCGCCAGCTGCGCGGACGTTCAGGACGTCAGGGCGACCCGGGTTCGAGCGTCTTCTTCGTCTCGCTCGAGGACAAGCTGATGCGTCTGTTCGGTTCGGAGCGCATTGCCGGCATGATGGACCGTCTGGGCTTCAAGGAGGGCGACCTAATTGAGAGTTCGATGATCACCAAGCAGATTGAGCGCGCCCAGCGCAAGGTGGAGGAGAACAACTTCGGCATCCGTAAGCGTCTGCTGGAATACGACGACGTGATGAACAAGCAACGCACGGTCATCTACGAGAAGCGCCGCCACGCCCTGATGGGTGAGCGCATCGGCATGGACATCGCCAACACGCTGTGGGACCGCGTCTCTACCGTTATCGAACGCAACGACTACGAAGGCTGCAAGGAGGAGTTTGTCCGTCTGTTTGCCACCGAGGTGCCCTTCAGCATGGACGATTTCGTCAACAAGAAGCACGACCTGCTGGCAGAGGAGGCTTTCCAGTCGACGCTCAGCGCCTTCGAGCGCAAGACGGAGCGCATTTGCGAGACGGCATGGCCCGTCATCAAGCAGGTTTACGAGACACAGGGGCAGATGTACGAGCGCATCATGGTGCCCATCACCGACGGTCGCCGCATGTATCAGATTGCCTGCAACCTGAAGGAAGCCTACGACACGCAATGCAAGTCAGTGGTCAAGGAGTTTGAGAAGCAAATCCTGCTCCACACCATCGATGACTCTTGGAAGGAGAACCTGCGCGAGCTCGACGAACTGCGCCACTCGGTGCAGAATGCCAGCTATGAGCAGAAGGATCCGCTGTTGATCTTCAAGCTGGAGAGTGCCAAGATCTGGGACACGATGATTAACGAGATGTACAACCGCGTGACGTCAATCCTGACCCGTGCCGCCATCCCGCAGCTCGAGCAGCAGGAGGTGCGCGAAGCCGCTCCCGAGGAGCACACCAATCGCCAGCAGTACACTGAGAACAAACAGAGCATGCAGGAGGAGCAGCTCGTCGACAGGCGCCAGCAGGCCGCTGCCCAGCGCGACACCCGTGCGCGCCAGCCACAGGCACCTATCATCAAGGACAAGCTGCCCGGTCGCAACGATCCCTGTCCCTGCGGTTCTGGCAAGAAGTTCAAGAACTGTCACGGACGCGGCTTAGTCTAATTCGAACTGAGAGATATGATTACAATCAGCAATCTGAAGAAGCAGTTTGGCGAGACATGTGCTTGCGATATCCCGTCGTTTACGATTAACGATGGTGACATTCTGGGCCTCGTGGGCAACAACGGCGCCGGCAAGACGACGCTGTTCCGCATGATGCTCGACCTGCTGAAGCCCGACGAGGGTACGGTTGAGCTCGACGGCATCAACCCCGCATTGAGCGAGGACTGGAAGGCGAACACCAGCGCCTATATCGACGAAGGATTCCTCATCGACTTCCTGACACCCGAGGAGTATTTTGCCTTCCTCGGCAAAATCAGCGGTCTGCCGCAGGACGTCGTCGATGAGCGGCTGAAGGACTTCGAGTCGTTCGCCGGCGGCGAAGTGTTCGGCCAGAATAAGCTCATCCGCAACCTGTCAGCCGGCAACAAGCAGAAGGTGGGCATCATCTCGGCACTGCTGCGCCAACCCAAACTGGTGATTCTCGATGAACCGTTCAACTTTCTCGACCCGTCGAGCCAGAACATCTTGAAGCGCACAATCACCGACTATGCCCATCAGACGCATGCTACAATCCTCATCAGCAGTCATAATCTGCAGCATACCGTCGACATCTCGACACGCATTGCACTGCTCGAAAAAGGGTGCATTATCCGCGACCTTACCAACGAAAGTTCAAGCGCCAGAGACGAATTGACAGAGTATTTTGAGCAACGCAGTTAGGGCCAAAATGAAGTTTTTTTTGAAAAAAGACAAAAAATATTTTCTTATCTCGTTGAAAATGAGTATCTTTGCAGTCCGAAATTGAGAAGTATAACAATAATAACAAAGAGAAAACATCATGACTAAAGCAGAAATAGTCAAAGCAATTGCCGCTGAGACAGGCATTGCACCGAAGGAAGTGGCCATCACAATAGAGGCCTTTATGGAGGAAATCCGCATGAGTCTCGCCGATCAGAAAGAGAATGTTTACCTGCGCGGTTTCGGCAGCTTCATCGTGAAGCATCGTGCTCAGAAGACCGCCCGTAATATCTCCAAGAACACGACCCTCGTCATTGAGGCTCACGACCTGCCCGCCTTCAAGCCGGCAAAGAGCTTCATCGACCGCATGGATGGCAAGGTGACGGTATTTGAGGAAGATTAATTGTAATCAACAATCAATTATAAATTCAATAAATCAATTTAAACAACTATGCCAAACGGAAAAAAGAAAAAGGGCCACAAGATGGCAACCCACAAGCGCAAGAAGAGACTGCGCAAGAACAGACATAAGAGCAAGTAAGCTCATGGTCGGCATGACCATCTGTCTGTCTTAACAAAAAGGAATGAAAGGAGTGTACCACGAGCATGGCTCAAGAAACGGAGCATGTCGTTAACGGTGCACCCCTTTCTTTAAAAACGTTACCTAAAAACAAGAAAAAAGAAGAATGACAAGCGAAGTAATCATCGATGTACAGCCCAAAGAGATTTCCATCGCGCTGCTTGAAGACAAGAGCCTCGTGGAATATCAGAACGAGCCGCGGGAAGCGTCGTTCGCCGTGGGCAACATCTATGTGGGCAAGGTGCGCAAGCTCATGCCTGGGCTCAACGCTTGCTTCGTCGACGTCGGTAGCGAGAAAGACGCTTTCCTACATTATCTTGACTTAGGACTTCAATTCAGCTCTTACGAGAAATACCTCAAGCAGGTAGCCAGCGATCGAAAGAAACTCTATCCCATCCAGAAAGCCACCCATCAGCCCGACCTGCCCAAGGACGGCAGCATTCAGAACGTGCTGAAGGTCGGTCAGGAAGTCTTGGTACAGGTCGTCAAGGAGCCCATCAACACAAAGGGGCCACGACTGACGTGCGAACTGAGCTTTGCCGGCCGATACATGGTACTCATCCCCTTCGGCGATAAAGTTTCCGTTTCCAGCAAAATTAAGCGTGGCGAAGAGCGCAGTCGACTGAAACAGCTTGTGCAAAGCATGAAGCCAAAGAACTTTGGCGTCATCGTGCGCACCGTGGCTGAGGGCAAACGGGCTGCTGAGCTTGACCAGGAGCTCAAGACACTGCTCAAGCGATGGGAAGACACCATCACCAAGACCCAGAAAACCACCGAGCGCCCACAACTCGTCTTCGAGGAGCAGACGCGCGCTGTTGCCTTGCTACGCGACCTTTTCAACCCCACCTACGACGGTATCCATGTGAACGACGCCGACATCTACAACCAGATTCACGATTATGTTTCTATGATTGCTCCTGAAAAGGCCGACATCGTGAAACTGTACAAAGGCACCGTTCCCATCTTCGACAATTTCAACGTCACGAAGCAGCTTAAGTCGGGCTTCGGACGTACCGTCAACTACAAGCGGGGGGCCTACCTCATCATTGAGCACACCGAAGCAATGCATGTGGTAGACGTGAATAGCGGAACGCGCATCAAAAAAGAAAACGGGCAGGAAGCCAATGCCCTGGAGACTAATCTGGGTGCTGCTGACGAACTGGCACGCCAGCTACGTCTGCGCGACATGGGCGGCATTATCGTCGTTGACTTCATCGACATGAACCTGGCCGAAGACCGCCAGCTGCTGTACGAGCGTATGTGCGAGAACATGAAGAAAGACCGTGCCCGCCACAATATTTTGCCACTCAGCAAGTTCGGACTGATGCAGATTACCCGTCAGCGCGTGCGTCCCGCTATGGACGTGGCCGTCGAGGAAAGCTGTCCCACTTGTCACGGCACCGGCAAGATCAAGTCGAGCATTCTCTTCACCGACCAACTCGAGAGCAAGATTGACCGTCTGGTCAACAAGATTGGAATCAAGCGTTTCAGCCTCCACGTTCATCCTTATGTCGCTGCCTACATCAATCAGGGCGTCGTATCCCTCAAGCGTCGCTGGCAGTTGAAGTATGGACTGGGTATTCGTATTGTGCCCAGCCAAAAGATGGCGTTCCTGCAATATGAGTTCTACGACCAGAAACGCCAGTTTATTGACATGCAGGAAGAAAACGAAGTGAGCAAGTAACAACAGAAAAACCACCCCCGAAAGTCGGAGGTGGTTTTTTCATTGTTTAATCTTATCCCAGGAATTGCTTTGCGAGGCATTGATGCTCATTAGCATGTCGTAGACGGCCTCCTTCTCCTTTTGAGTGCCTTTACCTTTATAGATATTGGCCAGTTCGTCTTTCTTATAGTCTGTCCATATCTGTGGCAGCATGCTTAGAGGCTTTTCCTCATGGGCTTTCTTGAGGCCCTGCTCGAGAGCCGTCGTCACATTCGTGCGGCCGCGCTCCACGTTCTGTGCCATCTCGTCGAGCCCCTGTCGGTAGTAGTCGTACTGTAACTGGCGGAAGGGCTTCATGGCTTCATCCAGATAGTCGTTGATGATGGCAAAGCGATTGCGCGAGTCCTCAAACGATTTCCATCCAGGGAAACCCAGATCCTGCGCATTGTTGACCAGCAACATGCAGCGCTGCAGCACATCGGTACCGCCCATAGGCGAGAAGCTGTCGAGATCGAGACCGATGATGAGGTAAGCATAATAGGCAAAAAGGGCGATGAGCTGATTGTCAATGACTTCCTCATTGAAGTTCAGCTGGTCGAACTGGGTAAACTCGAAACTAAAATCCTTGTCCCTATTATTATATAATGTGGTAGTGTAAGCAGAATTATAAACTGGTCGGTTGGCCTGGATGAGCGCCGTACAGGTGAACTTATTCTCCGACGCATCGTATTTCGACACCGTAAGGTTGAACGAACACTGAATGCGCTCGTTCTCCTGAAACTGAAGAGCCGTCCACTGCCGCTCATTCATAAATTGCTCAAGGGTCTGCTGCAGGTTTTCGAACACAGAATTGTCTGTGCCTTGCACTTGCTGGTGGTTAATATTGATCTTTACCTGCAACTCCTGAGCATGCAGCATGCCCATCATGGAGAGGCCCACGAGCATGATTAGTAATCGCTTCATAATCGTCTGCTTAGTTCATCGATAATATCACGTGCCACGTCACGCTTGCTCTTTTTCTCGAAGTCCTTCTGACCTTCGTTAGAAATGATTGAGATCTGATTGTCGTCGCTCTTGAAGCAAGTGCCCTCGTTGCGCAGGCTGTTGAGCACGATGAAGTCAAGATTCTTTTTCACAAGTTTCTTCTCAGCGTTCTGCTGCTCGTCATTGGTTTCAAGAGCAAAGCCGACCATCACCTGACCGTCTCGCTTCATGCGACCCAGCTCAGCTGCAATGTCAGGATTGGGCACCAAGCGAATGTCGAGCGACTCCCCCACCCGTTTGATTTTCTGCTCTGCCACTTCCTCTGGACGAAAATCAGCCACGGCTGCACACAGGATGGCCGCATCAGCATGTTGGAAAGCTTCCACGGCTGCATCGCGCATCTGCAGACAGCTCTCGACATCCACACGACGAACGCCTGGGACGGTGCACTCCAAGTTTACCGGCCCGGCAATCAAAGTCACCACAGCCCCTCGGCGGGCACACTCCTCAGCTAAGGCGAAGCCCATCTTACCACTGGAATAGTTGCCGATGAAACGCACAGGATCGATCTTCTCATAGGTCGGACCGGCCGTAATCATGACGCGCTTGCCTACCAAATCCTTCTTTTCAAAGAACAGGTCCAGGCAAGCCACAATGTTCCCGGGATCCTCCATGCGGCCCTTGCCCTCAAGTCCACTGGCCAAGAAGCCTGTGCCAGGCTCGATGATGTGATTGCCGAACGAGCGCAAGCGGTCGAGGTTCTGTTGGGTCGTGGGATGGGCATACATGTCGAGGTCCATGGCAGGAGCTATGAATACGGGCGCTTTCATCGACAGATAAGTCGTGATGAGCATATTGTCAGCCACACCATTGGCCATCTTGCCCAACGTGGCCGCCGTGCACGGAGCAATGAGCATGGCGTCGGCCCAAAGACCAAGCGCCACATGCGAGTGCCACGTGCCGTCGCGCTGAGAGAAGAAGTCGCTAATGACGGGCTTCTGCGTCAGTGCCGACAGCGTGATGGGCGTGATGAACTCCTTACCAGCAGGCGTGATAACCACCTGCACCTCAGCCCCGCGCTTCACCAGTTCGCGAATGATGAGACACGACTTATAGGCAGCGATAGAGCCCGTAATGCCCAGCACAATCTTCTTTCCCTTCAGCATAGTCAATCAGCCTTTCTGTTTCTGAGCCTCACGCAGACGGATGCGGGTAAGCACCTGCTTGGTGTTATAAGTAAAGTCGCCAGAGAGCATCCAGCCATAATAGCCGGAGTCAAAGCGGAGTACATCAGCAACGGTCTTGCCTTTATGCTTACCGAAGTTGAAATATTCCGTCATGACGGGATTACCTTGTGCGTCGACGATGACGTTGCCCTTTGCATCCTTCGCTTCGCCCCAGACGATACGGCCGGCAAAGTCAACATTGTGGTTCACCCGAGAAAAATCAGCCAGGAAGTCCATGTCGTTCTCAAGCACCTTTTCCGGTTCATCAGGCTGAGCGCCAGGCGTATAGTGGTCGAGTTCGGCCATCAGCACGCGATAGGTGGCCTCAGTGTCTTGATCAGCGCGATGAGCCTCGAAGTCGTCCTCCATCTTTCGTCCGCAATAGAACTTATAGGCGGCCGCCAGATTGCGACGTTCCATTTTGTGGAAAATGGTCTGCGCATCAATAAGCCTGCACTTGGAGAAATCGAAGTCGATGCCGGCACGCAGGAATTCCTCAGCCAGCAGGGGGATGTCGAAGTGGTTGGAGTTGAAGCCGGCGAAGTCGCAGCCTGTGAATTTCTCGCTGAGTTGGGCTGCCATCTGCTTGAAAGTGGGTTTGTCCTTCACGTCGTCGTTGGAGATACCTGTCAGTGCCGTAATCTCAGGGGCTATGCGCACCTCAGGATTAACGATATAATTGCCCCGCTCCTCCTCACCCGAGGGAAGCACCTTGATGAAGGAAATCTGTATGATTCGGTCCTTCACTAAATCAAGACCGGTCGTCTCCAAATCGAAGACGACCAGTGGTTTCTTCAAGTTAAGTTTCATCTCTTAATCGTTGATCAGCATGGGCATCATGAGCATCAGGACATCCTGGTTCTCTGGCTGTTCAAAAGGCAACACCAGTCCGGCACGGCTGGGATCGGCAAGTTGGATGACCACCTGGTCACAGTCGAAGTTGCTCAGGATTTCGATGAACGACGAGCCCTTGAAACCGATGCTCATGGGCATACCGTTGTAGTCACACGACATGCGCTCCGTAGCGGTTTTCGAGAAGTCATAGTCCTCGGCGTCGAGTTGCAGAGTGCCGTTCTCCACGTGGAAACGGATGAGGTTGCTCGAATCGTTCGAGAAAGGCTGTACGCGGCGCAGTGCTGCCAGCAGGCCCAGACGGTCGACGGTCAATTGGTTGGGGTTGCTCTGCGGAATCACGGAGTTGTAGTTAGGATAGCGACCTTCGATAAGGCGGCAGATAATGACACCATCCTCATAGTTAATCTCTGCATTGCGGTCGTCGAAGCTGATAGTGACGTCGCCACCCTGTTTGCCCAGAACGCCCTTGAGCAGCGTTGCCGGTTTCTTCGGCAGGATGAAAGCTGCGGGCTGGTCGCTACGGATGTTGAGCACCTTGTTGCGCACGAGCTTATGACCGTCACTGGCCACGATGGCCAGATGCTCGGGCGTCAGGTCGAAATAGATGCCGTTCATCACAGGGCGCAACTCATCCTGAGCCGTTGCGAACAGCGAGCGGTTGACATTATCGGCCAACACCGATGTAGCGATGTTGATGACCGTGGCTCCCTCGCCAATCTGCTGGGACTGGGGAAACTCGTCTGCATTCTCCACGGGGAGGGAAAACATACCGTTCTGATAACCAATCTTGGCAATGTTGGCACTCTGGTCGACATCGAAGCTGATGGGCTGCTCGCTGATACCCTTGACAGCCTCAAGCAGATCGTGGTTGCCGACGCAGAAGCGTCCGTTGCCGTCGTTCTCGTTGAGTTCAAGCGATGTTTTCATCATCACCTCACTGTCGGAAGCGGTCAGGTTCAGGCGTCCGTCAACGACTTCAAAGAGGAAATCGCCCAGAATGGGCAACGAGTTTTTGCTGTTGATAACTCTCGACAAAGCGACCAGTCGGCTGCTCAGTGCTGTACTTGATACGGTAAATCTCATATTGGTCTATAGGTTTTATAATTCTTAATTTGGACTACAAAAATACAAAAAAAGTATGTCAGTAGCAAAAATATCTCGAAATTTTTCTTCTTTTCAAACTATTTTTAGTAATTTCGCCAACGATTTAGCAAAAATACAATCAATAATAACAAATAAAAGTATGGATTTAACAGGAAAAGTAATTGCTATCATGGAGGCAAGAGGCGGTGTCTCAGCCCGCACAGGAAATCCTTGGATGACTCAGGAGTATGTAATTGAAGTACCGGGCCAATACCCGCGCAAGATGTTGTTCAATATTTTCGGCGAGGATCGCATCAAGCAGTTCAACATCCAGCCAGGTGAGGAAATCACCGTCCAGTTCGACATTGACGCCCGCGAGTACAATGGCCGCTGGTTCAACGACATTCGCGCATACAACATCATTCGCGGCCAGGTGGCCCAGGAGGTGCCTGCTGCCACGACAGCCGTTCCAGGCGCAGCACCATTTCCGCCCGCACAGCCCGCAGCTCCTCAGGCAGCCGCAGCTCCGTTCCCCCCGGCTCAGGAGCCTGCAGCTGAGAATGCAGCCGACGATCTGCCCTTTTGAAAAAGTATAAAAGTAAAAGGGGCTTTGGCTCAATACAAAAATCTTGCGTAAATCAACTCCGCTAAAGAGCATTTACGCAAGATTTTTATTTTCCTCTTATTCCGACAGCATCGTCACTTCGATGCAGCGGCCTTGGCTGATAAGCTTGCGGGCCATCTGCTGCACGTCCTGCGGCGTGATGGCGCGTACCATGTCACAATAGCCGGCGTCGAAGTCTGCCTCGTCGTCAAGCTCATGCCATGCGACGTAGGTCCAGTAGTCGTTGGTGATAGCAACCTGGTCGTATTGCTTCAGGAGATACTCGCGCACCTTGCTCATCGACGTGGCCTCGGGGCCCTTGTCGGCAATCAGTTGAAGCTGCTGATAGACGATGGGATTAAGTTCCTCGTAGCGCTGCGGGTCGGCATTGTAGCTGATGCGCAGCACGCCGTTGGGACTGTCGTCCTTGTCGAGGTCGAAGTCGACGCTGACGCCGTAGGTGCCACCCTTCTCCTCGCGCACCGAATCGGTGTAGGTTATGGAGAGCGTGCGCTTCAGGAAGTCGAGCACAAGGTCGTTCTTTGCTGAGAATTCCACGTCGGCGGCATAGTAGATACTGACGTTGGCCAGCGGTGTGGCCATCTTTTTCTTAAACACATGCACGCCCGACGGAGCCACAATCTGCGGGATGATGGGAGTCGAGAGTTGAGTGTTGAGAGTTGAAAGGTTAGTGCTGGGGGCTGGCAGGCTGGCCAGATACTTGCAGATCATGGGCCGGAGCTCGTCGAGCGACATATTACCGATGATGACCGTCTGGAAGTCGGCGGCATTGCTGAAGCGCTCCTTGTAGATGTCGAGGATGCGGTCGTAGTCGGCGCGGGCCAGGCGCTCCTGCGTCATAGGTTCCAGACGGGGATGATGGCCGTAGAGGATGGCCGAGATCGAGTCGTTGTAGTCGACGCGCGGCGAGGCGTTACGGTTGGTCAGAAACGAATGGGTGCGGTTGCGGAGTCCCTCGAAGGCAGCCGTGTCGCGGCGCGGCTGCGTAAAGTAGAGGTAGCAGAGCTGCATCATCGTCTCGGCGTCCTTGATGCTGGCACCGCCCGTGATGCTCCGTGAGCGCGAGCCTACCTGAGCCTGCACGCGGACGCTCTTGCCAGTGAGTATCTTTCGCAGCGTCGTGGCGTCCCATTGGCCTACGCCACTCTCACTGACGGCACTCGAGATGAGCGAGAACTGAGGAATGTCCTCGTCGCCGTAGACGCTGGTGCCGCCGTCGGCTTTCATCTTCAGCTGGATGGTGTTGGCGCTGAAGTCGGTCTGCCGCACGTAGACATGCATGCCGTTGCGCAGCACGAGCTCGGTGAAGCCGTGCTTCCAGGGGCGCTCGGACACGATGGCGGAAGCCCCCCCTACGGCCTCCGAGGGGGCTTCGATAGACAGGAGGCTGTCAACATACTGAGCTATCGTGGCCCCCTCGGGGGCTGAATGGGGGGCTTCGGCGTACTTTTGCGCCTGCGTGGCCAGGATGACGTCCTCGATCTGCTGCTCGGTGGGCAGGGGCACGGACTCCTTGTCGGGGGCATACATGATGCACACCTGGTTGCGGTCGGTGATGAGCCGGCGCACGGCTTCGTTCACCTCGTCGAGCGTCACCTCGCGGTCGAACTTCTGCGTCAGCTGCCATTCGGTGTCAATAGAAATAAGAGGTTCGCACGCGAGGAAGTTCTGCACGCAGAGATTCACCAAGCGCGAGTTGGTGCGGTCAGCCCGCTCGTTCCATTTGCGCTCATCGTGGTTCAGGCGGAAGGCCTTGGCCCGCGTTAACTCCTCTTGCGAAAAGCCCTGCTGGCGCACCTGCTCGCAGGCGGCCACGGCCGAGATGATGCCGCCAAGGATACTCTCCTGCTTGCAGCTGATGGAGAGCGAGAAGGCCTCCTTGGTGCGGCTGAGGAAGAAGTCGCTGGCACGGCCGGTAGCGCTCTGGAAAGGCGGCACGGGCTGCTGCCGGAGCTCCGACAGGCGGTCGTTGAGCATGTAGCCGATAAGCCCGTCGACGTAGCCCGAGCGCAGATACTGCTCCGAATTCTTCTCATCGTCGGGCGTGGCCGGGCGCTTCATGTAGAGGTGACAGAGCACGATGGGCTGCTCAGCGTCCTTCTCGATGTCGACAATCATCTTCTCGTTGTCGTCGACGGGATAATATTCGCGCCGTGCGGGATTCTTCGGCATCGGAATCGGTGAGAACATCTTCTTGATTTTCTTCTCCACCTTGTCCACGTCTACGTCGCCGACGACGATGATGGCCTGCAGGTCAGGACGATACCACTTATTATAATAGTCGCGCAGGTCCTGATAGGGGAAGTTGTCGACCACGTCCATCGAACCGATAGGCATGCAGTCCTCATACTTCGTGCCCCGATAGACCTTCGGCATGGCCTGCTCCATCAGCCGCTGCACGGCCCGTCCGGCGCGCCGCGTACGCCACTCCTCGTGGATGACGCCGCGCTCCTTGTCGATTTCCTCGTCCTCAAGCAGCAGGAAGTGGCTCCAGTCGTGGAGTACCAGCAGGCACGAGTCGATGATGCCATCGCGCTTCAACGGGGCGGCACCGATGTGATAGACCGTCTGTTCCACCGACGTGTAGGCATTCAGGTTGGCACCGAACTTCACGCCGATGGTCTCGCACCAGGGCACGATGCCCAGGCCTCCCTTCCGTCCCCCCGACTGGGGGGAAGCCCCCGGGAAGTTCTTCGTGCCGTTGAAGGCCATGTGCTCCAGGAAGTGAGCCAGTCCACGCTGGCGCGGTTCCTCCTGAATGGAGCCCACGCGCTGGGCAATGTAGAAATCGGCCAGCCCGGGCTCCTTGGCGTTGTGGCGCACGTAGTAGGTCAGCCCGTTCTTCAACTTTCCCGTGCGGACCTCCGGGTCCTGCGGCAACGGTGTCTGTGCCGACAAATGCAGCGCACATGCCAGCACAAGAAGTGTCATCATTCTCTGTTTCATGGATTCGTTTTAATTTATTTGCCGCAAAGTTAACAAAAAAGCGTGAGCCAGCCAAGAATCGAAGGATTTTTTGGCTAAAACTCATCATTTTTTATGAGGTTTGTCCACGATTCCTACTAAGTTCCTATACCACAACCAATAATCTATACACGGGTCGGAATCAACTGGTGAAACAGCACATATAATTAAAATCTCAGCGTGATTTTAATATTTAGTATTCAACTTTCTCAAGTAAGAAAGAACCACGGATTGAACGGATTAAACTACATTAT